>Ga0209901_1000141_pt1 | contig 45094 bp, 38 predicted proteins | sample OrgsoiDNA_201058_FD_185806 | JGI IMG/M metagenome (GOLD analysis project Ga0209901, IMG submission 185806) | Permafrost soil microbial communities from the Arctic, to analyse light accelerated degradation of dissolved organic matter (DOM) -... | ecosystem: Environmental > Terrestrial > Soil >...
TCGTTTGTTGGGTTCGGCGGGGAAATAAGACAACGCCCTCCCTTTAAAGGAAGGGCGCTTTGATCAGAAGGCTTTTTTGGCGTAACCGGTCACCACTTTCAGGCCCATTTCACGGCCCAGTGCAGTCATCGGGTGAACGACGACAATACCGCGAACGGTTTTCTTCAGCGTGCCCATATCAGCCTGCTCTTTTTTAGTAATTTCACGGCTGTGCGGCAGGGCTGCCAGCTTCTGCGCTTCCGTGCTCAGCTTGACGACACGCACGTCTTTCAGACGGGCGATTTCGGCGGCCAGTTTCTCTTTTTCGTCTTCATGTTTGGAAATCAGTTCAGAGTTGCCCTGCTGAATAACAGCCGCGTCTTTGTGATTCAGTGCGTCCAGCATGTCGCTGAGGCGTTTAATTTCGGTTTTTTCGACTTCTTTCATAATGTTTTCGACCTGTGCGTGCAGCAATGGGCACGATGTTGCTCAAGATAATAACGTCTAGTGTATCAGGAAGTGCGGATTTCATCAGCCCGCGCGTCAGCCGTTGTTGATGCCAGCCCCGGCGCAAGTCCGCTCATTTCACAGGCACGCTGCCCGAGACGCGCAAGCGCGGCGGTATAACGTGCATTAAAAGGATAACAGCACGACAGCCGCAGGCCATTGCGGTAGCGCCCACTCGGCGAATAAAGCGTGCCCGGCGTCATGCAGATTTTCTCATCCAGCAGTTGCTGAAACAGCACTACGGTGTCGACACCTGCGGGAAAATCGACCCAGAAAACAAAGCCGCCCATCGGCTGCGTCGCACGGGTGCCCTGTGGAAAATAACGGCCGATCAGCGCCCGCGCTTCATCGACTTGTGCGGCATAGCGGCGGCGCAGCGCGCGCAGATGGTGGTCGTAACCCCCGGATTCAAGGAACACCGCCAGCGTTTGTGACAGTAAAAAAGACTCCGACATCGAGGACACCGCTTTGAGCTTACGCAGCTTCTCAGCAAAACGGCCACCGGCAATCCAGCCAATACGAAAATCCGGTGCCAACGTTTTCGTGAAGCTGGTGCAAAACAGCACCCAGCCGTTGCGGTCGAACGATTTTACTGCCGGGGAGAGCGCATCGCTAAATTGGATCTCAGCGTAAAGGCCGTCTTCAATCAGCGGAACCTGATGATCGTTCATCAGGCGCGCCAGCCGTTTTTTCGCGGCCAGCGGCATGGTAAACCCCATCGGATTCTGCGCAGTCGGCATGGCGATCACCGCATTCAGGCGCTTCTCATTGAGCATCAGTTCCAACGCGTCCAGCGAGATACCGGTTTGCGGATCGGTCGGAATTTCTACCGCTTTCAACCCCAGGCTGGCGAGCAGCGGCAGCAAGTAAAAGTAGGTTGGCGTCTCCAGCCCCACGCTGTCACCCGGCTGGGTGGTCACCCGCAGCGCCAGTTGCAGGGCTTCCATACAGCCGTGCGTCAGGGTGATGTCCCCGGCTTCAAGCATCATACCCAACCCCAAAGAACGACGAGCAATCTGCTGGCGCAGCGCAAGATTTCCCGGCGGCAATGCATACTGTCCGATGATATGCGGCTGACGGCGCAGCAGAGACGCCATGATGCGGCCCAGTTTGGCACCGGGATAGAAGTCATTAGCCTGCGGACACGCCAGCGAGAGATTGGTATAGGCCGGATTAATCTGCGCGGCGAACACGGTGTCGATCAGATCCAGAACGTCGTCAGCCGGTGTGGCAGCAGCGGTTTGCAGTACATGGCGCGCAGAGTGAACAGCCTCCAGTGCAGGAAGCGCGGTACGGACATAAAAACCCGACTGGGGGCGCGCCTCGATAAGCCCACGATCTTCCAGCCGCCGATAGGCCGCCACCACCGTGTTGATGCTGACCCCATGGGTTTGCGCACTGCGCCGCACCGAGGGCAGGCGGCTGCCCGCCGGCAACGTGCCGCGACGGATGGCTTCAGCCAGATTATCAGCCAGTTGGTTATAGCGTGTATCGGTGGAAACATCGCAGAGCGAGGTCAGCATATCGGCCATGGTGTCAGTTCCGCTAAAGTGAAGGGTTACAGTTTATCTTTCATGCAACTGTAACCCTTACAATAGCGTATTTTTGGTTCTGTCACCTCATCCTCCGCCTGCTTATTCTGTATGAACAGATTTTAGATACAGGAGAAGTCGCAATGCTGGATACCGCTTTCGTCAGTTATGTCACCGTGATGTCGATCACGCCGGGGCCGAACAATCTACTGCTGGCCGCATCGGGGGTCAATTTTGGGCTGCGCCGCAGCGTACCCATGATGCTGGGGATCACGCTGGGCTGCGTAGTGCAATGCGCATTGATGACCTCGATGCTGGCCATTTTGCTCAGTTGGATGAACGTGGTACGTCTGCCGATGGCGGTTATCGGTTGCGGGTATCTGTTCTGGCTATCGTGGAAAATCTACCGTTCCGGCACGCCGAAAGAAGGGCAAAAACAGCAACCGATGAATCTGGTGGGCGGGGCATTGTTTCAGGCGATCAACCCCAAAGCCTGGCTAATGGCGACCAACGTGGCGATTCTGTTTACACCGCAGGACGGCAATATGCTGCATCACACGCTGCTGATCTGCCTCGGCTTCGCGCTGGTCAACCTTCCGTGCATTCTGGTCTGGGTGGTGATGGGGGACAGGTTACGTCAGGCGTTACGTGTTGAGTGGAAACTAAAACTGTTCAATACCATTATGGGCGGCATGATGGCGCTCACCGCACTGTGGCTGCTGGTCGGCGAAGTGCGCCATGCGCTGATATAAATGCGTTACTTCTGTACTGGAGAAAGGCGTGATGGCTGCTGATTACTGATATGCGCAATCAGGCCGGTGACTGACAGTACCATGGTGGAGCGGACGATTTGCTGATAACGCTGACGTTGCATAGCGATAAGCGACTCGTCGGCTTCGCCGGGCTTGAGGAAGGTGGGCGCGGGCGGAAGTTCAGTGACGCAATGCAGCTCACCAAAAGGCCCCAGAATTTCGTCGTCGGTGAAGCGGTAATCTTCGCCGTCATAATTCAGCTCTTCGCGCAGGGCCATCAGCAGTTCGGCATCTTCATATTCGTGGCGGCTGATCACGCCAAGTGCGTAGATCAGTTTAAGGCGCACAGACAGTTCGCCGAGCGGACCGGTTCCGGTTAGCAGCGGTTCAACGGCATATTTCACCGCATAGTCATCTTTGCGGAAAACCTGCACCACCAGAATATCCAGCGCTTCCGCCAGCAACTCTACCGCGGTCATCAAAAAACTACGCACGGTTTTACCCGCATTAAGCTTTTCAAGTACCCGGTTTTCAAACGCCTGTGCTTTTTCCATCGAGTGGCTTACTTTAAGGAGTGCGTCATGAATTACGGCTTCAGGTGTGTCCATAACGCCTCTGCTGTCATCCGTGAAATTCCCTTCGTGTTTGAAGCTACAGCTGCGTTAGCGGCCCTCGTTCACCCGAATCACTGACTGATGTCAGCTCATCGGGATTCTCTCGTTTGCTGCCTTGCTGCAACTGCCATCACTTTGGGTATTATTTAGTGCATTTTCTCGTAGATGCTGACCGCTTCGGCGACAACTTCACCGTCTTCCGGCAGGCCTGATACCTGCGCCAGCGCCGCTTTCGGCCCGACTTTTTCCAGCAGTTCAACCCACTCTTTTGCCTGTTGATCTTCATCACTGCGGTAATGCATAGCCGCGGCGATACCGATCACCAGATTGGTGTGCGGCAGACCGTATTCCAGCGTACCGAGCAACGGCTTAATCAAACGATCGCCTGCGCTGAGTTTACGCAGTGGCTGACGGCCAACCCGTTCAACATCATCGTGCAGGTAAGGGTTTTCAAAGCGGGAGATAATTTTTTCGATGTAAGCGAAGTGTTTTTCCGGTTCGAAACCATAACGGTTGATCAACACCTGGCCACTCTCTTCCATTGCGCCACGCACCACCAGACGGACTTTCTCGTCAAGGATCGCGTCACGAATGGTCGCGTGACCGGCCTGCTGACCGAGGTACGCGGTAATGGCGTGGCCGGTGTTCAACGTGAAAAGTTTACGCTCAACGAAAGCCATCAGGTTGTCTGTCGGTTCCATACCCGCGATGTCTGGCAGCGGGCCTTTAAACTGGGTTTTGTCGACAATCCACTCGCTGAAGGTTTCAACGGTGACTTCCAGCGGATCGGTGGTTCCGGCCGCCGCCGGTGGCACGATGCGGTCAACCGCAGAGTCAACAAATCCAACGTGGGCTTCAACCCAGGTTTTTTCATCTTCCGGCAGCGCGTTGAAGACGTGCTGTTTGAACTGGCTGGTACCACGCACCATGTTTTCACAGGCGATGATGTTGAGCGGCGCTTCGTTACCCTGCTGATGACGCAGAACCAGACCTTTGGCGACATTCGGTGCGATTTTTTCCAGCACGGTTGGGCCGACGGCGGTGGTCACCAAATCAACCTGAGCGATCAGGTTGATGGCATCCTGACTGGCGCTGTTCACCGCACTGACATTACTGACAGATTCAATGCTCGCCTGCTCGCCCACCACGTGAACGTCGTAGCCTTTGCGGCTGTTCAGCGCTTCGAGTAGCACGGGGCTGACGTCTGCGAAGGTCAGTTCAACCTTGGCATCCGCCAGTAATTTACCGATGAATCCACGGCCGATGTTACCTGCGCCAAAATGTAATGCTTTCATAAAATTTCCTTCAAATCGGGGGCCATTATTGAGGTAAAGCTGGGGAGCCGCCCGGCTCCGAATCAACAAGCGGGTCTCGTAAGACCCGCTGAGTGACGCTCTATTCAGGTTTCAAACTTAACCGCGAAGAATGGACAGCACCTCTTCGACGCTGCTGGTGTTCGCCAGACGTTCGATAACACCGTCTTCATCAAGCGCAGTGGTCAGCTTGGTGATCACGTTGATGTGCTCATTATTACGTGCGGCGATACCAATAACCAGACGCGCTGAGTCATCTTCCTCTTCACCCCAACGAATACCGGCCGGATACTGACAGAACACAATACCGGTTTTCAGTACACGATCTTTGGCTTCGATGGTGCCGTGCGGTACAGCGATAGACTCACCCAGATAGGTAGAAGTCAGCTGCTCACGAGCCAGCATCGCTTCGACGTATTCTGGTTGTACATAACCGCCTTTTACCAGTTGTTCCCCGGCAAAACGAATCGCCTGTTCTTTACTGGTTGCCTGCAGGCCGAGGAAGATATTGCTTTCGCTCATGCGGAACAGGTTTGCGTTTTCGCTATCGGCTACCAGGCTGTCGCCCAGGGTCGTCGTCACTTTCTCTTTGTACTGGCTGGTTTTGTTCACTTCAACCAGACGTGCAGTCAGGTCAGTATACAGGCCACTGTCGAGGAAGTTGGTCAGCGAAATGTGCTGAGCGTGCGGAACCTGACGCATGGCGCGTTCAGTTAAGTCACGGTGAGTGATGACCAGGTCAACGTCGTCCGGCAGGCTGTTGATGGCGCTGTTGGTGACGCTGATATTCGTCAGCCCTGCATCCTGCACTTTCTTGCGCAGAACACCGGCACCCATGGCGCTGGAACCCATACCGGCGTCGCAGGCTACGATGATTTTACGTACGGTAGACAGGTCGCCCGCTACCCCAGCAGTAGAAACTTTACCGCCTTTAGACTCGGCTTTCATATCCTGCATACGACGGGTTGCATCGTCCAGATCGTCGCCTTCTTTCACTTTGCTGGTTTTCAGCAAGAATGCTGAGACCGCGAAAGAGACCGCAAACGCAGCAACGATAGCCGCGATATTGGCGAAGTAAGTGCCTTTTGGCGTCATCGCCAGCACAGCAATGATGGAGCCCGGAGAAGCCGGAGATACCAGACCACCGTTCAGCATGGTCAGAGTGAATACGCCCGTCATACCGCCCAGAATCACCGCCAGCAACAGGCGTGGGTTCATCAGCACGTATGGGAAGTAAATTTCGTGGATACCACCGAAGAAGTGAATGATTGCCGCGCCGCCCGCAGACTGCTTGGCACTGCCACGACCAAAGAACATATAGGCCATCAGAACGCCCATACCCGGTCCTGGATTCGCTTCAATCAGGAAGAAGATAGACTTACCGGTTTCTGTCGCCTGCTGGATACCCAGTGGAGAGAAGATACCGTGGTTGATGGCGTTGTTGAGGAACAGGATTTTGGCCGGTTCAACAAAGATAGAGGCCAGCGGCAACAGGTTATGAATAACCATGATGTGAACGCCAGCAGCCAGCACTTTAGATAAGGCTTCTACCAGAGGACCGATTGCCAGGAAGGCCAGAACCGCCAGCAGCATACCGATGATACCGGCAGAGAAGTTGTTAACCAACATCTCAAAACCGCTTTTGATTTTACCGTCAACCCAGCGGTCAAAGCGCTTGATACACCAGCCGCCCAGTGGGCCACCAATCATCGCACCGAGGAACATCGGCATGTCCGCACCGACGATCACACCCATAACGGTGATTGCACCAACCACACCACCACGATCACCACCGACCAGACGACCACCGGTGAAACCGATGAGCAATGGCAGGAGATAAGTGATCATCGGAGCAACCAGCTTCGCTAATGTCGCATTAGGGATCCAGCCGGTAGGAATGAACAGAGCAGTGATGATACCCCAGGCAATGAATGCCCCGATGTTAGGCATCACCATGTTACTCAGGAAGCGGCCAAAGTTTTGAACTCCGACCTTAACGTTTGGTGAAAACATAAAACGCACCCCTATTGATACGCGCCAACAATAAGAGCGCGTTATATCTGTTAATTATCGGTGACGGTTAATACGGGTCTTTGTGCCACTGCTTTAAAAATCCGTCCGTCGAATTGCTGTCTGCGAAGCGGACTCTACCACGTGATTATGGCACCGCGTAGCCAGCACGCGATGCGTGAGCAAGATCACACCCCACACCCCGCCCGACCCCGCTTTTAGGTGATAACGATCACAAAACAAGCTTGAAACCTAAGCGAAAAGCATAAATTTTACGCACCACGGTCCTTAAAATGTGATGTATGTCTCTTTTTTGTCTCGATGCTTTGTTATTAAAATGTGACATTCGTCACAAAATATTTTCCACCAGCCTTTGAAATTCAGCTTAGAAAATATGCAGACGTGCCTGAACCGCGCAGGAATGCGTTTACGGGGTAAGTGTTAAAGGAACATGACAGAGGAAAATATGTTGGGCAACCGGTGTCGCCCAAAGGAAATGAAGGTCTTCAGAAATGGGAAAGCGTGACTTCTTCGCCAATTTTTGTCGTAACATCTTTGACTATTTTCAGCTCAAAATCCGTATAGCTGTATAACTGCTGAGAATCCACATGGTGAGAAGTACCCATTTCATAATTGACTGGCTTCCCTTACCAGTCGAGTTTAGCGGCAGCTTCCTGCACTCTTGCTTTGGCTCTCTCATACGCAGCAAACTCTTGCCGAGCAGAAAGCTCAATAATCTGAGATGAGCCAGACGTTTCTATTAGCCCCTGCTCTTCACTTTGCTCACGTTTTTTCAGCGCAGCATACTCAGCAAATTGAACAATCATTAGCTATCCATGTAGTCGGTAAGAACATTCCGGTGATGACTCAATACACTGAGAGTCCGTGGTTATTCAGTGAGGATTAATTCCCGCTGATTTTTTAAGGTTATCACGATAAAACAGGTGAGGCGGGTATAATTTTACTCCTTTGCGGAAGTTACACCCGATATTGCGCGGTGTATTCCAGATTGGGCTTGGGCTTTATAAACGCCGCGTAAGGAGGAAAACCCGATAACTTTCGCCACCGGGTTGGAATGTTACTTACCGCCCTGCGCCTTCACGATAGCAGCCTGCAAATCTTCGGCAGACACGGCACCTGGCAGAACGGTGGTGTTTTCGGCGGTTGCGTCACGGGTTGGCATCACCACAAAGCCCGGCGTGCCGCTGAAGCCTAAAGTACGCGCCAGTTCATCGTTGGACGCGATAGCCTGGTGGGTGGCTTTCAATTGAGCAGGGGTTGGGGCTGAAGCTTTCGCGGCTTTCACAGCACCGGCGATGTCAGCCTCAGTGAGTTTGCCCTCATCATGACCGGTACGGTAAATGCTGTTGTGGTAATCGAAATAGGCCTGTGCGCCTTTCTCTTTCCATACAGCCATACCGGTTTCGGCGGCGGTGATGGACTCTTTCCAGCGGTCACCGAAGATGGGCCACTCTTTGAACACGAAGCGCACGTTCGGGTTGGCCTTCACGGTTTGCTCAACCAACGGTGCCATGCGGCTACAGTACAGGCACTGGTAATCGAAGAACTCCACGAACGCAACCTTGGCATCTTGCGGGCCATAGCTTGGCGTGGCCGGATCGCTAACCAGCGCTTTAGCATTTGCCAATACTGCGGCTTGTGTTTGCTGCTGCTGTTGATCAGCCTGCTGGGCCTGCAACTTCTGGCTGACCTGCACCAGAATTTCAGGGTGTGCCAACAGGTAATCGGAGGCGATTTTACCAATAGCCGCCTGCTGGGCCGGGGTGAAATCAGCGGAGGCGCTGTCGGCGGCCATGGTCATTGTCGGTGCCATAACCAGGGCAGCCAGCAAAGTTATCGTCAGACGTTTCATCAAAAAAATCCTTAATTAGCAGAACACACACAAACAGATAAAGTTGCTGAAAAAGTAGAGTAATTTCTTCCCTTTTGCAGGCTAAAAATTGTGATTTTTTATAAATCTGCGGTACGAAACGGGCAGCTCGACACATAAAAAAACCACGCTGAGTAAAGCGTGGTTCTATTCTATTTATAAATCAGATAATTAAAAACTAACGGCTGTAATCGCCCTGCGCGGCTTTCTGCGCGCTGAGTAACGTCTGCTGTTTACCCACCAGATTCGACATCATGGTATTGTATTGCGTAGCCTGCTGCTGTGTCGGGAATTGCACGCCACCGTTAGCAAAGGCCACCTGCGCGCCTTGCTGTTGCAGGTAATCGCCGACGGCAATAATATCCTGCGTGAAGCTGGTTAACGCCGGAACCAGCGGAGTCAACACATTAGCGGGTTCAGTCACCACGCTGGAATAAACCTGCGCGTACACAGCTTTCAGATCGTCTGGTTGCTTGAGCGCAGCCATGGCGGTGTCCGCTTTATTCTTCGAATCACGGATTTGCGCACTCAGAAGATTCAGCGAACCGACGGACTGTTGCAACTCGGTGCGTTGCGCCATGTAATCCTGCGGTGTGCGGATCTGGCCAATCGCGCTGACAGCGGGAACCAGACTGCCTTCCACGGCCTGCTTCATCTGGCGTGAATACGACAGGATAATGCCGTAGTCATTGGCGTAATTACCGAACTTCTGTTTCTGATCTTCACTGAGTGATGGCAGGTTCTGCCCACTGCGCATCACAGTATTTTGCAAATAGTCGATAAAGGCTTTGCGTTGTTCCGGCTCTTTATCGCCACACGCCGTGAGTTGAAACACGACCAGCAATGCCACAAGCGGCGCCAGCCAGCGCGCAAATGCCCTGCTTCTGATCCCTACAGCCATGAGTCCTGACTCCTGATTTCAATGTTCTTTTTTACCGGCAAGTTCCATACCGAGTTGTGCATTCCATGCGGGTTATAGGATAGAACATCTGGGGGGAGAACGCTTTTTAAAAAAGCGTGGAAACGGTTTAAATTCAAATTCAAATTCAAGGTCGTGGGCCCGCCGCCCACACTGGCCCAAAGGAGGTTTAAACGAACCTCCTTTGGAATCCTGCGTTTTTAAACTGCGCGCTATCGCTAAATCGGGATGGCCGTGTTTCAGCCACCGCTGTTATAGCCGCAAAATGTCGCCGCTTAGGCGGTGCCTTCGCTGCGGGTTCGAGCCATAGGTCTCGAACCTCTGGCTCAGCGCCATTTTTGAATGCGGCCGAAGCATCTTTAAATTCAAAACCGACATAGTGTTTGTCTTTCAAAATGTTGAGGCCGCGTTCAAAACGACGTCGAGTGAGCGGTGAGAAACGGCGAGAGGCTTTTTTCGAGCTGGTCCGAACCCGAAATGAGAGTACCGCGCAGCGGCGGAGTTTGCGGCTATCACTGTGGTGACTGAAACACGGCCATTGTGACCAGCGCAGCTGCTGTTGTTTATAGCGCGGGGGTCTCGGGGGGACGCGCGCGGCCCCCCGAGCCGGTGTGGGCCGGCGCCCACGGTTTTGATCTTGAATTTAAAAACAAATTTGAAATTAAAAACAAAAAAGCGAGGCCCGGATTGTACTTCCGGCCTCGCTTAATACTTTGCTTCAGCTTTAATAAAGCTGAAAGTCCCCTGCTTACTGAAGCAGAGAAATGTCCGCGACTTGCAGGAACAGCTCCCGCAACTTAGACAACAACGTCAGTCTATTAACTCTAACCGCCTCATTCTCATCCATCACCATCACCGTATCAAAGAACGTATCCACGGTTTCACGCAGTGCAGACAATTCCACCAGCGCTTCTTTGTATTGACCGGCAGCGAACAGCGGTTCCAGCTTGTCGCGCAGAACCACCAGATGCGTGGCCAGTTTCAGCTCGGCAGGCTCTTTCAGCACGGAGGCGTGAACGTGATCCAGCAGAGTGTCGGTGGATTTCGCCAGAATGTTGGAGACACGTTTGTTGGCCGCAGCCAGCGTGGCGGCTTCATCCAGCGTACGGAAGTAGCTCACCGCTTTCACGCGAGCGTCGAAGTCGGCCGGTTTGGTCGGACGACGTGCCAGCACGGCCTGAATGGTGTCAACCGCGTGGCCTTCTTCCTGGTACCAGGCGCGGAAACGACCGAGCATGAAATCAACCACGTCATCGACCACTTTGGCGTTAGTCAGCTTGTCGCCGTACAGGCGCACCGCTTCTTCAGTCAGGGTTTGTAGATCGAGGGACAGGTTTTTCTCAACGATGATACGCAGCACACCGAGCGCTGCACGGCGCAGTGCAAACGGGTCTTTATCGCCTTTCGGATGTTGCCCGATGCCGAAAATACCGGCCAGGGTGTCCATCTTGTCAGCAATAGCCAGTGCACAGGCCACCGGGGAAGCCGGTAACTCGTCGCCGGCAAAGCGTGGCTGATATTGCTCGTTCAGCGCAACGGCGACTTCTTCCGCTTCACCGTCGTGACGCGCATAGTGCATGCCCATCACGCCCTGCGTGTCGGTGAACTCAAACACCATGTTGGTCATCAGGTCGCATTTTGACAGCAGACCTGCGCGTTTGGCGTTCTCGACGTTGGCACCGATTTTATCGGCGATCCAGCCAGAGAGAGCTTCGATGCGATCGGTTTTGTCACGCAGCGTACCGAGCTGTTTCTGGAACATCACGGTTGCCAGACGCGGCAGATTGTCTTCGAGACGCTTTTTCAGATCGGTATTGAAGAAGAATTCAGCATCGGCCAGACGCGGACGCACCACTTTCTCGTTGCCGGAAATGATTTGCTGCGGATCTTTCGATTCGATGTTAGTCACGAAGATAAAGTTCGGCAGAAGTTTGCCCGCAGCATCGTATATAGGGAAATACTTCTGGTCGCCTTTCATGGTGTAAACCAGCGCTTCGGCAGGAACGGCCAGGAATTTCTCTTCGAATTTCGCGGTCAGCACCACTGGCCATTCCACCAGCGACGCCACTTCTTCCAGCAGGCTTTCGCTCAGATCGGCGATACCACCAATCTGTTTGGCCGCCAGCTCAGCGCCCTCTCTGATGATGGCTTTACGCTGTTCGTAATCGGCGATGACTTTGCCACGCTCGAGCAGAATTTGCGGATACTGATCGGCATTATCGATGGTGAACTCTGGCTCGCCCATAAAGCGGTGACCGCGAATGGTACGGGCTGAATTGATGCCAAGGATTTTTGCCGGGATCAGCTCATCGCCTAACAGCAGCGTCACGGTGTGAACCGGACGCACGAACTGCACGTCGGAATCACCCCAGCGCATCAGCTTAGGGATCGGCAATTTGGACAGCGACGTGGCGATCATGGCAGGCAGCAGTTGTTGCGCGCTTTCGCCTTTGACGTGTGCACGGTAAACCAGCCATTCGCCTTTGTCCGTTACCAGACGGTCGGCCTGCTCAACGGTGATACCACAACCGCGAGCCCAGCCTTCAGCGGCTTTGCTTGGTTTGCCTTCAGCATCGAACGCCTGCGCGACAGCCGGGCCGCGTTTTTCAACTTCGCGATCGGCCTGTGACTCGTGCAGGGCCGAGACTTTCAGCGCCAGACGACGTGGTGCTGCAAACCATTTTACGTCGCCGTGTGGCAGGTTTGCCGCATCCAGTTCCGCAGTCAGATTAGCGGCAAAAGATTCAGCAAGGCTGCGCAGCGCTTTCGGTGGCAGCTCTTCGGTACCAATTTCTACCAGAAATGTTTTTTCAGTCATCACTGTTTCTCACTTCTCGTTCTTTTTGCACATCGGGAAGCCCAACACTTCACGGGAAGCGTAATACGCTTCAGCTACCGCTTTGGTCAGGGTACGGATGCGCAGAATGTAGCGCTGACGTTCAGTCACAGAAATCGCTTTACGCGCGTCCAGCAGGTTGAAGCAGTGTGCCGCTTTCAAAATGCGCTCGTACGCGGGCAATGCCAGAGGTTTTTCGAGCGCCAGCAGAGTTTGCGCTTCTTTCTCGTGCTGTTCGAAGCAGGAGAACAAGAAGTCGACGTCGGCGTATTCGAAGTTATAGGTGGATTGCTCCACTTCGTTCTGATGGAACACGTCACCGTAGGTGGTTTTACCTAACGGACCGTCGCTCCAGACCAGATCGTAAACGCTGTCCACGCCCTGGATATACATCGCCAGACGCTCCAGACCGTAGGTGATTTCGCCGGTCACAGGCTTACATTCCAGGCCACCAACCTGCTGGAAGTAAGTGAACTGCGTCACTTCCATGCCGTTAAGCCACACTTCCCAGCCGAGACCCCAGGCGCCGAGCGTCGGGTTTTCCCAGTTATCTTCAACGAAGCGAATATCGTGGATCAGCGGATCAAGGCCCAGCTCTTTCAGCGAGCCGAGGTAGAGCTCCTGAATGTTTTCCGGGGAAGGTTTGATCATCACCTGAAACTGATAATAGTGCTGCAGGCGGTTCGGGTTCTCACCGTAGCGGCCGTCAGTCGGGCGGCGGGATGGCTGGACGTAAGCCGCCGCAAAAGGCTCAGGGCCGAGTGCGCGCAAGCTGGTCATCGGGTGGGAGGTCCCTGCGCCGACTTCCATATCCAGTGGTTGAACGATGGTGCAGCCCTGCTGCGCCCAATAGTCCTGGAGTGTCAGGATCAGGCCCTGAAAGGTCTTGGTATCAAACTTTTGCATGTTGGTTTCGCACGCGAGACAGTGAGTTTAAAAGAGTGCGCCAGTATACCCGCTGAGCGGAAGATAATCAGCCAGAATCAGGTAGCGGGCATGATGTGAAGTGAAAGAGTTCTGTTTTTGGATAGGGTTTACGGGAAGTTTATGGGGGCATAACGCCCCCAAACATTAAAATCTCGCACTGATCCCCGCGTTGTACGAGGTCTGTTCGCCGGAATCCAGCCCGGTGGTTTGTGATACGGCGGCGAAGGCGGCAATGTTGTCGGTGATCTGCACGTTGGCACCGAGGGTCATGTCGACCCAGTCGGTATCCTGCTCACCGGTGGTGCGGCTAAACCGGGTGCGGGTGGATTTTATCGCACCCGTAGCGGTATAGGTGTCGTCCCCAAACTGGCGGTCATAGGTTACCTGAGCATACGGGTTAACGATGCCCAGCTGCGCATTCAGACGCCAGCCCAGCGCGCCGATTTGCGAATGAGAAGTCTGGTCGCCAAAGCGCATCGAGGTACTGTTGTTATCCTTCTCTTCATAGCCGTCGATGTTGCTGTAATCCCAGCTGTACTGCGCCACCGGGCCGGTTTTCAGCACCGGTAAAATCGGAAAGTCCCAGCCGGCGGTGACCCGCCCGCCGATCTGCTTACCGTTGGTTTCGCCACTTTCAGTACGGGTGGTTGGGCCAAGTTTCATGCTGCGGTTGATATCGTCATAGTTCATCGAACCATAGTGGATATCGCCGTTGATCCAGCCGTTATCGGCGATTTTTACGCCAGTAAAGGCGGTCGCCATCCAGCCCCGTGTGCGGTAGCTGAAATTATCGGTCGGGTCCTGCTTATCATCAGCACCGGAGAGCATCACTCCCATCATCCAGCGTTCGGTCAGTTGGTAGTCCATGCCGATATTCAGCGAGTTGGTGGTCAGATCTCCATCCCCTAACCCCAGTGATGGATTAAATTTACTGTCGGCACTTTGCCCGGCATAACCGCCGAACATGCCAAAGGTGCCGGATTCATTATTCTGCGTGCGCAACTGCTGATAGCGGCTGTCGAGTAACCCCTGCGTATTGCGCGTCAGCGCCAGCGATCCCTGATTCAACGCCGCCACTTCCAGCGGGCCGTTGATCACCGACTGCATATACTCCGCGATCAGCGCATGTGCTTGTGGTGTCGGGTGGAAATGATCGGCAAACAGGAAGGATTTACTGGCGTCAAAACCCGGCAGGTTCGAAGTACATTCTGAAGCCGACGTCCCTACCGGGCATGCCGTACCGGCGGTATTAGCAAAACCGTAGCGGGCCGGATCGGCGATGACTTCGTTGAACAGCCCGTTGATATCCACGCGCGCAATGTTGCCGCCGGTTTTCGCCAGCGCAATATCCTCCGTGGTGTTGTAGGTGTCGGTCAGGTCGCCCGCCACGCTTTTCAGCGCGTCATAGGCGGCGATAAGCCCTTTGGAGAGCAAGTCCTGAACCAGTGCTGAATTCAGCCCGGCGGTGGTCGAGGCCTTCAGCGCGTTGTGAATGGCTTCGGTACGCGCATCGGTGCCTGGTGTATTTTGCGCATTCAAATATTTATAAGCGGCTTCCAGCGCCTGCTGCTGCACCGGCAGTAAGCCGACTTGAATAATCCCTTCCATCAGCACTGGCGTGAGCCCGATGTTCGGCACCGTCGGCACCACCACGGTTCCCGCTCCGGCTTTGAGTAAATCATTCACCTGCGAAGCGGCCTGGGTCGCACTGTTGGTGGCAATCTCCACGGCGGAAATAGGGTTCAGGCTGAGCGCCGCTGCCGCTAAATCGTTGCCGCCAATCCAGTGAATATACAGCCCGTTCGGATCTGCTTTGCCACCGGTAGCGGCCAGATAGTTTTTCACCTGATCCTGCGTGGTGTAATCCGAATCCAGCCCCGGCACGGCCACGCCGCCGCCTTCGGCATAGTTCAGCCCCCCTTTGGAGGAGGGCGTTAATGGGGTGCCGATATTCTGCGCGAGTATTTCGTCATACAGCTGATGCGAGCTGCTGTCGAAGGTCCAGCGGCCAATGTTGCCCGTGTCACTCAGACTGTCGCCGAACACATAAAGTTGATCGTAAGCCTGCGCAGGAGCCTGTAAACCAAAGCACATCGCCATGGCGAAAGCGCCCTGCGTCAGCCGTAATACGGCGTTTTTTTTGCCTGTCATCATCGTGACTCCCTAAAATATCTGTGATTCGAATCCATGAAAACGTAAGGATTACGTAATGAATGGCTTTAAATATTGTTCAGATCCGACCAGCGTCAAGTTGAAGGGGGAGAAATTGCGACGTTGCAGAGTTATCCGAGAAGCCACACACTGATCTCACGCATATAGGCCTCTGATAAGGACAATAGAATGGCGACCACCCGTTGCAGCTGGGTTTCGAAAGAACCGATTTACCTCGACTACCACGATAAAGAATGGGGCGTACCGGTCAAAGATGGCCGTGAACTGTTTGAAATGCTGTGCCTCGAGGGCCAGCAAGCGGGGCTGTCGTGGATCACTATTCTGAGAAAGCGCGACAACTACCGTCAGAACTTCCACAATTTCGATCCGGTGCGCATCGCCAAAATGACCGATGACGACGTAGAGCGTCTGGTGCTCGACGCCGGGATCGTTCGTCATCGCGGAAAAATCAAAGCTATCATCCTGAATGCACAGATTTATTTGGCCATGCAAACCAGCGGCGAAGATTTCTCTGAGTTCATCTGGGGTTTTGTCGGGCACCAACCGGTCATCAATAATCCGCTGGGGCCCGAAGGCGTACCGGCAAAAACGGCCGTCTCCGATGCCATGGCCAAAGCGCTGAAAAAGAAAGGTTTTAAATTTACCGGTTCGACCATCTGCTACGCGTTTATGCAGGCCGCCGGACTGGTGAACGATCATCAGGCTTACTGTTTCTGTCACCCGAAAAATCAGCCAGCATGATCCGCCGCTCAAAGCCTGCCGACACGGAAGCGATTATGCTGTTGTGGCTACGCAGCACACTGGCGGCACACCCCTTTATTGAAGCGTCGTATTGGTACGAAAGCGCGCCAATGGTGCGCGAGACCTTCCTGCCGCAGGCCGCCACCTGGGTTTCCTGCGGCGATGACGGTGAGATAAATGGCTTTATCAGCGTGCTGAATCAGCAATTTATCGGCGCACTGTTTGTTAAAGAGAGCGTCTACGGCCAGGGCGTCGCGCAGCAATTAATGCAGGAAGCAAAAGACCATTTCCCGCTATTACTGCTGGAGGTGTATCAGCAGAACCACCGCGCCGTGGCCTTCTATCGCAAAGAAGATTTCTTCGTGATCAATGACACCGTTCATCCTGGAACCGCGCTTCCTACCTGGGTTTTACGCTGGCATCAGCCCCTTTCTGAATAAGTTCCTATAACCGGCAAAAATACAAAAATGGATAACCGGAATTCTCCTACTGCTTAACGCCGCAAAATTCCGCATAAAGAGCGCAAGAACGCCACAGGGCTGATGTCTGCCGGTTGCACTTCTTTATGTTTTGACACGTTTTTCTGTGCAACGACTACAGAGCTGCGCGGTCATAATGGAAACGATTCGGCTTGAAACAGAAAACATCCAGAAAGGAAATAAGATGAACAAAAGACTTCTTGTGGTTGCTGGCGCCCTTTGCGTCACGATGGGCTTGTCAGCCTGTACCACCAATCCGTACACCGGCGAATCCGAAGCCGGTAAATCTGGCATTGGCGCGGGTCTGGGTGCCGCTTTAGGCGCGGGCGTTGGGATGCTTTCATCTTCTAAACACGATCGCGGCAAAGGTGCATTGATCGGTGCCGCAGCGGGTGCAGCGCTGGGCGGTGGTGCGGGTTATTACATGGATGTGCAGGAATCTAAGCTGCGCGATAAAATGAAAGGCACCGGTGTCAGCGTCACCCGTCAGGGCGACAATATCGTGCTGAACATGCCGAACAACGTGACCTTCGACACCAACAGCAGCACGCTGAAACCGGCAGGCGCTAACACACTGACCGGCGTGGCGATGGTACTGAAAGAGTATCCGAAAACGGCGGTGAATGTGGTCGGTTACACCGACAGCACCGGTACCCGTGCGCTTAATATGAGGCTGTCACAGCAACGTGCTGACGGCGTCGGTAGCGCGCTGATCACCCAGGGTGTAGCCGGTAACCGCGTACGCACCACCGGTGCCGGCCCGGATAATCCGATCGCCAGCAACAGCACCGAAGCAGGCAAAGCCCAAAACCGCCGCGTTGAGATCACTCTTAGCCCGTTGCAGTAAGTTTTTGCCAGCCATTCCAGCGGGGCCGTCAGGCCCCGTTTTGCTTCCTGCGCTACGTTCCCACCACGTTGATGTGATATTCTTGCGCCCTCTGTTACTTCCCTACCTCCCGCGCCGGAACCTGCTATGTCGCTGAAAGATATTGCTAAAGAACTCGGGTTATCCGTTACCACCGTCAGCCGTGCGCTGAACGGCTACAGTGATGTGTCGGCTGACACCAAAGCGCGGGTGCAGGCGGCGGCAGATTTACGCGGTTATCGGCCCAATACTCTCGCCCGTCGCTTGAAGATGGGCAAGATCGATGCCGTTGGCCTCATTTTCCCCTTCACTTCCCACCCGTTAAGCAATTCTGCCTTTGTGGAAATGGTTGGCTGTATTACGCGTGAACTGGCGAAATATGAAATCGATCTGCTGCTGGTGCCGGATGAGCTGGGGACGTTCTCGTGGCGACGCCTGATGGAAAGCAAACGGGTGGACGCCATGCTGGTCGCGCATACGTTGGATAATGACCCGCGTCTGCTGGATTTACAGCAGCGCAATTTTCCTTTTCTGGCGCTCGGGCGTAGCGGCTGTCTGACGCAGGACTACGCCTGGTTCGATTTCGACAACCGCGCAGGTATGCAGCTGGCGGTCGATCATCTCGCCCAACTTGGCCATCAGCGCATTGCGTTTCTCGGCGAAAATAATCAGCAATCGTTTATCGGCCAGCGCCATCAGGGTTACCTCGATGGACTCCTGGCGAACACACTGCCGCTAAACCTGGATTACGTGAAAAAAGTCAGCCCGAGTCGCCGCGCCGGTTATCAGGCCACGCAGGTATTGCTGGCGTTACCGCAACCGCCGACGGCCATGGTTTGCGACTGCAATATGCACGGCGAAGGCGCTGCACTGGCCCTGTACGAAGCGGGGTTGCTGCTCAATGGCGGTGTCTCGCTGATTATTTATGACGGTTTACCCTCTGACAGCCTGCCTGACGTCGCGGTCACCGCTATCCGTCAGGGCACCCGCGAAGCGGTCGGTCTGCAAATCGCCGACATGACCATGGCGTTGATCCGCAACGAACCGTTGAGCCGTTTACAGGTTCTGTGGCAGCCAGAATTGCAGGCAGGTGTTACCGTCCATCCCCCACGTTTATAATTCCCCTTTCGGTTATTTTTCCACCCTATATCACAAATTTGCATCACCGCACTTCCAATCCGAAACGTTTCGGATCCATAGTAACTCCACCAGTTCGCGTTTTATAGCAACAATTACCCTGTGGAGTTGTGACACGATGGAAAACCAGATCGTCCATTTAACCAGCGAAAATACCAGCCTGATCGTGCGCTGTGCACCGTTCGCCGAAATCCTCTATTGGGGACAACGGCTGAGCAGCTTTAGCGCCGACGACGTGATTTCACTCAGCCGCGCGGTGCCCAATGGGCGCATTGACGTCGATGCGCCGGTCAATTTCAGCGTCGATTCCGGGCGCGGCTCTTTCGGTACGCCGGGCGTGGAAGGCCATCGTGACGGTCTGGACTGGTCGCCGGTATTCGACACCGTTGATGTCCAACAGCAGGGAAATCAGCTGACGATCATCACAGAGGATGCTGTTGCTGGCCTGCAATTTCGCAGCCAATTGCACCTCGATGACAGCGGCGTATTGCAGGTGCGCAATGCGCTGACCAATCTCAAACCCGGCACCTATCAGGTGACGCGTCTCGCCGTGACGCTACCGCTACCGGAACGCGCTGCCGAAGTGATGGCGTTTCATGGCCGCTGGATCAAAGAATTCCAGCCGCACCGCACGTTGCTGGATCACGGTGGCATTATTCAGGAAAACCGTCGCGGTAAAACATCCTCGGAATATTTCCCGGCGATGATGATCGGTCATCCGGGTTTTAGCGAACAACAAGGTGAAGTCTGGGGAGTGCATCTGGGCTGGAGTGGCAATCACCGTCTGCGCGCGGACATCAAAATCGACGGTCGCCGCCTGGTACAAGCCGAAGCGCTCTATTTGCCGGGTGAGCAGCGCCTCGAACAAGGCCAAACGCTGGAAACGCCGTGGCTGTATGCCAGCTATTCCGCCAGCGGGCTAAACCGCATGAGCCAGCAGTTTCATCGCTTCGTACGTGAGCAGATTTTGCGTTTCCCGACGGAAAAACCGCGTCCGGTGCATCTCAATACCTGGGAAGGCATCTATTTCGACCACGATCCCGACTACATTATGCAGATGGCCACCGAATCAGCGGCATTGGGCGTTGAACGCTTCATTATCGACGACGGTTGGTTCCGGGGCCGCGATCACGACCGCGCAGCGCTCGGCGACTGGTATCTCGATGAGAAGAAATACCCGCACGGCCTGAAGCCGGTGATCGATCACGTCAAAAATCTGGGCATGGAGTTCGGTATCTGGGTCGAACCGGAGATGATTAACCCGGACTCAGACCTCTACCGCGCACACCCCGACTGGCTGCTGGCGCTGCCGGGCTATCAGCAGCCGAGCGGCCGCCATCAGTTCGTGCTCGATCTGAATAATCCGCAAGTGTTTGATTATCTCGTGGAGCGTATGAGCTGGCTGCTTGGTGAACATGACGTCGATTACGTGAAGTGGGACATGAACCGTGAAATCGTGCAGCCGGGTCATGAAGGCCGCGCCGCACTGACGGCGCAGACGCAACAGTTTTACCGCCTGCTCGACGTGCTGGGCGAACGTTTCCCACAGATTGAATTTGAGTCCTGCGCCTCCGGCGGCGGGCGCATCGATTATGAAGTGCTCAAACGCAGCCACCGCTTCTGGACGTCGGATAACAACGACGCGCTGGAGCGACAGAAAATTCAGCGCGGTATGAGCTACTTCTTCCCGCCGGAAGTGATGGGATCGCACATCGGCAATAAGCGGTGCCACGCTACCTCGCGCCAGCACAGCATTGAATTCCGTGGCCTGACGGCGCTGTTTGGCCATATGGGCATCGAGCTGGATCCGGTGAAAGAAGGCGAGGCCGAGCGCGCCGGTTTTGCCAAATATACCCGTCTGCATCAGCAGCTGCGGTCGTTGTTGCACAGCGGCGACGTCTATCGTGTTGATAACACTGACGACGCGATGCTGATTAACGGTGTGGTCAGTCAACACTGCGATCGCGCGGTATTTTTGGTCAGTCAGCTGGCAATGCCGACCTGGTCATTACCGGGAACACTGCGGGTGCCAGGGCTGAAAGCGGATGCCCGTTATCGCGTGACGGTGCTGGACGAACCGGCGCTGCTGGCCGGTGGCGGCAGCGACCACACCATGCGCGTACAACCGGCGTGGCTGCATGAATCGCCGGTGCTGAGCGGTGAATGGCTGGCGAATGCCGGGCTGACGCTGCCGGTGCTGGACCCGGAAAGCGCCCTGCTGTTGAACTTCGAACGCGTTTAATCGATTGACGTGAAAAATAGATAAATATAAAAAACGCCGGTGCTCACGTGCCGGTTTTGATGGTTTCGGCAAGGAAATCACGATGAACCCGACAAAAATTGGCGATGGTTGCTTCTATAAAAAAAATACTAACTTCTGGATATTCGGCAGCTATTTCTTCCTCTACTTCTTCATTATGGCGACCTGTTATCCGTTCTTACCCATCTGGTTGTCTGACGTTATTGGCCTGAGCAAAACGGAAACCGGCATTGTGTTTTCCAGCATGTCGTTGTTTGCCATTCTGTTTCAGCCGTTCTTTGGCATTATTTCTGACAAGCTTGGTCTGAAGAAACATCTTCTCTGGATCATCGCCGTGCTGTTGTTCCTGTTCGCACCATTCTTTATTTATGTGTTTGCGCCACTGCTGAAAATCAATATTGTGGCCGGTGCTATTTTGGGCGGTGCGTACATCGGTTTCGTGTTTGCTGGCGGCTCAGGGGCAACCGAGGCATATATCGAAAGGGTCAGCCGCAACAACGCCTTTGAATACGGTAAAGCACGGATGTTTGGCTGCTTCGGCTGGGGGATCTGCGCCTCCACCGCAGGCGTGCTGTTTAACATCAACCCGAATATCGTGTTCTGGATGGGGTCCGGTGCGGCACTGATTCTGATGATCTTACTGCTGATTTCCCGCCCACAGGAAAATAAAAATGCACAGGTACTGGATAAGCTCGGTGCCAATCAGTCGCAATTTTCGCTGAAAACCGCCGCTTTATTGTTGAAAGAACGCAAACTGTGGATGCTGATTTTGTACGTGGTCGGCGTTGCCTGCGTGTATGACGTGTTTGATCAGCAATTCGCCACCTTCTTTAAATCCTTCTTCTCTTCACCACAGCATGGCACCGAAATGTTCGGCTACGTCACCACCGCCGGTGAGCTGTGCAACGCGCTGATTATGTTCTGTTCGCCGTGGATCATTAACCGTATCGGTGCGAAAAATACGCTGCTGCTGGCGGGGACCATCATGTCGATTCGCATCGTCGGTTCTTCGTTTGCCACCACCGCCGTAGAAGTCATTTTACTGAAAATGCTGCACGCGCTGGAAGTCCCCTTCCTGCTGGTCGGTGTATTCAAATACATCACACAGATTTTTGATGTGCGGTTCTCGGCGACTATTTATCTGATCGGGTTTAATTTTGCCAAACAGCTGGCGGCGATTTTTCTTTCCGCCTTCGCGGGCAGTTTGTATGACCGCATCGGGTTCAGCGATACCTATCTGATCCTCGGCGGTATTGCGTTTAGTGTGACCCTTATTTCGGCCTTCACGCTGAGCAGCAGGCCAAGACAGCAGGCTATTGCGGCGACAAGAACGGCGGAAGGGGTGCGCTGAGTTACGCTTACAGCCTTTCGGCACTCTGTGCTAGTCTCCGTGGGATAAGCATGAGGGGAGAAAGGTTGTGAGCAAAAAACAGGAGCCGGGTGCCGCTGTCCGCGCCACGATACGCGATGTCGCCAGTGCCGCCAAAACCGGTAAAACCAGCGTTTCGCGCTATCTCAACGGTGAGAAAAATCTGCTTTCCGACGATTTAAAAGAGCGGATCGAGCGAGCCATCACTCTGCTGGATTACCAGCCGAGCCAGATGGCCCGCAGCCTGAAAAGCGGCCAGACACGGCTAATTGGGCTGATTCTCGCCGATATCACTAACCCTTACTCCGTCGACGTCATGCGCGGCGTTGAAGCCGCCTGCCGTCAACAGGGGCTGACACTGCTGGTGTGCAACACCAATAATCAGCTCGATCAGGAAAAACACTATCTGCAACTGCTCAGCAGCTACCGTGTCGATGGTATGGTGGTCAACGCGGTCGGCATGCGCGAGGCGGCAATTTCGACCCTGCAACAGGCCCATTTACCGATGGTGTTGATCGACCGTAAAGTGGCAAACTTTTCCTGCGATGTCGTCGGTCTTGATAATGCCCAGGCCACGACGATGGTGACCGATCATCTTCTCAATCAGGGTTTCGAGGCGATTTTATTCCTCAGCGAACCCATGACCATCAACACCCGCCTAACCCGCCTGCATACTTTTTTACAGCGGATGCAGCGCGAGCCACAGTGCATCGCTGAGCAAGGTGAAGTTGAACTTAGCGATACCACCGGGCTGGAAACGGTGCTGCGCGATTTCGTCGCGCGTTATCCACACAAACGTAAAGCGGTACTGGCCGCCAACGGCGCACTGACGTTACAAGTGGCACGTGCCATGCGGCGGATGGAATTGGTTTGGGGCCAGGATATCGGCCTGCTGGGCTTTGATGAACTGGAATGGGCGGAGCTCGCCGGGGTGGGCATTACCACCCTGAAACAGCCGACGTACGACATGGGCGTCGCCGCACTCGAGCAGTTGGTGACCCGTATTCAGGGCAGCCAGGAACCGATCCGCGAGCAGGAGTTCTCCGGTGAACTGATCGTTCGCGGCTCTACGGCAAAAGCCTGATACACCTTTCAATAACTTCCGCCTTTTAAAAATCCCGACTGCGTAAACTTCGTGAGCGGGATCATGTTTTTCAGCCTTGTGCCTTTCCGATGGAACCGGTCCCAGTTAACGTGAATTGGGATGCAGCAAATGCTTAACAAAAATCCGCACCCAGTTTAACCGTCTAAGATTGAACATTGACCCGCGTTTCCGGGCCGCTTTTTACAAGGATATCGAGATGAAAAAAGAAATTGTGGTGGTGATGGCTGCGTACGGTAATGACAACGTGAGAGCGCTGGGCGGACAGGCGGCACTGCTGCCGGTGATTGCAGATGCAGGTGCAGACGGCGTGGAGATCCGCCGCGAATTGCTTACCGAGGCTGACCTCACCAATCTGACGGGTCTGGCGGAAAAGATCCGGCAGAAAAATTTATTTACCGTTTATTCCGTTCCCGAATCGCTATTCGTTGAGGGCGGAAAAGTTAACCCGTCGCTGCCAAAATTTTTGGACGAGGCCGCAACGCTCGGCGCACGCTCGCTGAAAGTGGCGCTGGGATATTTCAAAGCCGGTGCAGACCTCACACCACTGAAAGTGACACTGGGATCACACCCGGTGAAACTGGTGGTGGAAAATGACCAGACCTCAGACTGCGGCATTTTATCGCAGATGAACGCGTTTATGTTTGCAGCAACTGCGCTGCATTTACCGCTGACCATGGCCTTTGATATGGCCAACTGGCTGTGGGTCGGGCAGGACCCGATAGCGGCGGCCGATTTGGTGGCACAGCACGTCGGCTATGTTCACGTTAAAGCGGCGGAAAAGCGCGGCGATAAATGGCACGCCGTGGCGCTGGACGATTCCGACGGCAGCTGGAAGCCGCTGCTGGCAAAACTGCCGCAGGACGTACCGCGGGGAATTGAATTCCCGCTGGAAGGCAAAGATCTGACCGCCGTCACCCGTCACTACGTCGAACTGTTGCGTGAGGATGCCGCGCAGGCATAAGGAGCTAAAACATGTCGGAATTATCGTCTCACGCCGCACTGGATGTGGTCACCGTCGGCGAAGCTATGGCGATGTTTGTCGCTTGCGAAACCGGCCCTCTGGAAGAGGTGACGCAGTTCACCCGCCAGGTCGCCGGTGCCGAACTCAATGTTGCCATCGGGCTGTCGCGCTTAGGGCTGAAGGTCGGCTGGGCCAGCCGCGTGGGCGATGACGTGTTTGGCCGTTTCGTACTTAAACAGCTGGAAAAAGAGCGCATTAACGCCGGGCAGGTGACGGTGGATAACCGCTTTGCCACCGGCTTTCAGCTGAAATCCAAAGAGACCGGCGGCCGTGACCCGCGCGTGGAATACTTCCGTAAAAACTCGGCGGCCAGTCACCTTTCGGTAGCCGATTTTAACCCGGACTATTTCTGCGCCGCCCGCCATCTGCACCTCTCCGGCGTCTGTGCAGCCCTGTCGGACTCGTCGCTGGAGCTGTCGAAGTTCGCCGCACAGCAGATGAGAAAAGCCGGAAAAAGCCTCTCTTTTGATCCCAATCTGCGCCCGGTGTTATGGCGCAGCGAAGAGGTGATGCGCAAAGAAATCAATGCGCTGGCCTTTGCCGCTGACTGGGTTTTACCCGGCCTCAGCGAGGGTCAGCTACTGACCGGTGAGAAAACGCCGGAAGGTATCGCTGATTTTTACCTCAATCAGGGCGTAAAAGCGGTGATCATCAAAACCGGCCCGGACGGCGCCTGGTTCAAGACTGCCGACGGCGAACAGGCGCAGGTCGCGGCCTGTAAAGTCGAGAACGTGGTCGATACCGTGGGTGCCGGTGACGGTTTTGCCGTCGGGCTGGTCAGTGCATTGCTCGAAGGGCTGACGCTGGAGCAGGCGGTGAAACGCGGCAACAAAATCGGCAGTCTGGCCGTGCAGGCCGTGGGCGACAGCGAAGGGTTACCGACGCGAGAGCAGCTCGATGGCGCATGACCCGCGCCGTTTTTACCCTGTTTGCTACACTTACTTAGCACCCTATATAACAGAAAATAACGCACATCAGTCGCGAAACTGAGGATAAAAGTCATGAACGAAGCCAAAATCGCCATCAGACGTTGGTGGTATATCATGCCGATCGTGTTTATCACCTACAGTCTGGCCTATGTCGATCGCTCCAATTTCAGCTTTGCATCGGCGGCGGGCATCAATGATGATCTCGGTATTACTAAAGGCATGTCATCACTGCTCGGCGCACTGTTTTTCCTTGGTTATTTCTTCTTTCAAATTCCCGGCACCATTTACGCCGAACGCCGCAGCGTCAGGAAACTGATTTTCTGGTGTCTGCTGTTGTGGGGCGGTTTTGCCTCCCTGACCGGGGTGGTAAATAACATTCCGATGCTGGCGGCGATCCGCTTTGCGCTCGGGATAGTGGAAGCGGCCGTGATGCCCGCCATGCTGGTGTATATCAGTAATTGGTTCACCAAATCTGAACGCTCGCGGGCCAACACCTTCCTGATACTCGGCAATCCGGTCACGGTGCTGTGGATGTCGGTGCTGTCCGGTTATTTGATTCACGCCTTCGGCTGGCGCGAGATGTTTATCTTCGAAGGTATTCCGGCGGTGATCTGGGCGGTCTGTTGGTGGTTCCTGGTCAAAGACAAACCGGAACAGGTTAACTGGCTGACACAGGATGAGAAAAAAGCGCTGGCAGACCAGTTGGCGAAAGAGCAGGAAGGCATCAAAGCGGTACATAACTACGCCGAGGCGTTTAAATCGCGCAATGTGATCCTGCTGTGTATGCAATATTTTGCCTGGAGCATTGGCGTGTATGGCTTCGTGCTGTGGCTGCCGTCAATTTTGCGCAGCGGCATGCAGATGGGTATGGTGGAAGCAGGCTGGCTGTCGTCCGTGCCTTATCTTGCGGCGACTGTCGCCATGATTCTGGTGTCTTGGGCGTCCGACAAAATGCAAAACCGCAAGATTTTCGTCTGGCCGTTGCTGCTGGTTGGCGCGCTGGCATTTTTCGCGTCATGGGCGGTCGGGCCAAATCATTTCTGGGTATCATATTCACTGCTGGTGATTGCCGCCGCCGCCATGTATGCGCCTTACGGCCCGTTCTTCGCCATCATTCCTGAGATGCTGCCCCGCAATGTCGCCGGTGGTGCCATGGCGCTGATCAACAGTCTGGGGGCACTGGGCTCGTTCTTCGGATCGTGGTTTGTCGGTTATCTCAACGGCAACACCGGCAGCCCGGCAGCCTCATTTATTTTCATGGCCACCTCCCTGCTGGTCTCGGTGGTCCTGACGCTGATGGTGAAACCGGAGCAAACCTCGGCCAAACCGCAATCAGCCTGACCTAATGCTATGTATATCAATCCTTTAATTTGGAGTGTGTGATGAAGCCGTCTATCGTTTTGTATAAAAAACTACCTGCCGACCTGCATCAGCGTCTGGAACAACATTTTTCCATCGTCGAATTCGAAGGGATCACCGAAGAGAACCGCACCAAAGTGTTCAATGCCCTGCAACAGGCTGAAGGGTTGATTGGTTCCGGCGGCGCAGTGAATAAAGAGCTGCTGGACCACGCGCCACGTCTGCGCGGTGTCTCGACGATTTCAGTGGGTTATGACAATTTTGACGTCGATGAGCTGACTCGTCGTGACATTCCGCTGATGCATACCCCGACCGTGCTGACCGAAACCGTGGCCGACACCGTGATGGCACTGGTGCTTTCTACCGCCCGCCGCGTGGTGAATGTCGCCGAACGCGTGAAAGCCGGAGAATGGAACAGCAATATTGGTGCGGACTGGTTTGGTGTCGACGTGCATCATAAAACCATCGGGATTATCGGCATGGGCCGCATTGGCCTGGCCGTGGCGCAGCGTGCGCATTTTGGCTTCAACATGCCGGTGCTTTACAACGCCCGCAGCCAGCATAAAGCAGCCGAAGAGCGTTTCGGCGCGAAGAAATGCGAACTGGATGAACTGCTGGCGAAGTCTGATTTCGTCTGCGTATTACTGCCGCTGACCGAGCAGACCTTCCACACCATCGGCAAAGAACAGCTGGCAAAAATGAAGTCCAGTGCCATTTTGATCAGCGCGGGCCGAGGCCCGGTGATTGACGAAAAAGCGCTGATCGCAGCACTAAAAGAGGGCACGATCCAGGCCGCCGGGATGGACGTGTTTGAAACCGAGCCGCTGCCGAAAGACTCGCCGCTGCTCAGCTTGCCAAACGTCGTAGCGCTGCCACATATCGGTTCTGCCACCCACGAAACGCGTTACGGCATGGCCGCCTGCGCGGTGGATAACCTGATCGCCGCCCTGACCGGTGAAATCAAAGAGAACTGTGTTAACCCACAGGTTTTGAAGAAATAAACCGTCCGGGTAAGACATGAAATACCGCCTGCGGGCGGTATTTTTTTACCTGTCGTTGCGTAACAACGCGTTTCAACCCGCCGCGTCCGATTGCACTGTTTTACAGCAAACGCTATGGTGGGCGTCACATTCTGATAACACACAAAGCTTTCTATGACGTTTTCTGTTTTCGGCGATAAATTTACCCGTTTCACAGGCATTAGCCGCCTGATGGGCGATATGAATGATGGCTTGCGCACGCCAGGAGCGGTCATGCTCGGCGGTGGGAACCCTGCGCAAATACCGGAGATGCAGGACTATTTCCACACGCTGTTAACCGGGATGTTAGCTGAAGGCAAGCTGACCGAAGCCCTGTGCAACTACGACGGCCCGCAGGGCAAAGACGTGCTGCGCCATGCGCTGGCTGACCTGCTGAAAAAAGAGCTGGGCTGGGAGTTGGACGCGAAAAACATCGCGCTGACCAACGGCAGCCAGAGCGCCTTCTTCTACCTGTTCAACCTGTATGCTGGCCGCCGCGCCGATGGCTCGATGGCAAAAGTGCTGTTCCCGCTGGCACCCGAATATCTTGGTTATGCGGATGCCGGACTGGACGAAAACCTGTTTGTTTCCGCCAAACCTAATATTGAACTGCTGCCGGAAGGCCAGTTCAAATATCACGTCGATTTCGACCATCTGCATATTACCGAAGATATCGGCCTGATTTGCGTGTCGCGCCCGACTAACCCGACCGGTAATGTGATCACCGATCAGGAGTTACAGCGTCTGGACGCCCTGGCGCAGCAGCACGATATCCCGCTGTTGATCGACAACGCCTACGGTGTGCCTTTCCCCGGTATCGTCTTTACCGACGCCACGCCGCTGTGGAACCCGAATATTATTCTGTGCATGAGCCTGTCGAAGCTCGGCCTGCCGGGTTCGCGCTGCGGCATTGTGATTGCGGACGAGAAAGTGATCACCGCCATCAGCAATATGAACGGCATTATCAGCCTGTCACCGGGCAGCGTTGGCCCCGCGATTGCCAATGAGATGATTGCCCGTGGCGACCTGTTACGCCTGTCTGAAGAGGTGATTAAACCCTTCTATTATCAGCGCGTGCAGGAAACTATCGCCACGCTGCGCCGGTATCTGCCGCCTGAGCGTTGTTTGATCCATAAACCCGAAGGGGCGATTTTTCTCTGGTTATGGTTTAAAGATCTGCCGATCAGCACCGAACTTCTTTATCAGCGCCTGAAACAGCGCGGCGTGCTGATGGTGCCGGGTCACTACTTCTTCCCAGGGCTGGAACATCCGTGGCCGCATACGCATCAATGTATGCGGATGAACTACGTGCCCGACAGTGAGCAAATTGAGCGCGGTGTGAAGATACTGGCGGAAGAAGTGGAAAAAGCCCACGCTGAAAATCAGTCAGTCTGAATTCAGTCCATAAAAAAACAGGAAGACATTTGTCTTCCTGTTTTTATTACGCAAACCCATTTATGCGTTCTGGTTTTCTAACGCGGGTTTCTCCGTACCAATGGCGATTTTCTGCGGTTGCAGCGCGGGCGGTACGTCGCGGACCAGGCTCACATGCAGCAGGCCGTGGGTAAACTCAGCGGCGGAAACATGCATGTGCTCGGCCAGCGTGAAGCTCAGGCTAAAAGGCTTGATCACTAAGCCCTGGTGCAGATATTCCACCTTGGTATCCGGCTGTGCTGGCGTTCCGCTGATGGTCAGCCTTGGCCCTTCGACTTCAATATTCAAATCACTTTGCTGAAAACCGGCCAGCGCCAGCGAGATGCGATAGTGATTATCGTCTGATTTCTCAATGTTATACGGAGGGAAAGCCTGATCGGCGCCCTGCATTGAGCTGGCGAGTTTGTCGAAACCAATCCACTGACGCAGTAATGGGGAAATATCGTAATTACGCATATATAACTCCTTCTATGAAGCGAGATAAGTTGTTTCGCCACGGTTTAAAAACGTGACGGTTCTGCTCCCTGACGGCGAGCAATTTTGTATCAAAAGCGTGTTGTCTGTTATCTGTGGCCAGAATTACCGAATATCAATACGACGCGGTTTAGATGATTCCGGCACAACGCGTTCGAGATCGATGTACAGTAAGCCGTTCGCCAGATTGGCGGATTTAATTTGAATATGTTCGGCCAGCTGGAATTTACGCTCGAAATTACGTTCGGCGATGCCCTGATATAAATAGGTACGTTCCGCCGCAGCGTCTTTATGCGCACCTTTGACCAATAACATATTATCTTGAGCGGTGATATCCAGTTCGGATTCAGCAAAACCGGCCACCGCAATCGCAATGCGATAATGGTTTTCATCCACCAGTTCGACATTATAAGGGGGGTAACCGCCACCCTGATTTTGGCCGGACTCAATGAGATTGAATAAGCGGTCGAAACCAATAGCAGAACGGTATAACGGGGATAAATCAAAATTACGCATTGATACTTCTCCTGAACATGCAGCGAGTCAATTTTTAGTGATCTTCCCTTGGGACAGATCCGTAACGCGTCATACCCTTACGGCGTATGCTTTTCCTGCGTCGTATGATAAAAATGGCGACGGAAAGGCGTATTTCAAGTCACGATATGAAAATTTATTTGGCAATGTACTGCAAAACAGTATTAAAAGGAGTGTCAGGGAAAAGGGACTCTTTCCGGCAGGATTTCAATTATCTCTTACACTATAACCAACGTGATGGGATCTGCGACGTAACCATCGCTTCATCACGGCGGGTTAAATTGAGACGGCCACCACAGAGCCACGCCTTGCTTTGTTAATTTTTTTGGCTGAATGATATAAGTCACCTTTGACGATAAATCCTCAGCCCGACAGCATGAGATGAGTTCGACCATGATGAAAACAGTTTTACTGCCGCTCGTGACAGGATGTGTTTTTTTATCGGCCAGCGGTTGCTCCAGCGTAATGACGCATACGGGGGGGCATCAGGGATATTATCCGGGGGCGCGTGCCGATGTGGACATGATGGCAAGTGATGACACCAGTTGGGCAATGACGCCGCTGTTAATTATCGATCTCCCTTTCAGTGCACTGCTGGATACGCTGTTATTGCCTTATGACTATTTCCGTCAGGGGAAGGAGAACACACGGGATCGCATCAAGGCCAGTGAAGAGCATAACCTCGCTCTCAGCAACGGTGTAGATATCGACCACGTTCCACCGATGTCAGCGACGACACATTCGCAAAAATCTTCAACTCATAAAAAATAGTCGCAATAAAATGTGAGGTGTAACCGGCCTGCACTGGCCGGTTATGGGGGGGTTAACGGCTGGCTGTTACCGCAATCTGAGTAAATTCATCGCACTGGCGCATAAAGGCCACTTTTTTGCCGTCAGGGGAAAACACCACCGCATCCGCGCACGGCGCAATGTCGCTTCTTTCCGTCAGCCGCTGCATCTCCCCGTTTTCGACGTCCAGGCGCATCACGCTGTTGTCGCACACCAGCGCCAGCGATTTTCCATCAGGGCTCCAACTGAACGCAGACTGGATCCCGGTCGTCATTTGGCTGACTTGCCTTGGTTTTCCGCCGTTCGGTGAAACCGTCCACAGCTGAACCACATCGCGTTCGTCTTCCATCAGAAACGCAATCTGCGCGCCGTCCGGCGAAGCGCGCAGCCAGTGGCGTGGTTGAGATGCGACGCCTTTTTCGGTGAATGTAATGCGCCGTTGCTGCACGCCCGCAGGCGGCGCAGGCAGCGCTTCTGCGGTTCCCTGCAACGGCTTATCACCGGCCCGCGGGGAGTCGCTGTCGTTTTCGGGCAAATCCACCACAAAAATCTCCGGGTGTTTTTCACCCGAGGCAGAACGCGTATCGCCGATAAAGGCCAGCGACCAGCGCTGGCGGCTGCCGTCCGGCTTGAGATACCCCGCTTGCCCAATCCAGCCCTCTTCATAAGCACGGTTAATCTCGTCGCTGCCCGGCTGAGGTTCAGGCGTGGTCTGACTGACCAGCACGCAGAAGTGGCTACCGTCATATTCACGGGAATGATGTTTAGGTGGCACAACCGGATGCGAGGCAAGAGCGACGCCGACATTGCGCAGGTCGAGCGCCGGGTCCAGTTCATGCATAACATGATCGTTATAGGTAAAACTCAGGCGGCTGCCGTCTGGGCTGAAAACATGCACATGAGTGCCGCCGCGCAGTGCGCCAGGCGTAAAGGGCGCAGTAATATCCATTGCATCAAGCGTCACGGCATTCGAACGGTGTGGCTCAGAGACAATCACGCCGCGACGGTGATGAAAATCATATTGCCAGGTGCTGTCAGGATTTTCCGGCCCGTGGATAAAGGCGTAGCGAGTTGGCTCATCAGGGCTGACCGTGACCACCCCCACGTGCGCGCCCTGACCAGACTGATAGATCACCTGCACTTCGCCGGTTTCAACATTCACCCGTTCGATGGTTGAACCGGTAAATGAGCCGCCGTGCGGACGAACATCGTAGACCAGCCACAGACTGTCCGGGGTCCAGACATTGATGTTGGTCAGCTGATGCCCGCGCGCATCACGGGTTAACTGTTTTTCTGTCATGCTGTTGATAGCGCCCTGCCGTTCAAGGAATACCTAAGAATATGGGAGTCAAACGGCAGTAGCAATCTTCAGCTATCTCCAACACGTTTTACTTCACCCACGAGGAATATATAGGAGAGTGCACCGAATAAAGCCACGGCGGAGATATAAACTAATGAAGGAGCAAAACCATAATCCTGCGCCAAATACCCCACCACTAATGGCACGGTAATCCCCCCCAACCCGCCAGCTAAATTAAATACACCACCAGTCAGTCCGATTAGCCGGACCGGGGCCAGTGAAGAAACAAGAGACCAGGTAATAGAAGCAAAACCGTTACCGAAGAAGGCCAGCGCCATTAAAATCATAATCCATATAGGGTCGTTAGTATAATTCGCCCCCATAATGCAGGTGGATAATAACAGACCGCAAATAATCGGCAGTTTACGTGCGAAACCAATCGATTTACCTTTACGCACCAGTTTATCAGCCACTAGCCCTGATAATAACACGCCAACGAAAGCCGCCAGGAAAGGTACCGTCGTCATAAAACCGGCAGTCAATGCGGAAATATGTTTTTCCTGTGTCAGGTAATTAGGGAACCACGTCAGGAAAAACCATAATGTGGAAGCCACTGCGAATTGGCCTAAATAAACACCGACCAGTTTGCGGTTAAAAACCAGCTTCCAGTCTGCTGCGGTTAATGCAACACGATTCTTTTTCTCGACGGGTGCATCGCCATCCACCATGCCACCCCCTGCACGGATATATTCCAGCTCGGCGGCATTAATGCCTTTGCTTTTGCGCGGTGACTGATAAACAAAGAACCACACCAGAGACCAAAGAATGCCAATACCGCCGGTGATGAGAAACACCCAGTGCCAGCTCAGTATTTCCTGGATCCAGATGAGCAATGGCGTCAGGAAGGCTAAGCCTACAAACTGACCTGAGGTGTAAAAACCCACTGCGGATGCCCGCTCCCGTTCCGGGAACCAGCTGGTGACCATTCGGTTGTTAGTCGGAAACGCCGGAGCTTCAAACATCCCGGTCACCGCACGTAAACCGATCAAAGAAGCTAACCCGCCTGCAAAACCCTGAAGCAGGGTGGCTATCGACCAGCCCAAGATAGCAATAAAATAGGTTAGCCTTGAACCTACACGGTCAAGGAACCAGCCGCCCGGTATTTGACTCATGGTGTAGGTCCAGGCAAAAGCAGAGAAGATATATCCCATTTGCGTTTTGCTAATCCCAAATTCTTGTTGAATATGGGCAGAGGCCACAGCCAGATTTGCACGGTCGACATAACAAATAACGACGGTGAAAAATATCATAAGCAACGTAATATAACGTCTTTTGGTTGGCTTTTCGATGTGTAGGGTTTTATCCATTTTTATTTCCTATTAATGGTTATTATATAAAACAGACGTAAGAGTGACTCAGAAATTTCCCTGATGTTTTAATGATTACTTTCAGATAATTTAAAATTATTTTTTAAGTTAATCTCTTACCATTCAGCTATAGCACCGTCTGGATATCGCCAAAGAGGATTTCGCCAGTCTGGCGCCATTTTACTGCGCTCAATCACGAGTTCTTCATTAATATCCACCCCCAAGCCTGGTTTGTTTGAAGGATAGAAATAACCATCACTCATTTTGAAATCATCTTTATTAATGACGTAATCCAGTAATTCAGCACCCTGATTATAATGAATGCCCATGCTTTGTTCCTGAAGTACCGCATTACGTGAAACAAAGTCAATATGTAGGCAGGCGGCCAACGCAATAGGGCCCAGCGGGCAGTGCGGTGCCAGTGCCACATCATAGGATTCTGCCATTGAGGCGATTTTGAAGCACTCGGTGATCCCACCGGCATGAGATAGATCAGGTTGCACAATCGCTAAACCACCGTCGGCCAGCACGCGCTTGAAGTCGAAACGTGAGAACATACGTTCGCCAGCAGCAATCGGAATATGCGTCTGCGCGGCAAGGCGCGGATAATACTCTGCCTGTTCGGCCAAAACGGGCTCTTCGATAAACAGAGGTCGGTAAGGTTCCAATTCTTTGATGAGCACTTTCGCCATCGGCGCACTGACGCGACCATGGAAATCCAGGCCAAATTCGATCTCGTTACCAAATTCACTGCGTATTAATGCAGCCTGCGCCACAGCAGCATCAATCTGACGGGCATTTTCAATAATACCCATTTCTTCGCAACCATTAAGCTTGAAGGTATCAAAGCCAATAGAGCGTAATTTATTGATGCCATCAATAAGTTCAGCAGGTCTGTCACCACCAACCCAACTGTAGGCTTTGATTTTATCGCGAACCAGCCCGCCAAGAAGCTGGTATACCGGTACACCCAGCGCTTTACCCTTGATATCCCACAAGGCCTGATCAATCCCTGAAATCGCACTCATCAGAATTGGGCCGCCACGATAAAATCCGCCGCGATAAAGCGTTTGCCAGATGTCATTGATACGCGCCGGATCCTGGCCGATGACATATTCGCTCAGCTCGTGGACTGCCGCTTCAACGCTTCGCGCACGCCCTTCAATCACCGGCTCACCCCAGCCAACAATGCCTTCGTCGGTCTCAATCTTCAGGAACATCCAACGGGGAGGTAAACGGTAAGTAGTCAGTTTGGTGACTTTCATTATGTTGCATCCTTATAGGCTTTGATAAAGGCATTAGCCTGCTGCAGGGTTATTTCAGGTGTCTGACCTGCGCGGTATAAATCGCTGCCTAAACCCGCACCAGCACAACCGGCGCGAAGGTAAACCGACAGGCTTTCTGGCGTCACCCCTCCGACGGCAAAGACCGGGACATCGGCAGGAAGAACCGCCTTCAATGCTTTGATATAGTCAGGGCCGAAGGCCGATGAAGGGAATATTTTCAGCGCCTGCGCCCCCGCCTCCAGTGCGTTAAACGCCTCGGTTGCCGTCGCGCACCCGGCACACACCGTCATCCCCAGTTTGACGGCACGCCGGATCACTTCCTGGCTGGTGTTTGGCGTTACCACCAGTTTACTGCCCAGTGAATGAAGCGCGTCGACCTGCTCCGGGTGCAGCACCGTACCGGCGCCCAGCAATGCGCGGCCACCGAAAGTGTCGACCGCCAGTTGGATGCTTTTCTGCCAGTCGGGCGAATTAAGCGGGATTTCGATCGCATCAAAACCCGCGTCCAACAACACGGAGATATGCTGATTCACTTCCTGCGGACGGATCCCACGCAGAATGGCAATCAGCGGGATTTTAGTGGTCCATTGCATTAACGATGCTCCTTATACCGGATTGAAAGGCTTGATCGCCGTCGAGGGCCTGCCAGTGAATACCCGCCAGAGCGAGAGCCTGAGCATAGCGTTCAGTTAACTGCGGGTTGCCGATAACGGTGATGTGATGGTGGCGACCAAAATGACCGAGCATCTGAGCCACCTCGCTGCCAATAAGCAAACCAGATAACCAGTCGCTGACTGCCGTTTTATCCAGGCGGTTTAGTACATGGGCAGCGCGGATTTCAAATAAACGGCCGGTGATTTCTGGATGGCTATAACCCGTTTCAAGCGCCAACCGAAAGACGTCAGCAGCAGGTTGTTGTTCAGGTAACCCTTTACCTATGAGCGAATGGTTCATCAGTAAATGGTGCAGCTCACCGGTCATCGCGGTGCGGAAATCGCGCACCAGGCTGCCTTCGGCCTCCACCCATTTACTGTGAGTGCCAGGCATCAGATAAAGGGAGGCTGGGCATTCGGTAAAAGCACCCGCCAGCTGAGTTTCTTCGCCGCGCATAACATTGCAGTTGTCATCTCGATCAATACATATTCCGGGCACGATCCAGGCTTTTACCGGCAGTGCGGGTTCTACGGCTAACAGGTGCTCGCCGAGAGCGTCGAGAGACACTGGCGCCGCGAGATAAGGAACGTCAACCCAACCGGCGTTGCTACCGATCATGCCAGCCATGATCACGGGCAGATTCAGTGACTGCCAGGGAGCAATGATTTCGCTGAACACTTGCTGAGGCGTTGTACCATTCAGCCGGGTGATCCCTCTCTCTGATTGGGCTTGTGCCGTGCATTTTCCCTGTTGATACAAGAAGGCGCGCAGGTTGGTTGAACCCCAGTCGAGCGCGATATAGCTTGTTGTCATGTAATGTCCTTGAGTCGTTTCGTCGAAGAGGCGATCATTTTCATTGCCGCCTGCTCCGCTGCATTGGCGTCCTGATGCCGGATAGCGTTGAACAATTCCTGATGTTCACGCAGTGTCAGCGGCATATTGCCGTCATCCGGCATATAGGTTCTTTCAAATACCGCACGCTGCAATGAGCTGATCGCAATACTTAACTGCTGTAAAACCGGGTTATGTACCGCTGCCAGCACAGCTTCATGAAAGCGGATATCCGCCTCGTTAAACGCGTCCCGATCCTGATGGTTGGCGATCATGCTGTTCAGCGCTTCTTCGATAACCGCCAGTTCCCCTGAAGTGGCGCGTTCAGCCGCCCAGCGTGCAATCGTTGGTTCAACCAGGTTACGTACTTCACTCATTGCTGCGATCAGGCGCGGGTCATAGTCACTGGCGAGCACCCATTGCAGAACGTCGGTATCGAGGTAGTTCCACTGATTACGCGGGCAAACGAAGGCACCACGGTATCTTTTTATTTCCACTAATCTTTTCGCGGTCAGAGAGCGCAGTACTTCCCGAATGATGTTGCGGGACGTATCAAATTGCTCACACAGCTCCATTTCAGAAGGCAACGCTGCGCCGGGAATATATTTCCCGGCAATGATTTGCTGCCCCATTTCAATGACCAGGCGGTCGGTTTTGCTTAATTCGGATGAGTTCACACAAGCTCCAGAGCTGAAAAGGATAAACAACCTACTGTAGCGCTCAGACCGATTCTGGTCTCAGAATTGCTGCACAATTCTATAAAACCGCCCATTGAACTCGTCATTATGGTAGTACCATTTTATATTCTTGTACTACAATGTGGATCACAAAACAGACAATTCGAATTTATGGCAAAGGATGACCAGGAAGAAAACGTGACAAATGAACAACAGCTGAGCGCTATAACTGACTGAAAATATGGGTTTTAAAATCACGGGAGGAGAGATGAAACTGATGAGAACAGCCCGTTTTCCGATTAGAAAAAGCAGGCTGATGAGAGCAGGATGAAGTTACTGGCCTAAAACGAACTTATCAATGGCAAACGCCACGCCGTCTTCCATATTGGTTTTGGTCACGAACTGGCTGACGGCTTTTACGCTGTCGAGCGCGTTGCCCATCGCGACACCAATACCAGCGTATTCCAGCATGGCAATGTCGTTTTCCTGATCGCCCAGCGTCATCACGTTTTCACGGGCGATGCCCAGTTTTTCCGCCAGTGCTTTCACGCCTTCACCTTTATTCACCCGTCTATCGAGGATTTCAAGGAAGTACGGTGAGCTTTTCATGATGGTATAACGCGCTCTGGCTTCAGCCGGGATCTGGCTGATGGCACGGTCAAGCACGTCGGGATGGTCGATCATCATCACTTTAGGGAAGGTCAGCGCCAAGTCCATTTCTTCTGCCGGGCAGAACTTCAGCGGGATACCGGTGGTGAAGGATTCATGCACGGTGTATCTGCTGACATCCCGATTGGCGGTAAAGAGGTCGGTTTTGGTCAGCGCGTGGAAATGCACACCCAGCTGGCACGCCAGTTTTTCGAAGTAGTGATAATCGTCAATCGTGAGGGAAATTTCGGCGATTACGCTGCCATCTTGCGCATTATGCACCAATGCACCGTTGTTGGTTATGCAGTAACATCCCTCTTGCTGTAAATCCAACTCCTGCAAATAACGCTCGACCCCCATGTAAGGGCGGCCGGTCGCCAGAACAATTTGAACCCCTTTTGCGCGGGCGGCGGCCAAAGCCTGTTTTACGGCAGGAGTGACTTCATGCTGCGGATTGAGCAACGTGCCATCCATATCAATTGCAATTAATTCAATAGCCATAGCATCCTCTGAAGTGTCAGTGTCTGGCTTAATGCTAGCGCGATACGACGCGGCAAAGCCAGCCTGAAGTTGCCGGATTGAGGATAAAAAAATCCGAAGACAGTTTCCTGCTTCGGATTTTATTTCACGCAACTCGCGACGAGTTAAATGTCGATGTTAGCTGCTTTAAGTGCGTTATCTTCGATAAACGCACGACGCGGTTCAACGGCATCACCCATCAGGGTGGTAAACAGCTGATCCGCAGCAATAGCATCTTTAATGGTTACGCGCAGCATACGGCGTTGTTCTGGGTCCATGGTGGTTTCCCACAGCTGATCGGGGTTCATTTCGCCCAAACCTTTGTAACGCTGTATTGAAAGGCCGCGACGCGACTCTTTCACCAGCCATTCCAGCGCCTGTTCGAAGCTGGCGATCGGCTGACGGCGCTCGCCACGCTCGATGAAGGCATCTTCTTCAATCAGGCCGCGCAGTTTTTCACCCAAAGTACAGAGTTTGCGGTATTCGCCGCCGTGAACGAAATCAAAGTCGAGATCGTAATCGGTATCCACACCATGAGTACGGATGCGCAGAACCGGTTCGAACATCTGACGTTCGCGGTTTTCACGCACAATCGCACTGTAGCTGCTGCCGTGCTGTTCTTTTTCGTTCAGCATCGCCACCAGGGATTCCATCCAGTCCTGAACTTTTGCCTGATCGGTGAGATCGGCTTCGTGCAGCGTTGGCTGGTAAACCAGACGGTTCAGCAGAGCGCGCGGGAAACGACGCTCCATACGGCCAATCATTTTTTGTACGCTGTAATGTTCGGCAACCAGTTTTTCCAGTGCTTCACCCGCCAGCGCCGGAGCGTGAGCATTGGTGTGCAAGGTCGCGCCGTCCATTGCGATGGAGATCTGGTACTGATCCATCGCCTCATCATCTTTAATATACTGTTCTTGTTTGCCTTTTTTGACTTTATACAGCGGCGGCTGGGCGATATATACGTGGCCACGCTCAATAATTTCAGGCATCTGACGGAAGAAGAAGGTCAGCAGCAAAGTACGGATGTGAGAGCCATCGACGTCGGCATCGGTCATGATGATGATACTGTGATAGCGCAGTTTATCCGGGTTGTACTCGTCACGACCAATGCCGCAACCGAGCGCGGTGATAAGCGTCGCCACTTCCTGCGAAGAGAGCATTTTGTCGAAACGCGCTTTCTCAACGTTGAGAATTTTACCTTTGAGCGGCAAAATCGCCTGGTTCTTACGGTTACGGCCTTGTTTTGCTGAGCCGCCCGCTGAGTCCCCTTCCACTAAATACAGTTCGGAATGAGCCGGGTCACGTTCCTGACAGTCAGCTAATTTGCCCGGCAAACCTGCGAGATCCAACGCGCCTTTACGACGGGTCATTTCACGGGCTTTACGCGCCGCTTCACGAGCGCGGGCTGCATCGATGATTTTCCCAACCACGATTTTCGCATCGCCTGGGTTTTCCATCAGATAATCAACCAGCTTCTCGTTCATCAGTGACTCAACGGCGGTCTTCACTTCGGAAGAAACCAGTTTGTCTTTAGTCTGAGAAGAAAACTTAGGATCCGGGACTTTTACCGACACCACGGCAATCAGGCCTTCACGGGCGTCATCACCGGTGGCGCTGATTTTGGATTTCTTGCTGTAGCCTTCTTTATCCATGTACGCGTTGAGGGTACGGGTCATCGCTGAACGGAAACCAACCAAATGGGTGCCGCCGTCGCGCTGGGGGATATTGTTGGTGAAGCAGTAAATGTTTTCCTGGAAACCGTCATTCCACTGTAACGCCACTTCCACACCGATATCATCTTTCATGGTAGAGAAATAGAACACCGTTGGGTGGATAGGGGTTTTGTTCTTGTTCAGGTACTGCACGAAGGCTTTGATGCCACCTTCGTAGTGGAAGTGATCGTTCTTGCCATCACGTTTGTCCAGCAGGCGGATCGCTACACCGGAGTTGAGGAAAGACAGTTCACGAAGGCGTTTCGCCAGAATGTCGTACTCAAACTCTATGTTATTGGTGAAGGTGTTGTAGCTCGGCCAGAAGCGCACGGTCGTGCCGGTTGCTTCGGTCTCGCCCACCACTTTCAGCGGGTTTTGCGGCTCGCCGTGGACGTAAGTTTGCTCATGCACTTTGCCTTCGCGGCGGATAACCAGTTCAAGTTTTTCCGACAGGGCGTTAACGACGGAAACACCCACGCCATGAAGACCGCCAGACACTTTGTACGAGTTATCATCAAATTTACCGCCAGCATGCAGAACGGTCATGATGACCTGAGCGGCGGAAACGCCCTCTTCTTCATGGATGCCAGTCGGAATACCACGGCCATCATCCTGAACGGAAACAGAGTTGTCTTCGTGGATCGTGACTTGAATCTCTTTACAGTGGCCAGCGAGGGCTTCGTCGATAGAGTTGTCCACAACCTCGAATACCATGTGGTGCAGACCAGTGCCGTCATCGGTATCGCCGATATACATGCCGGGGCGCTTACGCACCGCGTCCAGCCCTTTTAATACCTTGATACTTGAGGAGTCATAAGAATTCGACATCAACGTTTCTCGCTCATTTTTAGTCCTGTGATAGAACGGCTATTTTACCCTGTTCCACGCGGAACATCTTGCCCTTTTCACCCACCATATCGGTAACTTGCTCAGCGCCGATAGCGCTGACAAATACCTGTGCTTGGGTGGCTTTCAGGCGATCGGCCAGCAACCGACGTCGGTCGGCGTCCAGCTCGGAGGCAAAATCGTCAAGAAGATACAGGCAACGCCGCCCGCTCTGTCGGGTGAGGAACTCACCCTGCGCTAACCGAAGCGCACACATCAATAATTTCAACTGCCCGCGTGATAGCAAATCTTCCACCGGCGTACCATCGGCACGGATGCGAAAATCGGCTTTATGCGGACCCGATGCGGTATAAGTTAAGGCTCTGTCGCGTTCAAAGTTACGCTCCAGCAGCTCGCCGTATTCCGTCTCTTTGTCCCATCCACGCTGGAAAGAGAAGCTGAGGGCAAACTCTGGCAGGAACTGCGCACAGGTCGCGCTGATATCAGCTGCGATTGCGTCGCTGTAAGCCGCCCGCCATTCGCTGATGCGCTCGGCTAACGGGATTAATTCCTGATCCCAGGCACGAACTTGCGCATAGCGGCTCACCTGGCGCAGCGCGGCGTTGCGCTGCTTGAGTAACCGTCGCAGGTTGCTCCAGGCGATAAAAAAACCGGGATCGTGGTGGAAACAACCCCAGTCGAGAAACGCCCGCCGGTACTTCGGCCCGCCATTAAGCAGGGTGAAGCCTTCGGGCGTGATAAGTTGCATCGGCAACATCTGTGCCAGCTCAGAGACTTTGTGCCCGTCGCTGCCATCAATGCGTACTTTGCTGTCTCCCTGCCGGCTTTTACTCAGACCGACGGAGATCTCGCGTTCGCCACCGTCATTAATGCGGCCATGCAGAATAAATTCAGCCTGATCGTGGCGGATAACCCGCCCGGCCTGCAAACTGCGAAAAGCACGCCCGTGCCCGAGCGTGTATATCGCTTCCAGCACGCTGGTTTTACCGCTGCCATTGGGACCGACCAGAAAATTGAAACCGGGCGACGGGTCTAAATCCGCCGCCTCGATGTTGCGGAAATCTTTTATCAGTAAGCGCGAGAGAGCCATTAATTCAAATCAAAGCCTCATCGGCATGACAACGTAGGCTGCCGACTGGCTGGCTGCGTCCTCAATTTGCACGCTGGAAACCGAGTCGGTCAGCAGCAAGTTGACGTCTTCACACTTCAGCGCGTTGAGGACATCCAATACATAGCTGACGTTAAAACCGATTTCCATTTCGGTGCCCTCATAGCCCACATCCAGGATCTCTTCCGCTTCTTCCTGCTCAGGGTTGTTCGCCGTAATTTTCAGCTGGTTATGGCTGACATATAGACGAACGCCGCGGAACTTCTCGTTGGAGAGGATCGCTGCGCGGGCAAACGCCTGTTTCAGCAGGTCACAACCGGCTTGCAGGGTTTTGTCGGGATTCTTCGGCAATACGCGGCGATAATCAGGGAAACGACCATCAACCAGCTTCGAGGTAAAGATGAACTCGCCAACGTGAGCACGAATGTTGTTGCTGCCGATTTGCAGCCGCAGCAGCGCTTCACCGCCGTCAAGCAGACGCACCAGTTCCATCACACCTTTACGCGGCACGATCACCGAATGCGAAGGCAACGCCTGGCCGATTGGCATGGAACAGACCGCAAGACGGTGGCCATCGGTGGCCACGGTACGCAGTTCTTCACCTTCGGTTTCGAACAACATGCCGTTTAAATAGTAACGAACGTCCTGATGCGCCATAGAGAACTGCGTGGCTTCAATCAGACGTTTCAACGTGGCCTGTGGCAGGGTGAATTCCACCTCGCTTTGCCAGTCGTCAAGATTGGGGAAATCGGTAGCGGGTAAGGTCGACAGCGAGAAACGGCTGCGGCCTGATTTCACCAACATGCGGTCGCCGTCCAACGCCACGGAAATTTCCGCACCGTCAGGCAAACCACGGCAGATATCAAAGAATTTACGCGCCGGTACTGTGGTCGCGCCCGCTTCATGGGGTTGGGACAGGGCCACTTTCGCCACCATCTCCATTTCCAGATCGGTCCCGGTCAGCAACAGCGAGCCTTCAGTGACCTGCAATAACAGGTTACCGAGAATAGGCAGCGTTGGTCGTCCACCCAGCGGGCTACTGACCTGTTGCAGCGGTTTTAGCAAATGCTCACGTTCAACAATAAATTTCATAGCGCTAGGAGGATAATGTTCTGATTAAGTTGGAGAAATCTTCTTTGATGTCGTGACTTTCTTCACGCAGCTGCTCAATTTTTCGGCAGGCGTGCAACACCGTTGTATGATCGCGACCACCGAACGCATCGCCGATTTCTGGCAGGCTGTGGTTGGTGAGCTCTTTTGCCAGCGCCATCGCCATCTGGCGTGGACGGGCAACCGAACGGGAACGCCGTTTGGAAAGCAAGTCTGCGATCTTGATCTTATAATACTCGGCCACCGTTTTCTGAATATTATCAATGGTGACCAACTTCTCTTGCAGCGCCAATAAATCGCGCAGCGCTTCACGAACGAAGTCGATGGTGATCGCCCGTCCGGTAAAGTTGGCATTGGCGATAACCCGGTTCAGAGCGCCCTCAAGTTCACGGACGTTAGAACGCAGACGTTTAGCAATAAAGAACGCCACTTCACCCGGCAGACGAATATTATTTTCGTCTGCTTTCTTCATCAGGATCGCCACGCGGGTTTCGAGCTCAGGCGGTTCGATCGCTACGGTCAAACCCCAACCGAAGCGGGATTTCAGGCGATCTTCTACACCATTGATCTCTTTTGGATAGCGATCTGACGTCAGGATGATCTGCTGATTACCTTCCAGCAGGGCATTGAAGGTGTGGAAAAACTCTTCCTGTGAACGCTCTTTATTAGCAAAAAATTGGATGTCATCGATAAGCAGAGCATCGACCGATCGGTAATAGCGTTTGAACTCCTCAATGGCATTGTTTTGCAGGGCTTTAACCATGTCCTGGACAAAACGTTCGGAGTGCATATACACCACTTTTGCATTGGCTTTACGCGCCATGATGCCGTTGCCAACCGCATGCAATAAGTGGGTTTTACCGAGACCGGTACCACCATAAAGGAATAAAGGGTTGTATGCGCCGCCCGGGTTATCAGCCACCTGGCGTGCCGCTGCGCGGGCCAACTGGTTCGATTTACCTTCAACGAAGTTATCAAAAGTGTGCTTAGGGTTGACGTTAGAACGGTAAGACAATTCGGGTTGCGCCGCAGAGCTGTCCCAGCTAGGCCGCGAAGGTGCAAGGCGCGGTACCGGTTGGTGAGCTGCCGGAGAGCTGACGCTTGCGGTGGTAACAGGCTGATTCACACGCTGGATGAGCGGCTTACTGCCCACTTCAAACCGCAGCAATGGCGCAGCAGGGCCACAGAAATCGTTGAGCAATCCATTGATGTTGTTTAAGTATTTATCTCTCACCCAATCCAGGACAAAACGATTCGGTGCGTAAAGCGCCAAAGTGTTGTCACTGAGTTCCGCCTGCAAAGGGCGTATCCACATACTGAATTCTGTGGCAGGTAACTCATCCTGCAAACGGGCAAGACATTGCTGCCAAAGCGAAAGTGACACGGCGGACTCCACTCGAACAAGATCAAAAAAAGAAAAGGATCAGGATATTTTTTAAATCATGATTTTTGGCACACGTTCCGCCCGGCATCGCGGAGGATAAATCTTCACATCACCCTGTCAGCAATTTGAAGCAACGTGCGAACCGCTTTTTGCGGTTTTATCGAAAGCAAATCGGCTAGGATCGCGATCGGAATGGCGGATCATAACGCAATCCGGCACAGAGATCCTCCCCTTCCTGACAGATTAGATCCTTTTTATCCACAGGCTCCGATCTGCAGGTGGGTAAGCTTAGCCGATCCTTAAAAAATTAGGTGACGTTATCGTCACGGTGGCGAAAAAATAGGATTCCACTGACGCATTTCTGCGCATGACGATCATGGGATTCGGGGAGAAATGCATCAGGATCGCGCGGGGATCCTTGCGCTTTATGGAGGAGTCCGTATAATCCTCAGCCCTACGTGTGATGCCTGTGTTCCTGATGGTCATAGCCAGATGGGATTAAGCGGTGACCACGGGCCATTATGGCATCTCTGGTAAATAGATCTGGCGACTTTCTGGTAATGTAAATTGACTCAGGACTGTACAGTTATTACAATCCCGCTTCTTTATATGTTGCGATAAAGGCATCGGTCGTTTTTTCGCCGACAGCCAACGCGTTTACTGATCAGTAATAATTTAAGTTTAG
>Ga0209901_1000145_pt1 | contig 44221 bp, 42 predicted proteins | sample OrgsoiDNA_201058_FD_185806 | JGI IMG/M metagenome (GOLD analysis project Ga0209901, IMG submission 185806) | Permafrost soil microbial communities from the Arctic, to analyse light accelerated degradation of dissolved organic matter (DOM) -... | ecosystem: Environmental > Terrestrial > Soil >...
CGAGTACATCCGTTACTACAATCATGACCGAATCAAATCGAAGCTCGGTGGATTGAGTCCTGTGGAGTTCAGGACTCAATCTGTGGGTATATGGCAATAAACTGTCCAACATTTTGGGGTCAGTTCAGAGCGTGGGAACTATCATTGCCAGCGTCAGTAAACATCCCGCAAATACCGCTTCTGCTCGCTCATCTGCCGCCAGTAGTCGGCGGCGCTTTCGCTGCTCAGGCCCCCGTGGTGTTGGGCGACCTGGCGCAGGGCCAGGTCCACGTCCCTGGCCATGCGGCTGGCGTCGCCGCAGATGTAGACTTGTGCTCCTTCCTGCAGCCAGCGCCACAGTTCGGCGCCTTGTTCGTTGATGCGGTCCTGCACGTAGATCTTCTGCGCCTGATCCCGGGAGAACGCCAGGCTGAGGTGGGTCAGCAGGCCATCGCGTTGCATGCCTTGCAGCTCGTCCCGGTAGTAGAAATCGGTGGCGGCGTGCTGTTCGCCGAAGAACAGCCAGTTGCGGCCCTGATCGCCCCGTGCCCGACGCTCTTGCAGAAAGCCCCGGAACGGCGCAACGCCGGTGCCCGGGCCGATCATGATCATAGGGACGTTGCCGTCGCCCGGTACGCGAAAGTGTTTTGAGGTCTGCACGAACACCGGCACGTCGCCATTTTCCACCCGGTCGGCAAGGAAGGTGGACGACACCCCTTTGCGTTTGCCATAGCGCACGGCCGCGACTGTCAGGTGCACTTCCTGCTCATGGGCCTTGGCGCTGGAAGCGATCGAGTACAGCCGGGGTTGCAGGCGCTTCAAGGTGCCCAGCAACTCGCTGGCCGAGCAATCGACCGGGTACTCCTGCAACACGTCCGCCAGTTGCCGGCCCCACAGCCAGTCTTTCAGCTCGGCCTTGCGTTCACTGCTCAGCAGTTGTTTCAGGCCGGGATTGGGGCTGCGTTCGGCGATGAACGCCAGGGTGTCGTTGTGGGGGCGGGCGATTTCCAGGTGTTCGGTCAATGCCTGGCGCAGGGGTAGTTCGCCGAGCTTGTCGAGGCTGACCGTGGCGTCTGCCTTCAGGTGCGTCAGGGCCAGCAGTTCGTCCACCAGCTCCGGGCAATTGCGCGGCCATACGCCCAGGGCATCGCCCGCCTCGTAGTTGAGCCCTGAGTTCTCCAGTGACAGCGAAAACAGGCGGGTGTCCTTGCTGGCGCCCTGGCTGTTGAGGCGCAGGTTGTTCAACAGCCGGGATGCATGAGGGTTGGTTTTACTGTGGGCTGTCGCTGTAGAGGGTGATGAGGTGGTGGGTGCAACAGCCACCTCCTGACTCGGCTTCAAGGCCTGCTGCAACTGGCCCAGCCACTGTTCGGCGCGTTCCTCGAATTCGCTGTCGCAATCCACACGCTCCAGCAAGCGAGTAGCCCCCAGAGTGTGCAGGCGTTGATCGAGGTTCTTGCCGTGCTGGCAGAACTGATCGTAGTTGGAGTCCCCCAGGGCCAGGACTGAAAAGCGCAGGGACTCAAGGCGAGCGTCGGTACTGCTCAGGGCGCTCCAGAAACCTTCGCCATTGTCCGGCGAATCCCCATCGCCGAAGGTGCTGCTGATCAAGGCCAGGTTTTGTGTATGGGCCAGCCTTTGCGCGGGGAAGTCTGCCATCGCGCTCAGTTCCACCTGCAGGCCGCCTTCACGCAAGCGGCTGGCAAAGCGCTCGGCCAGCGCTTCGGCGTTGCCGGTCTGTGAGGCCCACAACAAGGTCAGTGCCGTTGCGCTGTCATCGGCTTGGGGTGGTAAAAGGGCGTTGTCGTGGGGTTGCCGTGCACCCCCTTCGACCCGGCTGAACAGCCCGCCTAGCAGTCCGTTCAGCCACAGACGCGTGGTTTCGGCCAATGGCGCATTGGACGGCAGGTCTGGCACGCCCTCGGCCTGACGCCCTGCCGGTGAGCGCAAACCGCTGAGGAAGCCAGCCAGGTAGGCCCGTTCGTGGTCGTTGAGTTGCGGGGATGGCAGGTTACCGATGCCAGCAAGTTCGGCGAACGCCTCGATGCGCGACATGGCGGGTTCCTCTTTCGAATGTGAAGGTGACGATGAAGACGGGAGCAGTTCATTGGCTGCAGGCGCCGTGACTTCAAGAAAGCTGTGGCTGATCAGTTCGACCCGTTGCAGGGCGACCGCGCAGAACTTGAATTCGGGTTGCAGTGAAATCGGGTCCACTGCGTCGTTGGTCACAGCATTGATGGCCAGGTTTTCGCCAAACACGTCGTTCCAGTGAAAGGGTGCAAAACAGTTGCCCGGCCGCACCCGGTCGGTGACCACAGCGGGCAATACTGCACGGCCACGCAGGGAGCGAACCTCGACATGATCCTTGTCGCGAATACCGAAGCTGGCAGCGTCTTCCGGGTGGATCTCGACGAAGGGGCCGGGGTTGAGCCTGTTCAGCGTCGCGACCTTGCCGGTCTTGGTCAGCGTGTGCCATTGGTGCTGCAACCGGCCGGTGTTGAGCACGAAGGGGAAAGCCTTGTCGGGCATCTCCGCGGGTGGCATGTGCGGGCGGGCGAGGAAGATACCCTTGCCGCGCTCGGTGGCGAAGACGATGCCGGGCTGGCTGCCGTCCGGGTCGAGCTTGAGCGTCTGGTTGACCCCGGTATTGAGGTAGCGAATCGGGTTACGATCCCGCGCGCCCTCTGATGCACAGGGCCATTGCAGCGGTTTTTCCCGCAGGCGCGCATAGCTGGCACCGCGAATGTCGTAGCCGGTCCTGGGGTTCCAGGCACGTTTGATCTCGTCGAACACGTCTGCCGAATTGGCATAGGTAAAAGACGTGGCAAAACCCATTTCGCAGGCCACCCGGGCGATGATCTGCCAGTCCGGCAGCGCTTCGCCGGGGGCGTCCACGGCCTTCTGGGTCAGGGTCAGGTTGCGTTCGGAGTTGATCATCACCCCTTCGGCTTCGGCCCAGAGTGCGCCGGGCAACAGGATGTCGGCGTAGCGGTTGGTCTCGGTGTCGAGGAAAGCGTCTTGAGTGATGACCAGTTCGACGGTTTGCAGACCAGCAATGACTTTCTGCCGATTGGGCGCCGATGCCACAGGGTTGGTGCAGATCACCCAGCAGGCCTTGATCTGCCCGGCAGCCATTTGCTCGAACATCGCCACGGTGCCGCCGCCCACGTTGCGCGGCAGGCTGTCGTGGGGGATGTTCCACAGGTCTTCGATGAACAGCCGGTCCGATTCCACCAGCACCGAGCGCTGCCCTGGCAAGCCGGGGCCCATGTAGCCCATTTCCCGGCCACCCATGGCATTGGGCTGACCGGTCAGGGAAAACGGCCCGCTGCCCGGGCGGCAAATCGCGCCGGTAGCCAGGTGCAGGTTGCACAGGGCGTTGGTGTTCCAGGTGCCGTGGGTGCTCTGGTTCAGACCCATGGTCCAGCAGCTCATCCACTCCGGTGCCTTGCCGATCCACTCGGCGGCCTGACGAATGTCAGCTTCGGCCAGGCCCGTGAGCTGAGCCACCTTGTCGGGGGTGTAGTCTTCAAGGAAGGCGGGCATGGCGTCCCAGCCTTCGGTGTATGAGGCGATGAAGTCGGTATCAATATCGCCGTTTTCCAGCAACAGGTGCAGCAGCCCGTTAAGCAACGCCAGGTCGGTGCCGGGTTTGATTTGCATGAACAGGCTGGCCTTGTCGGCGGTGGCGCTGCGCCGTGGGTCCACCACGATCAGCCGCGCCCCGGCCTTGACCCGGTCCATCATGCGCAGATACAGGATCGGGTGACAGTCGGCCATGTTCGCGCCGATGACAAAGAACAGGTCGGCGCGGTCGAAGTCTTCGTACGAGCCCGGCGGGCCGTCGGAGCCCAGGGACAGTTTGTAGCCGCTGCCTGCGCTGGCCATGCACAGCCGTGAGTTGGACTCAATGTTGTTGGTGCGCACAAACCCTTTGGCCAGTTTGTTGATCAGGTACTGGGCTTCCAGCGACATCTGCCCGGAGACATAAAACGACAGCGCATCCGGGCCATGGGCATCCAGAATGCTGCGCAGGCGGGTGGCGGTCTCGGTGATCGCCGTGTCCATGTCCAGGCGCACAGGATCGTGGCTGCGGTCATGGCGCAGGTAAGCGTTCTCCATCCGCCCGGATTCGGCAATCGCCTGGCCGCAGGTGGTGCCTTTGGTGCACAGGCGACCGAAGTTGGTGGGGTGGTTCTTGTCACCGCTGACTTTGATCACGCGGTTGTCGGCCACCTGCATGACGATGCCGCAACCCACGCCACAGTAGGGGCAGACGCTGCGTACGGTTTTAGTAGTCATCTTCGCCTCCTGATCTGCGGCCAAAAAAAAGCGCCATGTGGCCCTCCGTCGTTAAAAACGGGGAACTACACGGCGCCTTTGTCGTATGTGTGCAATCAACGTTGACTGCAAGTTGCAGGGGTTCTAGCAAGGGGCGAGCCAGAACGGCCAAAAGGCTCTGTTGGAGCGAGGCTTGCCCGCGAAGAGGCCGGTACAGTCAGCGAACATCTCCAGGGCTGGACCACCGCCTTCGCGGGCAAGCCTCGCTCCAACAGATCAGTTGTTGGAACGGAAAACGCACTTTTATAAGGCGCGAAGATGGGTGGCGTGCACCAACCAAAAGCAATTCTGGATGCAGCGACGAGCGAGGAAAGCATGAAAAGCCCGGCCAGGAACGACTGGCACAATCGCTGCAAGGTAATCGCAAAGTCCATCGCAACACATGAATGGACAGCCCCGTCGGTCAACGAAGATCGAGCAACCTGAACAGGTCGTGGGCGCTGTCGGTGAACCAGGCACAGATGCCCGGATGCACCGCTAAAAGAACAGGCAAAGACGCCTGGAACCGAAAGGTTTCAGGCGTTTTTTTTTGCTTTTGAAAACGTGATTGGCCGGGCAGGGTGCTTCTTATGAATTCCAATGTGGTCACTTTAAACAAGGTGCAGACGCTGATCGTCGTCGGCAACGGCATGGTCGGGCATCACTGCGTGGAGCAACTGATCGAGCGCGGCGCACTGGATCACTACCGTGTGCACGTCTTCAGTGAAGAACCCATGCGTGCCTACGACCGCGTGCATCTTTCCGAATACTTCAGCGGTCGCGATGCCGAATCCCTGGCCCTGAGCGACATGGCGTTGTATCAGCGTCCGGGCATTACCTTGCACCTGGGCGTGCCGATTCTTGAGATCGACCGCCAGCGCCAGGAAGTGATCACCGCCGAGGGCTGCGTGGCCTACGACAAACTGGTGCTGGCCACCGGCTCCTACCCCTTTGTGCCGCCGATTGAAGGCGCAGAAGGGGATTCGCGTCTGGTCTATCGCACCCTGGATGACCTGGACACCATCCGCAACGCTGCCATCAACGCCCGACGCGGTGTGGTGGTGGGCGGCGGTCTACTGGGTCTGGAAGCGGCCAACGCTCTGAAGACCCTGGGCCTGGAAGCGCATGTGGTGGAGTTCGCCCCGCGCCTGATGCCGGTACAACTGGACGACCAGGGCGGTCTGGCCCTCAAGGCCCGGATCGAAAGCCTGGGCGTTGGCGTGCACCTGTCCCGCGCTACCCAGTCCATCTCTGCGGGGGAGCAGTACCGCTACCGCATGAACTTCGTTGATGGCGAATTTCTGGAAACCGACCTGATCGTGTTCTCGGCCGGTATCCGCCCCCAGGATGCACTGGCACGCCAATGCGCGCTGGAACTGGGGCCGCGCGGCGGGGTGATGATTGATCAACACTGTGTCACCAGCGACGCCAACATCTACGCCATCGGCGAATGCGCGGCCTGGAACGGCAGCATCTTCGGCCTGGTTGCGCCGGGTTACCAGATGGCCCGCAGCGTGGCCGCGCAACTGTGCGGTGAAACGGCCGAGCCCTTCATGGGCGCGGACATGTCCACCAAACTGAAACTGCTGGGCGTGGACGTGGGCTCCATCGGCGATGCCCAGGGCGCCACGCCCGGTTCACGCAGCTATCGCTTGATCGACGAAGCCAGCGCCAGTTACCGGCGTCTGGTGGTGGATGCCACCGGCAAGTACGTGCTCGGCGCGGTGCTGGTGGGCGACAACAGCTACTACGACACCCTGCTGCAATACATGCAGAACGGTATTGCCTTGCCGCAGGAGCCCGCGAGCCTGATCCTGCCGTCCTCCGAGGGCGCGCCGACCCTGGGCCCTGCGGCTTTGCCTCAGGCGGCGACCATCTGTTCGTGCCACAACGTCACCAAGGGTGCGATCTGCTCGGCCATCGACACCGGTTGCACCGATCTGGGCCTGCTCAAGTCCCAGACCAAAGCCGCCACCGGCTGTGGCGGTTGCGCCGGGTTGCTCAAGCAGGTGTTCGAACACGAATTGAGTGCCCGTGGCGTGGCGGTGGACAAGAGCCTGTGCGAGCACTTTGCCTACACCCGCCAGGAGCTTTATGCGCTGGTGCGGGTCGAGGGCGTGACCACTTTCGAAGAAATGCTCGCCAAGCACGGTCGCGGCCATACCGGTTGCGACGTGTGCAAACCGGCGGTGGGCTCGATCCTTGCTTCGTGCTGGAACCAGCCGATCATGGACGCTTCACTGGTGCCCTTGCAGGACACCAATGACACTTTCATGGCCAACATGCAGAAAAACGGCACCTACTCAGTGGTCCCGCGTATCCCTGGTGGCGAGATCACGGCGGACAAGCTGATCGCCATCGGCGTGGTGGCCAAGAAGTACGACCTGTACACCAAGATCACCGGTGGCCAGCGCATCGATCTGTTTGGCGCCCAGTTGCATGAGCTGCCGGACATCTGGGCCGAACTGATCGAAGCCGGTTTCGAGACCGGCCACGCCTACGGCAAATCGACCCGTACGGTGAAGTCCTGCGTGGGTAGCACCTGGTGCCGTTATGGCGTGCAGGACAGCGTGCAAATGGCGCTGACCATCGAGGACCGCTACAAGGGCCTGCGCTCGCCCCACAAACTCAAGTTTGCGGTGTCCGGTTGCACCCGCGAGTGCGCCGAGGCCCAGAGCAAGGACGTAGGCGTGATCGCCACCGAGAACGGCTGGAACCTTTACATCTGCGGCAACGGCGGCATGCGTCCGCGCCATGCCGAACTGTTCGCCACGGATCTGGATGACGACACCTTGATCCGTTACATCGATCGCTTCCTGATGTTCTACATCCGCACGGCCGACAAGCTGCAGCGTACCTCGGTCTGGCGCGAAACCCTGGAAGGCGGCCTGGACTACCTGAAAGACGTGATCATCAACGACAGCCTGGGCCTGGGGGCCGAGCTGGAAGGGCAGATGCAACTGGTGGTCGACCGCTACGAGTGCGAATGGGCCAATGCCCTGAAAGACCCGGAAAAGCTCAAGCGCTTCCGCACCTTCGTCAACGACAAACGCCCGGACCCGGACATTCATTTCGTCCAGGAACGGGGTCAGCGGCGGCCGATCATGGCAGCCGAACTCAATCTAATCCCTGTTACCGAGGAGGTTGTCTGATGAGCCAGTCCAACGCAGAACGCATTCACACCGAAGTGGCTTCAAACATCTGGCGCGCCGTCTGCGGGCGTGAGGACCTGGTGGACAACTCCGGCGTCGTAGTGTGGCTGGAGGGCGTGCAGGTGGCATTGTTCTATCTGCCGGAAGCGGCCGAGGGCAGCACCTTGTACGCCATCGACAACCACGACCCGCTGTCAGGCGCCAACGTGATTGGTCGCGGGCTGGTGGGCAACCTCAAGGGGGACATGGTGATTGCTTCGCCGATCTACAAACAGCATTTCCGCCTCAAGGACGGCAGTTGCCTGGAGTTCCCGGAGCAACGCTTGCGCGTATGGCCGGTGCGCCTGAACGGTCAGCATGTGGAGGTGGGCGGTTTCAGCGCTGCTCCACAAGGTTGAGGAAACGCCGGGTGCGTTCGTTGTCGGGTTCTACCAGGATCTGCCGGGGCGAGCCGTCGGCGACGATTCTGCCGCCTTCCATGAACAGCACCCGATCGGCGATGTCCTGAGCAAATTTCATTTCGTGGGTGACCAGCAGCATGGTCACCTGTTGCTCGTGGGCAATGGAACGAATCACCGCCAGTACTTCGCCCACCAGTTCAGGGTCCAGGGCAGAGGTCACTTCATCGAACAGCATCACCTTCGGGCGCATGGCCAGGGCACGGGCAATGGCCACGCGCTGTTGCTGGCCACCTGAAAGATTGCCGGGATACGCGCTGGCCTTGTGGCTCAACCCCACCAGCGCCAGATAGGTATGGGCGCGCTCCAGAGCTTCTTCGCGGCTGACGTGCAACACCCGCATGGGCGCTTCGGTGATGTTCTCCAGCACGGTCAGGTGCGGGAACAGGTTGAACTGCTGAAACACCATGCCGACCCGATGCACCACCGGCGGCTTCTTCGAACCGGGCCAGCGCCAAGACGGGCTTTTGGCCGTTACCAGGGCGCCGTCCACCTCGATGCGGCCTTGCTGGTAGCTTTCCAGGCCTTTGATCAGGCGCAATACCGTGGATTTGCCCGAGCCGCTGGGGCCGATCAGCGCGACTTTCTGGCCCTGGGGGATACTCAGGTCCAGATGGTCGATGACCCGGGTCTTGCCAAAGTCCTTGACAACCTGAGTCAGCTGGATCTGTGCGGGTTCGGGGGCTGTCGAGTGCAGGGCTTCAGACATGGGTACGCTTTTCCAGATACTTGAACAGCAAGGAGGTGGGCACGCTGATCATCAGGAACATCAGCGCCATCAGGGTGTAGGGCTCGTTGTAGCGGTAGGTCATGCCCGCCACTTGCTTGGCCGCCTGAAACAGTTCGGGAATGGTGATCACCGCCAGCAAGGGCGTTTCCTTGAACATGCCGATCAGGTAATTGCCCAGCACCGGCAACATCGGTTTGAGCGCCTGGGGCAGGATGATCCGCTGCCAGGTGGTGGCGGTGTCGAAGTCCAGGGCCCGTGCGGCCTCCCATTGACCCTTGGGTATGCCATCGATAGCACCGCGATAGGCTTCGGCGATGTAGGCGCTGTAGTACAGGCCCAGGCCGATGACCCCGGTGGACACCGCAGGCAAGGTAATGCCTGCCGAGGGCAGGGCAAAGAACAGCACGTACAACTGCACCATCAACGGCGTGTTGCGAAAGAAGCTCAGGTACGCCTTGCACGCGCCACTGACAAGCCGTAGCGATGAACGCTGGGCGATGGCCAGTACCAGCCCGAGCAATACCGCCAGCACGAAACCGAGTATCACCACCTGCATGGTCACCAGCAGGCCGCGCAGCAGGTCCGGGAAGATCGACCAGGCGAATGCGTAATCCAGATTCATGGCCTCACTCCTGTGCCCGGCGCCAGGCCGTGCTGTGCTGTTCGTAACGCCGAACCAGCCAGCTCAACGGCCAGGCCATGACGAAATAGCAGACCAGCACGATGCTCCAGATCAGCGTCTGCTGGCCCAGGGTGGTGATCAGCTGGCTGCCGGAGAATGTCAGGTCACTGAGGGTGATCAGCGACACCAGCGAGGTGGTTTTCAGCAATTCCACCAACTGGTTGCCCAGCGGCGGCAGCATGAAAGGCAGCGCCTGGGGGAAGATGATGCGCCGGAACGCGGTCACGGGGCCGAAGTCCAGGGCGCGCAGGGCGTCACGCTGCCCCTGGCTGACGTTGACCAGCGCAGAACGCACGATTTCCGCGCCGTAGGCCGAGAAGGTCAGGCCCAGGCCGATCACCCCGGTGGTCATGGGCGACAGGCTGATACCGAACAGCGGCAGGATGAAAAACAGGTAGAACAGCAACACCAGTGCCGAAATACCCCGCAGCACCTCGATGTAGATACCGGCAACCCAGCGCAGAACGCGCCAGGGCGACAGGCGCATCAGGGCAATGGTGAACGACAGCGCCAGTACCAGCACTTCTGCCAGCACGGTGATTTCCAGGGTAACCAGCGCGCCATGGGCCAACTGGCGCGCGATGAACGTCGCGGTGTCATAAAAAGCGGCATCGAAAAGCATGGCCGTACTCGTGTGGGTTGGGGCCTTGAATCAAATGCCAGCAGGCAGCGGAGCCAGGCTGATCAGCCATTCGCCTTGATTGACGATGGGGTGGTTGACCACCATCAGCACCAACCCGGCATGGGGCGCCAGCAACTCGTCCTGAGGGATGCCGTAGATGTCTTTGAGCGTGCCCAGGCGTTGACCGGCCTGCACCTCGTCGCCGACTGCAACATCCAGGTACAGGCGAGCGCTGATGGGCGCCTCGACTTTCCCGAAGTTGTGCACCACCGCATTGCGACGGGTTTTGGCCGTGTGCGGGGCGTCTTCGGTCAGCCCGAGAAAACGACCGATATTGGCCACGCCATTGAAGTGGAAGTCGATACACACCGGGTCGAACACACCATTGGCACCGCCCTCGGCCATGACCGCATGACGACCCAGCCAGGGCAGTTCGTTGGTGGCCCGACCCCGATTGTTGGTCTGGTCAACGGCAAACTCGACAATGGCGTCGGCGTCGAACTGATGGGCCAGGGCCTGGGTCCGGGCGTCGAACTCAGGGTTGCCGGTCAACTGGCACATGATGAAACGGGCCACTTCTTCGCGCAGATCACCGCCATGCAAATCGATGAACACCGCCGCATCTTTGGCCCACTCCTGCAGCACCTGATGCACCAGTACCTGGCTGAACGAGCCCTGCACATCGCCGGGGGCCAGGAAGTTCATGTTCTTGCCGTCCACCGGGCAGACGAATTCGGAGTGCTCATACAAGCCCGGCAGGTTCAGCACCGGGATGATCGACACTGAACCGCGCACCAGCTTCGTCGCAAAGTGATCCTTCAGATGCAACGCCGCTTCCATGGCATCGACTTCGTTGGGGTGCATGCCGGCGATGATCGCCAGGTGCGGCCCCGGCAAGGGGGCCTTGATGTCAAAGAAGGGCAGTTGCAAACCGGCCAGCGTGGGGTGCGCGAAGGCAAGTGTTCCCCAGTTCACCAAACCGACGGTTCCAAGGATGTGCTTTTGAAAAGCTGGCATCGCGGATCTCACAAATGAAGGTTAATCAGAGGGCGCAACGCTGTGCCGCAGTGATGTCCGTTGCTGGCAGCTCATTCTCGGTATAGCCGTATTTCTGCAGGATCTTCAGCAGCTCGCCCGAGGCACGCAATTTGGCCAGTTGTTCGTTGAACGCCTGGACAAACGTCGGGTCGTTTTTCGGCAAACCGTAGGCGTGGTAGTTCCAGCTCGGGTTGCCGTGGGCATCCGGGATCTGGTCGAAGGGCAGGGCGCGTTCCACGGCCGGGCTATTGGCCTTCTTGATCAGGCTGATGATTTCGGCATCCGGGAAGTAAACGGAGTCGACGCGACCGGCTTCCAGAGCCGCCAGTGCCTCGGTGTCCTTGTCGAACAGGACCACGTTGCTGGTGGCGATCCCGCTGTCCTTGGCTTCCTGCACCTGGTTGGTGCCGGTCTGGGTAGCGAGTTTTGCTTTGCCGTTGGTGGCGACGTCCTTGAGGCTGTGCAGGTTCAACGGGTTACCGGCCTTGACGATCAAGGCTCCGCCGGAGCGGGTCACCGGGTTGGAGAAATCGATGACCTTGCAGCGTGCCGGGTTGATGAACAGCCCCGCGCCGATCAGGTCGAAACGCTTGGCCGCGAGCCCCGGCACCAATGAGCCGAAGTCAGTAATGGGGGTATCGATATGGGTGATGCCCAGAGGCTTCAGGATCGCCTGCAGGACTTCAATGTTGGCGCCGGTAACCTTGCCATCCTGGCCGATATAAGCATAAGGCTGTTCATTGGCGATCCCTGCGGTCAGGCCGGTGTTCTGGCCTTTCTCCAGCAAGCCCGCAGCGGCTGCGGGAAGAGAGAACATCGCGTTCAACAGAACGGCCGAACCGAGCATCGCTGCCAGCGGCAAGTGTTTGATGGCTTTCATTGGGTGCGCCTGAGGGGTCAAGAAGTGATGGGCAGGGGGCTCGTGCGAGTGAGCTGTAGTCGAATTTATCGCTATAACAAGACGGATTTAAATACCGTTTTGGAATATTTATATGTCCTTGAGTCTCACCACTCGATGCCTCGCCCGGCAGCTGCGCTACACATGAAAACGCCCGGTTATCAGCCGGGCGTTGTTTTCAATCATTGGGAATCACTGTCGTCATCATCGTCGCCTTCATCCGAGCCCGCAGGGCTGTTTGCGCTGGAACCTGTCGTTGCGCCAGGGTTTTTATTCGGAGTGTCGTCGTTGGCTGGCTGGCCCTGCTCGCTACCCTGGTTGTCTTCATCGGCGCTGGGCGCGCTGGGGTTGGTTGCCGCCAACATCATGTGAGCACCGCCCGACACATTTGACGCAGCAAACGTGGGCGCTGCCACTACCACCAGCAAGCCCGCCAATAACAAACCGCTCAGTTTTGCGTTGTTCATGGAGTGTGCCTCATCAGTTAAGGAGTAACTCAGGGTTAGTCCACGAAGAGTTCAAACCAGTGCAAACGCGACGATAAACGGTCGATGTGTGCTGGTTACATTGATCCGGTGCACGAGATGGCCGTAACCTTCGGAGATTCTTTGTTTGGGGGTGGGAGCGAATTCATTCGCGATGCAGTGTGCCCCATCATTCGTCATTCACTTTGATTCGGAGCCCCCATGCTTGGCATAACCAACTACGGCGCATTTATCCTTGCTTATGTGTTGCTGCTGATCATCCCAGGCCCTGGCAATTTCGCCCTGATGACTTCGACGACCAAGGGCGGTATCAAGGGCGGGCTGGCGGCATCGCTGGGCGCCATGGTGGGGGATCAGGTACTGATGTGGCTGGCGGTGGCCGGTGTTGCCTCGCTGTTGCAGGCCTATCCCGCTGCATTTCACGCCGTGCAATGGCTGGGTGGCGCCTACCTGGCCTGGATGGGCCTGAAAATAATGCTCGCCAAACCGGGTGATGGTTCGCCCGTCAACATCAAGCCCCACCATTATCTGCTGCAGACCATGCTGATCATTCTGTTCAACCCCAAGGCGATCCTGTTCTACATGGCATTCCTGCCGCTGTTCATCGACCCGGTGCAGCACCTGGGGTTGATCACCTTCGGGTTCATGTCGCTGACGATTGTGCTGCTCAACGCCCTGTATTGCATGATCGTGGTGCTGCTGACCTACTACTTCGCCGAACGCCTGCGTGCCAACAAACGTGTGTCCGGTGTCCTGCAAAAACTTGCGGGCATGGTGCTGATCGGCTTCGGCATCAAAGTCGCGGTCAACTGATCAGCTTCCCGGGGCAATCAGACACCGCTCGGTTTGTTCGACGGGCTGCTTGCGACGGGCGTACCGAAAACCCTGATCCATCGCCGGTTCGAAAGCTGGTTGCCGAGGCAGGGGGGCTGGGCCCGGCGCCTCAGTAATCCTGACCCAAGGCACATTCGAGCAGCGTTCGGGTCAAGAGTGAGTTACCTTCGGCCGATAACAACAAACCAGCGACGACAAGGAAGGTTCATGTTCGTGAGTTACCCCAGCGCCCGTTCATCCACCACAACGGGCAAGTCAAAGCAGTTCGGTTTGCTGTTCGCTATTTGCAGTGCCGTGTTCACCGCGCCTGTGCTGGCTGACGATTACCCCTATCCTCATGCCACTGAAACCATCGGCACCGTCGAGCAAATCTACGATGGCGCGTTGTTGCCTGACCTGGCAGTGAGCACCTATCGCAACATCGACCGGTTGTTCCCGACCCGCACCATCAAGGCTGGCAACCATCCGCTGCCGTTGCCCGATGCCGAGAAGCGTCTGGAAAACTTCAGCTTCAAACAGGGCGATCAGTATTACGACCTGTATGACTTCGTGGCGCTGGACAGCATCACCGCGATGCTGGTGATCAAGGACGGCAAGGTGGCATATGAAACCTACCAGCGCGGCAACACGCCCAAGACCCGCTGGATGTCCATGTCAATGGCCAAGTCCATCACCTCGACCCTGACCGCCATGGCCATCCGCGACGGTTCGATCAAGGGGCTCGATGCCCATGTGGTCGATTACGTGCCTGCGCTCAAGGGCAGCGCCTACGAGGGCGTCTCTGTGCGCAACATGCTGATGATGGCGTCGGGGGTGAAGTGGCAGGAAACCTACAACGACCCGGCCTCGGACCGGCGTGCGTTGTTGCAGGCGCAGACTGAGGGCAAGGCGGGGTCAGCCATGGCGCTGATGAGCAAACTGCCCCGTGCTGCCGAGCCGGGGAGTATCTACAACTACAGCACTGGCGGCGCCCAGGTATTGGGTGAAGTGGTTCGCGGCGCGGTGAAGATGCCGCTGGCGGACTACCTGTCGCAAAAGGTCTGGGTGCCGTTCGGCATGGAACACGACGCCAACTGGTGGCTGGACTCGGTGGACGGTGACGAGGTAGGCGGCACCGGCATCAGCGCGACCCTGCGTGACTACGGGCGGTTCGGGATGTTCTTCCTGGGCAATGGGGTGGTCAATGGCCAGTCGCTGCTGCCCGAAGGCTGGGTCAAGGACGCCACTACGGCCAAAGTGCTGACCGGGGGCAACACCGTGAACTACGGCTACATGTGGTGGCCTGCGCGCACCGAGGCATCGCTCAAGGACGGCGCGTTCAAGGCCGGGGGTATCCAGGGGCAGAACATCTACATCAACCCGGCCGAAAAAGTCGTGATCGTCACCTTCGGCGCCCAACCCAAACCCGTCGGCAAAGACCCGGTGGACCCGATGGTGTTCTTCGATGCGGTGGTGGCTGCTTTGAAGTAGGGGCAAACGATGGAGTATTTTGGGGTCAGTTCAGGGTTTGCACAGGACTTGTAATTGGATGGACTCACCCGCGCCGAGGCGTCAATGCGCCACGGTGGCAGTCTAAGAAAGCCAACGACAGCGAGGGTGAGTCCATGAAAAAGGATACGACGATCAATCAGTCCCTGTCTTCTGCCGATTTGTCGTCGTGTACGACATTGGCAGTCGACCTTGCCAAGCGGGTTTTCCAGCTTGCTGGCGAGAATGTCCTGGGTGAAGTGATTTACGAAAAGCGCATCAAGTCGCGTGAGGCGTTTTACACGTTCCTGCGTGCCCTTTCGCCCAGCATGGTGGTGCTGATGGAAACCGGGCCGGGGGCTCAGGCATGGGCCCGGCAGCTTCAGTCCCAGGGCAATCTGGCCAGAATCCTGCCCGCCCAGCATGTTGCAGATCATCGCAGTGGCGCCAAAAACGATCGCAACGATGCACTGGCCATACTGAGGGCCGGTCGCGATAGCAGCATCGCATCCGTGCCCATCAAAAGCGCGACAGCCTTGGCCATGCAGGCTTTGCATCGAGCGCGGCAGAGCTATGTGCGCCGCCGCACGGCGATGAGCAATCAGATGCGCGGCTTGTTGCTGGAGCATGGCGTGGCCCTGGCACAAGGCGAGGTTGCAATCAGCCAAGGCATCCCGCGGATTCTGGAAGATGCCACGCAGCCGGTGCCCGATCTGTTGCGTGAGCTGATCGACGAAATGCTGGGCGAATGGCGCCAGTTGGGCGAGCGCATCAAGGTGCTGACAGGGCGGTTGGAAATGGCGGCCAACGATGACGCAACGGCCAAGCGCCTGATGACCGTGCGAGGTATCGGCCCGATCATCGCCACGGCTCTAATTGCCAAGGAGTGCGACCCCAAAAGCTTCGCCAACGCGCGGCAGTTTGCTGCTTACTTTGGCATGGTCCCCGAGCAGCACAGCAGTGGGGAACGCGTACGGCTGGGCAAGATGAGCAAGCGCGGAGATCGGTACCTTCGCAGTTTGGCGATTCAGGGCGCGCACGCGGTGCTAAGACAGATCAAGCCTGATTCAGAGCAGGCAGATGACCAGCGATTACAGCGCTGGATGAACCGCCTTGGGCGTAAGGAGGCCGCAGTGCGGCTGGCCAACCGCAACCTGCGGATCGTCTGGGTGCTTTTACAGAATGACCAAACTTATCGCCGTCAGCCGGTCAATGACCAGAGGATGGCGATGAGTTCCTGATCCACCGAGTTCTGCCACCGAGGCTTAACGCGCCTCAACCCTTGCTGACGAACATTGACCCCAGGTCAGACCGTCGCGGATTGATGCCTACACTCCTACCGGCCCTTGAGGCCTGATTGTAATTGGCATGCCGCGAGCTCACCCAATGTTGGCCAGAAGCCGAAGGCGGCTTCCTCGAATAGGCCTGATACATAGATGCAACCGGGTAGCAGTGTTCAAAAAGCGGGTAGACAGTGGAGGTGAGTCCATACATAGGAGTGGGCTCGCCCCACTCGCCATTTCATCACCGAAAAAACCGCACGGGCCAATTCATTTCAAAATTTATCTTGCGCACAAAATATTTGCGCGATACATTCACTTCGCACTTAGTTAGCGCGCAAACATTTAGCGCAAAACAAATAATCCAGCACTGTGAGGCCCACCATGAACACTCTCTATACCGCTATCGCAACTTCCACTGGCGGCCGTGACGGTCGTGCTGTTTCCAGCGACAACATTCTCGACGTGAAGCTGGCGACCCCTAAAGAACTCGGCGGCGCAGGCGGTGCAGCGACCAACCCTGAGCAACTGTTCGCTGCCGGTTACTCCGCCTGCTTCATCGGCGCCCTGAAATTCGTCGCTGGTCAGAGCAAGCGCAGCATCCCTGCCGACGCCTCGATTACTGCCCATGTCGGCATCGGCCAGATCCCCGGTGGTTTCGGTCTGGACATCGACCTGAACATCAACCTGCCTGGCCTGGATCAAGCAGAAGCACAAGAGTTGGTCGACGCCGCTCACTTGGTTTGCCCGTACTCCAACGCCACTCGTGGCAACGTAGATGTTCGTCTGCACGTAACTGTTTAAATAGGGGCTTTGTTGGAGCGAGGCTTGCCCGCGAATACGGTGGTTCAGATTGTGAGATCTTCGCTCACTGCACCGGCCTCTTCGCGGGCAAGGTGGATCGCCACCCCGGTCGCGCCAACAAGACCAATTGCAGCCATAAAAAAACCCGACTCAATGGTCGGGCTTTTTTTGTGTTGCCGTTCCAGCAGTGCTTATTTAGCACGGCCTTTGTAGGAACCGCCTTCACGGGTATCGATCTCGATCATGTCGCCGATTTCGATGAAGTCAGCAACGCTCAGCTCAGTGCCGTTTTTCAGCTTGGCTGGCTTCATGACTTTGCCCGAAGTGTCGCCGCGAGCGGAACCTTCGGTGTAGTCGATCTGACGAACGATAGTGGTCGGCAGTTCTACGGATACCAGACGCTCTTCGAAGAAGATCGCTTCGCAGACGTCGGTCATGCCTTCTTCCACGAATGGCAGAACAGCTTCGATGTCTTCAGCGTTCAGCTCGTACATGGTGTAGTCAGTGGTGTCCATGAACGTGTAGGTGTCACCGCTGATGAAAGACAGGGTGGCTTCTTTACGATCCAGGATCACGTCGTCCAGCTTGTCGTCAGCGCTGTACACGATTTCGGTCTTGTAGCCGGTCAGCAGGTTCTTCAGCTTGGTCTTCATGATCGCGCTGTTACGACCGGACTTGGTGAATTCAGCTTTCTGAACCAGCCAAGGATCGTTCTCGAGCTTGATCACGGTACCGGGTTTGAGTTCTTTACCAGTTTTCATTACGAATATCCGAATTTGGATGGATTTACAAAAATCTAGGCCGCGTATCATAACGAATTTAGGTAAAACTGTACCAGCGCCGCAGCAAGATCATCTTGCAAGGCCCGTTCCAGACACCAGCGTTCGGCCTGCTTCTGCAATTGTGGCCAGTGTTGCATGACCTCCCGCCAGCCTGGGCCAAGGTCTTGCCCCGCACTCCACGCCCGCCACAGGGCGGTCAGTGCCTGCGCCGCTGCTGGTGGCAAGCCGTCGAGGTACAGCTCAAGAAATGCGTCGAGCTTGGCCCAATGTGCATCATCGTCCTGCTCATAGATGTGCCACAGGAACGGCCGCCCTGCCCATTGCGCCCTCACGAACGAGTCTTCACCGCGTATCACATTGAAGTCGCAGCTCCACAGAATGAGGTCGTAGTCTTCCTGCCGGACAAACGGCAACACCTGCAGAGTGAGCATGCCGCGTCTCTCGATGGCGCCGGGTTGCATGCCATCGACACCCAGCCAGCGCTGCAAATCGCCGAGGATTCGCCCTTCGGGCACCAGCAGGTGAGTGGGTTCCGCAGCGTTCGCCAAGGCTTGCAGCCAACTGCCCAACCCGGCATTTTCGTAGGCGAACAGCGAAAACAGACGAGCGCCTGGCTGCGGGACAACACCGAGCTGAGCGAGAAAATCCCGCTGGGCAGCCTTGTCCTGCTGAAAAGCCTGACGTCGCTCGATCAATCCAGCCTCGCGCAACAAGCCACCGGTGGTCACGCGAAACCCCGGAAAGAAGAAGATCTTCTTCAACCCGTTGGATTGTGGCGAAGGCAAACCATGGCAGCCGGTCACCCATTGTTCAGCGCTAAGGTATTCCAGATTCAGCCAGAGTGGCTTGCGCTCGCGCTGTGCCATGGCGTCGATGTAGGCCGGTGGCAAGCGACAGGCGAACGCTTCGATGACCATGTCGGCGGCATCAACCGGTTGCCAGTCTTTGGGCCACTGACGAATGTCGACGCCGTCCTGCCATTGCTGAGCCACATCGGCAGCGCCGCCGGGGCACATCCGGGCGAACGCGGACAGATCGTCGATCCACAGGCGCACCTGCAATTGATGCTCGTTGGCCAGTTGCCGGGCCAGACGCCAGGTCACCCCTACATCACCGAAGTTATCGACGACGCTGCAAAATATGTCCCAAGAGGCTTTCATCCCGGCTCCCTGAGCATGAGTTGTAAAAAATGACGCCGATGGCGAAAAATGCCGATTGTCCGTCAGATCAACCCGCGATCACCAGCCCCGGTCATGCGACAATCGCCAGCATTCGCCGCCAACGTCAGGAACTAGCCATGCCGTCAGTCTCAAGCCGTCGCGAGCTTCGCATCGCCCTTCACCCCCTGAAACTCATCATCTGCATTGCCTTGGGGATCTGGCTGGGTTTCATTGCCGTGCTGCTTACCGGCGCATTGCTCTATAAAAACCTGCCGGGCGCCCAGGCCGAAATCCTGAGCAGCGCGGTCAGCCAACTGGTCAACCCGGTCAAGGCCCCGCCCGAGCCGCAGAACACGATGTTCGAGCAGTATCAAAAGAACCTCAAGGCCAGCCAGGACCAGCAGGCACAGGAACAACAGGCCCAGGCCGCGCAAAAGAATTTCAACGGCCCTAAATGTCAGTTCTGGATACAGCAGAACCAGACCGCCCCCAGCGATAAAAGCCGCGCCAACGTCGACCTTTTCTGTGGATAACTGCGTGAACCCCGTATGAACAAACAATCCGTCCAGCAACTGATCGTCGACAAGCTCAAGTTCGACCTGGACATCGCCCAGCGCGCCGCTCAAACCGCCTACGAAACCGCGACTCACGAAGAAAACATCGCCGAGAACAAGTACGACACCCTGGGGCTCGAAGCTTCGTATCTGGCTGCGGGGCAGGCCCGGCGAGTGGAGGAAATCCGTCAATCGCTGCTGCTGTATCAGAACCTGCCCTGCAAACCCTTTGATGAGCAACGAGGGATTCAGTCAGGAGACCTGATTACGCTGCAAGCCGAGAACGGCAGCCAGCAATGGCTGTTTCTGGGGCCGGACGCTGCCGGGCTCAAGGTTCAGGAAGCAGAACATTTGATCACGGTCATCACCTCAAGAGCCCCTTTGGGGCAAAACCTGCTCGGCAAACAGGAAGGCGATGTGATTGAAATTACAGTGAACGGTGGCCGACAATCATTCGAAGTCATTGAAATAGTGTGACGTTCTATTCATTTGCAGGGTTGATCGACGCAAGTTTTTGTGGGTAAGGTGCGGGGTCGCTACATAACCAGCAAACGGGCTACATAACCGGGAGCAAGGACTCACACAAGAAGGAGATATTTCATGTCAAACGTCATCACCTTTCCTGACGCCCATGAACGCGATCGCCTCAAGTCCAGTGAACACCCAGGGTTGCGTTACCTGAACAAGAAAGAGCGGCAACTGATCGACAACCTGCGCCAGACCAGCCACGCCGGTCGGCAGTATGTGTACGACTACGCGAACATCATGCACCTGTCCAAGCCCTTGCATCCTGATCCCGTGGATTAAGGGGGGGGTGAACTGACAAAAGACTCGCCCCCTACAATGGCTGTCCTAGGTCGCAGGCTGTTGCTTGTAGAATGTCGTACCGTTTGCAACAAGACCCAGCTGCTGCAGCGTGTCGTTAATGGCGTCCAGGGTGCCCACATCGCCGAGGGTGGCTTTTTTGTTCAAAACGCGACTCAGCGGCAATAGAAACGCAAGTTTTCCAATCGCCAGTTCATCATCTTTGTCCGAGCCGTTGATTAACTTCTGTGCGTTTTGGGTTATACCTTTTTTGACATATTCGTTGAGGTCCATGACTGAAATCTCCTTATTGGATCCAAATGTTTAGATCCTGTCTAAACGCTAGTTGCCGCCCAAAACGCTGTCAAAAGAAAGCGACGGTTTGACGACACCCGGCGCAGCCGCTCGGCCGTTTTCACTCAAAGAGTATCCAGTGAGCTGCGCCACGTAGCAGCCTGCTCTTGAAGCGGGATCAACACCGTATCGTCCATTTTTTCCAGTTGGCGATAGACCATGCTCAGCCGGTGATTGCCCTCCAGCTGAGCTTTGTTGCGCTGGAAGAAATCCCAATACAGTGAGTTGTAAGGGCAGGCACGCGGACCGACGCGCAGCTTCTTGTCGTAGTCGCAGCCTTTGCAGTAGTCGCTCATCCGGTCAATGTACGCAGCGCTCGACACATAAGGCTTGGTGGCCAGCAATCCGCCGTCGGCGAACTGGCTCATGCCCAGGGTGTTGGGTAACTCGACCCACTCGAAAGCGTCGATATAGACACCCAGATACCATTGGTGCACTTCGTAGGGGTCCAGCCCGGCCAACAGCGCGAAGTTACCAATGACCATCAGGCGCTGGATGTGGTGGGCGTTGGCATTTTCCAGGGAGCTGCCGATTGCATGGGCCATACAGCGCATACGCGTCTTGCCGTTCCAGAACCAGGCAGGCAGCTGCAGGTCATGGCCGAACGTATTGAGCCGGTCGTAACCCGGCATCTGCGCCCAGTACACCCCTCGCACATACTCACGCCAGCCGAGAATCTGGCGGATAAAACCCTCGACGCTTGCCAGCGGCGCGTGGCCGGATCGATATGCCGCTTCGGCCTGCTCCACCACCTCACGAGGGTTAAGCATCTTGCTGTTCATGGCGAAGGACAATTGAGAGTGAAACAGCCGCCATGCGTAGGTGCTCATGGCGTCCTGGAAATCACCAAAGTGTGGCAGCGCAACTTCAATGAAGTCGTCCAGTTGCACCAGCGCCTCGGCCCGGTTCAACGGCCATGCCAGACGCTCGGCATTGGGTTCTCCGAAGCTGGCGATACCGGCATCGACAATGGTCTGCCACAACTCTGAATGATCGTGACGCACCCGCAGGTCTTCAGGCTCGAATGGCGTACCGGGCCAGCGCTTGCGATTCTCCTGGTCGTAATTCCACTGACCGCCGCAAGGCCGGTTATGGGCGTCCATCAATACGTGATGGGTGACGCGCATGTGCCGGTAGAAGTTCTCCATGAGCCATTGCTTGCGCCCGCTGAACTGCTGCGCGGCGGCATTTCGGGCACTGTAGAAATGCTCGCTGTCGACCATCAGGCAAGGCAGCCGTTGGCGCTGCGCGTACTCGGCGAGCTGCACATCCAGCCGCCACTCGTCAGGGGCCTGGTATTCGAATCGGCCGGCATGATGAAGCGTCAGGGCATCATCAAGGTTGCCCGGCAATGACTGGCGATTGGCGGGATCGTCAATGCTCAGGTACTGCACGCGATGGCCGCTTTCAGTCAGGGCCCGAGCGAAGTCCCGCATACCGGCAAAAATCGCCAGTATCTTCTGCGCGTGGTGCAGGACGTAATCGGTCTCCTGACGGATTTCCATCAACAGATAAACCACGTCGCTGCGCTGTTCCTCGAACCAGCTATGGAGAGGATTGAGCTGGTCACCCAGGATCAGCCGAAGTGTGGTCATGGTGTTGTCGCGTCTCATGTATGGAAACCGAACGGATTGTCGCCGAAAAACAGGACGCCAAGGGAATTGCCTGCGTTCAGCTCAGGTTCAGATGTCGAGGCGTGCAGACATATGAACACTGGAACTGCACGCCTATAGTGAAGGCATCTTCGTGAATCATCAGGAAATCGCCATGAGCACCGCAACACCTGAATCCGCAAGCCCGCAGCCCGAAGCTCCAGTCACACCGAAACCCACCAAAAAAGACCACCTGCGTTTTCACAAGTCCCATGCCCACCTCAGCAGCACGTTCGGCAACGATACCTTTGCGCTCAAGGCCGAGGCCTTCGCCCGTTTCTTCGGCACCCCGACCTTCCTCGGCGCGCAAACGCTGATTGTGGTGCTGTGGGTGGGGGCCAACATCGCCGGGCTGACCCATTTCGACGTCTACCCTTTCATCCTGCTCAACCTGGCGTTCAGCCTGCAATCGGCTTACGCAGCGCCGTTGATCCTGCTGGCCCAGACCCGCCAGGCCGCCCGGGACAAGGCCAACGCCGACGCCGATGCGCAGCACCGCGAAGACCTGGCCATCGCCAATGAACAACGCATGGCCGAGGCCGCGAAGAACTCGGCGCAAATGCTGGTGCTGCTGGAGCAGAACACGCGCCTGACCGAACTGACCAAATCCCTGACCGAACGGATCGAGACGCTGACCCTGGAGATGCATGAGCACTTCGTTCACAAGGACACTCGAGCCTGACTGACTAGCGAAAACCGTATGGGAGCGACCGGGGTGGATTTGAAACCGGTGGCAGCCGAGCTTGCTCGCGAAGGCGTCGGTCCTGAGGCACGGTGGGTGGGTGACTTACTGTCATCAAGGCTTGCCTTTTAGCGCCTTGAAACCAGCGGCAGCGTCCTGCACATCCTGAGGAAAATCCTCGAACGCGTGCACCTGCCGCACCTCGATGATTTCATTGTCCCCGGCAGGACAGCGTTTGGCCCAGTCTATGGCTTCCTGCCTGGAGCCTACGTCGATCATCCAGTAGCCGCCCAACACTTCGGCGACACCCGGAAACGGCGCTTCGATCACTGTGGGCTGACCGTCAGTGAAGGTGACCCGCGCGCCCATGGTGGGTGGGTGCAGCCCGTCGAGCGTGAGCAATATACCCGCCTGCTGCAATTGCTCGTTGTAGCGCATCATCGCAATCACTTTGTCAGCGTCGGGCTGGGTGCCAGGCGCAGCCTTTTCATAGCCTTTGGGGATCATCAGCATCATGAATCGCATGGTGGTTATCCTTTCGCGTTTGCTTCGAACGAAAATGCGAAGCCTTGATGACTGGTCGATCTGCAGCGCGCCAAATCGACTACCCACCTGAAATTCTGCGGTTATCGGTCAGTTAAACCGTTGTCTCGCAAACTTATATTGCGACCATAATAAAATAGTTGGATTATGACCGTAATTCAGTCGCCGAAGGTTTTGGCGACAGTGTCCCGGTACGGAGTCCATTACATGCAAAGCCTTTCACGCGAAGAAAAAATCTCCCTCTGGCTGGCTCAGGAACAGGCCATACGTGCCCGTCTGGGCAAGGCCGGGACCACACCGCTGGCCAAGGTCAGCCAGATGACGCCCACGGAGTTTTTCGAAGGTATCGGCAACGGCACCTTGCCACACCCACCCATCGGTGAACTGGTGGACTTCATCCCACTGGAGTGGTCCGACGGGCTGTTCGTGTTCCAAGGCACCCCCGACGCACGGCATTACAACCCGCTGGGCACGGTGCATGGCGGTTATGCCGCGACGCTGCTGGACTCGTGCATGGGGTGTGCAATCCACACCCGGCTCAAGAAAGGCCTGGGCTACACCACGCTGGACCTGCGGGTCAGCTACGTCAGGGCATTGACCGACAAGATCGGCCCGATCCGCGCCGAAGGCAAAGGCATTCATGTGGGGCGCTCCACTGCGCTGGCCGAAGGCCGCATCTACGATGTGGATGACCGTCTTTACGCCGTTGCAACCACGACGTGCATGATTCTGGACATGAACCGATAACGACAACCCTGGATCTTGAAACTGTGCAGGTTGTGTGGGACCGAGCTTGCTCGCGAAGCCGGCACGCCTGAACATCTATGTTGAATGTGCTGGCCTCTCGCGAATGAATTCGCTCCTGCAGGTTGCCGCCAAACATGGAATCTCCCACAAGGAACGATCACCACACAGGGCTGCCCAACGCTCTGCCACAGGGATTCGTGCCTCTTGCTCAAATATCCCTTTCCCGGATCACTGTTTTTCCAATGCATTCGGGACGGGATACTGGGCTCGGTTTTTCAGCCCTCCCTCTTTTCGTTCTGGAGTACCTCAATGACTGTTCCCGCATTCGGTCTTGGCACTTTTCGCCTCAAGGACCAGGTCGTCATCGACTCAGTAACCAATGGCCTTGAAGTCGGCTATCGCGTGATCGACACCGCACAGATCTACGGCAACGAAGCTGAAGTCGGCAAAGCCATCGCCGCCAGCGGTATTGCCCGTGACAAGCTGTTCATCACCACCAAGATCTGGGTCGACAACTATGCCGCCGACAAGCTGATCCCGAGCCTGAAGGAAAGCCTGGCCAAACTGCAGACCGACCACGTAGACCTGACCCTGATTCACTGGCCATCGCCAGAAGGCAAGGTCCCGGTCGCCGAATTCATGACTGCGCTGCTGGAGGCCAGGAAGCAAGGCCTGACCCGTCAGATCGGGGTGTCCAACTTCACCATCGCCCTGATGAAAGAAGCCATCGCGGCAGTCGGCGCAGAAAACATTGCCACCAACCAGGTGGAACTGCATCCGTACCTGCAGAACCGCAAAGTGGTGGACTTCGCCAAGGCCAATGGCATCCAGATCACGTCGTACATGACCCTGGCCTACGGTGAAGTGCTGAAGGACCCGGTCATCGAAGCCATCGCCAAGCGCCACCATGCGACCCCGGCACAGGTGACCCTGGCCTGGGCCATGCAGCTGGGTTATGCGGTTATCCCGTCGTCCACCAAGCGCGCCAACCTGGAAAGCAACCTCAAGGCCGTGGACCTGAAACTGAGCGAGGAAGACCTGGCACAGATCGCGGCACTGGATCGCGGCCATCGCCTGACCAGCCCGGGTAGCCTGGCGCCGAAGTGGGACTGATTGAATAACCGACAGCAATAAAAACGCCCCCGTAGAAAACCTGCGGGGGCGTTTTTGTATGGCTTACTCGGACGTACTGGCATTCCAGAAGGCCTGGACCACCAGCGGCGACGTCGAGATTCGCGCCACCAGGGCGTCCAGTTCTTCGCCGTCCACCGAGGTCGCCGCCAGCCTCGCCTCGATCTCCACTTCATCGCTGCCAAAGGCATGCATATCGAGGTCCTGCGCCGGGTAGTTGCTGCGCTCCAGCTCATCTTCGAGCATGGCCAGCACAGCCTTCTGCTGGGCACGACGGGCAATGATGTACAGGGTATTGGTCACCTCGGCCGAGGCCACGTCCAGAGGTTGGCGGTTGATGCTGTTGACGATAGGTCGCAGCAAGGTATTGGCCGCCAGGATGAACACTGTGCCCAACGCCGCCTCCAGTACCAGGTCGGCCCCGGCACAAGCGCCCACCGCCGCAGAGGCCCACAAGGTGGCAGCCGTGTTCAGGCCGCGCACGTTGCCCTCCTCACGCATGATCACACCGGCACCCAGAAAACCGATGCCGGAAACCACATACGCCACTACCCTGACCGCACTTTCGTGACCACCCAGCCGATTGGCCATGTCGACAAAGATCGCGGCCCCGACCGCCACCAGCACATTAGTCCGCAAGCCTGCGGTGCGCTGCCGGTACTGGCGTTCAAACCCGATCAACCCGCCCAGGATGAACGCGGCGCTCAAACTCACGAATGTATCGAGCAGCGACGCCAGGTTGATGTTGTCGATGGCCTGCATGCAACGTCCTCTTTATCGGCAAATGCCTGTCTCAACCAACCAGCCCCACCGCTACATCGTCAGATGTTCCGGCGTGCTGGCGTTGAACACATACCACAGCAATGCGAACGTTGTGATGTCAAAAAGCCGTGGGGCACTTGCTCGAGAAAGCCCTGTTATTGCATCAGCGAATAAACCAGCGCCGTAATGGCCACCAACCCCACCAGGGTCACAAACACATTGGAAGCCTTGCCTGCGTATTGGCGCATGGCCGGTACTTTGTGAATGGCGTACATGGGCATCAGGAACAGCAACGCCGCGATGACCGGGCCGCCGAGGGTTTCGATCATACCCAGGATACTGGGGTTCAGGGTCGCCACCAGCCAGCAGATGACCAGCATGAACGCAGCGGTCAGGCGGTCCAGGGTCCGGGGAGCCGGGCGGCGACCGGTTTTGATCACCAACCCCTTGAGGCCTTCACTCGCGCCGATGTAATGGCCGAGAAAGGATTTGGCAATGGCCACGAACGCAATCAACGGCGCGACGAAGGCGATGGTCGGGTTGCTGAAGTGGTTCGCCAGGTAAGACAGGATCGACAGGTTCTGGGCCTTGGCTTCGGCCAGTTGCTCAGGCGACAGGGTCAGCACACAACTGAAGACGAAGAACAGCACCATGACCACCATCAACGCGTGGGCGCGGCCAAGGATCTGCGAGCTGCGGCGTTCGGCCTGATCGCCGTAGAGACGCCTCTGATCCACCGCGAACGCGGAAATGATCGGCGAGTGGTTGAACGAGAACACCATCACCGGAATGGCCAGCCACAAGGTATGCAGGAACGCCGAAGGCTCGGGCACCACGCTGGCGGTGGCGAGAATGCCGCCGGTCCAGTGCGGGATCAGGAACACCGCCAGAAACAGCAAGGCAACAATAAACGGGTAGACCATCAGGCTCATGGCCTTGACGATCACCTGCTCGCCGCAACGCACCACCGCCAGCAGGCCGAGAATCAGCACGAACGCCAGCAACGCCCGCGGGGGTGGCTGAATGTGAAGTTGATGCTCGAGGAAGCTGCCCACCGTGTTGGTCAAGGCCACGCTGTAGATCAGCAGAATCGGGAACACAGCGAAAAAATACAGCAGCGTGATCAGGGCTCCGGCGCTTTTGCCGAAATGCTGTTCGACCACGTCGGTGATGTCCGCGCCTTCACGGCCGGACAAGACAAAGCGGGTCAAGCCGCGATGGGCGTAGAACGTCATGGGGAACGCCAGCAGCGCCAGGACCAACAACGGCCAAAAGCCGCCGATGCCTGCGTTGATCGGCAAAAACAGGGTGCCGGCGCCGATGGCGGTGCCAAACAACCCGAGCATCCAGGTGGTGTCCTGGCGGTTCCAGCGGCTAACGCTCGCCGGTACTGCATCGAAGCGTTCTTCGACGCTATTGGCCTGATCATTCATCCGGTCGATTTCTCCGTGCCGGTCAGTGATTACAAGGCCGGGACGCGTCGAAAAAGCGGGCAGTCAGCGTCCCTGACCATTTTCTAAAGCAGAAAGGGGCGCGATTGTCCGGGATCAGGCATGAAAGTCAAAGGTTTGTTGGCAACTACAGCCGATGCCATCGGCAGGATCCGTATCAGATGACGTAAGCGTTCGAGGGTCAGATAGGCACCTCCTTACTCAATAACCCTCCCTTGGATACCCGCCTGATAAAACAACTGGTAACAGACGCTGACCCGGTTATCACAAAAAAGAAATAGAGCGTCGATATAACTTATCCGCGCAAATAAAATACAACTAACACGCCCTTTATTTACCCGCAAAAAAGGAAATAACATGTCAAAGATCTTCATCATTGCAAGTGCAATATTGCTACTTCCCTTGTCGGCCCAGGCCGCAGTAGACACTGCCTGCGTCGCCGTCGAAAAACATGAGATCTCCGCCCTGTTCGAGCGTTGGAATACGTCGCTGCACACCGGTGACCCTGCCAGGGTCGCAGACAACTACAGCCCTGACGCGGTGCTGTTGCCAACCCTCTCTAACATCCCACGTCTGGACAGAGAAGGACGCCTGGATTACTTCACGACGTTCCTGGCAAAGAAGCCCTCGGGCAGTATCGACTCACGCACGATACAACTGGGATGTAACAGTGCAACTGATACCGGAGTTTATACATTTACCTTCAACGGACAATCCCCCGTTGTCGCACGCTACACGTTCACTTACGCCTGGACAGGCCGACAATGGTTAATCAACTCTCATCACTCTTCAGCGATGCCAGAGTCCTGATCAACGCAGCCACTCACAGGCTTTGGCTTGCCTGCAATGGCATTTGCAATTCAACACGCAGGCCATCGGGCTGGCTGTCGAAGCGCAAGGTGCAGTCACAGCGCTGAACAATGGCATGCACAATCGCCAGGCCCAGGCCGCAACCTGCGCCGTTGCCGTTACGCCAGAAGCGTTGCGTCAGGTACTGCATGTCTTGCTCGGCGACACCAGGACCGTGATCGCGCACGCAGAATCGCACCCGATCCGGGCCTGTCTGCAAGGTCAGTTCCACGCGAGCCTCGGGGGGCGTATGGCGCAATGCGTTGTCCAGCAGGTTGCGCAGGGCTGCAATGGCCAGCGTCGCCGGCATCTCCAGCGCGGCGGCGGACACCCCCGGCAACAGGCGCAAATCGATGCGTTGGCTATTGCCGTGGCTGGCATCATGGATGGCAAGCCGGGCGACGTCTTCGGCGCTGCATTGCACACCATCATCGAACGACAGGCTGCCCTCGACCCGGGCCAGCAGCAATAACTGTTCAAGGGTGCGATGCATGCGGTCGGCGCCCTCCTCCGCATGAGCCAGCGCCTGATCCCGGGTTGCGCCGTCAGTCATGCTCGCCACTTGCAGGTGGGTCTTGATCGCCGTCAGCGGGCTGCGCAATTCATGGGCAGCATCACCGGTCAGGCGGCGCTCGCGCTCCAGGGTCTGGGCAATGCGCTGGAACAGTTGGTTCTGGGTTTCCAGCAGCGGCTGCAATTCAGTGGGCAGGTCGGGAACATCCAGAGGCTCGACCGAATCGGCACTGCGACGCTTCAACGCGTCCCGCATCCGGTTCAAGGGCGCCAGGCCCTGGCCAATGCCCAGCCACAGCAAGCCAAGACTGCCCAGCAAGGCCACCGCCACGGGCACGGAAGCGGCCAGCAACACCGAATGCTTGAGCGTGTCGCGCTCGGACTGTCGATCAGCGGTGGTGATGCGCAACTCGCCGTGGGTCAGGGTGAAGCTGCGCCAATGTTCGCCGTTGATCAGTTGGTCATGGAAGCCAGACTCATCAGCAGCCAGATTCTGATCAGGCGTGGAGTGGCTGCGCGCCAGCACTTCGCCGCGCAACGAGCTGACCTGGCATGCCAGCCCATCGGGAATCCCCAATTGTTCAGCGCTCAAGGCACTGCCCTGGCCGTTGTGTGGCATCTCGATCTGCTCCATCAGCCCGGCAACCATTTGCGCCGACGACGCCAGCCGCTGGTCCAGAGAAGTCATCATCTGCGCGCGCAGATCGCACAGCATCCACGCGGCGGCCAGGGTCCAGATCAAGACAAAGACCGAACCCAGGGTCAGGCTCAAACGCAACCGCAGGCTCATCATCGTGACGCCGCCCTTGTTTGCAGATCGTCTGCAGGCCCCAGCCGATAGCCCAGGCCACGCACGGTTTCGACGATGTTGTTGCCCAGCTTGCGTCGCAAGTGGTGGATGTGAACATTCAGCGCATTGCTTTCCACTTCGTCACCAAAACCGTAGACGCTGTCCTTGAGCTGTTCGCTGGACAGCACCCGCCCACGGTTGTGCAACAAGGCATGCAGCAGCGCCTGTTCGCGTCGAGACAGGTCCACAGGCTGACCGCCGAGCAGGATTTCCCGCGTGCTGGGGTCGTAGCTCAGGCCGCCGTGTTCGATGACATTGACGCTGCGCCCGGCCACGCGGCGCAATAGGGTATGCAGGCGCGCGCTGAGTTCGCGCAGGTCAAAGGGTTTGAGCAGGTAGTCATCCGCCCCGGCTTCCAGTCCCGCCACGCGGTCGGTCACCGTGTCGCGAGCGGTGAGGACCAACACCGGCAACTCCAGCCCTTGCTGACGCAACTGGCGCAGCAGCCTGAGTCCGTCTTCGTCCGGCAGGCCCAGGTCAAGAATCAACACATCGAACTGCGCCGCCGCCAGCATGGCCCGGGTATCCCTGGCACTGGCCACACGGTCCACAGTCAAACCCTGGGCGTTAAGGCCCGCCACAATGCCGCTGGCAATCAGGTCATCGTCTTCACAAAGCAATATGTGCATGGCGGGCTCGGAAATATAGGTCATTGGGCCTGGGCAGGATTAAGGGGCGATTATGCCCGACGCGGCAACAGCATAAGATTGCCAATCTGTTAATCATCGGTTAATCGCCGTCAGACATTCTGGCGCTGACTCTGGTTTAAAGGCTTTCTTATGCGTTTGTTTGTCTGGTTGTTTCTTTTACTGCTACCGACACTGGCTCAGGCGCTGCCGGGTGGCGACCCGTTTGGCAAGCCGGATTTTCTGCCGGTGGATAAAGCGTTCACGTTCACCAGCGAACGGCTGGATTCGGGTGAAACACGCCTGCACTGGCGGATCGCCGAGCATTACTACCTGTACCAGCAACGCCTCAGGTTCGACGGCCTGGCGGAGCAAAACAAGCCGCAGTTGCCCCAGGGCGAAGCCCATAGCGATGAGTTCTTCGGCACCCAGGAGGTGTACCGCAACGACCTGGAACTGATCATCCCCGCCTCCGCCACGGGGCAGGTAAAACTGAGCTGGCAAGGCTGCGCCGACGCGGGCCTGTGCTATCCCCCGCAAAGCAAAGGCCTGAACCTGGGTGGCGGCAACGCCAGCCAGGTCGCCGATCAGGGTCTGGCTCAGGATCAGGGCCTGGCCGCGGGCCTGCAGCAACGGTCCCTGGGCTGGAGCCTGCTGGTTTTCTTCGGCCTGGGGTTGTTGCTGGCATTCACGCCGTGTTCATTGCCCATGCTGCCGATTCTGGCAGGCGTAGTGGTGGGCAGTGGCGCCAGCCCGCGTCGCGGCTTTGCCCTGGCGAGCGTGTATGTACTGAGCATGGCGCTGATCTATGCGGGGCTGGGCGTGGTCGCCGCGTTGTTGGGTGGCAACCTGCAGGCGCTGCTGCAACAACCCTGGCTGCTGGGCAGTTTCGCCGCGTTGTTCGTGATCCTGGCGTTACCGATGTTCGGTTTCTTTGAGCTGCAATTACCGGCTTTTGTCCGTGATCGCCTGGAAAACGCTGGCCGTCAGCGGCGCGGTGGCAGTCTGGTGGGCGCTGGGGTACTCGGCGCGCTGTCGGGTCTGTTGGTCGGCCCGTGCATGACCGCTCCGCTGGCCGGGGCCCTGCTCTATATCGCACAAAGCGGCAATGCCTTGCACGGCGCGCTGGTGCTGTTCGTCATGGGGTTGGGCATTGGCGTGCCATTGCTGCTGCTGGTGACCGTCGGCAATCGCTTCCTGCCCAAACCCGGCGCCTGGATGAATCTGCTCAAGGGCGTGTTCGGCTTCCTGCTCCTGGGCACCGCACTGATTTTGGCGAGACCACTGCTGGACGAAACCCTGTGGGTCGCCTTGTGGGGCGTATTGGCACTGGTCATTGCCTGGTCTGCCGTCACCGTGGCTCGACAGTTGACCCGCGGGTCGATGATCGTAGGCCCGGTCGGCCTGATTCTCGGTCTGTGGGGCGCCATACTGTTGATTGGCGCAGCGGGAGGCGCAGACGATCCGTGGCAGCCATTGAAGGTCTATCGGGGCGGAAGCGGCAATGAACGCATCGCTGCCCATGACGCCTTCATCACCGTCAGCGACCCGGCCGCCCTGCAGCGTGAACTGGACGCAGCGAAGGCTCAAGGCCAATGGTTACTGGTGGATTACTACGCCGACTGGTGTGTGTCCTGCAAGATCATGGAGAAACAGGTATTCGCCAAACCCGATGTCCTGGCTGCGCTGAAAGACGTGCGGCTGGTTCGGCTGGACGTCACCGCCGACAACGCCGCCAGCCGCGAGCTGCTCGGGCGCTACAAGGTGCCGGGGCCACCCAGCATGCTGTGGATCGGCCCGGACGGCAGCGAGCGCCGGGAGCGGCGTATCACCGGTGAAGTCGATGCCCCGGCCTTCCTGCAGCAATGGCAGGCAACGCGGGAGCGTGGCTGATGGTCAGTGTTGCCTTGGGCCCGTTCGCGCTGGCGATCAATCATTTGCTGCTATTCCTGGCATTGGGGCTGGCGACGCTGGTGGGCTGGCTCGCCACTCGCCGCAGTGGAGTGAACCCGGAATCGACGCTGTTCGGCCTGTTTGTCCTGGGTTTGCTGGTTTCTCGCCTGGGTTTCGTCATCGCCTATTGGGCCCAGTATCGCGATGACCTGACCCACATCATCGACATTCGCGACGGCGGTTTCCTGATCTGGCCCGGCGTATTGGCCATTGTGCTCGGCGGCCTGATTCGCGGGTGGCGAAGGACCGAGTTGCGGCGACCGCTGGGGCTCGGCCTGGGCATCGGCCTGCCGTTCTGGTTGCTGGCCACCTGGGGATTGAACCTCTATCAACAAGGCGCACAATTACCGCAAATGACGCTGCGCAACGCCGCTGGCGAATCGGTGCAGCTGGCCGACTATCGGGGCAAGAACCTGGTGATCAACCTGTGGGCGACCTGGTGTCCCCCGTGTCGCCGGGAAATGCCCGTGTTGCAAGCCGCGCAACAAAGGCGCGACGACGTGGTCTTTCTTTTCGTCAACCAGGCCGAAAGCCCCGAGACCGTGCGCCGCTTCTTCGCCGACCAGGGCCTGACTATCAATAACCTGTTGTTCGACGGTACGGGCCAACTGGCACAACAGGTCGGTTCCATGGCCCTGCCCACTACGGTTTTCTACAACGCCGATGGCCGCCTGCGTGGCAGCCATCTGGGTGAACTGTCCAACGCCAGCCTGACGCGCTATCTCGACAGCTTCGACAACACGGCACCTGCTACTTCCCCATCAAGGAATGCTCAATGAGTTTGTCCCGCACTATTCTGATCGCCACCTTCGGCCTGATCGCCGCGCAAAACCAGATGGCCCAGGCCGAGGAACTGCCAGCACCGATCAAGGCCATCGAAGCCAAGGGCGCGCATATCCTGGGCAGTTTCGATGCCCCCGGCGGCCTGCGTGGTTACGCCGCCGAATACCAGAAACAAGGCATGGCGCTGTACCTGACCCCGGACGGCGCTCACGTGCTGGCGGGTAACCTTTACGACGCCAACGGCCAGGACCTGAGCAAGGCACCGCTGGAAAAACTGGTGTATGAGCCCATGTCCAAGGAAATCTGGAGCCAGATGGAGCACAGCACCTGGATTGAAGACGGCAGCAAGACGGCGCCGAAAGTGATCTACCTGTTCAGCGATGCCAACTGCCCTTACTGCAACATGTTCTGGGAGCAGGCCCGTCCATGGGTCAAGGCTGGCAAGGTCCAGTTGCGGCACATCATGGTGGGCATCATCCGCGAAGACAGCGCTGCCAAGGCCGCAGCCCTGCTGACCGACAAAGACCCCGAAGCCGCCCTGGAAAAACACGAACAGGCTGGCAAGAGCAGTTCACTCAAACCGCTGGCAAGTATCCCGAAAGACATCCAGGCCAAACTCGACGCCAACATGCAGTTGATGAGCGATCTGGGCTTGTCTGCCACCCCTTCGATTTTCTACATGGACGACAAGGGTCACCTGCAACAGCAACAAGGCGCCCCTCAGCCGGACGTGCTGGCGAAGATGATGGGCCCCAAACCCTGATTGGTACCAATACCTGAGCTGACTATTTTTTGAGCAGGCTCGCTCCCGCTGGTTTTTGCATGGAACCGGTGGGAGCGCTACGGCCTGAGCCCTGATGCGCGAACTTACGGTCTATATGCAAAAATGTGATCCAATAATTCTTTTTCGCAATTGACAATAATTATCATCTAGCCTACTTTGTTGCCCGGTGCGTAGGGGCTTCCCTACCAAGCTTCAGCTGCCCATTGCTGCAAGGTGATTTCCATGCCGGAAGAATTATCCACACGTAAGTGCGATTCACCGTTACTCCAGGCTTTCGTCGAAAACCGCCTGACCCTGATCAAGATTGCAGCCCGGATCACAGGCTGCCGCTCCCGCGCCGAAGATGTGGTTCAAGACGCCTTTTTCAGGATTCGATCAGCTCCCCAAATCACCTCATCGATCAAGGCCCAACTCAGTTATCTGTTTCAGATCGTGCGCAACCTGGCCATCGATCATTACCGCAAACAGGTACTCGAGCAGAAGTATTCGGGCAGTGAGGAAGAGGGACTGAATATGGCAATTCATGGTGCATCCCCGGAAACGTCGCATATCAATTTCACCACGCTGGAAACCATCGCTAACGCGCTGACCGAGCTTCCAAGCCGCACACGCTATGCCTTCGAAATGTATCGGCTGCACGGTGTCCCGCAGAAAGACATCGCCAAGGAACTCGGTGTGTCGCCGACCCTGGTTAATTTCATGATCCGCGATGCCCTTGTGCATTGCCGCAAGGTTTCCCGCCAGGAACTGCAGGTCATGTGTCGTTGAGTACATGCCACACCGTACCGATCAAAATACCGCGCCTGCGGCCTGTTCCCGGCTGAACAGCATGCTGCCCAAATGAGTACTGCATCGCTCGTCCTTCCATGTAAAAATGTCGGTCAACATTTTACGAGCCATAGTCGGGAGGCTCATGCCATGCGTTACGCCCAGGACCACAAAGCCCAGACCCACCAGCGCATCCTCAAGGAGGCATCGGCCCGCTTTCGTCGTGACGGGATTGGCGCCACAGGTCTGCAACCGCTGATGAAAGCCTTGCGGCTGACCCATGGCGGTTTCTACGCTCACTTCAAATCCAAGGATGATCTGGTCGAAAAAGCCCTGCGCGTTGCCGCAGATGAAGCAACAGCGCACAGCGAAAAGGCATTTGCCAGCCATAACGCTTTGTTGGCGTTCATCGACCTGTACCTTTCTACGGAGCACCGGAACTCGCCCGAAAAGGGCTGTCCGCTACCCACAATGTCGGCCGAACTGGGGCAGCGTGGCGTACCCAGCCTCATCACCGACGAACTGCTACAGGGGCGGCTTGAATCACTGGAGAAGGCCTTGCCCGGCCCCAACGCCAGCGAAGAGAGCATCGTAATGCTGTCGACACTGGTGGGTGCGCTGGTTATGTCACGCAGTGCACAGGATCCAGAATTATCCGAACGAATCCTGAGCACTGCCCGGGAATGGATGAAGCGTCAGGTCAACGAGGCCTGAACATCACCCTCGTTCAGGCATGCCAGCGACGGAACAGGACGCTGGCATTGACGCCACCAAAACCGAAGCCGTTGGACAGGGCGTACTCGATGTCCATCGGACGCGCCGCACCATGCACAATGTCCAGTCCCTGTGCGGCCTCATCCGGGTTGTCGAAGTTGAGCGTCGCCGGTGCAATCTGATCCCGAATCGCCAGCGCCGTAAAGATCGCTTCAATACCGCCTGCCGCGCCCAGCAGATGGCCAGTGGCGGATTTGGTGGAGGTCACGGCAACCGAACGCTGGTCACCGAATACCGACTTGATGGCCGCCATTTCGCCCTTGTCGCCCACCGGGGTCGAAGTGGCGTGTGCGTTGAGATGCTGGATTTCGGACGGTTGAATCGCAGCCTGGCGGATCGCAGTTTCCATGGATCGACGTGCACCACTGCCGTCCTCAGGCCCCGCCGTCAGGTGATAGGCGTCAGCGCTGGTGCCATAGCCCACCAACTCGACAATCGGCGTGGCACCGCGAGCCAGGGCATGTTCAAGAGACTCGATCACCAGGATGCCAGCGCCTTCACCCATGACGAAGCCGTCTCTGTCCCGATCAAACGGCCGCGATGCACGCTCCGGCGTGTCGTTAAAGTCACTGGACAAGGCCCGGGCCGCCGCGAAACCGGCAAGGCTGACGCGGTCGATAGCCGCTTCCGCACCGCCACAAATGGCAATGTCGGCCTCACCACAGCGAATCATGCGCGCAGCATCACCGATTGCCTGAACCCCCGCAGCGCAGGCCGTTACCGGAGCGCCCAGCGGCCCCTTGAAACCATGCTGGATCGAGACGTGGCCCGCCGCAAGATTGACCAGAAAAGAGGGAATGGTGAACGGCGACAAACGACGAGGACCACGGGTATCGGTGGTGCGCACAGCCTCGGCAATGGCGCCGAAGCCACCTATGCCCGAAGCGATGATCGTGGCCGTACGCTCACGGGCCTGCTCGCTGTCCGGTGCCCAGCCCGCTTGGGCAACGGCTTCCTTGGCAGCGGCCAGGGCGAACAGGATGAAGCGATCCATTTTCTTCTGCTCTTTGACGGGCACTGCGGCATCGGCGTCAAAGCCGGCTTCGACATCATCTGCCAGCAATGGAACACGGCCACCAACTTTTCCGGGCAAATCCGCCACGATGTCTTCGGGTAACCGGGTAATCCCGGAACGCCCTTGCACCAAGCGTTTCCAGACAGCCTCCACCCCGGTTCCCAAAGGCGTCACCAGCCCCATACCGGTTACCACAATTCGACAATTGCTCATGCCATGATCCCTCGCAGGTGGCGGACACAATGGGTCAGCCGGTTTCCACAGGGTGCGCCAATTTTGGAGGATCCGCCCGTGATCAACATATTGCCTGTGCCACTGATGCTCATTTAGCTCTCCTGGACGTACCAACCGACAAACGTGAAACAACATATTACAACCATAATTTGATAATTATATGTCGGTCGACATTAAGCCTGTCAAGAAGGCGCCCTGTGGCAAAGCCGTATCCACCGCCCAAAAGAAAAGGCCGATCATGGGATCGGCCTTCGCACGTGGTACGTTTCAGTTATTCGAGGGCAAGCTTTTCTCGGTTTCTATCCAGAATGGCCTTACCGATACCCTTGACCTCTATCAGTTCGTCCACCGAAGCGAACTCACCGTTGGCCTCTCGATGAGCCACAATGGCAGCCGCCTTGCCACTACCAATGCCCAATAGTTCTTTCTGCAATGTTTCGGCGCTGGCCATGTTGATATTCACCTTGCCAGGCTCTTCAGTCTTGACAGTACTCATTGAACTCGGCACCGTTGCTGACACCGGGGTTACAGGCGCTGCTGTTACAGCAACCGACAGGCTAGTAAGCGCTGCAAATAAGAGGGAGGAAAAGTAGGCAGTACGCATAAGTAACGCTCCATCACATCATTGGGGTTTAGAGCAGCATCCAGAGCTGCCCTTTAAAACTAGTCCAATCTGTTTTAGCGTCAACATAGCGCACGGTGACTAATTATTTCTTTTGCCACCAGACAAAGTTACTTACTTAAATACCTTTGACTATTAAGGTTCAAGGCGTCGCTCTTGATATATCCAGTCCACAATATCACCATCAGGCGTGTAACCATTTACCGTCTCGCGTAGTAATTGACGAACACGGCTGTAGTCATCTTCCTCAACGGCATTCAAAAGCTCCGACAACTTAAACTTCAATGCTTCCCATGACAGATGATCCTCATGGGCACTCATTATCATCGGATGTTCAGTGGCCGCAACGTTGTCGCCGATCAGCAGCTCTTCGTACAGTTTTTCACCGGGGCGCAGCCCGGTGAACTCAATGGCAATGTCGCCCTGCGGGTTCTTTTCCGAACGAATGCTCAGTCCAGACAAATGAACCATCTTCTCTGCCAGTTCAACGATCCTCACCGGCTCACCCATGTCCAGCACAAAAACATCGCCGCCCAGCCCCATGGAACCCGCCTGGATCACCAGTTGCGCAGCCTCCGGGATCGTCATGAAGTACCGGGTAATCTTCGGATGGGTCACTGTCAGTGGCCCCCCCGACTTGATCTGTTTGTGAAACAAAGGAATCACGGAGCCGGAAGATCCCAGCACATTACCGAACCGGACCATGGTGAAACGGGTTTTATTGACCTGCGAAATGTTTGCCTTGTCACCGTACATGACTGGCGCCGCCTCTCGGCTCAGGGCTTGCAGTGTCAGCTCGGCCAGACGCTTGGTACTGCCCATCACGTTGGTCGGGCGGACCGCCTTGTCCGTGGAGATCAGGACGAAATTCGAAACGCCCGCCTGCAACGCGGCCTGGGCTGTATTCAGCGTACCCACCACATTATTGATCACGCCCTCGGCAATATTGTGTTCGACCATCGGCACATGCTTGTAGGCAGCAGCATGGTAGACGGTGTTCACCTGCCAGGTTTTCATGACATCCAGCAGTTTTGAATGGTTACGAACCGACCCAAGAATCGGCAGAACCTTGACCGTCAAAGACTCACGGGAGACGCGCTGGTCCAGCTCTGACAGTATCGTGTAGAGGTTGAACTCACTGTGGTCGTACAGCAGCAAGGTGGTTGGGCCCAACAGAAGTATCTGCCGACAGAGCTCAGAACCGATCGAACCACCCGCCCCGGTCACCAATACCGATTGCCCCTTGATGCAGTGCTCAAGCAACTCTTCCTGCGCCGGGACTGAATCGCGACCCAGCAAGTCGGCGATATCGACCTCTTGAAGGTCATCTACCTTGACGCGACCCGCTGCCAGGTCCATGAAACCGGGGACGCTCCTGACATGAAGCGGAAAACCTTCCAGAAACCCTAACACTTCACGACGCCGCCCACGGGTAGACGACGGAATGGCCAGCAAGATCTCCTGGGCACCCGTGACATCGATCATGCGCTGTATGTGCCTTGGCTTGTAGACCTGCAAGCCTGAAATGACCCGATTGGAAATCGATTCATCGTCATCGATAAACGCCACGGGCCGCATGAGTCGCCCCATGCGCAAAGCGGCCACCAACTGGTTACCGGCAGCACCAGCGCCGTAGATCGCGACCTTGGGCAGGCCGTCGTCACGATTGGCAAACGGCACATGCTGCGCCGCAGCAAACCAGTCGCCGAGAAAGTACTGGCGCATCGCCAACCGCAGGCCGCCAATCATGACCATGCTCAACCACCAGTAGTTGAACATGATGGAGCGCGGCACTACGTGTTGATGATTGCTGTAGGAATAAACCACACACCCCAGAATCAGTGACGAAAGGCTGACCGCCTTGATGATGGCGATCAGCGCATCGTTACCGAAATAACGCATAACGGCGCGGTACATGCCAAAACGAATGAAAAGAGGGATCGCTACGATGGGGGCACTGATGAACAGCCAGGTGTGAATTTTGAGAGGGTTGATCAGGTCGTCGATCCCAAGGCGGACGACAAACGCCATCCACAGCGCAATCCATACCAACAGGACGTCAGCAGAAACCTGAATTATCCGCTTTTGACGGCGTGGCAACGCCAGCAAGAAAGCTCGTAATTTATCCATGACCCCTTCAAACACGCTTTGCTACTCCTCTCGGCCCGCGAGGGCGAATCTGTACCTGCCTCGCAGGAACGGAATATTGTTACAATTTATCTGAAAATCGCTGTATCCGCGCAGTCAAATCCGCTCCAGCTCACCCGCCTTGTACGTGTACGCCAATGCCACCAAAGGCACGTATGCGATAACTACTCCCAGCACCCCATCCAGACCGAATCTGGCCACCCACAGCGCCAGAGGCAAAAGCCATAAAAGATTGATCAACGCCACTGCCAGCGTTACCGGCAAGTGTTTGCCATAGCGACGGGACGCAAACTGATAAGCGTGACTGCGATGCGCCTCGTACACCTTGTCACCCCGTACCAGACGCCGGATCAGGGTAAACGTTGCATCAACAATGAAAACACCCAACAGGATCAACCAGGCCCAAAATAATTGCGGTGATGCCCATGCTGCCTGAAGCGAAAGCAGGCCGAGGATGATGCCCAGAAAACCGCTCCCGGCATCCCCCATGAAAATGCGTGCCGGCGGAAAATTCCAATAGAGAAAACCTGCGACCGCGGCCGCTAAAACCAAGGGAGCCCATATCAGATCGGAAAACCCCGTCAACGCGTACAAAAGGCTGGCACTGCAACAGGCCGTGAGCGCTTCAACACTGGCGATGCCATCGATCCCATCCATGAAGTTATAGAGGTTCAGCATCCACACCAGGTAAAAGGCCGCGAGCACATGGCCGACAATTCCCAGATTCAGCATCGTCCCAAACACATCTATCGGTGGAAGCCCACCAAACCCTATCAGCGCCCAGATGGCCGCAGCGAAATGCCCAAGCAAACGCCAACGCGCCGCAATATGCCCATGGTCATCCATGAAGCCGATGACCGCGATAATGACACCCGCACCAGCCAATGCTGCCATGGTCGTCAACGAAACCAGCTGAGTACCGGTCAGTAAAAACAGTGCAACCAGGAACACCACAACAATGGAAACACCCCCTCCCCTTGGTGTCGGGACCGAGTGGGAACTACGAGCATTGGGGACATCCATCAAACTTTTGGAAAGAGCGTAGCGGCGAAGCCCTGCCGTGAGCAGAAGAGACAAGACAGCAGCGCCGGGAATCAACAACCATTCAGGCATTTTTTTGATGTTCCAGGTAGTAGTGGGCCGTTTCTTTCATGGCGTCCTCAACGCTGATCGGAGGTTTCCAACCCAGCAGATCACGGGTTTTGGAAATGTCGACTTGCAACGAACCCGCCAGCCGCTGAGCGACAGGTTTCTTCCCTATCACCGCAGCCAATGCTTCAAGTATCCACATCGGAACCGGAATAAGGCGTGAAGGCCGTTTTAATGCACCCGCCATCGTGCGCAACAACTCAGTGGTGGACAAGTCTTTACCGTCACTGACCAGAAAGGTCTGATTCGCCGCTGCCGGATGATGAACGCACAACGCGATCAAGTCCGTCAGATTTCTCAAGGCAACAAAACTGCGCTTATTGGAAATAGCCCCAAGAGGAAGCGGAACACCCTTGTCGACCCAGCGCATCATGTTTAAAAAATTTGCTTTGACGCCCGGTCCGTAGACCAACACCGGCCTGATGATAACCACCTCCATGCCCGTGCGAGAGGCGATTTCACGCAAACCGTCTTCAGCCTCCTTTTTTGAAACACCGTAAGGGTCTGACGGGCACGCCTGCTGGTCAGCCTGGAACGGAGCCCCTTTATCGGTGGCCTCGCCGTTGACCTTGATAGAGCTGATAAAAATGAAACGCTTGACGCCCGCCGCCGCCGCTTGTTCAGCGAGGTTTAAAGTGGAGACGACATTGGTTCGGTAATACTCTTCAGCCGGATCAGACGCCGAGTCGTTTAATATATGAACGCGGGCCGCCGAGTGAATCACAACATTCGCCGCCGCGACAAACGAGCCCCAGTTGGTTGAGGGAGACAATGAGGCAACATGAACCACATCAACCTGATCAGGAAAGTGTTCATAAGGGCCACGCACCGCGACACGCAAAGAGCAATCAACTGCCTTTGATAGATGCGCAACAACAGCCCGCCCTACAAAACCTGTCGCGCCCGTGACGGCAATAAGTGCAGCCTGAGCATTCATACCCGACGCCTCTCGATAAAAACCTGACAACTATCTACGATAAGCGGCCTGTTTTCAACTAAAATATTCAATTAGTTTTGCATTAACTTTAGAGGCGTCAAACTTTTTTATGAACAAGCCTTAAACTTTGCAACCCCTTACTTGCACAAGTTAGGCACGCAACATAAAGACAGGCTGAACACCAAACAAGACAATGCCCACTAGAGTGGGCATCTATTGATTCATAATGCGCTCGCGAACGGCTGAGCGGAGTTTTCCAAACAGGATCAGAAGGTCATCCCACAACCTCAGGAGCCAGGAATAATCAACCGCAGCTTTCTGGCACTCAAAAAATACTTCCTCTCCAACACTTGCCCCAACGCCTTTTTCGCCTGCACCTCACCATGCACCAGCCGGATTTCCTCAGGCCATACGCCCATACCCGCTACAAACTCGACCAGGCCCTTCTGGTCAGCATGAGCTGAATACCCGCCGATAGTGCTGACCTGCGCTTTGATCTCGTAGTGCTCACGATCGAGTTCTACATAACCGCCTTTCGGTCCGCGCGCCTGGATTGCAGCCCCAGGCGTACCTTTTGCCTGATAGCCGACAAAGATCACATTGTGTCGCTTGTCATGGAGCATTGCTTTCAGGTAATTGACGATTCGGCCACCCGCGCACATCCCGTGACCAGCTATGACGATGGCGGGCCTGGCGGTGCTGGCAAGGTAATTGACTGTCTGCTGATGCCTGGCATGGCTATCGATAGTGATGAGCTGGTCAAAACCCAACAGTTTGCGGCCCTGGCTCAGTCGCTCCCGGGCTTCATGATCCCAGACGTCCGCAAAGTCCAGGTACACCTGGGTCACGCGGCTGGCTAAAGGCGAATCAAGGATGATGGGTAACCGGGGCCAGTCGGTAAATGTGGGCGTTGAGTCATCGGACAGATCATCAGGGGCTGTCGGCAGCGAGCTGTTCAGAAGAGCCTTGCGATGAAGGATGTCCTCGAGTTCATACAGCAACTCCTGAGTACGACCAATACTGAACGCGGGGATCAGGACCGTGCCGTTATCCGCCAGCGCCTTGTCGATGGCTTCCTCCAGCCGCTCCTGACGTGTACTTCGCTCCTGATGAATGCGATCACCGTAGGTACTCTCCAGAACCAGCACATCTGCCCGCTCCGGGGATTTCGGCGTCGGCAATATGGGGGTTTCGCTCGCACCCAGGTCACCAGAAAACACCACACGCTTATCTCGACCCTCCAGTGGGTATTGCACGTCGAACTCGACATAGGCAGAACCGAGAATATGGCCGGCTCTCTGCAAGCGGACCCGACAAATCAACTCCGGAGATTGCATCAGGGGGAACCAGGCGCCGAAAGGCAACCCTATGGTTCGCTGCTGGAGGGTTGCCAGGTAGCGCTCCAATTGCCGGGGATTGATGCCAGGCTGCAGCCTGAGGGCATCCTCAAGCATTAGCGGTAGCAGACGGGCCGACGCTTCACTACACAGGATCGGTCCGCTGAAACCTGCAGCCAACAACTCAGGAATGCGCCCCGCATGGTCGGCATGTACATGAGTCAGAATGAGGGCCTTGATGCCCAGAAGCGGGAACTCGATTCGTGGATCTGCGTTAATAACCGACTCTTGAAATACACCACAATCAATTAGAACACTGTGACTTGAGTCTATATACAATTGATGGCAAGAGCCTGTCACAGTCGCCGTTGCGCCGTGATGAATAACTTCTGGGTAGCGCATTATGGTTCCGTCCAAAAAAGGCAGCTCGCAATAACTTATAAGCACAGCATGGCCAGCCTTGATAATAGCCGCGAGCACGCTCGATCAATATTAAAGCGCGCCAACACTCTACACCCCGCCAGGAATGTGATGAATTCTGCCAACAAGTTTATTATTTGCAAGTCTTGACAGAAGAGCCACACAACCTTACACACGAAGGAGAGCCAAATAATTTAATTAAAATGTAGAATCTAACCACATAAATCAAGTACAACACCCACGCACTCTATATATAGTTTCATACAGAACATTCAGAAACACCCTACAACAAAATAAAATGCAAATAGGCAAACCCTGCTGTAAACAGCCACTTATCCAAGACTTATGTATTTTTGATGCATGAGCAAGCAAGGCGCCAGGGAACAACCTTGCGCTACCGGGATTTGACTCAGAATAAAAAGACGAACGGACGTCCCCAAACCGAGCGATTACGCTGATCGGGGATTTTCCGTGAAGGCGGGGCTATGGGTTCAGACGATGCGGGAAGAAGCGCGGCGCTTGCGACCCAGGCTCGTGAGCCAGCTCAGTAGCGGCCCGACAATCATACCGATCAGCAATGCACAGACGACCGGAACGGCCAGTGATAACTCAGGGGCAGACCACCCGAGAAACACCAGGGCGACAGGCTGCTGGTTTTCCAGGATAAACAAGATGGTTGTCAGTACGATCGACAACGCGATCAAAACCAGTACGACACGTTTAAGGGTTCGCATCTGCTACTCCTGTGGCAGGGTTTTTAAAAACCCTCTTCTTCATCCTCATTTACCCGGTCACGCAATTCCTTGCCCGGCTTGAAATGAGGTACGAATTTACCGTCGAGGCTGACGGATTGGCCTGTCTTCGGATTACGCCCCACCCGCGGTGCGCGGTAATGAAGGGAGAAGCTGCCGAAACCACGGATTTCAATGCGATCCCCGGTGGCGAGACATTGAGACATTTGTTCAAGCATGGTCTTGATGGCCAGCTCGACATCCTTGGATGAGAGCAGCCCTTGATGGGTGACAATTCGTTCGATCAACTCCGACTTCGTCATATTTTTCCCTTCTTTTTCAAGCAGCTAGATCAGC
>Ga0209901_1000149_pt1 | contig 43966 bp, 39 predicted proteins | sample OrgsoiDNA_201058_FD_185806 | JGI IMG/M metagenome (GOLD analysis project Ga0209901, IMG submission 185806) | Permafrost soil microbial communities from the Arctic, to analyse light accelerated degradation of dissolved organic matter (DOM) -... | ecosystem: Environmental > Terrestrial > Soil >...
TGCGCGGCCACGCGTTCTTCCGCGCTGCCTGCGGCAACGCCGGCCAGCAGGTCGCCGGAGCGGGCCGGCGTGGCCTTGGCCATCAAGTCCTTCAGGTCGCGAAACAGGTAGGTCCTGCTTCCGACCATGTGCGCGTATCGGCTCATGGAGGTATCGGCTCATGGATAGCCGGCTGGTTCCGGCGTGGGCACCAGCCTACCATGGCGCGCGCTATCATGCCGCAGCGCTTACGCGGCATCGACTCCGGCAAGCACCGCCCAACGGCGGCTGCCTGCCTGTTACTGCCAGGTCGCCAGCGCCACCGCAGCCAATCCGCAGATCGACGCGATGACATAAGCGCGCGGACGGAAACGGCCGTTGCGCAGAACGACACCTTGCGACGCAAGGCGTTGGCTGCGTGTCGGCTTGTCGGTGGCCGACGCCGGAGCGGCGGAAATCTGGTTCATCGTAGTGTTCATGGCACTGCCTCCTCACTTCATTCGCAAGCCGTCGCATGGCGGCTCGATTACAGAGTACAGCAATTGGCGTGCCAGCGTAAAGCGATCAGCGGGCTGTTTTCGGCGCTGTTTCGGCGCTTGGGGAGCCGTGACAGCACTTTTTTTGTGCAGCCATCGCACCAGCGCGGCGCGATGGCCTCACGCGCCGCGCTGCGCCGCCGCGCGTTTGTAGGGCGTGGCATGCGGCGCGAATCACCAGCAGCCGGGCGATCCGCAAAAACTGGCACGCGCCCTGATGCAGCTGGCCGACAACGAGAAGCCGCCGGTGCGTCTGCAACTGGGCAGCGACACCATCCAGCGCGTGCGCGAGAAGCACCGCTTCGTGGAGCAGGAAATGGCGCAGTGGCTGGAGCTGGCCATGTCCACCGACCATGACGATGTGGCGCAGCGGGCGGAATAGGCCCTCCCCGCAGCGCGGTTCAACGGCGAGCGGTGGACATGCCGGCGGCGCACATCGCGCCGCCGGCATGTGCGTTAACGCGCCGCGGCGGGCGTCAGCAAATCCGCGCGCGGATAGCCCCACGCCGGCACGCCTGACGGGCAGCCCTCATGTTCAAAGTCGGCGATGCGCAAGGTCGAGAAATTCCCGCGCGGCGTGGCGGCGAAACGATAGTCCGACAGCGCGCCGCCCATCAACGCAGGCGCGCGCGCGAAGCGCAACCACGCATCGACGTAGCAGTTATCGTTTTTCAGCGCGCGCAGTGTTTGCAGGCTGGCCGTGGTGTCGTCGAATTGCGCGATGTCCGGCGCCAGAGGCGAGGAAAGCTTCTGCTCGACCAGACCGTTCGGGCAGGCCAACGGCGCCAGCCAGTGCGGCGCCAGGCTGCTCACGCCGCGCCGCAAACGATAGCTGCCGGCGGCCTCGTTGTTTTCTACGGAGACGAAGGACCAGCACAAGGGCTGCGATGGAAACGCCGTCATCGCCACGTCCAGCACGCGCGATGCCGGATCGATGCGCTGCAAGGCCGCGCTGATGCGCGCGCGCCCCAGCGCCGACGCCTCGCCTTGCGCCGCGATGAAGCCGACACTGATCGCCAGCGCCAGCCACAATGCGCCGCGTCCGCGCAGGCCGGAACGCCGCTGCGCCATGGCCAGCACCGCGCCCAACATCAGCAGCACGGCGAACGACACGCCGCCCAGATACGATCTCCACGCGAAGAACGACAGCGCCGCCGCCAGCACGGCCAGCGTGATGACGCGCGCCGCACGCGCCGGCATCATCAGCGCCAGCGGCACGCCGAACGCCACCCAGAACAGCGGCTCGACGATGAACACCATATCGCCGTAAAACCAGCGCTGGTCGAGCGGATAGTAGGGATGCAGTCCATACGAATTGGTATAGTCCATCAGCAGGTGCAGGCCAAGGCCACCCAGTACGCTGGCCGCCAGCCCCCAACGCGCCGGCGCGCTGGCCCGCAGCAGCGCGCGCGCCGCCGGCCAGAATAACCACAGCAGCGCCGCCAGCATCAGTGCCTGCGGCACGGCGAACAGCAGCGTGTGCGTGTGGCCGCGGTGATTGAGCAGGTAGCCTAGGGGATCGGGCAGCAGCCGTGTCAGGAACAGGTCGAGGTCGGGCAGGTTGCTGGCCACCGCGCACGACACCAGCAGCAGCCGGTGGCGCGTGCCGTGGCGGCCCGCGTCGGGCTCCGGCGGCAGGCTGCGGTGCAGCAGCTCGCCGACGCCCAGCCCGATGATAGAGTGCGTAATATTATCCATCGCGCGATGGTAGCAGCATCGGCGACGGCGGGCGATTCAATCCGGCGCCAGCAGCCGCTTTAGCCGGTGCTCGTGGTGGTTGAGGAAGTCGCGCGTGACGGCGTAATGTTCGGTGTCTTCGTAGGCGACATCGAAAATGCCTTCGCTACTGAACTGCAGGATTTTCGCGTTGGGATACGCCAGCAAAATCGGCGAGTGCGTGGCGATAATGAATTGCGAATCGTCTTGCACCAGCTGGTGGATCGCCGACAGCGCGGCCAGCTGGCGGTTGGGTGACAGCGCCGCTTCCGGCTCGTCGAGCAGGTACAGGCCGCGGCCACGGAATTTATTCAGCAGCACCGACATGAAGGCTTCGCCGTGCGACTGCGCGTGCAGCGACTTGCCGCCGTAGCCGTCCAGGTAGCGCACTTCGTCCATATAGGTGGCGACGTTGAAAAAACTTTCGGCCCGAAAGAAGTAGCCGTCGCGCGGTGCCTTGTAACTCTTCGACAGGCGCAACGCCGCATGCAAGGGCGCCGCCTCGCGCGCGCTATTCAGCTGCACGCCCTTGGTGCCGCCCTCCATGCTGTAGCCGAGCGCCATGGCGATGGCTTCGAGCAGCGTCGATTTGCCGGCGCCGTTTTCGCCGATGAAGAAGGTGACGTCGGCGTGGAAGTCTATGCTGTCGAGCCAGCGCAGCGACGCCACGTTATACGGATGCTGGTCGCGCGCGATGTTCTCGTCGATGTGCGCCGTGATCCTTTGCAGATACGGCTTGGCCGACAGCGCCATGGCGTCAGCGCTGCACGTCGACGCCGCGCCAGAAGGCCACGTAGTCCTTGATCTGCCTGGCGGCGTCGGACGGCGCCGGGTAGTACCAGGCGGCGTTGTCGTTGACCTTGCCGTCCACGGCCACGCTGTAATAACTGGCCTTGCCCTTCCATGGACAGACGCTGGTATGCGCGCTGGCCTGCAGGTATTCGCGCTTCAGCGACGACGGCGGGAAGTAGACATTGTTTTCGACGATTTCAACTTCGTCGTCGCGCGCTTCGGCGATGACGGCGCCGTTCCAGCTGGCTGTGGGCATGCTTGCTCCGCTTAAGAAAAATTCAGATCAGGTTGAAACGCGGTTGCGGCCGGCCTGCTTGGCACGGTACATCGCCGCGTCCGCGAGGCGCAGCAGAGCGTCGCCATCGGCGATGTCCATGTGGTCGAAGGCGCCGACGCCGAGACTGGCCGTCACCGGCACCAGCCGCGCGCCGTCGTGATGCAGCTGCGCCTCGATCTTGCCGCGCAGCGTCTCGGCGAAGGTCAGCGCGCCCTCGATCGGCGTGTTCGGCAGCAGCACGCACAGCTCCTCGCCGCCGTAGCGGCTGGGCACGTCGATGACGCGCACGCTGTCGCGCAGCAGGCGACCGACGCCGGCCAGCACCTGGTCGCCGACGATGTGGCCGTAGCAGTCGTTGATGTGCTTGAAGTGGTCGAGGTCGATCATGACGGCCGACAGCGGCGAGCGGAAGCGCTTGGCCCGCGCCGACTCGAACTTCAGGCGCTGCAGCAGCGAGCGGCGGTTGTGCAGGCCGGTCAGCTCGTCGGTCGTGGCCAGCAGTTCCAGTTCGCGCATCGACGCCGTCAGCGCCTTTTCGTTGGCGCGCAGTTCGATCAGCGCCATCACCTGGCGCGACAGCCGCGTCAACATGCGGCGCTGGTCGTCGCTGAGCGTGCCGGGCTTGGTATCCATCACGCACAGCGTGCCGATGGCAAAGCCGTCCGACGAGGTCAGCGCCACGCTGCTGTACATGCGCATGTGCGGCTCGCCGAGCGTCATCGGCATGCTGGCGGTGCGCGGGTCGAGCGTCAGGTCGGCGATTTCGGTGGACGCTTCGCCCAGCACGGCCAGCGAGCAGTAGCACTGGTCGCGCGGCAGCGAATCCAGCTCCATGCCGGTGTAGGACTTGACCCAGACCCGCTCGGCGTCGACCAGCGAGATGAAGGAATACGGCACGTCGCAGACCTTGGCGGCCAGTTCGGTGAGGAAGGTGAAGTCGAGGCAGGACGGCGTGTCGAGCACATTGTAGCGGTGCAGCGCGGCGAGCCGGAATTGGTCGGCCGGCGGCTTGACGATGGCCAGCGGGTGGTGTTTTTGTGCGACCAGCATGAAACCCTCTCCTGTGTAGCGTATCTACGCTTCTGTGCGATATCCCGAGCCGTGGTGCTACGCGGTCAGTTTATCGCAAAACAGGCGCGGCGGGAGCCTTTCGGTCCGCCGCGACGGGCATATTTTATGGCTGGATAGGCAATTGACTTGTCAGTGCGTTCATGACTGGACTCAGGCCTCGGCCAGGATCTGGCGCAGCGCTTTTTCGAACACGGCGGCGGGCTGGCCGCCGGAGATCAGGTGGCGCTGGTTGATGATCACCGCCGGCACCGAGTTGATGCCGTGGCGCAGGAAGAAGCGTTCGCGCTCGTGCACCTCGTCGGCGTAGCGGTCCGAGCGCAGCACCGCCAGCGCCTCGGTTTCGCTCAGGCCGATCTCGCCGGCCACGCGCGCCAGCGTTTCCTGCGAGCTGGGATCTTCGCCCTTGGTGAAATAGGCGTCGAACAGCGCGTGCTTGAGGCGGCGCTGCGCACCGTCGCCTTCCAGGCCGGCCCAGTGCAGCAGGCGATGCGCGTCGAAGGTGTTGTAGATGCGCGCGCGCTTGTCCATCGCGAAGTCGAAGCCGACCTCGGCGCCGCGCGCGCGTATCGTCGCGCGCGACTGGGCTTGCTGTTCCGGCGTGGAGCCGTATTTTTCGGTGATGTGCTCGCCGATGTCCTGGCCGCCGGGCGGCATGTCGGGATTGAGTTCGAAGGGCTGGAAGTGCAGCTCGGCGCTGAGTTCGTCGCCGATGTTGACGAGGGCCTGCTCCAGCGCGTTCAAGCCGACCGCGCACCATGGGCAGGAGACGTCGGAAACGAAATCGATCGTGAGTTGTTTGGTCATGGCGCTGCCTTATTTACTGTAACGGTGGACGCCGCCGCACTGGGCGGCGTGATTTCCACTATATGGCGACAGCGCCGGCAAATTCAAGCTGCGGCGCAGCAAGCGGCATACTGTTTATATTATATAAACGATTTTACTTTTTCTTGGCCGGATGCTTGGCCGCAGGGTGGGCAACCGGCTTGGCCGCCGGCTTGGCGCCCGCCTTGGCGGCGCCGCCCTTGCCGCCGATGCGGCCCTCGGTGCCGGCCAGCAGGTTGCCGATGTTCTTGCTGTGGCGGTAGGCCAGCAGCACGCTCATGACGACCACCGCCAGCAGTTTCACGTCGAAACCGAACAGCAGCGCGTAGTAAAACGGCGCGAACAAGGCGGCCACCAGCGCCGCCAGCGACGAGTAGCGGAACGCGAACGCCACCACCAGCCAGGTCGTCAAGGTGGCCAGGCCCAGCCACGGATCGAGGCCCAGCAGCACGCCCAGCGCCGTGGCCACGCCCTTGCCGCCGACGAAGCGGAAGAACACCGGCCACAGATGGCCGAGGAAGACGGCCAGCGCCACCAGCGCGACGGCGCTGTCGCCGACGCCGAGCTGGTCGGCGTAGCGGTCGGCCAGGAACACCGCGATCCAGCCCTTGAAACCGTCGCCGATCAGGGTCGCGATGGCCGCGCCCTTGTTACCGCTGCGCAGCACGTTGGTGGCGCCGGGATTCTTGGAGCCGTAGGTGCGCGGGTCGGACAGGCCGAACAGGCGGCTCATCACGACGGCGAAGGAGATCGAGCCGATCAGGTAGGCGGCCACGGTCATCAGTACTGTATTCATTGTTCCCCTCGAATTATCTTTATACCCGGCGCTCGGCCGGGGGCTGCTGAATATACACCATGCGCAAGCGCGCGGCGAAAAATGCGCCGCGGCTTAATCGGCCAGCGCGCAGTGCACCGGCTTGGCGTTCACCACGTCCAGCAGCACCTGCGGCGCGATGCCGACCAGGTAGCCGCGCCGGCCGCCATTGATATAGATCTTGTCCAGCGCGAGGATGGACTCCTCGACATACACCGGCATCGCCTTCTTGCTGCCGAACGGCGACGTGCCGCCGACCATATAGCCGCTGTGGCGCTGCGCCACCTCGGGCTTGCACGGCTCGACCGACTTGCAGCCGATGGCGCGCGCCAGGTTCTTGGTCGAGACCTTGCAATCGCCGTGCATCAGCACCATCAATGGTTTGGCGGTCTCGTCCTGCATGACCAGGGTCTTGACGACGTGGTGCTCGTCGACGCCGAGCGCGCGCGCCGACACGCTGGTGCCGCCGTGTTCCTCGTAGTCGTAGGGGTGTTCCGAGAACGCCACCTGCTGCTTGCGCAGCAGCTGCGTGGCCGGGGTTTCGGAAATATGCTCTTTTTTCGCCATGCGTGATACGCTAACCATTCAATCGGGTTGCTCGGGGAGTGACTGAATTATGCAGCAAGAAATCCGTTTTGCCACCTTCAATGTCTGTAACCTGGCGCCGCCGGGGGCCAGATTGTACGACAACCTGGCGCCGCTGACGGCCGACGAGTACGCGGCGAAAGTGGCGTGGACCGCCGCCCAGCTCGACCAGCTGGACGCCGACGTCATCGGCCTGCAGGAGATATTCTCGCTGGCCACGCTGCGCGACGTGCTGGCGCACAGCCGGCGCTACCGCGACGCCGTCATCGCCGGCATCGATGCCGACCCGGCCGCCGAGCGCCTGACGCCGCAGGTGGCGCTGGTGTCGCGCCTGCCGCTGGCGCAGCCGGCGCGCCACTATCGCGACTTCCCAGACGGCGTGGCGCTGCCGGCCGGCAGCCACGACGCCGAGCGCTTCGCGCGTGCGCCGCTGCACGCGCTGGTGTTGCTGCCGGACGGGCGCGCCGTCGACGTCATCGTGGTGCACCTGAAGTCGAAGCGGCCGGACTATCGCAACGGCGACGACGGCAGCGACCCGACCTTGTACGCGCAGGCGCATCTGCGTTCACTGATCCGCCGCGGCACCGAGGCGGTGGCGCTGCGCGCGCTGCTGACCGGCATGAAGCGCGGCGGCCGCCGGCCCTGCGTCGTCATGGGCGACTTCAACGACACGGCCGACGCCGTCACCACCACCATCGTGCTCGGCGCCGGCGCCACCGGCCAGCCCGGCGACGAGCTGGGTGCGCGGCTGTTCGACGCCAACCAGATCCAGCTGCGCCAGGACCATCTGCGCCATGTTGGTTACACCAATATCCACGAAGGCCACTACATGACCATCGACCATGTGCTGGTCTCGGAGGAGTTCAATCCGGCGTCGCGCTACGCGATCGGCGAGGTGCTCGACGTCAGCTACCTGAACGATCATCTGTTGCAGGCGCGGCCGGAAAGCTCGGACCACGGCCAGGTGCTGGTGCGGCTACGGCTGTACGGCGCGCGCGACGGCGCGTCGTTGTCTTGACGCGCCGTCTTGACGCACCGTCTTGACGCATCGTCTTGACGCACCGTCTTGACGCGCCGGCCTGACGCGGCTCATCGTGGCCGGGCCGGGCCGCGCGGCCGCTGCGGTGAGCCCAGCGGCGACGCCGGCCGGTCCGCCTTGTCTAACGCCGCGACCATGCGCGACAGACGCAAGCGTTGCGTATGCCGCTACTTGAGCGCCGCTCAGGAGGGGCCGGCCGCCCGCCACGCGCCGTTGTACCGCGCCGGCGCATCGACGGCCGGCGGCTGGCCGAGCAGGCCGTCGAGGCGCACGCTGCCGTCGGACGCGAGCGCGTAATAGCCCTGGTACTGGTCGCAGCCGTGCTGGCGCAGGAAGTCCAGCTGCGCGGCCGTCTCGACGCCCTCGGCGATCACCTGCATCTTCAGGCTGCGCGCCATGGCGATGATGGCCGTGATGACGGCCGCGTCGTCGGGGTCGCCGGTGATGCCGTCCATGAAGGAGCGATCGATCTTGAGCTTGTCGACCGGATAATCCTTCAGGTGGCCGAGCCGGGTGTAGCCGGTGCCGAAGTCGTCGATGGTCAGGCGCACGCCCAGCGCGCGCAGCCCGGCCAGCGTGGCCTGCGCGCCGGCGCCGTGCTTCATGATGGCCGCCTCCGTCACTTCCAGCTCCAGCCAGCGCGCGTCGAGAGCGGCGTCGGCCAGCGCGGCGCCGACCCGCTCGAGCAAATCCTTTTGCATGAACTGCGCCTGCGACAGGTTGACCGCCACCACCAGACTGTGGCCGGCGTCGTGCCAGCGGCGCGCCTGGCCGCAGGCGGCCTGCAGCACCCAGTTGCCGATCGGGATCATCAAGCCGCTTTCCTCGGCGATGGCGATGAAGCGCTCCGGCGCCAGCAGGCCGAACTGCGGATGGCGCCAGCGGATCAGCGCTTCGGCGCCGACCGCGTCGCCGCTGGCGATGTCGATCTCGGGCTGGAATTCCAGCACGAACTCCTGCCGCGCCAGCGCCAGGCGCAGGCCGTTCTCGAAGGCGGCGCGCTCGATGATCTGCGCGTTCATGGCGGCGTCGAAGAACTGGAAGCGGCTGCGGCCCTGCTCCTTGGCGTGGTACATGGCGATGTCGGCGTTCCTCACCAGCGTGTCGATGTCGACGCCGTCGCTGGGGTGCAGGCTGATGCCGATCGACGTCGTCACGTGGACGACGTGGCCGTCGAGCCGGTATTCCTGGCCTATCGCTTGCAGCACGGTGGCGGCCACGTGCGCGGCCTGGTCGGCGCCGCCGATGTCGGTCAGGATGATGACGAATTCGTCGCCGCCCTGCCGGCTGACGGTGTCGACCGCGCGCACGCACTTGACCAGCCGCGCCGCCACTTCCTTGAGCAGCAGATCGCCGACGTGGTGGCCCAGCGTATCGTTGATCAGCTTGAAGCGGTCGAGGTCGAGGAACAGGATGGCCAGCATGCTGTGATGGCGGTGCGCCGCCGTCAACGCCAGGCTCAGGCGGTCGAGCAGCAGCACGCGGTTGGGCAGGTCGGTCAGGAAGTCGTGCTCGGCCAGGTGGCGGGTGTGCGCCTCGCTCTTCTTGCGCTCGGTGATGTCGGACAGGATGCCCATGTAGTTGCTGATCTCGCCGGCGCTGTCGCGGATTTCCGTCAGCGACAGCCACACCGGATACGACTGCCCGTCGCGGCGCAGCGCCCACGTCTCGCCCTGCCAGTGGCCGGACGCGGCCAGCTCGATCCAGATCCGCTGGAACAGCGCCTCGTCCTCGACACCGCTGCGGTGGCGTTCCAGCGGCTGGCCGGCGATGTCCTGCGCGGCGTAGCCGGTGATGTCGCTGTAGGCGCGGTTGACGGCGATGATGGCGCGCTGGCGGTCGGTCAGCACGATGGCGTCGCGGCTGTTTTCGAACACTTGCGCGGCCAGGTACAGCGCATGCTCGGCCGCCTTGCGCTCGGATATATCGCGGATGACGGCGTAGAACAGGTACTCATGATCCAGCGATACCGACGTCAGCAGCACCTCGGCCCAGAACAGCCGGCCGCCGCAGCTGACGTAGCGCCAGTCGTAGCGGCAGTTGCCCTGCTCGAAAGCCTGCTGCGCCAGCTGGGCGGCGCGCTCGACCGACAGCGCGCCGCCACCCTGGCGCAATGGCGAAAAATCGGCCAGGGCGCGGCCCAGCATCCGCGCGCGGTCGGCGCAGTCGAACAGCGCCAGCGCGGCCGGGTTGACGTCTTCGATGCGTTCGTGGCGGATCAGCATGATGGCGTCGCTGGACTTTTCAACCATCTGGCGGAAGTTGTTGCCGACGGCCAGCAGCGCGCCCTCTTCCCGGCGACGCGCGGTGACGTCGACGTCCATATAAAACACCTGCTGCAATTCGCCGCCGCGGTAGACCGGGAACATGGTGGTGTAGGTCCACAGCCGGCTGCCGTTGGCGGCCTGCATCAGCCAGTCGCGCGCGGGACTGGGCTGGCCGTCATGCCAGACGTGTTCGACGGCGGCCGCGTAATCGTCGGCGCGCTCGGCCGGCCATAGCAGGTGGTCGAGCGGCTGACCCAGCGCCTGCGCGGCGGGCAGGCCGTACAGTCTGGCGCAGGTGTGGTTCCAGAAACGCACCACGCCGCTGCGGTCGACGCTGCGCACGGCCACCATCGGCGTCTGCTCGATGGCCGCGACGATGCGCCCGACCAGATCGAGCGCCTGCTGGCCCGCGCCTTCACCGTCTTCGGCGCGCAATAGGGCGGCGCCGCCCTTGCTCTCCAATTCCCCCACGTCGGCCTCGCTCATGTTGCGCCCTCGCGGGCATCGCCCATTCTTGCCCGCCGCGCGGCGCCGCCTTTGCGCTGGCACAAAGATGACCGAGGCGGCAGGTTTGCCGGACGATTAGTCCTTGATTGCTTGCAGTTAAGCAACAGTCTGACGCATACGGCGGGGCCGTCCGGCCGCGCTCTGGCCGCGTTCTATCGCATGTCCGGCATCTGTCCGGCCTTGTCCGTGGCAAGTCCCGGCGCTGTCCGGCCCGGCCCGCCTCATCCCGGTTTGCCGCATTTCAGGCCGCCGAATCGGCGCTTGGTCGCATTTTTCTGGTTGCCGCCGCCATCCTTGTTTACATTGCCATCCTGCGCACATCGCGCGTGGCGGGGAAGAAGCCGGCAACTGCGGCTTCATTTTTGTCCGGCGCGATGCTACGCTGCTTAACACCGCTGGCCCGTGGAGACGGACCAGCCCTTGCCGACAGCGAAAACTTACCAGAAGATCAATATGAAACTTGAGACCTTGCCCCCGATGCCAGAGACGCGCCACGCCAGGCGCTGGCGCAAGCCCGCCGCCGTGCTGGTCGTGCTGGCCCTGGCCGGCGGCGGCTGGACCGTCATGCACGCGCGCAGCCAGCCGGCCGCCGCCCCGGCACCAGCCCAGGCCGACGCCAAGGCGGCAGCCAAGCCGACCGTGTTCGAACTGGCCGGCGGCGATGTCGCGGCCATCGAGGAGCACGCGCTGAGCGTCAGCCTGCCGCTGTCCGGTTCGCTCGCGCCGCTGAGCCAGGCCACCATCAAGGCCAAGGTTTCCGGCCAGGTCGCGTCGACCACGCTGCAGGAGGGCCAGGCGGTGAGCGCCGGCCAGGTGCTGGTGCAGCTCGACCCCGGCGACCTGCGCGCCCGCGTAACGCAGCAGCAGGCCGCGCTCGACGACGCCCAGGCCAAGCTGTCGCTGGCGATCAAGAACGCCAATAACAACCAGGCCCTGCTCAAGCAAAACTATATTTCGCAAAACGCCTACGACAGCACGCAGAACAGCGTCGAGGTGGCGCGCGCGGCGGTCAAGTCGGCCGAGGCGATGGTCGAGATCGCCCGCATCGCGCTGGGCGACACCGTCATCCGCGCGCCCATCGCCGGCATCGTCAGCAAGCGGCTGGTGCAGGCCGGCGAAAAGGTGGCGCCCGACATGGCCGTCTACACCATCGTCAACCTGTCGCAGCTGACGCTGGAGGCGCAGGTGCCGGCCTCCGAAATCCCGCGCATCAAGGTCGGCCAGGACGTGCAGTTCAAGGTCGACGGCTACCAGCAGCGCGACTTCCACGGCAAGGTGGCGCGCATCAATCCGACCACCGAGGCCGGCTCGCGCGCGATGCTGGTCTATATCGCCGTCGCCAACGAGGACGGCGCGCTGCGCGGCGGCATGTTCGCCAAGGGCAGCATCGTCACCGACCGCTCGCGCACCGCGCCCATCGTGCCGACGGCGGCGCTGCGCACCGAGCAGGGCCGGCAGGTGGTGTATCAAGTCCAGAACGGCAAGATCGTCGCCCAGCCGGTGCAGCTGGGCCTGCGCAACGACGACGAGGGCTATGCCGAGGTGACGTCCGGCCTCGACAAGGGCGCCTACGTGATCATCTCGCGCCTCGACAGCATCAAGCCGGGCAACCTGGTCAAGCTGCCGGCCACCGTGGCCGCCAACAAGTCGGCCATGCTGGCGGAAAAGGATGGCAGCCATGTGGATCACTAAAACCAGTATCCAGAATCCGGTCTTCGCCACCATGGTGATGGTGGCGATCGTCGTGCTGGGCCTGGCCTCGTATCGCGGCCTGGGGCTGGAGGCGATGCCCAATATCGACATTCCCGGCGCGGCCATCGAGGTGCTGTATCCGGGCGCGTCGCCGGAAGCGGTCGAGAACGACATCACCCGGCCGATCGAAGAGGCGGTCAACACCGTCAGCGGCATCAAGACGCTGCGCGCCAACTCGTGGGAAGGCCGCGCCGGCGTCTACATCGACTTCGAGCTGTCGACCAATATGGACCGCGCCATGCAGGACCTGCGCGACAAGGTGGCGCAGGTGCGGCCGCGCTTCCCCAAAGAAGCCAAGGACCCGTTCATCGTCCGCTTCGAGGGCGAGAACGCGCGCCCGGTGGCGCAGGTGGCGCTGACGGCCAGCGCGCACTCGCTGCGCGACCTGTCGACCCTGGCCGACCAGCTGGTCTCCAAGCGCTTCCAGGCCATCCCCGGCGTCGGCCAGGTGCGCTTGAACGGCACGGCGTCGCGGCAGATTCTGATCAGCCTGCGTCCCGACGATTTGAACGCCCAGGCGGTCGGCGTCGACGAACTGATCGCCGCCATCGAGGCCAGCAACACCAACCTGCCGGCCGGCAGCATCAGCTATGGCGCCAGCGAGCAACTGGTGCGCGTCGAAGGCAAGATGAAGCAGGCGCGCGATTTCAATAAAATCATCGTGGCGCGGCGCGCCAACGGCCCGGTCTATCTGGAGCAGGTCGCCACCGTCATCGACGGCGCGCAGGAAGAGCTGTCGATCTCGCGCCTGAACGGCCAGCGCGCCGTCACGCTCGACATCACCAAGGTGCAGGACGCCAACGTGGTCGAGGTCGGCACGCGCATCCAGCAGGTCGCCGCCGACCTGAAGAAATCGCTGCCGCCGGATATCGAGCTGACAGTGCTGAACGACCAGTCGGAAAAAGTCCAGAGCCAGCTCGGCAACGTCAAGGAAACCATCATCGAAGGCGCCGTGCTGACGATGGTCATCGTGTTCTTCTTCCTGCACTCGTGGCGCAGCACCATCATTACCGGCCTGACCCTGCCGATTTCGGTGATGGCCAGCTTCATCGCCATGAAGGCCTTCGGCTTCACGCTCAATTTCCTGACCTTGATGGCGCTGTCCTTGTGTATCGGCCTGCTGATCGACGACGCCATCGTGGTGCGCGAAAACATCGTGCGTCACCTCGGCATGGGCAAGAGCCACCGCCAGGCGGCCGGCGACGGCACCAGCGAAATCGGCCTGGCGGTGATGGCCACCACCTTCGCCATCGTCGCCGTGTTCATACCCGTGGCCTTCATGCAGGGCCTGATCGGCCGCTTCTTCCTGCAATTCGGCGTGACGGTGGCGGTGGCCGTGCTGGTGTCGCTGTTCGTCAGCTTCACGCTCGACCCGATGCTGTCGTCGGTGTGGCCGGACCCGGTTGAAGGCCGCTTCAAATACGCGCCGTGGCTGGGCCGCTTCATGCACTGGCTGGAAGGCGGCATCGAGCGCGTGCACGTGGTCTACGGCCGCGTGCTGGCCTTGGCGCTGCGCTGGCGCAAGCTGACCTTGCTGACGGCGCTGCTGCTGTTCGTCGGCAGCCTGATGCTGGTGCCGATGATAGGCGGCGAGATGTTCCCCAACACCGACGACGGCTGGGTCAACCTGCGCCTGAAAACGCCGGTCGGCTCCAGCCTCGACTACACCGATCTGAAAGTCCACCAGGCCGAGGACGCGCTCAAGGCCTTCCCCGAAATCGTCAGCACCGTCATCACCGTCGGCACGCAGGACGGCCGCAACACGGCGCAGATGGACTTGAAGCTGAGCGACCGCAAGCTGGTCAAGCGGCGCTCGCAAAAGGAACTGGAAAGCCTGATACGCGCGCGGCTCGAATCCATCGCCGGCGTCGCGCTGTCGGTGGGCGACAAGCCCATCTTCATCGCCATCCTCGGCACCGACGAGGGCAAGCTGGACGCCGTGGCGCACCGCCTGATGGACAAGATGCGCAAGATCAAGGGCATCGCCGACCTGGAATACAGCCAGGAGGGCGCCAACCCGTCGACGACGGTGAAGATCAACAACGAGCTGGCCAGCGACCTGGGCTTGTCGGTGCAGCAGATCGGCAACGCGCTGCGGCCCTTCGTGGCCGGCGACACCGTCAGCCACTGGCTGGCCGACGACGGCCAGAACTACGACGTCAACGTGCAGCTGCCGAAATCGGGCCGGCAAAAAATCTCCGACCTGGCCGATCTGTCGCTGGCGTCGAGCAAGCTGGGCGCGGACGGCAGGCCCATCATGGTGCCGCTGCGGCAGGTGGTCGAGTTCGTGCAGTCGTACAGCCCGCAGGTCTTGAAGCGCCAGGCGCTGCAGCGCCGCGTGGCCGTCTACGCGGCCGTCGAAGGCCGGCCCGGCGGCGACGTCGACAGCGACGTGCAAAAAGCCATGAACTCCATCGAGCTGCCGCCCGGCGTGCGCTTCGACGTCGGCGGCAATGCGCAAAACATGGCCGAAACCATGTCGTCGGCCGGCATCGCGCTGGGCATCGCGGTGATCTTTATTTATCTGGTGCTGGCGTCGCAGTTCGGCAGCTTTTTGCAGCCTATCGCCATCATGATGTCGCTGCCGCTGTCGCTGATCGGCGTGCTGGTGGCGCTACTGGTGACCGGCAGCACGCTGAATATCTTCTCGGTGATCGGCTTCATCATGCTGATGGGACTGGTGACCAAGAACGCGATCCTGTTGGTCGACTTCACCAACCACGGCCAGCGCGACGGCAAGAGCCAGTATCAGGCGATCATGGAGGCCGGCCAGGTACGCTTGCGGCCTATCCTGATGACGACGCTGGCGATGGTGTTCGGCATGCTGCCGATGGCCATCGGCATGGGTGACGGCGGCGAGACGCAGGCGCCGATGGGCCGCGCGGTGATCGGTGGGGTGCTGACCTCAACGCTGCTGACGCTGGTGGTGGTGCCGGTGGCTTACACCTATCTGGACAGCCTGGGCAAGCGCGCCCAGCGTTTCTTCCAGCGCGGCCACGGCCATCATGCGGTCGCCGCGGTGAGCAGCGAAGCGGCCGAGGAAAGCGCAGAGGCCGAGGTGGCATAAAACAGACAAGCATGGCGGCCCAGGTCGCCAGACGCACGAAAACCGGGCTGAGGCCCGGTTTTTTTTCGACGCCGCAAACTTATTCGGCGGCCGCTTCGCCCTCGCCCGCCGGCTCGCCCGACTCTACGCCGGCTTCGTCCGCATCGTCCGGACCCGCTTCGCCGCCCGGCGTGTTCTTCAGCTCGGCCTTGCGGCGGGCTTTCTCATCGGCTTTTTTCTTTTTTTCGAGTTCGCGCTGCCGCTTCTCGTACTGGAAATTTGTCTTTGCCATTTGCTACCTCTATATTCACTTTTCACGATTTGAAACAACTTAGTACACATTATGACGCAGATATGACGGCAGCAAGTATTTCGGCCCAGTATTTCGGCCCCGCCTCAGCCGCGCGGATGATGTTGCGCGTGCAGGCGCTGCAGCCGTTCGCGCGCCACATGGGTGTAAATCTGCGTCGTCGAAATGTCGGAATGGCCCAGCAGCAGCTGCACCACGCGCAGGTCGGCGCCGTGGTTGAGCAGGTGCGTGGCGAAGGCGTGGCGCAGCGTGTGCGGCGACAAGGGCGCCTCGATGCCGGCGCGCCGCGCATGCTTCTTGATCAGCACCCAGAACATCTGCCGCGTCATCGCCCCGCCGCGCCGGGTGACGAATAGCGCATCGTCGACCTGGCCGTCGAGGATCACGCCGCGCGCCTCGCGCAGGTAGCGTTCTATCCACAGGCGCGCCTGTTCGCCGAAGGGCACCAGCCGCGTCTTGGCGCCCTTGCCGGTGATGCGCAGCACGCCGTCGTTCAGGCTCAGTTCCAGCGTCTTCAGGTCGACCAGCTCGGACACGCGCAGGCCGCTGGCATACATCAGCTCCAGCATCGTGCGCTCGCGCAGGCCGAGCGGCGTGGCCACGTCGGGTGCGGCCAGCAGCGCCTCGACCTGCGCCTCGCTGAGCGTGTGGACGAAACGCGTCGGCTGTTTGGCCGACGCCAGCTTCAAACAGGGATCGGCGCTGATGCGCTGCTGGCGCAGCGCCATCTGGTAAAAGCGCCGCAGCACCGACAGCCGCCGGTTGGCGGAACTGGGCTTGCTGTCGTCGCCGTGGCGCGCCACGAAATAGGCTTCGATGTCGCCCGTCGCGACGTCATCCAGGCCGACGGCCGGCCGCGTCACCTCCAGCCAGCGCGCGAACAGCCGCAAGTCGCGCCGGTAGGCTTCCAGCGTATTCTTCGACAGGCCGTCCTCCAGCCACAGGCTGTCGCAGAACTCGTCGATCAGAGCAAGGTTGTCTGTTGCCATGCGTTGCCGCCCGCCCCTTCGTGTGCCAACAGCCAGCGCTTGACGCCGAGCAGGAAGCCGTGATGGTCGTCGCTGTGGGCGAAGCCGCCCAGGCCGCCGGCCGCCGTGACCCGGTGGCAGGGTATCACCAGCGGGAAGAAATTGTTGCCGCACGCTTGACCGATGGCGCGCGGCGCCGAGCCGAGGTGGCGCGCCAGCTCGCCATAGGTGCGCACGCTGCCGCGCGGGATGGCGCGGACCGCCGCCCATACCTTGTTCTGGTAGGCGCTGCCGAGCGGCGCCAGCGGCAGGTCGAAGACGAAATCGGGATCGCGGCAATAGCGCGTCACCTGATCGGCGGCCAGTTCGGCCACCGCGTCCTGCGCCGGCCGGGCTTCGAAATGGGGTGGCAGGTAGACCAGCTCGATCACCTGCCCGGCGGCCGTGCGGATGCCGATGTGCCCGAAAGGCATGGCCACGATGGCCGAAAAGAGCGCGCTGCCCGCTGGTGGTTTCATAGCCCTAGTCTAGCTGAAAGAGTGGTACGGCGCGCTTGTACAAAGCGCCAGACGAAAAAAAGCGCACCTTGCGATGCGCTTCCAAGTCCTGCTTCACATTCCCGGCGGTTTAGCGTCCGCTGTAGCGCGCTTGTGGCGGCCTTCAGCGGCAATACTAACTGCATTCTGTAGAACGTGTGTCTCCTCAATATATTGCCGGCTTTGCTAGCCGTGTTATATACACTCCCCACTAATTCGTGTTCTGTGCCAGCCTTCGGATCCACCTAAAGAGAGATATATCCTTGAGCGCGACGCCATCATAACTGATCTGAATGTCTTTTTTCCACCTTTTTTACTAGCACTGTGGCGAATTTAGTTGATGGTTCAATTATTTATTCAAGCCCTGCAAGATTTGTGGTAATGCAAAGTGGTATTACAGCAAAGATTGTCAAAAGTGTCCTGGAGATTCTCGTTCAAGGGGCCTGAGCCGGCAGGGCGCCTACTTCGCGCCCTCCTTGTTGATGGCCGCGATCAGCTCCTTGCCGATGCGCGAGGCCATCGTCTTCTGCACCGGCAGCAGCGCGCGGCGCCATTCGGCCTGCTCCTTGATGCTGAGCGTGTAGACCTCGATCTTGCCGGAATTGCGGATCGCCTCCAGCGCCATGTCGTTGTCGCGCTGGGCGATGGCCTTCTCGAACGTGGTCGCCTCGCGCATGGCCTTTTCCAGCGCCGCGCGGATGTCGGCCGGCAGCCCGTCCCAGAACTTCTTGTTGACGATGACGGCGTAGCCCAGGTAGCCGTGGTCCGACAGCGTCATATGCTTCTGCACCTCGTACATCTTCTGTGTGTACATATTCGACGGCGGATTCTCGGTGCCGTCGACGACGCCGGTCTTGAGCGCCTGGTAAACCTCGGAAAACGGCAGCACCTGCGGGATGGCGCCGAGCGCGCGCATCTGCTCGTCGAGCACGCGCGAGGACTGGATGCGCATCTTCAGGCCCTTGAAATCGGCCGGCGTGCGCAGCGGCCGGTTGGCCGACATGACCTTGAAGCCGTTGTCCCAGAACGCCAGGCCGGTGATGCCCTTGGGTTCGAGCATGCGCAACATGCCCTTGCCGATCTCGCCCTCGGTGACGTTGTACAGCGCCGTCTTGCTGGAAAACAGAAACGGCAAATCGAAGGCCTCGAACTCCTTCACGCCCAGCGGGCCGAACTTGGCCAGCGACGGCGCCAGCATCTGCACGGCGCCCAGCTGCAGCGCTTCGAGTTCTTCCTTGTCCTTGTACAGCTGGCTGTTCGGATAAACCTCGACCCGCACCCGGCCGCCGGTGGCCTTCTCGGCCAGCAGCTTGAAGCGCTCGGCGGCGCGGCCCTTGGGCGTGTCGGCCGCCACGACGTGGCTGAATTTGATGACGATGGGCGCCTCGGCCCATACCGGCAGCGACGCGCTGAAGCCGGCGGCGGCCCACAGCGCGGCCAATAGGCGTCTCCGATTCATGCCGTCTCCTAAAGATCGAAATACATTATTATTCTAGTCTCGCGATTCTGTGCCAGTCGCAGCCTCCGCCGCAAGTGTGGATAACCACAATGACCGCGCCGCGCCGGCGCGCTACCCTGAGCGCCATGACTCCATCGACCCTGCCCGCGCGGCGCCACTACACCAGTCCCCTGCGCTGGCTGCTGCCCGTGGTGCTGGTGCTGTTCTTCCTGGCGATCCTGATCTGGCTGCCGTGGCAGGCGCGCGAAATGGAGAGCAACGAGCGCCAGGAGCAGCTGATCGCCGACACGCTGTGGGTCGAGCAGGCGATCCGCTTCCAGATGGGCCGCGACGAGGACAGCCTGCGCAGCCTCGGCGCCGAGATCGTCGCCGGCCAGCTGGCGCCCGAGCGCGCGCGCGAACCGCTGGCGCGCCTGCTGCGCAACGGCCGCGAACTGCAACGGGTGATGTGGCTGGACGCGCGCGGCAAAATCGTCGCCGCCAGCGATGCCGTCGTGCCGTACGCCGCAGCGGGCGTGGAGATGGCGCCGGCGGCGGCAGCGAGGCGCACCTTGGCGCCGCCATCGCACAGCGCGACCGGCTCGGCAGGCGCGCGATCGGCAGCGGCCGGCGCAGCGGCATCGAGCGGCTTGCCGGCCGGCGCAGCGAACGCAGCATCGGACAGCTCTCCGGCCGGCCTGTCGCCGGCCTCGCTGGCCGCCGCCGACCGCGCGCGCCGCAGCCGCACGCCGATCTACGCCCAGCCGCAGCTGCAAAACGCCAGCGCCTCGGCCGCGCCGGCCCTGGTGACGATGGATTACCACTATCCGCTATATCGCGGCGCCGACTACCTCGGCGAGCTGGTCGCCACCTACCAGGCCAGCGCCATGCTCGAAGAAATGGTGCCGTGGTGGTTCGCGCAGGACAATCAGGTGTCGCTGGTCGACGGCGACGAACGCGTGCTGGCGCGCCGCGCGGCGGCCGGTCCGGGTCATGGCGTCTACACCCACAAGCGTGCGCTCGACCTGCCCGGCGCCAATGTCACCCTGGTCACCGACAGCGTCAAGAGCGCGCCGCGCCTGCTGCCCAACCTGCTGATCGGCACCGTCATCGCGCTGACGCTCGGCCTGCTGTGGAGCTTGTTGGCGCTGTGGAGCCACATCACCCGCCGCCTCGAAGCCGAAGGCGCGCTGCGCCAGCAGATGTCGTTCCGCACCGCGATGGAAAATTCGCTGGTCACCGGCCTGCGCGCGCGCGACCTCGAAGGCCGCGTCACCTACGTCAACCCGGCCTTCTGCGCCATCGTCGGCTATCCGCCCGAGGAACTGGTCGGCAAGCTGCCGCCCATGCCTTACTGGGCGCCCGAGGCGATGGACGAATACCAGCGCCGCTTCGCCGGCGTGCTGGCCGGGACCATCACGCCGCAGTTCGAAACCATCTTCCAGCGCGCCGACGGCCAGCGCGTCCCGGTGCTGATCTTCGAGGCGCCGCTGGTCGACAACGATGGCCGCCAGACCGGCTGGATGGGCTCCATCCTCGACATCTCGGACCGCAAGCGCATCGAGGAAGTCAACCGCCAGCAGCAGGAAAAACTGCAGGCCAGCGCGCGCCTGGCGACGATGGGCGAGATCGCGTCGATGCTGGCGCATGAGCTGAACCAGCCGCTGGCCGCCATCTCCAGCTATACCACCGGCGCGCTGAACCTGCTCGAACGCGCCGGCCGGGACGGCGCCGGCGTCGATGCCGCGTTGCTGACGCCCGCGCTGGAACAGGCCAGCAGCCAGGCCAGGCGCGCCGGCCAGATCATCCGCAGCGTCCACGAATTCGTCAAGAAACGCGAACCGCAGCGCCAGCAGCTGGCCATCGCCACGCTGATGGACGGCATCGCCGCGCTGATCGAACTGCAGGCGCGCCAGTTCTACGTCGCCATCCGCAGCGAGATCCCGGCCGGCCTGCCCTGCGTGCGCGCCGACCGCATGATGATCGAGCAGGTGCTGCTGAACCTGACCCGCAACGCCATCGAGGCGATGGCCCACATCGCGCCGCAGCGCCGCGTGCTGCGCGTGGTGGCCGACTACGACGCGGCGCAGTCGCAGGTGACGGTGGCGGTGATCGACCAAGGCCACGGCATCGCGCCCGACGTCGCCGAGCGCCTGTTCTCGCCGTTCTTCTCGACCAAGGCCGAGGGCATGGGCATGGGCCTGAACATCTGCCGCACGGCGCTCGAATACCACGGCGGCGCGCTGCACTATCGCGCCAACCCGGAAGGCGGTACCATCTTCACCTTTGCGCTGCCGGCCGTGCCGGCGGACGCCGCCTGACCCTGGAAAGACCTATGCTGCATATCGTCGACGATGAAGAAGTGGTGCGCGACTCGCTGTCCTGGCTGGCCGCCTCGCGTGCCATCCCGGCGCGCGCCTACGCCGGCGCCGCCGCGTTCCTGCGCTACGTCGAGGACGGCCAGTTCGACGCCGACGGCGACTGCGTGCTGCTCGACGTGCGCATGCCGGACCTGAACGGCGTGGCCGTGTTCGACCAGCTCACGGCGCGCGGCCTGGCGCAGCGCCTGCCGGTGATCTTCCTGACCGGCCACGGCGACGTGCCGATGGCGGTCGATACGCTGAAACGCGGCGCCTTCGACTTCTTCGAAAAACCGTTCAACGACAACGCCCTGATGGACCGGGTGCAGCAAGGCCTGGCCGGCTCGCGCGCGGCCGGCGCGGCCGCTGCCGTGCAGACGCGCCTGGCCACGCTGTCGCAGCGCGAACGCGAAGTGCTGGACCTGATCCTGGCCGGGAATATGAACAAGGTCGTCGCCGACAAGCTCGGCATCAGCATGCGCACCGTCGAAGTCCACCGCGCGCACATCTTCGACAAGATGCAGGTGAAGACGGCCGTCGAGCTTGCGGGCTTATTGAAGTAGCGACCGGACACGCTTGATTTAGGTCAGTCGCATGCCTACTATACAAGAACGAATAATCCAGTCGATCACGCGCGCGATACTATCGGCGCATGATCACGTGGGACGAAACCAAGCGACGCAAGAATTTAAAACAGCACGGTATCGACTTGGCCGAGCTGGAGACAGTGTTCGATTATCCGATGTACTCCACGGAAGATAGAAGCGCAAGCCACGATGAACAGCGTCAACGTAGCATCTGCTGGTTCAAGGGACAGGTCGTGGTGTTAATCTGGGTCGATCGATATGACGGCGCCCGGCTAATTTCATGCCGATATGGTGAGAAACATGAAACGCGAGACTATTACAAAAAGTTCTGGGCCGACCGCTGAGCAAATGGCCGCTGCATTGGAAGCGGCCCCCGACTACGTTGACGATCCCGAATCCCCTTATGATCCAAATGATGCGCTGGCCGTAGAGGCCTATTGGGCTAAGGCGCGACTGGTCATGCCCGGCCAGCATCGATTCCAACAACATCAAAAACAACATGCCATGACCGACAAAACCATCGCCGACAAAATGTATGTCAAGAACGCCAGCGCCATCGCGGTGCTGAACGCCGATGCTCGCCACGCGGCGCTGGTGGCGCAGCTGCCGCCGCCGCTGATGGTCGGCGACGGCCAGCCGGCCGACCTGGTGCTGCTGTTCGCCCACAGCCAGCAGGAACTCGAAGCGCTGCTGCCGCAGGCGAAAGCGCGCCTGATGGACAAAGGCGCGCTGTGGGTCGCCTACCTCAAGGGTGCGGCCAGGAACAAGGCCGAGATCCACCGCGACACCATCCGCATCCACGCCGAAACGCTGGGCCTCGACAGCGTGGCCATCATCTCGATGGACGACAGCTGGTCGGCGCTGCGCTTGAAAGCCTAGCCGGCGGCAAGCGCTACGGCATGCTGCGCCAGCGCCCATGCGACATGCTCGCGCACCAGCGCCGACGCGTCGTCTTGGCGCGCCGTCAAGGCCGCCACCATGAGCGCATCGCCTTTCGCGCCGGCCGCCGCGTTGCCCAGGCCGACGGCCAGATTGCGCAGCCAGCGCTCGTGGCCGATGCGGCGGATCGCGCTGCCTTCCATGCGCCGGTTGAACTCTTCCTCGGTCCACGCGAACAGCGCCACCATCGAGGCCTCGCCCAAACCGTGGCGCTCGTCGAAATCGGCCAGCTCGGCGCGCTGCGCGAATTTATTCCACGGGCAGGCGGTCTGGCAATCATCGCAACCGTAGACGCGGTTGCCGACCAAGGGCCGCAATTCTTCCGGTATCGCGCCTTTCAATTCGATCGTCAGGTAGGACACGCAGCGCCGCGCATCGAGCTTGCCCGGCCCGAGGATGGCCTGGGTCGGGCAGACGGTAATGCAGGCGCTGCACTGGCCGCAGTGCGCGCCGGTGGGCGCGTCGACCGGCAGCGGCAAGTCGACCAGCAGCTCGCCGATGAAGAACATCGAACCGGCGTCGCGGCTGATCAGCAAGGTGTGCTTGCCGCGCCAGCCCAGGCCCGCTTTTTCGGCCAGCGGCAGCTCCATCACCGGCGCCGAATCGGTGAACACGCGATAACCGAATTCGCCGATCTCGCCGCGCACGCGGTCGGCCAGCTGCTGCAAACGGGCGCGCAGCACCTTGTGATAATCGCGGCCGCGCGCATACACGGAGATCACGGCGGCGCCGGGATCGGCCAGCCGGCGCGCCTCGCGCGCGCGCCAGTCCTCGGCATCAGCGCCGTTTTCCACGCCCCTCGGCAAGTAATCCATGCGCACGCTGATGACGCGCACCGTGCCCGGCACCAGCTCGGCCGGGCGCGCGCGCTTCATGCCGTGGCTGGCCATGTAGTCCATCTCGCCGTGCATGCCGGCGTCCAGCCACGCCTGCAGGCCGGCTTCGGCGTGGGCCAGGTCGGTGTCGGTGATGCGCACGTCGGCGAAACCGAGTTCGCGGCCCCAGCGCTTGATGCTGAGGGCCAGTTCGGCTAAATTGGAATCGGACAGGGACATCGGTTCAGGCAGGCGGTTACAATGCAGGCAAAGCGGGCAGGCTGCCCGTGGACGAACGACAAACAACGACTCATAACCCGCATTCTACTATCCCATGCCGCATTTTAAAGCCCACCTCCACGACGAAGCCGGCACCGCCGCCCTGGGCGCGGCGCTGGCGCGGGTGCTCGCGCCCGGCCTGGCGATCCACCTGCACGGCGACCTCGGCGCCGGCAAGACCGCCCTGACGCGCGCGCTGCTGCACGCGGCCGGCCACGTCGGCAACGTCAAGAGCCCGACCTACACCTTGTCGGAACCCTACCGCGTGCAACTGAAGGGACGCGCCGTCAACGTCATCCACTTCGACCTGTACCGCATGGGCAGCGCCGAGGAATTCCTCGACGCCGGCTTCCGCGAAGACTTCAACGGCGACAATATCTGCATCGTCGAATGGCCGGAAAAGGCCGATCCGGTGCTGCCGCCGCCCGATTGGCACGTCTATTTGACTGTCTCGGGCACGGGCCGTGATGTAGAATTGCACGGGTCGTCTGCCCTGGGTCTGTCATGCCTCGAACGCCTCCATTTCGCTCCGAACCTGTGAGCGGCAACAGCATCAAGCCCGTCACGCGGCGCACCGTGCTCAAACTCGGCGGCACGCTGCTGTTGTCGGTGATCGCGCCGCTGCCAGCCGCCGCCGCGCAAATCCTCGCCGTGCGCGTCTGGCCGGCCGAGGACTACACCCGCGTCACGCTGGAAAACGACGCCGCCCTGAAAGCCACCCACTTCATCGTCAAGGACCCGGAGCGGCTGGTGGTCGACATCGAGGGCCTGGACCTGAACCCGACGCTGAAAAGCCTGGTCGCGAAAATCCAGTCCAACGACCCCTACATCAAGCAGGTGCGCGTCGGCCAGAACCGGCCCAACGTGGTGCGCCTGGTGTTCGATTTGAAGGAAGAAATCAAACCGCAGGTGTTCACGCTGGCGCCGGCCGGCGAATATAAACATCGCTTGATCTTCGACCTGTATCCGGTCAACCCGGTCGATCCGATCGCCGCGATGATAGAAAAGGGCGAGTGGTCGTCGGCCGATACGCCCAATGGCGGCGGGCTGTCCGCGCCATCAACGCCGGTCGCCGCGATACCGACGCCGGCGCCGGCCGATCCGCTGAAGACCGATACGCCGCCGCTGAAGCCCGCGTTGTCCACGCCCGAACTGGCGAAGCAGGAAGCGCAGAAACCGGAGGCGCGCGCCGACGCCAAAGCCGGCGCGCCGCAAAAGGTGCTGCGCATGATCACCATCGCGCTCGATCCCGGCCACGGCGGCGAAGATCCGGGCGCCTCCGGTAGTCGCGGCACGCATGAAAAAGACATCGTGCTGGCGATCGCCAAGCGCCTCAAGGGCAAGCTGGAAGAACAGCCGAACATGCGCGTCATGCTGACCCGCGACGCCGATTATTTCGTCCCGCTCGGCACCCGCGTCGACAAGGCCCGCAAGGTGCAGGCCGACCTGTTCGTGTCCATTCACGCCGACGCCTTCGTCGACGCCAGCGCGCGCGGCTCGTCGGTGTTCGCGCTATCGGAAAAGGGCGCCAGCTCCAGCGCCGCGCGCTGGCTGGCCAACAAGGAAAACCAGGCCGACACCATCGGCGGGGTCAACGTCAAGAGCAATGACCTGCAGCTGGCCAGCGTGCTGTTCGACCTGTCGACGACGGCCCAGATCAACGACTCGATGAAGCTGGCCAAGGCCGTGCTGGGCGAGATCGGCGGCATCAACCGGCTGCACAAGGGCGCGGTCGAACAGGCCGGCTTCGCGGTGCTGAAGGCGCCCGACATCCCCTCGATCCTGATCGAGACCGCCTTCATCTCCAATCCCGAAGAGGAGGCGCGCCTGCTCGACGACGGCTACCAGGACCAGATCGCGGACGCCATCGTCAAGGGCATACGGCGCTACTTCGCGAAAAATCCGCCGCTGGCCAAGAGCCGCCAGACCTGACACGCTGCGCAACGATGCGCAACGGCGCAGGACCGCGCCGCGTTGCCGCATCAGCGCGCGCGCCGCAGCGGAGGCGGATCGTTTAGTATGCAGCTCAACCCCATCACGCATCGACAAGAAAGGCAGCCATGACGGCAACGACGGCAAGCTCCATCACCATGATCCAATTCGGCCAGTTGCCGGCGGTGCGCATCAGCGCCGCCGACGGCGCGCAGGCCACCGTGGCGCTGTTCGGCGCGCACCTGCTGTCCTGGAAAACCGCCGACGGCAAGGAGCGCATCTTTTGCAGCTCGCAGACGGCGCTCGACGGCAGCAAGCCGATACGCGGCGGCATCCCCGTCATCTTCCCGCAATTTAATTCGCGCGGCGACGGCCTGCGCCACGGCTTCGCGCGCCAGTCGACGTGGCGTTTGATCGGCGACGGCGACGACACCAGCAGCGGCGGCAACGGCGGCGGCGCCTACGCCGAATTCGGCCTGGCGCCTGGCGACGTGCCGGCCGCGCTGGCGCAGGCGTGGCCGCACATCTTCCAGCTGCGGCTGCGCTTCACGCTGCAGGCGAACCAGCTCGACATCGAATTCAACGTCCGCAACAGCGGCACCGCGCCCTTCCCCTTCGGCGTCGCGCTGCACACGTATTACGACGTCGGCCATCTGGACGCGGTGCGCATCGACGGCTTGCGCGGCATGCGCTACACCGATCCGTCGCTGGCCAGCGTGGTGCAGGACACGCCGGCATTGGCCTTCACCGAAAAGCTCGACCGCATCTATCAGGCGCCGCCCGAACTGACGCTGCACACGGCCGACGCCACGCTGCGTTTGCAGCAGCAAGGCTACAGCGAGTGGGTGGTGTGGAATCCTGGGGTGGAGGATGCGGCCGCGCTGGCCGACCTGGGCGACGACGAGTATCTGAACTTCGTCTGCATCGAGCCGGCACGGGTCGACCAGCAGATGCTCGACGCCGGCGCCGAATGGACCGGCCGGCACAGTATCCGCTGCTGACCACGGACCATGCTTCAAAATGCGCGAGGCGCGGCGACGCAGAGCGCGCCTCGCCGCAACGACGCCACGCTCGTTTTGCGGCGTGTACTTAGTTCGATTCCTTGATGATGCGACCTGAGCTCGGCTGCGTCGGCCGCGCGTTGTAGGGATACAGGCGGCTGAACAGCGCCATCTGCGCCGGCGACGCCTGGATAGGTTCCTTCATCACCAGCCACAAAACGCCCTCCGTGCACGGCGGCGTGGTCAGCGATCCCATGAAGGTGAAGTACTCGCGCCGCTGCGGCAACAGGTCGTTCGGATCGAGCACGATGGCCGGCGCCGCCGTGTCGAATTTTTCCAGCGGCAGGTTGTTCCACACCGTCTGGATCGCGCTTTGCGGCTTGCCGCGCTCGATCAGCAGCGCCAGTATCGCGATGTGGCCCTCGCCGTCGCGGTGCACCAGATGCACCACCATCTCGTAACCGCGGCCATTGATGCGTTCCTCCGACGGCCGGTGGAAATGGAACTCCGTCAGCTCGTACATGCGGTCCTGCACCGTGATGAAATTGCCGCCGCCAACCTGCACCTGCACCGTGTGGCCGTTGTCGGTCACGTTAAAGGAGGACGGGTGGTAGTCGAAGGTGATCTGTTCGAGGTCGACCTTCATGCCGTCGCGGATGTCGATCGGCGACTGGCGCTTGCCGTTGCCGCATTTGGCCCAGTCGATATTGACGTTGGCCCAGTTGGCCGGGCCGTCCTCGCCATCGTAGGCCCAGTGCGTGCCGTGGCGTATCACCGGCGCGGCCGCGACCACGGCGGCGACGGCGGCGGCCTTCTTGACCTTGGCCTGCTGGGCGATGCGGGCCGCCTGGTTGGCGCGCATGATGGCCAGCCGCGCCGCGATCTTGGCCGATAAATCGGCTTCGGCCTGGTCTTCGCGCTGGCGCTCGGACAAGACCGGCGCGCGGCCCTTGATCATCGGCGACGAGGCAGCGGCGGAGGCGGAAGACGATGCCGACGCGGATGCCGAAGACGACGCGGCGGCCGCCGCCGCGCTGGGCGACGGCGGCCGGACCGTGAGTATCGGCTTGGGCATGCCGACGGGCGGAGGATCGGCCGCGTATGCCGTCGCGATGACGAAGCAGCAGGCAATAAGGGCGATCGAAGTACGCATGGATATCCAGAAAGGGGAGAGATTACCTACTGGTTAACGGATGCTGTACGGAAAAACTTGAGCCGCGCCAGGCAGGCACGCGAGAAAAATTTATACTTTGTTATTGCTCCGCGCCTGCCAGCGTTCAGCGCTTGAGCATCCTGCGCGCCAGCTTCCACAGGCCGCCCAGTGCCATCGGCACCACCGCCACGCCGACGCCGAACAGCACGATGGCCGTCAGGTGTTCGCGCACCAGCGGGATATTGCCGAAGAAGTAGCCGGCCGTCGTCAGCGCCGCCACCCACAGCACGGCGCCGGTCAGGTTGTACATCTGGAAGCGCGTGTGCGTCATGTCGGACACGCCGGCCACCAGCGGCGCGAAGGTGCGCACCACCGGCACAAAGCGCGCCAGCACGATGGTCTTGCCGCCGTGGCGCTCGAAGAAGTCGTGGGTGCGGCGCAGCGCGTCCTTGTTGATCCAGCGGTAGTTGTGCGTGAACACGCGGTGGCCGATGGCCTCGCCGATCCAGTAGTTGAGCGTGTTGCCGCCGGCGGCCGCCGTGATCAGCAGCAGGATCAGCAGCGCCAGGTTGAGCTGCCCGGTCGCGCAAAAAGCGCCGGCAATGAACAGCAGCGTATCGCCAGGGAAGAAGAACAACACCACCAGGCCGGTCTCGCAAAACACGATCGCGAACAACACGGCATACACCAGCGTACCGTAGCGCTGTATCAGGTCGCCGAGCGCGCTGTCAACGTGGACGATCAGGCTCAGCACATGCAAAAAATCCATTATATTTCCCATAAAGGTAGCGGCGGAATCATACACCACCGGAACCGGCTGTGGCTGATAACCGCTAGTTTCCAAATCAACCACCTTTCGGTTTACAATGCCCAGCACCCGCGCCGTCCCATTCATTTGCGGACCAGCCCATAACGATAAGGAGAACCGGATGTCCGCAACAACGATCCCGCACCGCCGCGCCGCCGCGCTGCTGGCGCTCAGCTTTATCAGCTGCATAGTCGCCGCGCACGCCGCCGACGCCAAGCCCGCGCTGGCCGCCAAGCCGACTTTAAGCGACGTCATCAAGGCCTCCGCGCCGTCCGACTGGCGCCCGCTGGACCCGAGCCGCACGCTGTATATGGAGCTGCCGGCCGGCCGCGTCGTCATCGAGCTGGCGCCGGCGTTCGCGCCGCAGACCGTGGCCAATATCGAGACGCTGGTGCGCGAACATTATTTCGACGGCTTGGCCGTGATCCGCTCGCAGGACAATTTCGTCGCGCAGTGGGGCGACGCCGACGAGGCGCATCCGAAGTCGCTGGGCACGGCCAAGGAAAAGGTCGCCGCCGAATTCACGGTGCCGATGAGCGCCGCGCAGCACTTCGTGCGCCAGCGCGACAGCGACGGCTACGCGCCGCAGATCGGCCACGCCGACGGCATGCCGGCCGGCCGCGATCCGAAGACCAGGACCACCTGGCTGGCGCACTGCTACGGCATGGTCGGCGTGGGCCGCGACAACGACAGCGACAGCGGCAACGGCAGCGGCTTGTATGCCGTCACCGGCCACGGGCCGCGCCAGCTGGACCGCAACATCACGCTGGTCGGCCGCGTCGTCTCCGGCATGGACCTGCTGTCGACGCTGCCGCGCGGCACCGGGCCGCTGGGCTTCTATGAAAAGCCGGAGCAGTACACGCCGATCAAGACGCTGCGGCTGGCGGCCGACGTGCCCGAGGCCGAGCGCAGCCAGCTCGAAGTGATGCGCACCGACAGCGCGACCTACACGGCGGCCGTCGAGGCGCAGCGCAATCGCGGCGGTCCGTGGACCAAGGTCGCCGCCGGCTATATCGACTTGTGCAACGCGCCGATACCGGTGCGCCAGATCGGCAAGTAAGCCCGCGTATCGCCGCCCCGGCCCGCGCTGCGACTGACAGTGCCCAGCCCCGCATGGACCTGTCCCCGGCATCCGCCGGTGCGGGTCCGGGCCGCAATCCGGCCGCCGGGTCCACCCCGGCGATGCGATCGGCGGCCCGCCGACCCGTTATAATCGCAGCATGAACGCGCCCGACACCAACCTCCGCCCGCCCCGCCCCATCCAGGCCCTGCCCGACCAACTGATCTCCCAAATCGCCGCCGGCGAAGTGGTGGAGCGGCCGTCGGCCGTGGTCAAGGAACTGCTGGAGAACGCGCTCGACGCCGGCGCCACGCAGATCACCGTGCGTCTGGAAGAAGGCGGCGTGAAACGCATCGCCATCACCGACAACGGCCGCGGCATCGCGCCCGAGCAGCTGCCGCTGGCCCTGGCGCGCCACGCGACATCGAAGATCGCCTCGCTCGACGACCTGGAAAACGTCGGCACGCTGGGCTTTCGCGGCGAGGCGCTGGCGTCGATCGCCTCGGTGGCCGCCGTCACCGTCACCTCGCGCACGGCCGACGCGGCGCACGCGTGGGAAATCGTCGGCTCGCAGCACGGCGCGGTATCGCCGTCGTCGGGCGCGCACGGCACCACCATCGACGTGCTGGATTTATATTTCAACACGCCGGCGCGGCGCAAATTCCTGAAATCCGAGCAGACCGAATTCGGCCACTGCGCCGAAGTCGTGCGCCGCATCGCGCTGGCGCGGCCGGACGTGTCGTTCTCGCTCAGCCACAACGGCCGCACCATCGACCACTGGAACGTCAGCGAGATGGCCAAGCGCAGCGCCCACATCCTCGGCGACGGCTTCGCCGAGGCGCGCCTGGCGATCGACGAAACGGCCGGCCCGCTGCGCATCCACGGCTACGCCGGCTTGCCGACCGCGTCCAAGGCGCGCGCCGACGGCCAGTTCTTTTACGTGAACGGCCGCTACGTGCGCGACAAGCTGCTGGTGCACGCCGTCAAGGCCGCGTATGCGGACGTGCTGCACGGCGACCGCTTCCCGTCCTACGTGCTGGCGCTCGAGCTCGACCCGGCCATGGTCGACGTCAACGTCCATCCATCGAAAATCGAAGTACGCTTCCGCGACAGCCGCGCGGTGCACCAATTCGTCTTCCACGCGGTGCAGCGCGCGCTGGCGCAGACCTCGGCCACCTCGCACGGCAGCGTGCCATCGCCTTTACCTGCGGCCGATACGCTGAATGGCGCGTTGTCGGCGCGCGAACATCAACAGGCTTCGTTCGGGCCGCTGCTGTCGCCAGGTTATACGCCGACGTTTTCGCCGTCGCCGTTCGGACCGTCGGCGCGTAGCAGTGGCGGCGGCGCGGGTGGCGGCTTTGGCGGCGGCGGTTCCGGCGGCGGCGTCGCGCAGAACACGGCCAATTACGGTGCGCTGTTCCGCGACGGCGCCGACGCGGGCGCCAGCCGCGCCGACACTTTCGGCGCCGACTACGACCGCAGCCTGCCGCAGGCGGCGCCGTTCAGCGTCTCGCCGGAAGCGATGGCGCAGGAAGAATTCCCGCTCGGCTTCGCGCTGGCGCAGCTGCACGGCATCTACATCCTGGCGCAGAACACCAAGGGCATGGTGCTGGTCGACATGCACGCGGCGCATGAGCGCATCCTCTACGAGCAGCTGAAAACGGCGCTCGACAACCAAGTCTCCGGCCAGGACATGCAGGTGCAGCCGCTGCTGATCCCCGTCACCTTCTACGCCGACGCCATCGAAGTGGGCACCGCGCAGGAACACCACGAGACCTTGCTGGCATTGGGCTTCGACATCGCCGCGCTGTCGCCGACCACGCTGGCGGTGCGCTCGGTGCCGGTGCTGCTGAAGAACGCCGACGCGCAAACGCTGGCGCGCGACGTGCTGCGCGACGTGCGCGAATACGGCGGCTCGCGCGTGCTGATCGAGCGCCGCAACGAGCTGCTGGGCACACTGGCCTGCCACACGGCGGTGCGCGCCAACCGCATCCTGTCGACGCAGGAAATGAACGCCCTGCTGCGCCAGATGGAAAGCACCGAACGCGCCGACCAGTGCAACCACGGCCGCCCGACCTGGGTGCAGGTGGAAATCGGCGCGCTCGACAAACTGTTCTTGCGCGGCCAATAAGCGCGGCAAACAACATGACTACTCAAGTAATCGCAGCAAGCGCGCGGCCGCTGGCCGTCGCCATCATGGGACCGACGGCGTCCGGCAAAACCGCCGCCGCGCTGGCCATCGCGCAGCAGATACCGTCCGAGATCATCTCGGTCGATTCGGCGCTGGTGTATCGCGGCATGGACATCGGCACCGCCAAGCCGACGCGCGCCGAACGCGCCGCCGCGCCGCACCACCTGATCGACATCATCGATCCGCTGGACGCGTATTCGGTGGCGCAGTTCCGCACCGATACGCTGCGCCTGGTCGGCGAGATCGTCGCGCGCGGCCGCCTGCCGCTGCTGGTCGGCGGCACCATGTTGTACTTCAAGGGACTGGCCGACGGCCTCGATGACTTGCCGCAGGCCGATCCGGCCATGCGCGTGGAACTGGAGGCCGAGGCGGCGCGCGTCGGCTGGCCGGCGATGCATGCGCGCTTGCGGGAGCTGGACCCGTTCACGGCGGCGCGGCTGGCGCCGCACGACGCGCAGCGCATCCAGCGCGCGCTGGAAGTGACGGCGCTGGCCGGCCGGCCGATGTCCGAGCTGCTGGCGCTGCGCGAAAAAACCGTGCTGCCGTTCGACTTGCTGTCGTTCGCGCTGGAGCCGTCCGACCGCGCCGTGCTGCACGCCCGCATCGCGCAGCGCTTCGACCTGATGCTCGACGAGAGCAGCGACGACAACCTGATCACGGAAGTGGAAACGCTGCGCCGGCGCGGCGACCTGCATCCGGGACTGCCGGCTATGCGCTGCGTCGGCTACCGGCAGGCCTGGGATTACCTCGACGGCAATATCGACTACAAGACGCTGCGCGAAACCGGCATCATCGCCACGCGCCAGCTGGCCAAGCGGCAGATGACGTGGCTGCGCTCCATGCCGGAGCGCGTCGTCATCGACTGCCTGGCGCCGGATGTCGCCGCGCAGATGCTGGCGCGGATCGCCGAGCGGCGCGCATAACGCGGCGGCGGCGCCGTTTGCCACGACAGCGCCGCGCCGCCACGCAAGCCGGCCGGGCAAAAAAAACGCAGCCGGCTTGCGCGGACTGCGTTCCTCAAGTCGACGGCCTCGCGGCCGCCGCTTATTCAACAACTCATTGCCAGCTTAGATCGTGTGCATCCAGTTGTGGCGGTCCGGCGTGGTGCCGTGCTGGATCGCCAGCAGCGCGTCGCGCAGCGCCATCGTCACCGGGCCGTTCTGCACCTTGTTGATGCTCATCTCGAAGCCGTTGGCCTTGGCCACGCCGACCGGCGTGATGACGGCCGCCGTGCCGCAGGCGAACACCTCGGTCATGCGGCCGGAGGCGATGTCATCGCGCCACTGCTGCACCGTCAGTTTGCGCTCGCTCGACTCGTAGCCCAGGTCGTGCGCCAGGTCGAGCAGGCTGCGGCGCGTGATACCCGGCAGCAGCGTGCCGGTCAGCTCCGGCGTGACGATGACGGTCTTGCCCTCTTCCTGATAGACGAAGAACAGATTCATGCCGCCCATCTCTTCGATGTAGCGGCGCTCGACCGCGTCCAGCCACACCACCTGGTCGCAGCCCTTTTCCTGCGCCTGCGCCTGCGCCACCAGGCTGGCCGCGTAATTGCCGGCGCACTTGGCCTCGCCCGTGCCGCCCGGCGCGGCGCGCACGTAGTCTTCGCTGATCCACACCGTCACCGGCTTCACGCCCTGCGGGAAATAGGCGCCGGCCGGCGAGGCGAACAGCACGAACAGATATTCATGCGACGGACGCACGCCGAGGAAGGGATCGGTGGCGATCATCAGCGGGCGCAGGTACAGGCTCTCGCCGACATTCTTCGGCACCCAGGCTTGATCGAGCTTGATCAGCGCATCGGCCGCCTCCATGAACAGATCGGTCGGCAGGTCCGGCATGGCCAGGCGGCGCGCGCTGCGGTTGAAGCGCTCGGCGTTGGCCTGCGGACGGAAGGTCTTGACGCTGCCGTCGGGCTGCGCGAAGGCCTTGAAGCCCTCGAAGATGGCCTGGCCGTAGTGCAGCACCGACGCCGCCGGATCGAGGCTCAGCGGACCGTAGGCCTTCACTTCGCCCTGCTGCCACGCGCCGTCGCGGTAGGGGATCACCACCATGTGGTCGGTGAAAGTGCGGCCGAAGGCGAGCGTGCTCATCTGCGCGGCGCGGTCGGCGTCGCTGAGGATGGCGGTCGAGGGGGTGATGCGGAGGCGCGGTGCGGTCATGATGGAATCCAGTAATGATGAAGTGCAGACAAGGGCCGCGCGTGACGCGGCCGACCATGATACCAAGATTTCCCCCCACTGGCCCAGCCACGCGGACGGGCCGGTCTGCAAATTAGCTGAATTTTTTTTCAGGGCGCAGCTTGACAGGGGTGCGGCCAACCGGGATAATGCTGGGCGTTGCAGGTGATATAGCTCAGTTGGTTAGAGCACAGCATTCATAATGCTGGGGTCGGTGGTTCAAGTCCACCTATCACCACCAAGAATTCGTTTCAAGAAGTCCAAGTAGATCCAATGACCCGCGCCTCTCCCAGTGAGAACGCGGGTTTTTTGTTTCAGGAGCGTTTTTAGCGTCCATTGAAATCCAGCAACTTTGACAGTATTCTTGACGGTATCAACCGATACCACCAAAACAGATACCGTCACCATGCCTAAACTAGCTACACCGCTCACAGATATACAGCCTCGCAAGGCCAAACCCAAGGATAAACCTTACAAGCTGACCGATGGCGGCGGGCTTTACCTACTGGTCAATGCCGATGGCGCAAAATACTGGCGCATGGACTACAGGTTCGACGGGGCGCGCCGAACGCTGGCGTTTGGGAAGTATCCAGACATATCGCTTGCCGAGGCCCGCGAGAAGCGCACAGCAGCACGTAAGCTACTTGATGGAGACATCGAGCCGTCGCAGGCAAAACGTGTCGAGAAGGCCACAAGGAAGACGGCTACGGCAAACACCTTTGAAGCGGTGGCGCGAGCTTGGCACACCAACAAGCTGGAGACTTGGCAAGAACGCACGGCAAACAATGTCCTTCACCGACTTGAAAAAGACGTGTTCCCCTTGATTGGAAAATACCCGATTGCAGACATCAAAGCACCAGTAATGCTTGACGTATTGCGACAAATTGAGAAGCGCGGCGCGGTAGACATGGCGAAGCGTCAGGGGCAAGTCTGCGGGCAAATTTTTAGATTCGCAATCGCCGAAGGCAAGGCCGACACCGACCCACTTCCAAGCCTGCGCGGTGCGCTCAAGCCTGCCGCGAAGGGCCACCATGCAGCTATTACCGCCGACGAGCTACCGGAATTCCTCCGAGCGTTCGAGAAGATCGAGGGGCGCATGTTCGTGCCGACCAAAGTCATGTTCCGGCTGATGATGATGACCTTCGTTCGCACCAGTGAGCTAACAGAAACGCCGTGGTCAGAAATCGACCTTGTGAACGAGTCATGGGTGATCGACTGGCATCGGATGAAGATGGGCAAGAAGAAGGTCAATCCTCGTAAGGTCAACCATCATGTGTTCCTTCCAATGCAAGGCTGGGAACTACTGCGCGAACTGCACGCCATCACCGGCAACAACAAATACCTTTTCCCAAACCAGCGCGACCACGAGAAACCAGCGACAAACTTCGGGATCTTGGCAGCACTCAAGCGCATGGGCTACAGCGGCAAGATGACCGGCCACGGCTTCCGCTCGCTGGCCATGGGCGTCATCAAAGAACGCTTGGGCTATCGGCACGAAGTTGTAGACCGCCAGCTATCGCACGCATCTGGCGACACATACGGCGAAGCCTATGACCGCGCCATGTTTTTGGATGAGCGCCGCGTGATGATGCAGCAATATGCCGATTATCTGGACACTGCCGCAAGCGGTAAGGTGATCGCTGGCAGGTTCGGAAGACGGGCAGCATGATGTTGGATGGACTAACTGTGACGGCTCGCGTTCGACGCCCTTTTCAGCTCCCATTAACTGCAAATGATTGTTAAGCGTAATGTGCCTTGCGATGGCAATTTGGGCATATCGCAACGGCATTGTCGACGGTATCGTCACCGTCGCCAACTAATCGAATGACGTGATGAGCGGCCTAATACAAAGCATGCTGTGCAAATTGTACTACCTCACCAGACCAGCACGCCGCCGTTGTTAAAGGAGAAGCAAATTTCATTGTCACTGCGTGTGCTCAGTACATAGCGCGCACCTTCGTTACGGAACCAGCCGATGCCCTTGACCTTACGCGAGTAAAAGGCGGTCGTCTCCTGTGTGCTGTGTTGCTTGTAGTCGTCGGAGATGACCACGATGTTGGGGTTGCAGCCATGCACGTCGAACATGTCTTCGCAGATGCCATTCTGACGTCCGTGGTGGGAGGCGACGAGCACATGCACGCCCGAGACCGCATTGCCGAAAGGCGGAAATGTCCGCAGCATATGCAGGAAGCCCTTCTTCTCCATGTCGCCCGGGAACAGAAACTTGATGGACTGGATAGTCAGCAACGCCACCAGACTCAAGTTGTTTTCGTCGTCAAAGTGGGGATACGGGTTCCAGAAGTAGCTCAAGTCCAGACCTGGGATCGCCGGCGGCGTCTGCGCCCAATGCATATTGCGACGGAAGGCGAGCACCTGGGCTAGTTCTTTGATACCGTTGCCCATGCCGTCTTCAGTCTTCAATTGCACGATGGTTTCAGGCGCTACAGTTGGGTTGCCGAGGATGCATCCGATGCCAATCTTACGCGCCATCAAATCCGGGAAGCCCGACATATGGTCCTCGTCGTAGTTGGTGGCAATCAGCAGGTCGATCCAATTGATGCCCATCGCTTGCAGGTGCTGCCCTGGATACCATGGCTTGCCCGAGCCTTTGAAATTCACCGCGTGGCCGCAGTCAATCATCACCCGCTTTGTGCCGGCAGGTCCTGGGATCGTCAGCAGCGCACACTGACCATGGTCAACGTTGAAGATTTGGAGAAAGCCGTCCTGCAACGAGACATTCATGGCTTCTTTGCCTCTGGCTCTTTGTCGCTAGCCAATGCCCACGAGGTAAACACCTCGAGCGCGAAGTGGCGATAGAACTTCAGATAGCGAAGCGTCATGCCCAGACTTACAGCAAGAGCGATGCGCGCCCACAGTAGGTGCTCGGAAGGACTCTTGGGCTGCAAGTATGACCAGTACAGAATCGCTGCGTCGATAAGGCCCACCAGGGCCGCGTTTCGACAAAAGCCGTAGAGGTTAAGGAAGTTGTCAAGACGTGCTGCCACCGCTGGCACGCAGCGCCCGTAGACATGCGCTGGCAAGAACAACGCCTCACCAGACTTGTCCACACCGAACCTGCCACCCTTCTCGAGGGCCGACTTCTGAGTCTCGGTAGGCAGCGGGGCGAAGTAGCTTGGGAGTAGCTTTTGGAAGCCCCACCAAGCCGTGATGTTGCCGAAGAGGATGTTGCTCGGGTAGCCAAGCACCTTACCGATAAGTATCTTCTCGTACAGCCAGGACGACGCCGACGCCACAAGCTGACCCACCACGTACGCGATGGAAACGGCCATCCCCCCCTGCACGGCGGTCCACTTCTCCCACATCAACAAATGCGTCCCGGCAGCCTGATCAAGCGCGAACAGCAACATGAAACCGGCGCTCAGATACGCCCAAAAATCATAAGTGGTGAACGGGATTTTCTGGTCCACAAACTGGATTCCTAATGTTGTTCTTTGCTCGTGAGTTTAGCATGGACTGAGTACAGTCATAAGTACGAAGTGTCCCACGAGCAAGCCGCAAGTGTTGCCGCCACGAAGTCCAAACCCCGCTCTGACACATCGGGTTAGATCAATTCTGGACTACTACAACTTAACAATCATGACATCGTACGCCGCTAGGGAAAATGAAACTATACGACTATGTGAATTCGTTGACTTGGCTAGAAGCCCCAGAGGTGGCGGTTGACGAACTGCCGCACCCGCCCGCAAGTCCTCCCATCCCGTCAATATCTTAGATGCGAGAGGTGAGTTCACACATCCCTGCCAATCACTTTAAACCTCGCAATTTTAAGTGTTTACGAATAAAAATCTACCGCAGACGAAGCCTACCCTTCCTCCCGGTACAATTCCAAGACCTCGTAATTTAGCGAAGCCTGCACCAATTTATTCCAACGCAGTTTGCAATTAATTTCACTATATTTTTTATTTATTGACTTACGTTTTATTCCTGCTTTAATCTTCGCATCCATTGTTCGCAGACGGCGAATACAAACCAAGAAAGGATAATAACGTGCACCAATCAATTTTACGCCTACCAGACGTACAACAAAGAACTAAGCTTTCTCGCTCCAGCATTTACAACGCAATCAAAGACGGAACATTTCCAAATTCTATTTCACTTGGAAAGCGTGCTGTAGGTTGGATTTCTAGCGATATTGACCAATGGATTTCATCTAAGATCCAGGTACAAAAACCCATAAAACCGCTACTCAAAAGGAGATCTAGTCTGACAATCCGATAAGCAGCCCAAGACCAAATACAGCGGCATAGGTAGGTTTATGACGGGGGTCCAAAACGGCCCCCCATAAAGATAGATAATAAATGTGATAAATCACATATAAGGATAACTAAAGTTATCCCTAGTGGCGGCGCTTCGCTTGCCAATCTGATCCCCAGAGATGTTTATTCCATAGTTGTAATTTTCAGTCTGCCTCAAACGCCATACTCCTACATGGTAAATATTTTCACACCATGACAGGTCTGAAACGGCCTCCGACGGGTATCATGCCGTGACCCCCATAAAGAGTATTAATAAATGTGATAAATCACATAATAGGATAACTAAAGTTATCCCTAGTGGCGGCGCTTCGCTTGCCAATCAGGATCTTCTATTTTTCGATAGTCGGAAATTTGCAATCGACTGCAAACATCAAAAATTGCCATCGCTGCTCGCTTCTCTACTCAGCGCAATGCGTTTATCTGACCCCATGGCAATCTCCCTAAATTGATCGATTTAAAAAATCATAAGTCTAATCCTGTTACGTACTCGGTCACCACTGTCAATAGCAGCGGGAAGTTTCCTAATTAACGGGAATTTACATGCTAGCGCATCGAAATATTGATTGAAGAAGGACGAAAACTACCATGAAACAACTTTTCGCATGGCGATGTGGCGGTTTATCTTCTGCAACGACGACGCGCCGGATGGAATCCAGCATTGCAGAGTTAGAGTACAAAAATCATTTATTTAATTTTTCATAACCAACCAGATTGAGCGCACCGTATAGACCATAGAGAGAAAGAACATATAAGCCCCAGATACCTACCCTATAAATCCAATCCGGCGAATGCGGCGCGAACCGTACTAACCATAAGAGACAACATAAGGATATAAGACAATATATAAGACATTCATTCCTACCTTGTGTTTCAGTTCTCACATACGTGCAGCAACTTCAACGTAATCAGCCTGCCATTCATATTAACGAACGAAAATCAATTTCTTTGCGATTTCTTACGGAAAATAGGTTTGCATACGATTGCAAATTAGCGCCAACTCTCTATTCAAATTTTCGCTAGCAAAGCAGCGCCACGCTGGTGCGTTGCTTTCGGAGCGATGAAACAGGGTCTCGAAGTTTGGCGCATCTGCCCCCGTCAAATCGAAAATGTATAGGGCCGACGCCCAGTAAGAAGATAATCGCGAGTGGAAATGCTGTTACGGATATAGAACGGCTACTGCAACTTTTTTGTGGGTACTGAAAGTTGATTGGGATTGTTCAAATTCTTCGTACTTACGGCCGGTAGCTGAACTAGATTGTCCCGATCAGGCCGCCGGCTGAAACGCCACAGCACTCGCACCACAGGACAAATTGCAGAACATCTAAGTAGCGTTCACCTGTCTCGATTTTGGAAACGAAGCTTTGCCCTTTCCCGAGCCTCCTTGCAAGCTCCACTTGAGTCAGACCAGCATCAGTTCTAGCCTTGACTAGCTGGCGGCGTAGTGCTTCGTATCTTTGAGCATATAGCATTTTTTCATGCTATATGCCCATCCGGAATATTCCATTGTGGCATAATTGTGCTACACAGCAACCTCACGGCTGTCCAATGAGAGCTACAGAGGCCCTATAGCGGAGTCCGCTCCACAACTTGAAAGGAAATCATGGGTATCGCAGTAGGCATTTCACTTCTGCTGATGGCAGTAGCAGGGCTTATCAATACGTTTTCAGCCGGTGCGAAAGGTTTTCGCAACCTTGTCATCCGGGATCAATTTGCCAACCTTGGGGTTGTCAAAGGTAAGACGAAAAAGGAAATCACGGACTACGTGGGCGACCCTACCCATGTGAGCATTCTTTCGGACGGCCGGGAACTCTGCCAATGGGTCACAACAAACTATCACGTTGCACTTGTGTTCGAGGGCGGCGTTTGCGGTGGTATTACTCACGAGTCCACCTCCAAGTAAGAAAAGATGCGAAAATAGAAATAGTTAAGGCATCCTAGGGAGCAGATAGCGGGCACCTTAGCGTGTTTTGACTCGCTATATTTTTCGCGCAGGCGCATACGAACCGAGCGCGAGAGGCAGCGCTGATCACAAACGAATTCCCTACAAAGGATAAGAAACATGTCTGCTCCAATGTTCCACATCATTGCGCGAAAATTCATGCGTGCATACACCGAAGACAGTTGGTCACCTTGGTCCCCCCCAGACAGTCCCCCGGATTACGTTGGCTGGTATCAAGTTCGCGGCGGGAAAGATCTATGCCGCTACTGGGATGGCGCACACTGGATGCTGAGCGATGCCAGTGCGAACGAAAAACAGAAAGACAGATCTCTAAAATGGTCTTGGCGTGGATTGAAAGTCAAGCCGAGAAAGCAAGGGGAACAGAACTTCAAATGGGGCAAAGCAATGGCTGCAACGAGTAGCCTTTTCAGGACTCTGGGTGTGAAATCCGTCTTACAGCCGGTGCAGCTTCAGTTCCGACGGACAAAATGAAGAAAAGACTACTGTCAGAGTAGACCATTTCATGTTAGCAATATTGGAGCTTCTATGAACAAGGATACAGAACACCTAATTCTCGAAGAGATCCGCTTGATGCGAGAGGAGATGGCGTCCGCATCGGCTAACATGCAAAAACTCAGAACGGAGATGAAACGTGACGAAATGCGCGCCAAGCACATGTTCGTGTTGGAAGCGAACATAGAGCCAAAGGCAATTGCCTTTGGTGAACATTCGTTTACCGTTGATCTCATGGACGGTCGATCCGTTTCCGTCCCGCTTGCTTGGTTCCCGCGACTACTTCATGCACAGCCGGAGCAGCTTCAGAAATGCAAGCTGTCCTACTACGGAATACACTGGGAGGATCTTGGCGAAGATATTTCTATCATGGGACTGCTGGCGGGGCGATCAGATCGGACATGAGCGTCACCATATGCTTCCGGGGGGCCACAAAAATATAGTATTGATTCGGCAACCTCCAGCAATGTAGCCAATAAACAACGTAGGAAGAAATATTTTCACTGCTGGCAAATGGCAATTTTCAGGAAATCGCCGCTTGGATTGATAGCTGACAAGAATGCGTCTATATACGCAGGAAATTTTTTTGACGGTACCAGTGACGGTATTTTTGTTTCGCAAACAATTCCCCCCCTTTATTCATGCGGGTTTCAAGCCATTATACAAGTTCACCTATCCCACCAAAGATCATACAAGCCGTTGATTCGAAAGGATCAGCGGCTTTTTGTTTGCCCATTCCTCGCTTGGTGTTGCACAAAGGTGCTACACATGGCAGGTAATTTCTTAACAAAGTCGCGGCACGGAAGCATCTATTATTTTCGGCGGCGAGTTCCCCAGGCAGCCCAGCAGCACGTTGGCAAGCGCGTCTTGGTGCAGTCACTTGAAACGAGCGACCGCCGCGCTGCCGTCATTCGAAGTCGCGCACTCGCGACGCAGACCGACGCAATTTTCCAACGCATAGCTATGGCAACAAAATCGGCCCCGTCCGAAGGCTTCACCTTCAACTATGAAATGCGGATCGACTTCCACGAGAATGGGGCGCCGTCCTCACTGCACGTCAACGCCGCGCCGCACGAAGAGGAAGCGGTCAATTCCGCGATTAGAACCGCGCTGGCGGGCAAGCGCGAGCACGGTGGTATGGTCAGCGCTCCCAAGCCCCGAAAGCCCTTCAGCGACGCCATACCCGAATATTTCAGCAAGTCCCAGACCAAGGCTCAAACCAAGGCGACCTACCGTAGCAAACTCGACCATGCGAAGAAGTTTTTTGGCGACTCAAAGTGTGTGCTGGAGATCGACCAAGCGGACTTTGTAGGCTACTGCGATCACGTGTCGGCCACTGTGCCAAACATCACGTCGCAGGGCCACTACATGACCACCGTCGCGACGTTCCTAAATTGGTTTCGCGTCAGGGAAGCGGGCCTGCCAGCGCTGACGACGAAAACGCTAGTGCCGAAAAGGGACTCACCAGAATCTGACGACCGGGACGCGTTCACGCTTGAACAGCTTGGAATGATCTTCGAAAACGCCAAGCAATATCGACTGAGGAATCCACATAAGTTCTGGGCCTCGATTGCTCCCGCGTTCCTTGGCTGTCGTATCGAGGAGCTTTGCCAAGTTCATCTAAAAACTGACCTCGTCAACGACGTGGAGGCTGGCGTTTGGTATCTGATATTTGACGGTCGCCCCGACCCTGATGGCGTTGTTCGGAAGTCGATGAAGAAGGTATCGAGTTGGCGGCACGCGCCAATACACGCGTCGTTGATCCAATATGGCTTCCTTGAATTTCTGCGCAGTCAACAGCAAGCAGGCTTTCAGCGCCCATTTCAAAAAGAATGGAAGCCTCGTGAAGTAACGTCCGAACTCGGCCAGATCGTCAAATGGAGCCACTACATCAGCGGATGGGGCGGCAGGGAGCTTAAAGTGATCGCCGCTCGCCAAGGGTTCGATTGCGAGCGCCTTGCCTACTTTCACTCCATGCGGCACACCTTCAAAGTCACATTAGGCGACGCGGGTGTTTCCAGCGAGATTTCGGAAGCGCTGTCAGGCCGTCGGTATGCTAGCGCCGACGCAGAGCGATACGAACACCTCAAACAGAATCACCGCCGCCTCTCGGCCGACGGCATCGCGCGAGGTCTGGATACCATCGCGGCTTTACTCGACAAAGCATTAGGTGCTCCAGAGAACTAGCATGAAGGACCGATGAGTTCACATCGCTGCGGCTCGCACTCCGTTGACACGGGCAGTTGACAGCGCGTATCCGGCTAAGATCTGGCGGAGGCGACCATATTGGAACGCCGTTCCAGTTCAGCGGCGTGATTTTAAGATACACTCACACTACGCAGCGGTCGATGCCGCGAAGACTATTGGATAAAAATCTATGACGTTTCCAACACCTTCATATTCGAGGGAGCAAGTTAAACGGGCAGGTATTTACCTTGTTGAAAATGAGGATATTCCTGATATTGACGATAATGAATTGCTCGTTAAATGGTTCGAAGCGCACCGAGTCTTAACAAATTGGCGAGCCTGCCACAGTTATCCAATTAATACGTTTCAATCCACACTTCGTCAAAAATTGCGCGCTATCGATGGAGTTGCCCTTGTGGCACAGAGACTAAAGCGGACTCCTTCGATTATTAAAAAGCTGAAACGTTTTCCTAGCATGAGCCTGTCAAGAATGCAGGATATCGGCGGATTGCGCGCGGTTGTCTCTTCGCTGTCACAACTCAAAGACTTGTATGCTAATTACAAGGCGACCCGTTTCACTCACGCGCTCGTGTCCGAGCATGACTACGTCGCCAATCCTAAGAGTTCCGGCTACAGAAGCGTCCATCTGGTTTATAAATATAAACTTCGCGTGCCGTCGCCCTATGAAGGGCTTCAAGTCGAATTGCAATTTCGCACAAAGCTCCAGCATGCTTGGGCCACGGCCGTGGAAACAGTAGGGACTTTTCTAGAACATTCGTTAAAATCGAGTGAAGGTCCGGATGAATGGCTCAATTTCTTTTCATTGGTTTCTTCAGCGTTTGCCCATACTGAAGGGACGACACGCGTCCCCGGTTATGAGCACATGGATAAAGCAGAGACTTACCAACGGACGGCATCTGAGGCGGCACGCTTGGGGGTGAACGACCTACTTAGAGGTTATAGTTCGGTAGTCAAGGCAATACCAACAGGCGCAACGCGTAGTGCCTATTACTTAGTTGAGCTTCAACTATCAGGGGATGATAGGAGCGTAAATATTACACCTTTTGCACGCGACAAATTAGAGGAGGCGAATATTAAATATTCGGAAGCCGAGCAACGATCTAGTCCGTCGTCTCCTATGCAAGTTGTATTGGTTTCCGCCGGCTTGAATCGCCCCGGAAATTTAGGAGGCCGATTGGTGTGAGTCAGGCGACTTAGCCTGCTCGGAAAGTTGTCGATAGTAGTTTGCCTCAGCTTCGGCCGGCGGTATATAGCCAAGCGGTTCGAGCAACC
>Ga0209901_1000157_pt1 | contig 40649 bp, 32 predicted proteins | sample OrgsoiDNA_201058_FD_185806 | JGI IMG/M metagenome (GOLD analysis project Ga0209901, IMG submission 185806) | Permafrost soil microbial communities from the Arctic, to analyse light accelerated degradation of dissolved organic matter (DOM) -... | ecosystem: Environmental > Terrestrial > Soil >...
TACCTGATTATTTATGGCGACGAAAAATTACTGTAGGAGCGGACTCGTCCGCGAAAGCGATGTCTCAGGCACGGAAGATATCGCCTGTGCCGACGTCTTCGCGGACGAGTCCGCTCCTACAAGGGCTTAGTTTGCTGCGCGACAGCGTGGCGTCTGGACGACGGGCGACCCCTCATCAAACAGGATGTAATTCGTTGATTTACTTGATGATTTCAAGCAACGAAAATCTACTGTAGGAGCGGACTCGTCCGCGAAGACGTCAGCACAGGCAACACTTTCTGGGCATGAAATACCGCTTTCGCGGACGCTCCTACAAGGGCTCCGTTTGCTGCGCGACAGCGCGGCGGCTGGACGACGTGCGACCTCCCACAGAATAAAAGAACCATTGCGACTCAGCCTTTGAGCCACCCGACCACCAGCACCAGATTGACCACCAGTGAAACCAAAGCCAGCGTCCGCCAGACCTTCAGCGGTTCGCGCTCCAGCAGGGGAATATGGCGCGGGGCGGGTGGTTGTCGTTCGGCGCGTTCCATCTCCAGCAGCCAGTGTTCGGCCGTTTCGTAACGTTGTGCAGGATCGGCCACCAAGGCTTTGCCCAGGTTTTGCTCCAGCCAGTCCGGCACATCCGGTCGGTAGCGGCTGGCGGGCACCGGAATGCCAAAGCGTCGGTTCTGGAAGGCTTCGACTTCACCGTACGGGTAGTACCCGGTCAGCAGGTAGTAAAGCGTGACGCCTGCCGCATAAAGGTCTTGTTGCGGTCCGGGCTCGGCACCGGCAAAGGCTTCCGGCGCAATGAAACTTGGTGTGCCGGGCAGGTCGTTGGCCGAGGGCGCTGACAAGCCAGGGCAAAACGCCAAGCCAAAATCCAGCAGCCGTAAACTACCTTCAGCCTCCAGCAGCAGGTTTTCCGGCTTGATGTCCCGATGCAGGACGTTACGTCGATGCAGCAACCCGATCGCTCTCAGCAGGTCCCTTGCCAGGGTTTGCCAGTGTGCCAGGGGCAGAGGGCCGTTGTGCTGGAACAGTTCGGCCAGCGTCTGGCCGGGATGCTCGCGCATCACGTAGTACAAATGCTGCCGTTGTGGCGTGGTGTGGACTTCGGGGAAGTGACGTCCGGCAACCCGGCGCAAGAACCATTCTTCCAGCAACAAGGCCTGCCCGGCACTGTCGTCGTGGTGGCGGCTGTCAGGCAAGGTTTTCAGCAGCCAGGGCTGTTGCTGCTGATCGCGAACCCGATACAGCAATGATTGCCTTGATTCCCCCAGCAGCGCCTCGACCTGCCAGCCTTCGAATGTCTGGCCGGCTTTCAGTGCCGGGGGCAGGGGCCATTGCTGCAGTTGAATCAGGGCGTCGCCGAGGTGGTCTTGCCCCAGGGCGTCGACGCGGACCAACAAGGCGCTGGCGTTGTCCTGACTACCCGCCAGGTGCGCGGCGTTCACCAGGGTCTGCACGGCGTTGTCCAGGTCGGGCTGTTCGCGCAGGATAGAGCGGATACTCGCATCGCCCAGGGTCGCCCACACGCCATCACTGAGCAGCAACAGCCGTTCGCCCTCACGCAATTCGCCGTCCAGATAATCCATGACCACGTGTTGATCCAGCCCCAGCGCGCGCTTGAGCACATGCTGCATATCCGGTTGTTCCCACACGTGATCTTCGCTGATGCGTTGCAGTTGGTCATTGTGACAGCGATAGGCCCGGCAATCGCCGACATGGGCCAGGGTAAAGCGCCGCCCCCGCATGACCAGTGCGCTCAGGGTGGTCATCAGGCCATTGGCTTGCAGCCAGCGATTTTGCGCCAGCAGCAAGCGGTCCAGCGCCTGCGCGATTCCCCAGGTTTCCGGGGTTGCGTAGTAATCCAGCGCCAACGCCTGCAAGGTCGAGCGCGAAGCCAGACCGCCGTCTGTGCATTGGCTGACACCGTCGGCGAGGGCAAACAGGTAACCCTTGCTCGCCGCCAGTGCCGGTGCCGGGGTGACCAGCCGCAGGGCGTCCTGATTCTCCGGGCGCGGGCCGCTGGCGCTGTACTGGGCGAAACTCAATTGCAGGCTCATCGGTCAGATCATACGCGCGCTGCGGTCACGCCGGCCGAGCCCCAGGTGGTTCTCCAGCGGCGTTTGACGTTGAACAGGCCAAACCAGGCCACCACGCCCAATAGCGCAAACAGCCAGAGCGCCAGTTGATAGCTGCCGGTGTTCTGTTTTATCGCGCCCAGGCCCGCAGCCAGCAGGAAGCCACCCACGCCACCGGCCATGCCGACCAGGCCGGTCATGACGCCGATTTCCTTGCGAAAGCGTTGCGGCACCAACTGAAACACTGCGCCGTTGCCAGCCCCAAGGCCTAGCATCGAGGTGACGAACAGTGCCAGCGCCGCCCAGGAACTAGGAAGGTTGAAGCCCACCGCTGCGATACAGATCGCGGCCACCGCATACATGCCCAGTAGGGTGCGAATGCCACCGAAGCGGTCGGCCAGGGCGCCGCCCAAGGGCCGCATCATGCTGCCGCCGAATACACAGGCGGCGGTGTAGTAACCGGCGGTCACCGGGCTCAGGCCGTACTGGTCGTTGAAGTAACCGGGCAGTGCGCTGGCCAGGCCGCTGAAACCACCGAAGGTCACGCTGTAGAAAAACATGAACCACCAGCTGTCGCGATCACCCAGTGCCTTGAGGTAATCGGCCACGGATTTGGCTTTGCTTCGTTGTGGTGCATTGCGTGCCAGGAAGATGAAGACAAACAGGGTCAGCACCAGCGGGATCAATGCGAAGCCGAACACATTGGTCCAGCCAAAGCTGACGGCCAGTACCGGGGCGATCAGTGCCGCGAACACGGTGCCTGAGTTGCCCGCACCGGCTATGCCCATGGCTTTTCCCTGGTGTTCGGGGGGATACCATTGCGACGCCAGGGGCAGTGCCACCGCGAACGATGCGCCGGCCATGCCCAGGAACAGGCCCAGCAGCAGCGCCTGTTCATAGCTGTGGATGCCCAGTTGCCAGGACACGAGCAGTGCGCCAATCACGATCACCTGGCCGATGATCCCGGCCGTCTTGGGGGACAGTTGGTCGGCGAGCATGCCCATCAGCAGGCGCAGGATGGCGCCCGCCAGAATCGGGGTGGCAACCACCAGCCCGCGCTGTTGAGTGGTGAGGTGCAAATCGGTCGCGATCTGTACGCCCAGAGGGCCGAGCAGGTACCAGACCATGAAGCTCAGGTCGAAGTACAAAAAGGCGGCGAACAGGGTCGGTTTATGGCCGGCCTTCCAGAAGCTTGTATTCATTGAACACCTCATCGGCAAAAAAACGGGCGGATCAAAACGCAAAAAACGCCGCAACCCGATTCGCCTTGGCGAAGGGGTGTGCGACGTCTTTGTCGTAAAAAAGGGAAGGGCAACCGCCGTTGGCTACCTGTGGTATTGGATAAGCAAGAGATGGGCCACTTATCAGACTAACGATATTTACAGTGGGAGCGAGCTTGCTCGCGAAGGCGCTATTCCTGATACATCTTGAGTGACTGATGTTCCGCATTCGTGAGCAAGCTCACTCCCACAGGGCTGTATTTCAGGCAGGTCGTCACCCCAGCATTTCATTCATGGCAATGATCTGCTCCGCCACCTGAATCAGCTTCTGCTGGCGGCTCATGGCCTGGCGCCGCATCAGGGTGTAGGCCTCTTCTTCCTGGCAATCCTTCATCTTCATCAGCATGCCTTTGGCCAGTTCGATGCGTTTGCGCTCCGCCAGTTGCTGGTCCCGGGCCTGCAACTGGGCGCGCAGGGACTGATCGCTCTCGAAGCGAGCCATGGCAACGTCCAGGATCGGTTGCAGGCGCTGGGCATGAATGCCTTCGACGATATAGGCGCTGACCCCGGACTTGATGGCCTGGCGCATCACGCCGGGGTCATGTTCGTCGGTGAACATAACGATGGGGCGCGGTTGGTCGCGGCTGACCAGCACCACCTGTTCCATGACGTCGCGACCAGGGGATTCGGTGTCGATCAGGATAACGTCCGGGCGCACGGCTTCGACCCGGGCAGGCAGGTCGATGATCAGGCCGGACTCGTCGATGACCTCGAAACCGGCTTCGCTAAGCGCGGCTTTGAGGCGCCCGACTTTTTTGGGTGTGTCGTTGATCAGCAGGATACGCAGCATATGGACGATTTCCTCAACCACTGACAGCAGCAGGTGTCACATTGCTCAATGCGTTGAGCGTGAAGCTGTGGGCATACCCGGCCGGATCGCTGCCGTCCCAGATCTTGCCGTCGATCAACTGGCTGCTGCGCATGGTGGCCTCGGGTATTTCGACCCCCACGGCTTCAGCGGCCTGGCGATACAGAGCCAATTGCTGCACTTGCGTGGCCACCGCCAGGTAGTCCGGGTCTTCACGCAGCAAGCCCCAGCGACGGAACTGGGTCATGAACCACATGCCGTCGGACAGCCACGGCATGTTGACCTCGCCCGACCCATGAAAGCGTAGCGCGTGAGGGTCCTGCCAGCGATGGCCCAGCCCGTCATCGTAATGACCCAGCAGGCGCGGGGCGATGCATTCCACGGGCGCATCCAGGTATTCACTGCCGCTGAGCAATTGCGCCGTGCTGCTGCGGTTTTCGGGGTTTTGTTCAATGAAACGGCTGGCCTGCAGCACGGCCATGACCAGCGCCCGCGCGGTGTTGGGGTACTGCTCCACAAACTCACGGGTGCAGCCGATGACTTTTTCCGGATGGTCCGGCCAGATCGCCTGGGTGGTGGCCAGGGTAAAGCCCAGTTCCTGGCTCACCGCGCTGGCCCCCCAGGGTTCGCCTACGCAGAAACCGTCGATACGACCCGCCTGCAGGTGCGCCACCATCTGTGGCGGCGGCACCACCACGCTGTTCACATCCTCCAGCGGATGAATGCCCTGGCTCGCCAGCCAATAATAGAGCCACATGGCGTGGTTGCCCGTGGGGAAGGTCTGGGCGAAGTTGAGTTTTGTGCCGATTTGGTGCGCGCGTCGATCCAGTGCCTCAGGACTGATCACGCCCGCTTCCTGCAGGGGGCGGGACAGGTTGATGCTCTGTCCGTTCTGGTTCAGCCCCATGAGTACGGCCATGTCTTTGGCCGCACCGCCGCTGATCCCCAGTTGCACGGCATAGATCAGCGCATAGAGGCTGTGTGCCGCGTGCAGCTCGCCACTGACCAGTTTGTCGCGCAAATTGGCCCATGAGGATTGGCGTTTGAGGTTGAGGGTCAGCCCGTAAGGTTGGGCGAAACCCTGAGTAGCGGCGACCACCAGAGGCGCGCAGTCAGTAAGGGCCATGAAACCCACATCGATGCTATTCAGTTCCGGCGCATCACTGCCCGCGACCCAGGCCAGGGTATTGCTCGTCGATTCGTTCATACGCGCCCGCTAATCAAATGCGCCATCCAAAAAAAAGCGTCGCCCCCTCGTTTGCCAAAGCAAAGACGGTAACGACGCCATTGTCCAATGCCTCGCGCCGCCTTTGGTACGAGTGCTTATGGCCTGTGTCACGCAAGACATATGCCAGCGGGCGGGCAGCTCGTGGCGTAAAGGTTGCAGCATGCCTCGCCTACAGACCCTCGGGCCGTCTATAATCGCGGCCCTGAATTCAGCCTCTCACGAGCCACGCCTGCCCATGTATAACCTGGCCCGCCAGTTACTGTTCAAACTCTCCCCTGAAACCTCCCACGACCTGTCGCTGGACCTGATCGGTGCCGGGGGACGTCTGGGGCTCAATGGCCTGCTGAGCAAGGCACCTGCGAAGTTGCCGGTGACAGTCATGGGCCTGGAGTTTCCCAACCCGGTCGGGCTGGCGGCAGGGCTGGACAAGAACGGTGCAGCCATCGATGGCTTTGCGCAGCTGGGTTTCGGTTTTGTCGAGATCGGCACCGTGACACCGCGTCCGCAGCCGGGCAACCCGAAGCCACGCATTTTCCGCTTGCCCCATGCCGAAGCCATCATCAACCGCATGGGCTTCAACAACCTGGGCGTCGATAACCTGGTGACCCGCGTCCAGGCTGCCAAATACAGCGGCATCCTTGGGATCAACATCGGCAAGAACTTCGATACGCCGGTCGAGCGCGCTGTGGACGATTACCTGATCTGCCTGGACAAGGTCTACGCCCATGCCAGCTATATCACCGTCAACGTCAGCTCGCCCAACACCCCTGGGCTGCGCAGCCTGCAATTCGGTGATTCGCTCAAGCAGTTGCTCGAAGCCCTGCGCGTGCGCCAGGACGAACTCACCCGGCGACATGGCAAGCGCGTCCCGCTGGCCATCAAGATCGCCCCGGACATGACCGACGAAGAGACCGTACTGGTTGCCACGGCGTTGCTCGAGTCTGGTATGGATGCGGTCATTGCTACCAACACCACCCTCAGCCGTCAGGGCGTCGAAGGCCTGCCCCACGCTGACGAGGCCGGTGGGCTGTCAGGCGCGCCTGTGCGTGAGAAGAGCACACACACGGTCAAGGTGCTGGCGCAGGAACTGGCGGGGCGGTTGCCGATCATTGCGGCGGGCGGGATTACCGAAGGCAAGCACGCTGCCGAGAAGATCGCGGCAGGTGCCAGTCTGGTGCAGGTCTATTCGGGCTTTATCTACAAGGGGCCTGCGCTGATTCGTCAGTCGGTGGATGCCATCGCTTCTATGCCAAAACGCTGAAACAAACACGGCAGTGATAAAAAAGGGGTTCCATTATGGAACCCCTTGGGCTTTAGCCCGCCGCCCTGGTAGGGCGTGCATGGTTAGTTCGAAATTCGCAGATTTGAGTGTTTAGTCGGAAGGTACCTGGTTAGCCGACCGCGTGAAGTTCGTTGAGTCTGTGGATACCCGCAGTGCCGGTCATACCGTCCCAGTTGTCGCCGCGTCCTTCTCGCCAGCCATTGATCCAGGCTTGGCGTACCGACGGTAGAGTAAAGGGGCAAAGCTCACGGGATTTTCCATGAACGCCAAATTGATATCCGCGTAAAAATGCTCTTTCCAACGGATCACGCTTAAGTCTTCTCATAGGGTGTTGCCCTCGTCTGTTGACTGTTATGTCCCTGTGGACCTCATGTCGAGGTCGGGCAGAAATCTTCTGCCGTTGGTACCCGCTGCCGGCGTCGCGGGCTTTAGTGTCGTCATCGTTGCGGTGACAACCTGTGGTGAGTTCTAACCAATGCGCCGAGGTCTGTGAATGATCGTTTTTTCATAAGGGCGTAATGTTTAGAGTGGTAAGGCCATAAGTGACAATGTGTTTCAAATTTGATTTTTTGCGCAGCCCCACTGAACCGAGGCTTTGAGCAATACGCGAGAGTATTTCTCAAGCGCAGGTGATGGCCGATTGGCGTCAAATTTTTTACGACGAAGGGTCGCGATGTGACTTTTTATTACGGCGGTTGTCGTGCTGAATAGTCATCTTTTTATTATGGAATGTCCTTTGGCCACTGTGGTCGAGGGATCCACTGCCGCACTGACGTAACAGGTTCATGCGGTGGATCGGCACAATTTGTGTGCCACGCAGGCGTTCTCCAAGAAAGTCGCCTGTTTAAAATCTGGTGGTGCAATGCGTTGCCCGCCGCTTATGGCTTATGCCCTGGATTACCCATGTCGGACCGTTACGAACTTTTCCTCACATGCCCAAAAGGCCTCGAAGGGCTGCTTGCTGAGGAAGCGACCGCGCTTGGCCTCGAAGAAACCCGCGAACATACTTCCGCCATCCGCGGCGTCGCCGACATGGAGACGGCCTATCGACTGTGCCTCTGGTCGCGTCTGGCTAACCGGGTACTGCTGGTGCTCAAGCGCTTCCCCATGAAGAACGCCGAAGACCTTTATCACGGCGTCCTGGATGTGGAGTGGCAGGATCACCTGGAAGCCGATGGTTCGCTGGCGGTGGAGTTCAGCGGTAACGGTTCAGGCATCGACAACACCCATTTCGGTGCGCTGAAGGTCAAGGATGCCATCGTCGACAAGCTGCGTACCCCGGACGGCGATCGGCCTTCGGTTGACAAGCTCAACCCGGACCTGCGCGTACACCTGCGCCTGGACCGTGGCGAAGCGATTCTGTCCCTGGACTTGTCCGGACACAGCTTGCACCAGCGCGGCTATCGCCTGCAGCAGGGTGCGGCGCCGCTCAAGGAAAACCTGGCAGCGGCCATTCTGGTGCGTGCCGGCTGGCCGCGTATTGCTGCCGAAGGCGGCGCGCTGGCGGACCCGATGTGCGGCGTCGGCACCTTCCTGGTGGAAGCGGCCATGATGGCGGCGGACATCGCCCCTAACCTCAAGCGCGAGCGCTGGGGTTTCTCCGCATGGCTGGGGCACGTACCGGCGTTGTGGAAAAAACTGCACGAAGAAGCACAGCAGCGCGCTGATATCGGCTTGTCGAAGCCACCGTTGTGGATTCGTGGCTACGAAGCTGACCCGCGCCTGATTCAGCCGGGCCGCAACAACATCGAGCGTGCAGGCCTGAGCGACTGGATCAAGGTCTATCAGGGCGAAGTGGCGACCTTCGAGCCGCGTCCGGACCAGAACCAGAAAGGCCTGGTGATCTGCAACCCGCCCTACGGCGAGCGTCTGGGCGACGAGGCCAGTCTGCTCTATCTCTACCAGAACCTGGGCGAGCGCCTGCGTCAGGCCTGCCTGAACTGGGAAGCCGCAGTGTTTACCGGCGCGCCCGACCTGGGCAAGCGCATGGGCATCCGCAGCCACAAGCAATACGCGTTCTGGAACGGCGCGTTGCCTTGCAAGCTGCTGCTGATCAAGGTTTTGCCGGACCAGTTCGTGACCGGGGAGCGCCGTACTTCCGAACAACGCCAGATCGAGCGCGAGCAGGTCGAAACCGATACCTCCGAGAACGTCGCACCTGGCAAGTACGAGAAGTACAACAAGAACGGTAATCCGATTCGCAAGCCAGAGCCGGTAGTCGAGCAGGCGCGCCTGAGCGAAGGCGGGCAGATGTTTGCCAATCGTCTGCAAAAGAACCTCAAGTTGCTGGGTAAGTGGGTACGTCGCGAAGGCATCGACTGCTATCGGGTCTATGACGCCGACATGCCCGAGTACTCCCTGGCCATCGATCTTTACCATGACTGGGTTCACGTCCAGGAATACGCCGCACCCAAGTCCATCGACCCGGAAAAGGCTTCGGCCCGTCTGTTCGATGCCCTGGCCGCTATTCCTCAAGCCCTGAACATCGATAAGAATCGCGTGGTGATCAAGCGCCGCGAACGCCAGAGCGGGACCAAGCAGTACGAACGCCAGAGCGCCCAGGGGCAATTTCAGGAAGTGAGCGAGGGCGGCGTCAAGTTGCTGGTCAACCTCACCGATTACCTGGACACCGGTCTGTTCCTCGACCACCGCCCGATGCGCATGCGTATCCAGCGTGAAGCAGCGGGCAAGCGCTTCCTGAACCTGTATTCCTACACCGCCACTGCCAGTGTGCATGCGGCCAAGGGCGGCGCGCGCAGCACCACCAGCGTCGATTTGTCCAAGACCTACCTGGATTGGGCGCGTCGCAACCTGTCGCTCAACGGTTTCTCCGACAAGAACCGTCTGGAGCAGGGCGATGTGATGGCGTGGCTGGAAGCGTGCCGCGAAGAATACGATCTGATCTTCATCGACCCGCCAACCTTCTCCAACTCCAAACGCATGGAAGGCATCTTCGATGTCCAGCGCGATCAAGTGCAGTTGCTTGATCTGGCAATGGCGCGACTGGCGCCGGGTGGGGTGCTGTACTTCTCCAACAACTTCCGCAAGTTTGTGCTCGATGAAAACCTCGGGCAGCGGTATGCGGTTGAGGAAATCACAGCGCAAACCGTAGACCCGGACTTTGCCCGTAACAGCAAGATCCATCGCGCCTGGAAAATCACCGCGCGCTAGTCAGTTAAGCCGCGATATGACGAAGGTCGTGTAGGAGCGGACTCGTCCGCGAAGAGGTCAGCACAGGCGATATCTTTAGAGCCTGGAGCATCGCTTTCGCGGACGAGTCCGCTCCTACGCTACGCTGCTCGACAACACGGCATCCGCAAGACGGGGCATTGCATTAGGGCTAGGCAAGTTAATGGCTAATAGCTATAACTGTACAACAGCCCTGTGACGCTAAAACACGCTGCGTCACGAGTTCCGCGCATGGTGCCCGACAAAGCCCGCCACAAGATCCTTGGCTTCATCCGTGAGGACACTTCCGCATGGATCGTTGCACCAATGACTTTTCTGGTGGGGGCGGCGCTGACAGCTGTTCTGGCTGTTGCCAATGTCCAGTTTTACCAGCATCAATTGCAGCAGCGTTTCGAGCTACTGGCCAGCGAGCGCTTCAGCCGTATTCAAGAGCGGCTCGATGACCAGGTTCAGCGTCTGGACGCGCTACGGCGCTTCTTTGTTTATTCCGATAATGTCTCCCAGGCAGAATTCAATGGCTTTGCGGCGCCCTTGTTGATCTGGACCCAGGCCTATTCCTGGACACCAAAGGTCATGGGCCCTGAACGGCAGCGTTTCGAGCAGCAGGCTCGCAATCAGGGGCTTGATGGCTATGAGCTGCGTGAGCTGGCTGGGGATGGCCAGTTCAAGGTAGCTGCCGAGCGAAGCGAGTATTTCCCGGTGTTGTTTACCCGCTCGCGCAGTTCTGTACCTTTGCCCTATGGTTTTGATGTCAATTCCGAACTGCGCCGCCACGATACCTTGCAACGCGCTCTTGCGCGGGATGGCATGGCAGCATCACCACGGATGAATCTGGTGGGCCTGGAGCCGGACAACAGCAGCGGAGTGTTGCTGGTGGCGCCAGTGAAGGCGCGCGACGGCCAGTCCAGGGACGATCTCGCGGGTTACGTCATGGCAGTCATCAGCCTGCGGAACTTGATGGCGGAGGGTTTGCCGACCCAAGGCCAGGACAACCTGTCGTTGACGATGCTCGACCTGACCGTGCCCCGGGATCCCGAATTACTTTATCAATCGGCCAGCGTGGCGCAGCCCAGTGGTTTGAAGGTCAGCATGCTGCTGGGGATGGCTGACCGTGATTACCTGCTGGAGATTCGCCCCACCGCAGCATTTCTCAACACCAACCAGTCTTCCACCGGCAGCCTTATCATCCTGGGTGGCTTGCTCAGCGCGATACTCAGTGCCTTGCTGTACAGCCTCGTCAGCCAGCGCCAGCGAGCGTTGCGTCTGGTGCAGCAGCGCACCGCCCAATTGGGGCTGCGCGAGCGCGAGTTGCGAGTTACTCACGGGCAACTGCGAAATGTGCTGAACGCTGCGACCCAGGTAGCAATTATCGCCACCGATCTGAACGGCGTCATCAGCACCTTCAATGTCGGTGCCCAGCGAATGTTGGGTTACAGCGAAGAGGACGTGGTAGGGCGTTTCACCCTCAAGGACCTGCATCAGTTTTCCGAACTTGAAACCCATGGCCTTAGCCTGAGCGAGCGGTATGGGCGCCAGGTGTCCGCCGCCCAGGCCATGTTCATCGAAGCCATCGAAGACCCGGAGCATCAGGCGCGGGAGTGGACGTTCAAACGTCGCGATGGCAGCTCGTTGGTGGTCAGCATGCTGGTCACCGCCGTGCGTGACGAGCAGGCGCAGTGGGTCGGGTATCTGGCGGTCTGCATCGACGTGACCGAGCGCAAGCGGGTGCATGAGGCCCTGGCTGCGCGGGATCACCTGCTGGAAAAACTCAGCGCCCATGTACCGGGCGGGATTTACCAGTACCAGCTCGATGTGAATGGCAGTTCAAGGTTCAACTACTGCAACAGCGGCATGTGGAATATCTACGAATTGCCTGTCGATACGATGCTGGATGTCGAGGCTGCGTTTGCCCGGATTCACCCGATAGACCTGCACCGGATCAAGGAGTCGATTCATCACTCTGCCGAGCACTTGAGCCCTTGGCGGGAGGAGTATCGGGTCGAGTTGCCCTCTAAAGGATTGCGCTGGCTGCGTGGCGAAGCAACGCCAGAATGCCTGCCGGATGGCGCCATCCTCTGGCATGGGTTCATCTCTGACATCACTGACATGAAGCGGGTAGAAGAAGAGCTGCGAGCCTTGTCGGTGACCGACGTGCTGACGGGTGTTTTCAACCGCCGTTACTTTCAGGAGCGACTCAAGGCCGAGCTGGCCCGCGTGCATCGTCATGGGGGCGAGTTGTCGGTGATCATGCTCGATATCGATCATTTCAAGCGGATCAACGACCAGCACGGGCACGCCGTGGGTGATCTGGTGCTTCAGGTGATCTGCAAGCGCATCAACCAACGGCTGCGGCGCAATGACGTGTTCTGTAGGCTGGGAGGTGAAGAGTTCATGGTGCTGTGCCCAGGGACGGATTCCCGGCAGGCATACGAGCTGGCGACGGAGTTATGGGCGTCGGTGCGTGGCGATTGTGTGGAAGGGGTTGGGCAGGTCACGGCCAGCTTCGGGGTCGCCAGTTGGCGGGAAACAGACCGGGGCGACGCCTTGCTGCTGCGCGCGGACTCAGGGGTGTACGCCGCCAAGCAGGCGGGCAGGGATCGGGTTGAGTTTGAGTTGCCTTGATGCGGGTATGACGAACGATTCTGTGTGGGATCGAATTCATTCGCGAGAGGCCGAAACATCCAGCCTCCTGGTTGGCTGACGCCCCGCTTCGCGAATGAGTTCGATACCACAGGTATTGGGCGAACCCTGTGGGAGCGACTGGTGTGGCAATCCACCTTGCTCGCGAATGGGGCGGTACCTGACTAAGGCTGCTGAATCGACACCGTAGTGTTAGCCAGTTTTGGCTGACGATACAGGTCGACCAGGACGTCATCGAGCACCGACGAGGCACCCCATGGGCGCGGGTCGTTGAGGATCGCGACCACGACCCAGGTGTTGTCATTGCTGTCGCGGCTGAACCCGGCGATGGCCCGTACGGTATTCAGGGTGCCGGTCTTGATATGGGCCTCACCCAGCAACGGGGTGCGCTTTAGGCGTTTGCGCATGGTGCCGTCCATACCGGCCAATGGCAGCGAACTCATGAACTCGGCGGCGTAAGGGCTTTTCCAGGCGGCCTGCAGCATCACCGCCATTTCCCGGGCGCTGACCCGTTCGGCGCGGGACAGGCCTGAGCCGTTTTCCATCACCAGATGCGGCGCGGTAATGCCTTTTTTCGCCAGCCACTGACGAATGACCCGCTGCGCGGCCTTGGCATCGTCGCCGTCAGCATCGTTGCGGAACTGCGCACCCAGGCTCAGGAACAGCTGCTGCGCCATGGTGTTGTTACTGAACTTGTTGATGTCGCGAATGATCTCCGCCAGGTCCGGGGAGAACGCTCTGGCCAGCAGTTTGGCGTTGGCCGGGACTGTGCCTGCACGATCAGGGCCTGCAATGCTGCCGCCCAGTTCCTGCCAGATGGCGCGTACGGCACCAGCGGTGTAGGTCGGGTGATCCAGCAGCGAGAGATAGGTCTGGGAGTTGCAGCCGTCACCCAGTTGACCGCTGACCACAACGTTCACGCTACCGTCAGCCTGGGTGGTCGGGTTGTAGAGCACATCCCCCGTGCACTGCTTGGACGGCAGCGCCTTGACCAGATTCTGTACATGGATACTGGCAATAGGCGGCTCCACCGACACCAGAACCTTGCCACCGTCGTTACGGGTCACGAAACGCAGGGCCTTGAGGTTGACCATCAAGGCGTCCGGCTTGACCAGGAACGGCTTGTTCAGGTCGTTACCGTCGTCATTGAAGACTGGCAATTGCGGTTGAATGAAGAAGCTGCGGTCAAGCACCAGGTCCCCGGTCACTTGCTGCACGCCATTGGCACGCAAGTCGCGCATCAACAACCAGAGCTTTTCCATATTGAGCTTGGGGTCGCCACCACCCTTGAGGTAGAGGTTACCGTTGAGCACGCCGTTGTTCAGGGTGCCGTCGGTGAAGAATTCGGTTTTCCACTGGTGGGTCGGGCCGAGCATTTCCAGGGCGGCGTAAGTGGTCACCAGTTTCATGGTGGAGGCCGGGTTGACGGAGACATCGGCGTTGTAAACGGTCGCGGTGCCCTGGCCGTTGAGGGGCAACATGACCAGCGACAGCGCGTCGTTGCCCAGCTTGGCGGCTTTGAGCGATTGTTGAACGCGCGCAGGAAGCGTGGTGTTGACTGGGGCAGCGTGGGCAGGGAGGGTCAATGGCAAAAGAAACGTGGCGAGCAACAGCGGACGCAAAGATTTGATCATTAAATAAAACCCTACTGCAAAGAGAGAAAAAGGGTTGAGGGCATGGATGGGTTCCCTCGGTAACTTGAAAAATGAACACTGAAACCAGAACGCACTGCGCGATAAATGTTTTGTAAGAAATGCAGTGCACAATCGACTGAACCGCATTATGCCCCAAGCGCGAGTGACTTGCGCCTTGGCAGCGCCGTCTGGGCAGCTATTTTTTGCGCTTTGCGGGCTGGCCGGGTCATGCCTGCAGACTGTCTGCTGTCCACGGCGCGGGCATTTAGCAGCTCAAGCTGGTAGAGTGCCGCCCGATATTTACTTAAGAGGATCGTTCCAATGGCCACTAACCGTTCCCGCCGCCTGCGCAAAAAACTCTGCGTGGATGAATTCCAGGAGTTGGGTTTTGAGCTGAACCTGGACTTCAAACAAGAGCTGGATGACAAGGCGATTGACGCTTTCCTCGACGCGTTCCTGAAAGACGCCATGGAAGCCAACGGTCTGGGCTATGTTGGCGGCGATGACTTCGGTCTGGTTTGCCTGAGCAAGCGTGGTTCCGTCAGCGAAGAGCAGCGCGCCACTGTTGAAGCCTGGCTCAAAGCCCGCAGCGAACTGACAGAGGTTACTGTCAGCCCGCTGATCGACGTTTGGTACCCGGAAAAAGAAATCAATCCGGCTGCCTGATGTTCAAAGGAAGTGGGCCCCGGCCCGCTTCCTGTCGCACAATCCTCGTTCTGCCCCCCGCGTTACCCCTCCAGATTCTTGCCCGGCGTCATCTCACCTGGTTTGGACCCTGCTGCCCATAAAATGCCTGTGGTTCATGAGGCAGCTCCCTGAATCTCTGTCTGGTGTGCCTGCAACGCCTGCTCGAAGCGGACCATGGCCGCGCCAAGTGCCTGCTGGCGTGCTGCAATCACCTGCTCCGATGCCGGCTCCTCACAGGCCTCCTCCAGTGCTTCGCACAGCTCTGTGACTTCCGTTGCCTGAACGATGCGGGCGGCGCCCTTGATCCTGTGTGCGATGTCCATCAAGGGCCGGACCTGCCCGGATGTCGGCAGGGCAAGCAACAGTTCCCGATCCTGCTCGCTGCTATGGATCAATTGCTCCAGCATCCGCTGAACCATTTCGGGGCGGCCTGCGGTCAGGGCGCTGAGGCTTTTGGGGTTGAACACCAGGGGTAGGGCAGCGTGCGTAGGCGGTACAAGGGCATCGATTTTCACCAGCCTTTCGCTCAAGGCCATGAGACTGATGGGTTTGAACAGACAGTCATCCATGCCTGCTTCGCGACAGCGCTCGATTTCCTCGGGTTGGGCATTGGCGGTAAACCCCAGCACCGGGCAATGCCCGCGGGACAGGGTCGCTTCGTATTCGCGGATGGCGCGGGTCATGGCGTAGCCGCTCATGACGGGCATGTTGCAGTCGGCAATGACCAGATCGAAATGCCCCTCCAGCCAGAGCTTGAGACCCTGCGCGCCTTGTTCTGCGGTCTGGCAGAGATGCCCCAGGAAGCCGAGCTGTTGACACAACAGCAACCGGTTGGCGGGGTGATCATCGACCACCAGAATGTTCAATGCCGTGTGTGCCCGGGGTTGTGTCTCACGCGGCAGCGCCAGCAGTTCGACGGGCTCAAGGGTGGTCAGGTCAAAGATCATGTGCACCTGAGTTCCCAGGCCCGGGTGGCTGTCGAGGGTCAGTGTGCCCCCCATCATTTCACACAGGCTGCGGCAGATGACCAGCCCCAGGCCCGCGCCTGTTCTGGCCAGGTGTCCCGAGTTATCGGCCTGGGAGAATGGCTCGAACAAACGCTGCTGATCGGCTGCGCTGATGCCGATACCGCTGTCCTGGATGTCCACCAGCAGGCGCAGTTGTTGAGGTGACAGGCCGTCCTCGGCACGCAGGCTGATTCTGATCTGGCCCTGGTGGGTGAACTTGATGGCATTGCTGATCAGGTTGGACAGGATTTGCTTGAAACGCAGCGGGTCAATCAATACGTCAATGTTGATCCGGCTGTCGAGGTCCATCAGCAGGACCAGTTCCTTTTGTCGCGCCAGGCCGTCGAACACCCGGACGACCGATTCCACCAGCTGGCGCAGGTTGGCCCGTTCTGGGCTGAGGCTCAGGCGACCGGATTCTATGCGGGCGATGTCCAGGATGTCTCCAATCAGGCTCAACAGATCCTTCGCCGAGCTATAGGCTACTTCAATGGCCGGACGGTCCAGTTCGCCCTGATCGGCTCTTTTGAGTGCCAGTTCCAGCATGCCGATGACAGCATTCATGGGGGTGCGGATTTCATGGCTCATGGTAGCCAGGAAGGTGCTCTTGGCCCGGTTCGCATCGTCCGCGTGGTCCTTCGCTGCGCGCAATTCTTCGATCAGTTCGCGGCGTTCGCTGATATCGATCCAGCCGCCGATGATCCCTTGTACTTTGCCCAGGGAATCGCGGAACGGCAGTATCCAGTGGTAAATGGTCATCATCCGGTCGCCGATCTGCAACGCACGATCCATGACCAGCGGTTTGCCGTCATCCATCACCCGTTGGTAGTCGGCCGCGTACTCCCTGGCTTCGAACAGGTTGCTGAGCACACCGTCCGTGACGCTCTTGCCGATAACGTCTGCACGACGCGCGGAAAATGCCGTGAGGTAGCTGTCATTGCAGGTCTGCAGCAGCCCCTCCCGGTCGCGAACGTAGATTGGATGCGGAGTGCCGTTGACCAGCGCGCTCATGAATTCGAACTGGTCGTTAAGGGCGCGCTCGGTGCGTTCGCGCTGTTTGATCTGGCTGCGCATATACGCGTTCCAGGCCAGCGAGCCCAGCAGCAACAGGCCGACGCCCAGGATGACCTGATAGATCAGGCGTTGATGTTCCCGCCAGGCTCCGTCTCCGGCCGGGACGTAGGAGCGCCAGCGGTTGTTGATGACCGCGAGGTCTTCCGGGGCAATGCTCGACAGGGCCTTGTCGAGGATGGACGTCAGCTCGGTGGCGTTACGGGCGGTGGCCATGGCGATCCGCGCGGGTTGTTCGCCAACGGTGGCGGTCATTTGCAGGGCTTCCTCGAAAGCCCCCGATGACAGGGAATAGTTGGCCGTCAGTAGCGAAGTGATAGCGCCATCGACCTGCTCCTTGGCGAGTATGTCCAAGGCCTGGGCCGGACTGTCCGTTTCAACCAGGATGACATCAGGGAATTGCCGTTGCAGGTAGGGCAGGAGGGGGCTGCCTCGGGTGAGGGCAACGCGGTGGCCGGCCATCTGATCCAGGTGCGTGGGCCCCGGCAGAGTTTTGCGGGCGACCAGGACGAATGAGTTGTCCAGGTAAGGGCGGCTGAAATTGAAGCGGTTTTCCCGGTCGTCACTTGGGATCATGGCCCCGATCAGGTCGGCCTGGCCCTGGCTGACCTGGTTCATCATCTCGCTCATGCTTGCCACCCGCCGGACGTCGAAACGCAGCCCCGTGCGCAGGCGAACCAGCTCCAGCAGGTCGGCCGTAATACCCCGAAAATTGCCGCTGGAATCGAAGAAGGTCAGCGGTGCATAGGCGTCATTGATGACCAGGCGCACGGTCGGGTGCTGGGCTACCCAGCGCTCTTCCCGGGGTGTGAGTTGCAGTTTCTGGTCGGTGAGCATCAAGTCGCTGCCCGCTCCCCAGCGCTTGGAAATGGAGATGCGTTCTTCGACCGGGATGGCTTTGAGTGTCTGGTTGACGATGGTCAGCAGCTGGGTGTCGTCGCTGCGGATGGCGAAGCTGAACCCGTTGGCTTCGTGTTTGCCGAAACTGGCCATCTGCACGTTGTTCAGGTAGCCCTTGTTGATGAGGTAATGGGTGGAAATAGTGTCGCCGAGGAAGACATCGGCCTGGTTGAACGCCACCGCGTTGATGGCGCTTTCGAACGAGGGGTAGGTTTGAAGGTTTGCCTTGGGGTAAAGCGCCTCTACTTCCTCGGTGGGCAAATAGTGATAGACCATGCTCAGCCTCATGCCCTCCAGCCCTTCGTTCAGGGGGCGGGTTTCCCCGACACGGGTGACCAGCACGGGTTGGTCGGCGGCATAGGGCGCCGACAGGCGGATGCGCTTGTCGGCTGCTTCAAAACCGTTGGCACTGCCCAGCAGGTCAATCTGCCCCTGTTCCAGTGCGGCGATGGCGGCTGCCCTGGATTCGAAGCGCCGCACAGTGATGGGCAGGTCCAGCGCCCTGGAGAGAATGCCTGCGTAGTCGGCGGTGAAACCTTCGTAGTCCCGGCCAGTGAGAGTCAGGTCGAAGGGCGGGTAATCCGGTGCTGAGGTGCCCAGGACAAGCCCGCGCTTATTGCGCACCCATTGCCATTGGCTGGTGTCCAGCTGGACTTCCATGTGTCCTGGGGTAGAGCGGCTAAGCAGATCGTAGTGTTCAGGCACCCCAGGTTCTGCCTGCAGGCTGACACTCAGGCAAAGGCCTGCGACCAGCATCAAATAATCCGTTAAGCGCATGGACATCCGTTTTCTCACACTAGCGCGTTGCGTTTCGCCATCTCGATTAGTTCAACCAAGGTCTTGACCTTGAGTTTCTGCATTAATCGGGTCTTGTAAGTGCTGACGGTTTTGTTGCTGAGGAACATGCCCTTGGCGATTTCTTTATTGGTGCGACCTTGGGCAAACAACTGCAATACCATCAATTCACGATCATTCACTAACTTGAAGAGTTCGATTTCACTCAGTTTTCCATCTTCCCGACTTGCCGGGTTAAGGGCCTGGCTTGGGAAGTAATTGTAGCCTGATAATACGGCTTTGACCGAACTGAGCAGTTCACTCAAGTCTTCCTGCTTGCACACGTAACCGGCAGCACCCGATTGCATGCAGCGTATCGCGAACAGGCTCGGCGTCTGTGCCGTCAGCACCAGAATTTTTGATGGCAAATTCATAGCATTGAAGCGGGCCAGGACTTCCAGGCCATCGAGCTTGGGAATGCTGATATCCAGGATGATGAGGTCGGGCATACATTCACGCACCATTTGCATGGCGTCGACACCGTTGTCAGTTTCACCGACCACCTCATAATTTTCGTTCTCAAGCAGCATTCTGACAGCAAGCCGAATAACCGGATGGTCATCGATGATAAAAACTGAGTTCATAATTTAATCCATACCAGCATCTAAGAAAGGGCGCACCTTAGCTCAGATGTTCGGACGGGCGCACGAACAGACGTGGCTGATGAGTGGATATAGGAAACTTCCTACAGCAATTAGAGTATCGACGTACGAAATGCTCCCGTTTAAGCGTGAATGTTTAAAGTAACGCGGCTTTTTAATATGACGTTTAGTTATGTGTTTTTTGGATCCATTAAAGCGTATTAACGGGGTTCCGCGCACCGTTTGAACCGTGATTTATTGCCGTGCATGTGTCTATCGGGGGCAGGTGCAAGCTGTAGCAAAGGCGTTCAGGTGTCATGACGGGCCAGCGACAGCAATCGTGCCAATTCTGGGCCTTGCAGTGGTTTGGTCAGGCACCCCAACAGCGGTACGCCGCGGCCGATAGCTTGCTCCTCCAGCGCCTGAAGCTGTATCCCCGACAGGCTGCTGAGGATGATGGCCTTGCGTACCATGCCCCGTTGGCTGGCCTGTTCGATCAGGTCAAACCCTGAAAGGTCGGGCAGGCCCTGGTCGCACAGCAGCAGGTCGTAAGGGGTCGGCGCCCGCTCCATCGCCATCAGCGCCTCGGCGGCGTCCAGTACCGGCGTCAGCAGGAAGTAACCCTGATTGTTCAGCAGGATTTGCGTGGCGATCAGTTGGAAAGGGTGGTCCTCGACCAACAGTATTCGCAGCTTGTGTTTAAACATCAGGTTTTCCGTACAGGGGCGCATGTGCAGGGTGCACACATCGAGGCAACCGCTCCCGGTTTTGCTTTCGGTCGGGTGGTCGGTGCGCAAGGTGTGGGATTATTCCCCTGGGCGGCAAGTCAGGCGATAGGGCCTTTCTGTTTTGCGTGTAGGGTGTCTCTGAAATTTTGGTGCGCAGTTCATACATGGGTTGCCTGAACCGAATGAACGAGTAAGCAAGCTCATTCATTCGGCAGGCAAGACAACCCGCAATGACAGCGTGCAGCGTTACATCGGACTAGAGCGGCCGGTCATCTCCCTGGCCATTTCACTGGCGTAGCTGTCTGTCATGCCGGCGATGAAATCGATCATGCGCAGGAACGACTTGTGCAGCGGCCACTGCGGATCGGGGGCGTTGTTGCCCAGCAGGTCAAGGATGCGGCGATGCTTGAACGATGGAGTGCGCCCACCGAATTGTTCCAGTGCGGCGCCGCAGAATGCGTTGAGCAACACTTCCAGGGTGGTGTAGGCACCGATTTCATGCAGCGTCTTGCGTTTGTCCTGGAAGATCTTTTCCCGGGCCATGTCCTTGGCACTGAGCACGCAGCGTTTGGCCGGGCCGTGCATGTGTTCGACCAGATCACCACTCAAGGTGCCAGCCAGTAACGCATCCTGCTGCTCGACGAAGGCCCGGGCGGCGGCGTTGGTCAGGTGTTCGATCGCCTTGCCACGCAGGATTGCCAGCTTGCGGCGGCGAGAGTCGTTGGGCCCCAGTTGACGGTAGGTTTCCGGCAAGTCGTCACCCACCAGCCCCAGCAACAGGGACTCGACTTCGGCGTACTCCAGCAGGTCCATCTCCAGCCCGTCTTCCAGGTCGATCAGGGCATAGCAAATGTCGTCCGCGGCTTCCATGAGGTACACCAGGGGATGGCGCGCCCAGCGCTGGTCTTCGATCTGCGGCAGGCCGAGTTTGCTGGCGATCTGTTCCAGGATCGGCAGTTCGCTCTGGTAGCAGCCGAACTTGTGCTTCTTGTAGCCCAGCGAGTCAGCGTGACGGGCTGTCCAGGGGTATTTCAGGTAGGTGCCCAGAGTGGCGTAGGTGAGTCGGGTGCCGCCGTCGAACTGGTGGTATTCAAGCTGGGTCAACACCCGAAAGCCCTGGGCATTGCCTTCGAAGTTGAGAAAGTCGTTGCGCTCCACATCGCTCATGGCGTCCAGCCAGCCGCGCCCGGCCGCCTGCTTGAACCAGTTGCGGATGGCGTCTTCCCCGGAGTGCCCGAAGGGCGGGTTACCGATGTCGTGGGCCAGGCAGGCCGATTGCACCACCATGCCCAGATCGCTGGGTTCGCACCAGTCGGGCAGCGCGTTGCGGATGGTTTCGCCGACCCGCATGCCCAGGGAGCGGCCGACACAACTGACTTCCAGCGAGTGTGTCAGGCGGGTGTGAATGTGATCGTTGCTGGACACGGGGTGAACCTGGGTCTTGCGGCCCAGACGGCGGAATGCGCCGGAAAAAATGATCCGGTCGTGGTCTTTGTGAAAGGGGCTGCGTCCCAGTTCTTCCGGGCTGTGCAGCGTCTTGCCGAGTCGTTCGCGGGTAAGCAGGGTTTGCCAATCCAAGGCGTTCACTCCATCTGGTAGATACCCCTAGCTTCCCGGTTCGCTCCCTTCACCGCAAGGGCTGATCGGCCTACAGCCCGGCGGCGTCGATATCGATCAGCAGCAGGCGCTCGCCATTCTGGAAAAACTGGCCAGCGGTCAGGCAGTACTGGTTGCTGGTGGCGTCGCGGTACGTGTTGGACAGGGTCAGCCGTCGCTCATGCCAGCCCTCAGCCAGCAGGTGATAGAAATACGGACGCCATGACCAGTTGTGGCCCAGATAGCTGGCATCCGCCTGCCATTGGCCGTTGCGCCACTCCAGGTTGGGGGTCAATTGTGTGCCATGGCGATCGCATTGATAAAACCGCAGCAGCCAGGGGTAATCATGAAACTGCGGCAACGCTGCAAGCGGGGCCTGACCCTGAGCCCAGGCTTGCAGCAGGTTCATCAATTTGCTCAGTTGCTTGCGCAGGGCCATCAGGCGTCCGCGCTCGGCCAGTTTATGCAGCACGTAGTGGTCGCGCAGTTGGGCGAATTGCTGCGTGAACGCATCAGCCTTGAAGAAATCAATCTGGCCTTGGGCGAACAGGAAACCCTGGACATAACGCGACCCGCACTCCAGGGCGAAATGCAGTTCAGCCTCGGTTTCCACACCCTCGGCGATGATCCAGCAACCGGTTTTTTCCGCCATCAGCGCCAGTGCCTTGACCACATCACTGCTGGGGCCTCCCCGTGCCGCTGCCTGGAATAAACGCATGTCCAGCTTGAGGATGTCTGGTTGCAACGCCAGTACCCGATCCAGTTGCGAGTAACCGGCGCCGAAGTCGTCGATGGCAATCCGCGCCCCGGCTTCCCGATACAGTGCCACCACCTCTGCCAGGCGCTGGCTGTCACCACTGAGTTCGGTAATTTCAAAGACCACACGCTGCGCTGCAACGCCATGCTGCTTCAGCTGTTGCAGGCTGGGGAGTGACTGGCCGGTACGTAGACGACTGATCCAGCGGGGCGAGATGTTCAGGCTCAGAAACCAGTCTTCAGGGGCTTCATGCAGGCGGCTCAGGGCATCGGCGCGAATGATCCGATCCAGCCGACGCAACGCAACCGGTGGCATTCTGGGGTCGGCAAACAGCGGGCCGACCGACCGCAGACTGCCGTCGCTCTGACGCAGTCGTCCCAAGGCTTCAACACCAGCAATACGGCCTGTAGCGGTATCGATGAACGGCTGAAAGCAGGCAAGCGGTTGCCCATCGATCACATGGCCTCCTTAGTCAGGCTCAAATCACATCCTTAAAACACGAAAAAGCCCGACACCCCTTGAAAGCCAAAGGGTGTCGGGCTTGTTGTGCTTTGCAAGAATGCAGCCAGATGACGAAACTCAGGGTTTGCGGCCGTTGCCCTGCATTGCCAGCTTGATCAAGGGCATGAGGCTGGTGCCCAGTTTGACCAGCCGGGTAAGGGTGCCGGTGCTGCCATTTCTGGCCCCTTTGCCACTGAGAAACCCCAGCAGGGTGACGATGCCCATCCCCCAAAGCGGGGCATGTTTGATACCCAGCGTGCCTTGCCAGTCCTGGGTCATGCCGCGTACCCGGCGCAGAGGCTGCAGCATCTGGCTGGATTCGTGGCGAATCTCCTGGCGATGCATTTCCATGCGCAACCGGATCAAGGCCTTGCGCAGTTCGCGCCGGGAGTTGGTTTGAGGCAGTTCGGGCAGGCTCATGGCATCAATCGCTCGCGGTCATTGGCCAGTTCTTCGAGGGTGGCGTGGAAGGGTGACGATTCATCGAAAATCGCCGCCTTTAAACGCATCGCGCAGAACAGGGCGGCCAATGTGTAGAAGATGCAGAGACCAATGATCCCGGCCAGGCGATAGCTGTCCCACAAAATGATCAGCAGCAATGCCGACAGCCCCGTGAGCAGCAACAGAGCAAACACCAGTGCCAGGCCTGCGAACAGCAACAGGCTCAGGGTGCGTGCTTTTTGCTCTTGCAGTTCGATGCCGAACAGCTCGACGTGGCTGTGCAGCAAACCAAGGAACGCGGCACCCAGGCGCCGCGGTGAGGAGGTATGGTCCGCCGGTGGCGGCCCGGATTCCGTTCCCAGAGCCATAATCGTTAGCGCCTTGTGGCCAGCAGACCCAGCACGAAGCCGATGCCTGCGGCAATGCCGACGGATTGCCATGGATTGGTCTGCACATAATCTTCGGTCGCCAGTACGGCGGCCTTGCCACGTTCCTTGAGCGACTCTTCGGTCAGTTTCAGGGTTTCGCGAGCGCGCAGCAGGCTTTCGTGAATCTGGCCACGCAATTCGTCAGCCTGATCACCCGCCAGGCTGGCGGTGTGCTCCAGAAGTTTCTCGGTGTCGGCAACCAGGGTCTGGAAGTCAGCCATTAAAATATCCTGGGCGTTCTGAGCAGTTTGGCGAGCCATTGGTTTCTCCGTTAAGTGGCGTATGGATGTTTCGAGTATGAGGCTTTGCTGAAGGTTCATTTCAATTGATTCAGCCATGCAACATATGGGCTGGTACAGCTTTTGCTTCTCGTTGGTGCGCCATGGAGGGTGGATGCGCCGATGCAGAGCGCGAAGGTACGCGATAACGCGCAAACCTTACTCCAAAACCATAAAACCCGAGAAAAAACTGAAGCGAACGCGCGATCCGAGAAGTTTCATGCCCCATGCTGGGTCGACCGCTGCCTGTTTATAGAAAGCAGTGGCGCCACTACGGTGCATTCGAATGCCTGCGTGATCCGCTTTGGTGCTTTTCCTTTATTTGCAGGCCTGCCCCCTCGATGGAAAACCTACAAAGCGCCGTGGACACCCTCGTCCACAGCTCCAATACCTTGTTCCTTTTACTGGGCGCGGTCATGGTCCTGGCCATGCACGCCGGCTTTGCCTTCCTGGAAGTCGGAACCGTACGACAGAAAAACCAGGTTAATGCGTTGTCGAAAATCCTCAGCGACTTCGCGGTATCGACCCTGGCGTACTTCTTTATCGGCTACTGGATTTCCTACGGCGTGAGCTTCTTGCAGCCCGCCGCAGTCATCAGTGCTGATCATGGCTACTCGCTGGTGAAGTTTTTCTTCCTGCTGACCTTCGCGGCCGCCATCCCGGCGATCATTTCCGGCGGCATTGCCGAGCGTGCCCGGTTTGCCCCGCAGTTGTGTGCGACGGTGTTGATCGTAGCCTTCGTTTATCCATTTTTCGAGGGCGTGGTCTGGAATGGCAACTTTGGCCTGCAAGCCTGGCTGCTGGCCCGGTTCGGCGCCAGCTTTCACGATTTCGCCGGTTCCGTGGTGGTTCACGCCATGGGCGGCTGGCTGGCGCTGGCGGCAGTGACACTGTTGGGGCCGCGCAATGGCCGTTATCGCGAAGGGCGTCTGGTGGCCTATCCGCCGTCGAGCATTCCGTTTCTGGCGTTGGGTTCTTGGATTCTTATCGTTGGCTGGTTCGGCTTCAACGTCATGAGCGCCCAGACCCTGCAAGGCCTCAGTGGCCTGGTGGCGGTCAACTCGCTGATGGCCATGGTCGGTGGCACTGTCGCGGCGCTGGTGATCGGGCGCAACGACCCCGGGTTCTTGCATAACGGCCCGCTGGCAGGGCTGGTGGCGATATGCGCTGGTTCCGACCTGATGCACCCGGTCGGCGCGTTGATAACCGGCGTGATCGCGGGCGGCTTGTTTGTCTGGTGCTTCACCGCCGCCCAGGTGCGCTGGAAGATTGATGACGTGCTGGGCGTATGGCCGTTGCATGGCCTGTGTGGCGTCTGGGGTGGCATTGCCTGCGGTATCTTCGGCCAGACTGCATTGGGCGGGTTGGGTGGTGTGAGCCTGACCAGCCAGTTGATCGGCAGCGCGCTGGGCGTTGCGGTGGCCCTGATCGGCGGGTTTGCGGTGTACGGCCTGATCAAGGCGGTCGCTGGCTTGCGCTTGACTCAGGAGCAGGAGTATTACGGCGCGGACCTGTCGATTCACAAGATCGGTGCGGTCAGCCAGGACTGAGGTTCTTCTGCCTGGCGCGCTCGAGCCCCGGGCGCGCTTCCATAATCTCCCTGCTTGGCTATGCTCTAGGCTCTGTGGCGCGGTGTCCTGGCTTTATTGGCGTATTTGGTGTGAATACGCCAATCCGTAGTGGAGATGTTCATGGAGCGGCTGTATTCGCTGCAAGGTTTGAGGGGCTTAGCGGTGTTGGGTGTGGTGCTGTTCCACATGACCTCCGTTGAGGCGAAGTTCTCCGGTGGCGACATTCTTCTTCCCCCCCGTTTTCTGGATTTCTTCCAGCTGGGCGTGGACCTGTTCTTCATCATCAGTGGCTTTGTGATGGTCATCGTCAGCCGGGGTCGCTTCCAGAGCAGTGTGGAAACCCAGCGCTTCCTGTTCAACCGCGTATCGCGGATCTATCCCACGTACTGGCTGTATTTCTTCCTGACCCTCGCGGTTTACTTGCTGCAGCCCGGCATGGTCAACAGCTCACACGGGTCGTCGAACCTGTTGATGTCTTTCGCGCTGCTGCCCAACGACAAGGTGCTGTTGGTGATGGTCGCCTGGTCGCTGGTGTTTGAGCTGTGGTTCTACCTGCTGTTTTCCGGCTTCCTGTTCTTCCAGGAGCGACGCTTGCCCGTTCTGCTGGCGGTCTGGGCCGCGATCATTATCGTGTTCAATACCCTGGCCAATTGGGAAGACTACTCCTCGGCACTGAAAATCATGCTGCATCCCTACGCCCTGGAGTTCATTGTCGGTGTGGCCCTGGCCCGGTTCTTCTACAGCCCGCACAGTGCCCGTGTTCCCACCGCTGTGGTCTGGTCAGCGCTGCTGGTTGCGTTGCTGGCGGGCATCCCGTTGATCGGCTATTACCGGCTGTTCGATGCCCAGGGGATGCCTCGCATGTTTTCGGTGGCTGCGGTATTTGGCACCCTGGTGCTGGCGATGGTGCTGCTTGAACGGCGCAAGCTAATTGCGATGCCGACCTTCATGGTGGCTGTAGGTGATATGTCCTACACCTTGTACCTCTCGCATTTACTGGTGCTGGGTGTCATCGGTCGGGTTTGGCAAATGCTCGGCAACTGGCCGGACAGCTATTGGGACAATGCGTTCTTTGCTGTCCTGATGATGGGCGCCGTGGTCTGTTATGGCTGGGTCGGCTATCGCTTTTTCGAGAAGCCGGTCCTGGACTGGGCCAACGAGTTTTGCAAACGTCGTTTCCGGCGCGACGCCAGACCGGTCAAGGCATGAGCAGATATCGATAGCAGGCAGGGCGTAAATTCTGATTTGATGCACGTTCCGCTCAGCCATTGAGGTCCACCCGGACATGCAGCTCGCCGCAATCACGCCCTACGGTGGAATCACCGTCATGCTCCCGGTTGCACTGGTCATCACACTATGGTTAATGCTGACCCGCTCCAGGCAATCGGCCATGCTCTGGGTTGGCATTGTGCTGTTCGTGTACGGCGTAGTCGGGGTCAGCAAAATTCTGTTCAAGGGCTGGGGCGTGGCGCTCGATAGCCTGGGCATCTTCGTGCTGAGCGGGCACGCCATGAATACTTGCCTGATGTTGACGGTGGGTCTGAGCCTGTTGGGCAGGCAGATCCATTCCTCCCTGCGCTGGCCGTCCGCTGCACTGGGGTTGGTGCTGGCGTGGCTGTTCAGTATTTATTGCGTTGCACCCTTTATCCACCCGCTCCCGGAAGCCATTGCCGGGGCGTTGCTGGGATCGATTGCCGCCTGCCTGTTTCTGTTCTGTCTGGAAAACATCAGCATCCGCAAGATTCCGTCCTCTGCGGTGGTCGCGGGGTTGATGCTGATCGCCCTCAGCACAACCACCACCAAGTACACCGCCGAATCGCTGCTGGATCGAATTGCGGTGAAAATTTCAGGCGGCGAGAAGGCATATAAACAGCCTGAATGGCGGGTGCCGGAAGATCCTTCCTGACACTCGACTCACCCTTGCCTCAAGCCTAAACTGACCACCCTGACTCCTGTCCGTGCGCGAGGTCCGGCTCATGCCTCCTGAATGCCAATTGTTCGGCACCCTGGGTTGCCATTTGTGCGAAGTCGCTGAAGCAGAGCTGTTGCCCCTGGTCGTGGAGCATGGCTTGCTGGTGGAACTGGTCGACATCGGTGAGAGCGAGGCGTTGTTCGAGGACTACGGCTTGCGCATTCCGGTGCTGCGGCGGGTAGACACCGGGGCCGAGCTGGACTGGCCGTTCGACGTGGAGCAGGTGGTGCAGTTTCTTCTTTGATGGTTGCGAAAACCCAATCGTATAAAACTCAGCCGTCGAGCCCGTATGAGGCTTCGAAACGTTTAAACGCGAGGAGTACCTGTGTCCGAGATTCACGAGTATCAGACATTCATTGCGCTTGTTGATGCTTCTTACCGTCACTGGACGGGGCACGGACTGCCGACACCTGATTCTGTAACACCCCAGGAACGAAGCCTTTGGCTGCATCAGCATGCCCCTTTCAGCCTGCTGGCCCACGATGTGGCCGACGATCCGGCCTTTTTCTATGCCAACGAATGCGCCGTTGCCTGCTTCAAGTACCCACGGGCCAAACTGATTGGCATGCCATCGCGCTTCAGTGCATCGCCCCTGGATCGCGCCGCGCGCCAGGTACTGCTTGAAGAGGTGACGGCCAATGGCATCGCCCACGGATACACCGGTTATCGAGTAGACCAGGACGGCCAGCCGTTCATGATCCATGAGGGCATCGTCTGGACCCTGGTGGATGAACAGGGTAAGCGTTGCGGGCAGGCGGCCCTGTTCTGGCCCGACGCCGAGCGGATCGGCCAGCTGGAATGAGGCGCCGCCTCAGCCCCCCGTTTGCTGCAGCACAAACGCCAAGAAGGCCTTGAGTTTGGGGGCCTGTTCCTTGGCGAATGGATAGACCATGTGCACCGGCTTGGGGTCGGGCAGATTGTCCACCAGAAGGGGGACAAGCTGCCCGCTGGCCAGCGCCGGGGCGACCAGAAAGTCCGGTTGCATCAGAATGCCGACGCCGGCAATCGCCGCCTGCACCAGGGTTTGCCCATCGTTACTGGCCAGCACAGGCTGCCTGGGCCAGCGCACGGGCAACCCCTTGTCGTCGATCAATGACCAGGAAAAGCGGCTGTTCCAGCTGGTGTGGGTCAGGATTCGATGTTCGGCCAACTGTTCCGGTGTCTGCGGCGTGCCGCAACGCTCCAGATAGTCGGGCGCTGCGCAGACCAGCATTCGGTACAGGGGCAGGGGTTTGGCCACCAGGTCGACGTCAGCCAGTTCTGAAACCCTAAAGGCCAGGTCAAAGCCTTCGTCCAGCAGGTCCACCATCTGGTTGCTCAGGATCAATTCCACCCTGATGTCTTCGAATACCCGCAAAAACTCTGCCACCAACGGCGCCACCATCGCGCTGCCCAAGGTCATCGGGGCGCTGATGCGCAACAGGCCACCGGGGCGTGCGGTCGAGGCCTCGATGCTGGCGTAGGCCTGCTCGACCTGCTCCAGCGCTCGTTTGGCTTCCCCGTATAGGATCCGACCCTCGGCGGTTACGCTTTGCCGCCGCGTGGTTCGCTGAATCAGGCGGACGCCAAGCTCCTGTTCCAGTGCCTGAACGTGCTTGCCGACCATCACTGCCGACAGGCCCAGCACCTCTGCCGCTGAGGCGAAACTGCCCTGATCCACGGCGGTGACGAAGACTTCCAGGCGTTTGAGCTTGTCCATGATTACGAACTTAAAGTTAGGAAAGAGCGAATCTAGCACGGTTTATCCGAGAGGTTTTCGTACCTAAGATGGCGCATTGCGCATTTTTCAGATGCCGACTACTGCCGAGGTCCCGACATGCAAAACCACCTGCCCGATGCCATCCAGCGTCTGCCGCGCCTGGAAATTCTCGACCAGCCCACCCCGATCCAGCGTCTCGTCCGTCTCGAAGCAGCATTGGGCGATGGCTTGAATGGCGTGCGTATTTTCGTCAAGCGCGATGACCACATTCCTATCGGCGGCGGGGGCAACAAATTACGCAAACTGGAATTCCTGCTGGGCGACGCCATTCACCAGGGTGCGGATACCCTCATCACGGTCGGCGGCCTGCAATCCAATCACGCTCGCCTGACCGCCGCGGTTGCGGCGCGACAAGGCCTGGCCTGTCATCTGGTGCTGGGCAAGGCCGTGCCGCGAACGGATCGGGACTATGAACAAAACGGTAACGTGCTACTGGACCGGATTTTCGGGGCGCACATGCATGTACTGGAAACCGGGGAAAACACCCTGGCGTTTGCTGAACACAAGGCTGAGCAACTGCGCAGTGCCGGTCACGTGGTGGCAGTGATCCCCACGGGAGGATCGACCCCGCTCGGTGCACTGGGCTATGCCGTTTGCGCTGAAGAAATTCAGCAGTTCAGTGCCCGCACAGGCACGCACTTCAGCAAAGTGATGGTCGCCAACGGCAGCTCCGGCACTCACGCGGGCCTGGCGGCAGGCTTTGCCAGCATGGGGTTGTCGCCGCAAATGGTGCACGGTTTTGCGGTGCTGGTTGAGGCGCTCGCGACTGCTGAGACCACGTTGAAATTGACCAACCAGGCGCTGCAACTGTTGGGAGGGTCGCCGGTGGCGCTGACCGACATCGAGGTGGATGGCAGTCACCGGGGAAGCGGTTACGGCATTCCTACGGATGGCATGTTCCAAGCCGTGCAACTGCTGGCCCGAACCGAAGGCCTGCTGCTTGATCCGGTCTACTCCGGCAAGGCATTCGCCGGGATGTTGGCAGATATAAGGGCAGGGGCCTACAGTGCCGGTGACAACCTGCTGTTTGTGATGACTGGCGGGACACCGGGGTTGTATGCGTATCAGGAGGCGTTTGAGTGAGCTGATGGACCTGTAGCCTTCGCGAGCAAGCTCGTCTCCCACAGGTTTTTAGGTATGCGGCAGATTTTGTTCTGGACCTGAATTCTCCGGTGTCGCGAAGATTAAAAGGGTTTCAAACAGCCCGGGAGTTTCATATCCCCACGAAGGGGGTTGAACAGGTCATAGCGGCGATGAGTGCAGCGCACGCCTTCGCCGGATTGCCCAACCCGGCCCTCCAGATTATCTTCACCCTCCGATACATTCCCTTCAATGGCATGGAATGAAACGCCATCACAATCAACAACCATACCGGTATGACCATGGCCTGGGTTTTTTTGGAATAATTCAACTTCAACACCCTGGTTGTTCGGTGGTTCCTTTATTCCGACGCAGGAGCGGGTGACCTCAATAAATAGTCCACGTGCTTTTTTTCAGCAATATATTGTTGTGCAAGCGTATTGTGTTCGATTCGAGCAGACAGAAACTCCATGGCGTGAGGATCTATCTTACGTTTCCTATAACCTCCTTATTTATAGTTGTTATCTTGCCCTGCCAAGGGTAAACGGCCACCCAGGCATTTTTGAGGTTCCATACCATTGGCCGAGCAGCGTCGCAGGGCTTCTGCTACATCGAATGCCGTGGACTCAACGGGGGTGGTACGCCAGACAATGGCGTCGCTGTCGGTCTTTGCAACAAAATCACCAAACGGAAGATCTTTTGAGCGAGGATCCCATTCAAGTGCTGCCAGAGTCTTGAAGCGCAACTCGTTATTACCGTCCTTGCTAAAGGCAGCAAAATCGTAAAGCTCTTGAGCTTTTTTGCCTGATACGACAGGTCGTTTGGCCGCGATACTCACGTCCTCTCTGAGGCCTGCGGCTTCTGTGCTGCTAACGGGAACGGCGTTAACGAAAAATCCAAAATAGTCGTTACGAACCGTGATGGGCTCCTTGCAACTTCCATCGGCGGCTGTTTTTCCGTAGGCCAACGAAAATGCCGGTGTCAGTTGCGTTGCCCAGCAGTAGCTATTGTCATTTGTTTTAGTGATGTCGAAAAAACCGTCTTTCTCCAGTCCCGGGCTGGCGTAAATAACGGCAATCGTGCCGTTGGATTCAAAGCCGGTGTTCCGGCATTGGCCATTGGGAGAGAAACTGAGTTTGATGTTGCCCTGTTTTATATTGTCGGCCTGTTTCTGTTGTACGCTGGATTCCACCAGCGAGTTGGCATAGCCTGCAAAAAATTGAAAGCCCTCGGCAAAGGGGTTCGCTGGAATAGGCAGATTTTTGGTGATCGTGACCAATCCATTCAGTGCTTCACCCCAGGCGTTCCGTTTTTTTCCTTTTATGATATTGAAGTCGAAGTCGACATTAAGGTAACTGGCGTTTTCATTTTTGAGTTGTAGCCCTTCCAGAAGACCAAACTCCAGCGGGATGGAGACGCCGTGACCTTTGGAGTAGCTTTCAATGTCTGCTTCAATCATTCGCGGGAAGGAAACTTTCTCGGTTTTTGAGCCTGTTTTCCCACTGATGGTGGTGTTGATAATGACGCCCGCATATTTGTCTTCGGTGAACAGCCCACTTTCCTTGTTCAAGATGACGCGTCTGAGTGTCAGCCAGACCTGATCGGTTGATGAATTAATGCAGCGTGAGCTGGCACCGTCGGGAATTCTGATAATGACGGCGCCTTTTGCTTCGACGGCAAAGGAAGATGACACGTAGAAGGGAGCAGGGAGTGCGAGCGACAGGATAATTGCAGATTTTATGTTCATAAAAATGAATCTCTGCTTGAAGGAGCTATTTTTTACCAAAAACATTTTTATTTTTGTGAGCGATGACACGTGTTGTTGTAACTCAGAAAATTATTAATTTTGAGTTGATCGTAGTTCATGGTTAGCGCATGGAAATATCGATTGGCGATATCGATTATTGCTTTTGATTCTTGGCATGAGTGGCGCGTTTTAACGGGGGTCTTTAGCCGTTGTTAAATTCTATCCAACGTGGTGCTCGTTATTGAAAGGGTTCCTCGTACTAAAGTTTCTTCGCGAGCAAGCTCGTCTCCCACAGTGGTTTTGGCTCCTACAGGTTGCGGCCAAACATAGAATCTCCTACCGATTCCAGTTGTAACCACAGACTCATGCCTGACCCACAGACCCGGTGGGAGCGAGCTTGCTCGCGAAGGCGTCAGTGCTGATACATCGTGAGTGACTGATGTACCGCCTTCGCGGGCAAACCTCGCTCCAACAGAGGATGTTTAAAACCGATAAGTGCCCGAAACCACCATGCTACGCGGTTCCCCCGGCTGGATCTGGCTCGCGCTGGTGGCGGCTGCGTAGTATGTGCGGTCGTTGATGTTGTTCAGTGCCGCACGGACGTCCCAGTCTTTTTGCCGGAAACCGGCCAGTGCATCCCAGCGGCCGTAACCCGGCAGCACGGTGGTGTTCTGGCTGTCGGCGAAGCGTTGGCCGACCAGGGTCAGGCCGGTTTCGGCGTACCAGCCCAGTTCCGGTTTCCAGGTCAGGAACACACTGCCGTTGTGTTTGGCGACGTTGTTGATGCGCTTGCCTTCCAGGCCGTTGTTGTCCTTGACCACGGTGGCGTCTTGAATCCCTACGCCGCCGCGCACGTACCAGTTGCCGACGATCTGCCCGGTGCCGGTCAGTTCTACGCCGCGTGAGCGTTGCAGGCCGGTGAGGATCGTCAGCGTCGGATTGTCCGGGTCGGTGGTGCGTCGGTTGTAGAGTTCCAGTTCATAGACGGCGAGGGTAGTGCTGAGACGTTCATCCAGCCAGTCGCTTTTCACCCCGATTTCTTTCTGCTTGGTCAGCTCGGGGCTCAGGTCATTGCCGTTGCCCGGGGCGCCCGGTGTGATGCCGATCAGCCCGCCACCCACCGGGGAAAAAGTCTTGGTCCACGAGGCGTAAAAGGAATGATGCTGCAGCGGGGTCCAGACCAGGCCTACGCGGGGGCTGGTGCTGTTGCTGTCGCGGTTTTCCGAGATGCCCCGCAGACGGTTGGTGGTGTCGACTTCGAAACGGTCGTAGCGCAGGCCAGCGAGCAGTTGCCATTGATCATTGAGGCGCAGTTGGTCCTGCACATACAGGCCGCGGCTTTCGACTTCGGTATGGTTGTAGCTGGAGAGCGCCATGCGGCCGGTGTGACGCAGGTTTCGATTGGGGTTGAACAGGTCCAGCGCCGGTACGGGCTGGCTGCCGGGGCCTGATGTGGCGGCGCTGTAAAGCTTGGGGTCACGGCGCTGGCTGCCCATTTCTAGGCCGGTCAGGACACGGTGTTCAAGGCCGAACGTGTCGAACACGCCTTCCAGCTCCAGGTTGTTGAATACGTTGCGGGTGTTCAGGTCCTGTTGCCAGTGTTGACGCGCTACCTTCTGCGTCGCCGGGGTGTAGCCGGTCAGGTAGGTGTTGTCGAAATCGCTGTTGAGCTTGAACACCCCCAGGGTGTGGCGCAGCTGCCAGTGGTCATTGAGTTCGTAGCTGAGCTTTGAACGCAGGGACTGCGACTTGTCATCGATGAAGTCATGGCTGCTGCCATAGGTGGTGCCGCGCCCCACGTCTGCCGGACGCCCATTGACTCCCGGAATGCCGCGATCCGGTGTGCGGTTGTAGCGGCTGTATTCGTACTGCACCAGCCAGTGCAGGTCCGGTGTCAGTTGCCAGCTCATGGACGGGGCGAACAGTTGGCGGTTGCCGCTGACGCCATCCCGAAAGCTGTTGTTGTCCTGGTTGCCCATGTTCAGGCGCAGGCTGATGTTTTCAGTTGGGTCGGTGCTCAGGTCGGCATACAGGCTGCGCAGATCCTGGCTGCCGCCTTGCACCTCGATGCTGGAGCGGCGACCGAACTGTGGCGCCTTGCTGATGCGGTTGACGATGCCGCCCTGGCTGCCACGTCCGTACAGCACGGCAGCGGGGCCCTTGAGCACTTCGATACGTTCGATGTTGTGCAGGTCACGCACGTACTGGCTGTCGTCGCGGATGCCGTCCAGGTAGAAGTCGTTGCTGGCGTCAAAACCCCTGATTCGCAGGCTGTCAAAACGCGTATCGGCGCCACTGCTGACGTTGGGGATGCCGCTCAATGCGGTGCCCAGGTCATTGATGCCGTAATCCAGTACGTTGGCGGTTTTCACCGAGTCGATGGCCTGCGGGACATAGCGCACCGGCGTGGCTGTACGGGTTGCAGTGCTGACGTCCTTTACCCGAGGGTCATCTGAATCGCTGTCGGCGTTGATCGCCAGCTCTGGCAGGTTGGTGGGGGTCGCGAAGACGAAACCGGCGCTGAACAAAACGGAAAACCCAAGGGTGGCAGGGGTAAGACGACGAGGGGCAGGCATCAGCAAATGCATCCGGGCAAGAGGGAGGACAGTATTTATGGGGCGCGGATGGTAATGCTTACCATTAACGTCAGCTAATGGTTATTGATAGTTCATGGCGGTTGATTGTTTCTGTTTGTTTCGACGTCCTGATCGCTCGCTCCCAAAGGGCCATGACTTTTCCTCATGCCCCCATGAGTTTTAATGGTTACGGCCGCTCCCAGGGCCGGTGATAAAACATCGCCAACCCAAGCTCATCAATAAAAACAACGAGCGATAGCGACCATGTGCAATGACATCTTCCAGTCCCTCTGCGCGGCAATCCCTCGTGGCATCCCCCCTTTGTTTTCTGCATCGACAGCCCGTCGATAGCGTTCCTGCACCCATCCCAAAGAGGAAAAACTCCATGAAGACTCTCGACCTCTACATCGGCGAAGGTTTTGAAGGCCCAGGCGTGAATGCCGCGCATATCAACATCCTGATCGGCCCGCGCAACGGCCCGGCTGGTCAGGCGTTCGCCAACAGCCTGGCATCGCCCAGCCAGGGGCATTGCCCGTTCATGGTCATTGCCCAGCCCAACATCCCGGTCAAGCCCATGACCCTGTACGTCAACAAGGCCGCCATTGGCAGCGAGCTGCACGGTAACGCGACCTGGGGCGCCTCCCAGGCGGGGATTGCCAAGGCGGTGCTGGAAGCCTTGCTCGACGGCACCTTGCCGCCGGAAGCCGAGGACGAGTGGGCGATTGTCACGGCGAACTGGGTCAACCCGGCCTGTGATGACCTGGATGCGGTGTACACCAACAACTACAACGCCTGCCGCACGGCGATCCGTGCCGCGCTGACCGGCAAGCCTGAGCGGGCGCAACTGGCGGATGTGGTCAACCAGATCGCCAACCCTTTCTACACGCCAAAAGCCTGAGGTCGCTGCCATGAAATACATTCGTCTGGGCCACTCCGGCCTGCAGGTTTCCCGACTCTGCCTGGGCACCATGAACATGGGTACGCCGGACTGGAAACCGTGGATTTTCGATGAAAAGAAAAGCGAACCCATCGTCAGGCACGCGCTGGACAAAGGGGTGAACTTCATTGACCTGGCGGACTTCTATTCCGCAGGCGTCGGTGAAGAAGTCGTGGGGCGCATCCTCAAGCGTCTGGTGCGTCGCGACGAGGTCGTGGTGACCACCAAAGTCGGTTACGGCACCCGTGATGGCATCAACGCCAGCGGCCATTCGCGCAAGCACATCATGGACAGTATCGACGCATCCTTGCAGCGCCTGGGCATGGATTACGTTGACATCTACATGCTGCATTTCTACGACGTGAACACGCCCGTAGAGGAAGTCATGGGTGCCATGAACGACATCGTGCGTTCCGGCAAGGCGCGCTATATCGGGGTTTCGACCATGCTCACCGGGCAGTTGGCGAAGATCCTCATGGCCTGTGAGTGCAACGGTTGGGTCAAGCCGATCAACATGCAGCTGCAACTGAACTGCGCCTACCGCGAAGAAGAGCGCGAGATGATTCCGTTCTGCCGTGATCAGGGTCTGGGCGTTTCGGTGTTCAGCCCGCTGGCCCGCGGCCTGCTCACCGGTGAGGTGCAGTCGACTCGTAACCAGACCGACTTCTTCACCCAGCAGATGTACAACGACGAAACCAGCTTCGACATCGCCCGTTCCGTGCAGCGTGTGGCGCAGCGGCGTGGGGTTTCCAACGCCCAGGTTGCGCAGTCGTGGGTCGTCCACCACCCGGGCGTGGACTGCATGCTGGTGGGCGCCGACACCACCGAGCAATTCGACAGCGCCCTGGCGGCCCTGGAGTCGCCGCTGGATGCAGAAGAACGCTACGAGCTGGAGCGCAACTACACGCCATGCGACGTGATCAACGACTACACCGCAGGTAAGCGCATCTTGCGGGTGGCACGTCCGGCACTGGGCAACTTCAGCCTGCAGGAGGCCGTAGCATGAGCGCGCTCCTGAAGACCGGCCATTACATCGATGGCCAATGGCTCAGCGGCGGCCCGGCCTATGCGGTCAACGACCCGGCGAGCGGCGAACGCATTGCCGACGTCCCACGTGGCGGTGCCGAAGAAACCAATCAGGCCATCGATGCTGCACAACGTGCCTTGCCGGCATGGCGTGCGCTGACCGCCAAGGAGCGCAGTGTTCGCCTGCGTCGCTGGAGCGACCTGATGCTCGCCAATCAGCGTGAGCTGGCGACCCTGCTCAGCCGTGAACAAGGCAAGCCATTGGCTGAAGCCATGGGTGAAGTGGTGTACGCCGCGAGCTTCCTGGAATGGTTCGGCGAGGAAGCCAAGCGGGTGTACGGCGATGTCATCCCGTCGCCCAAGGCTGATTCGCGCATCGTCGTGATCAAGGAGCCCGTCGGCGTCGTGGCTGCGATCACGCCGTGGAACTTCCCTCTGGCGATGGTGACCCGCAAGGTCGGCCCGGCGCTGGCAGCCGGTTGCACCATGATCCTCAAGCCGTCCGAGGAAACCCCGTTGTCTTCCTTCGCCCTGGCCGTGCTGGCCGAACAGGCGGGCATTCCAGCGGGAGTATTCAACATCGTTTCGGGCGACGCCGTGGCGATTGGCGGTGCGTTGCAGGCCTCAAGCGTGGTGCGCAAGCTGTCGTTCACCGGCTCTACCAAGGTGGGCAAACTGCTGATGCGCCAGGCGGCGGACACCCTGAAAAAAGTCTCGCTGGAGCTCGGAGGCAACGCGCCGTTCATTGTTTTCGACGATGCCGACCTGGACGCCGCCGTGAAAGGCGCCATGGCCTCCAAGTTCCGTAACACAGGCCAGACCTGCGTGTGCGTGAATCGCTTCTTCATTCAGGACAGCGTGTTCGACGCCTTCACCCAAAAGCTGGCAGCCGCCGTGAGCACCTTGCGTGTGGGCGCTGCACTGCAAGGCGAAACCGAACAAGGCCCGTTGATCAACAACGCGGCACTGAGCAAGGTCGAGCAACACGTGGGTGATGCGCTGGAGAAGGGCGCAACGTTGCTCTGTGGCGGTCAGCGTCATGCCTTGGGCGGCACGTTCTTCGAGCCGACGGTGCTGGTGGGTGTCAGCAACGACATGCTGATCGCCAACGAAGAAACCTTCGGTCCTGTGGCCGCGTGCTTTCGCTTCAAGGACGAAGCCGAAGTATTGCGCGCCGCCAACGACACGCCGTTCGGGCTCTCGGCGTACTTCTACAGCCGCGACATTGGCCGGGTCTGGCGCATGGCCGAAGGCCTGGAAGCGGGGATCGTCGGTATCAACGAAGGGATCATCTCCACCGAAGTCGCGCCGTTCGGCGGCATCAAGGAGTCCGGCCAGGGCCGCGAAGGCTCGAAGTACGGCATCGAGGATTATCTGGAAATCAAATACCTGCTGATGGGGGGCTTGTAAGCGCCCTGATCCAGCAGTGATGTAGCAACGTCGTCTTCCCGAGCATTCGGGGAGACGCCCCACCGTTCTTGACTCCTGAACAATAAAAAGCCGGAGAAGATCATGTCAGCACAACCCATCAAAATCGATGATCTGCCTATTGGCAGGTTCCACATCAAAATCGCTGCGTTAACCTTCGGCGCGCATTTAACCGACGGTTACATTCTTGGTCTGATCGGCATTGCCTTTACGCTGATCAGTCCGCAGATGCACCTGGACCCTTTCTGGCAGGGGCTGATCGGCAGTTCCGCGTTGATCGGCCTGTTCATGGGCAGCCTGTTCTTCGGGCGTATCTCGGATATTGTCGGGCGGCAGAAAATCTTCCTGGTCAGCTTTGTGCTGATCACAGCGGCCTCGGTGCTGCAGTTCTACGCCGAAACGCCCATGCAGCTGTTCCTTTGTCGGGTGCTGATCGGCATCGGATTGGGGGGCGATTTCAGCGTCGGTCATGCCATGCTGGCCGAGTTCGCGCCGCGTAAACACCGAGGGGTGTTGCTGGGCTCGTTCAGCGTGATCTGGACGGTCGGTTATGTGGCGGCAACCTTCGTCGGTACTGCGATGCTGAGCCTGGGCGACGATGCCTGGCGCTGGATGCTGGCGTCGTCGGCCATCCCTGCTGCGTTGATTCTGATTGCCCGTATCGGCACACCGGAATCGCCGCGCTGGCTGGTCAATCAGGGCCGTATCGAAGAAGCGCGGGCCATTGTGCGCAAGCACCTGGGCGCCAACGTGGTTCTCGACGAACAGACCACCAAGGGCCACAGCGGCGGCTATGCCATCCTGTTCAGCCCTGAATACCGCAAGCGCACGGCATTCAATTGCCTGTTCTTCGTCTGCATCGTGATGCCGTATTACGCGATCTATACCTTCCTGCCGTCGATCCTGCAGAAAATGGGCCTGGCCGAAGGCTTTGGCACCGAGCTGATGCTTAACCTGCTGTTGATCGTCGGGGCATTGATCGGTATCTGGTGCACGGTAAAGTTCTCGCGCCGAGGATTCTTGATCAACTCGTTCATCATCCTTGCGGTGTCGTTGTTCGTGCTGACGATGTTGCCCGGTTCCGCCGCGTTCCTGATGGTGCTGGTGTTCGGTCTGTTCACCCTGGTGTTGTCGGCGGTGAGCAACCTGGTGGGTGTGTTCCCGGCGGAAAGTTTCCCGACCGAAGTTCGCGCCAGCGGTATCGGGCTGGCAACGGCGGTCAGCCGCCTGGGCTCGGCCATCAGCACCTTCCTGTTGCCGATGAGCGTCGCTGGGATCGGCCTGAACCCGACCATGGCAATTCTGGCCGGGATCCTGGCCCTCGGTGCACTGCTGTCCTATGCCTGGGCACCGGAGACCAAATCGCTGTCGTTGAGCGAAGCGTGCAGGGTCGATGTTCTGGATGAGCACGGGGTGCCGGTGGCTGCGCATAGCTGATCATTTTCAAGGATTACTCACCCGATTCAACCACTCCCGAAACAGCTCGACCTTGGACAGGCCGAGCTTGTCGTTGGGGATGTCCAGCCAATAGCCGTAAGGGCCGATCACTTCCACCGGGGTGATCGGCAGCAGGCTGCCATTGAGCAGTTCGCGCTCGATCATCTGCCGGTCGATCACTGCCAGACCACCGCCTGCCAGCGCGGTGTGGATCACCTGATCCAGGGTGCTGAATTCCAGGCCTTGCCCCGCGTCGACGTCGTTGCGTCCCATCACTTCCAGCCAGTTTTCCCACACCTTCAGCCGCTTGCCTTCATGCAGGATGTGCAGCAAGGGCAGGGCGCTCAAGTCCGGTGGCTGGCCGTTTTCAAACAGCTGCGCACTGGCGACGGCAATGTGCCGTTCCATCACCAGCAACTGGCTGTCGCAATGACTGGAAGAGCTCAGGCCGAAACGGATGTGGCAGTCCATCTCGCTGAGACCTTCGCTGCCCGCCTGATTGGTAACGCTCAGGCTGATGTCCGGGTAGCGTTGGCAAAAGCTGCCCAGTTTGGGCGACAACCAACGGCTGGCCCAGGTCGGGGGCGCGAGGATGCGCAGGCGTTGGCGCAGGTTAGGCACGCGCACCGATTGCAAGGCGCGCTCGATATGGTCGAACGCCTCGGCCAGATGCGGCGACAGGTTGCTACCGGTAGCCGTTAGGGAGAGGCCCTGTGGCGTGCGGATGAATAGCGCGACTCCCAGGTAATCCTCCAGTTGTTTGATCTGCCGGCTGACGGCCCCCTGGGTGACGTTCAGCGCCTCAGCGGCGCGGCTGAAACTCCGGTGCCGAGCCACTTCCTCGAAAACCCGAAGTGTGTTCAATGACGGCAGTTGACGCATGCGCGGTGCTCTCCAATCCCTGCCAGCAGGCAGGACGATCAGGTTTTATTGTTGTGGGCATTGCGCGGGAGAATATGTCAGAAAATGAGGGTAGTTACACGATGATCATGATGATCAATCCCACAGAGCGTTCGGTTCTGAACAAATGCTTGTGGTTGATGCAAAGCCTGAACTGACCCCAAAATGTTGGACAGTTTATTGCCATATACCCACAGATTGAGTCCTGAACTCCACAGGACTCAATCCACCGAGCTTCGATTTGATTCGGTCATGATTGTAGTAACGGATGTACTCG
>Ga0209901_1000166_pt1 | contig 38650 bp, 30 predicted proteins | sample OrgsoiDNA_201058_FD_185806 | JGI IMG/M metagenome (GOLD analysis project Ga0209901, IMG submission 185806) | Permafrost soil microbial communities from the Arctic, to analyse light accelerated degradation of dissolved organic matter (DOM) -... | ecosystem: Environmental > Terrestrial > Soil >...
GTTGCCGCCATTCGAATTAGCGCAGAGCGGCCATTCAGTTATCGCAAGATCAGCGTGCGTCTTTGCCAGACGGAGCAATATTCTGTGTTGTTTCATTTTATACAGTGTCATAGCCATCTTTTAATTATCCCTTTGTTACTCACGTTCACCTGTTTTCGCGGTGCATCTTGCCATTGGATTTTTAGCCATTACAAATTGTTTCGATAAAAAAGCCCCGCAAATGCAGGGCATATTATTACAACGATGGATGAAAAGTGGATGACCGTAAAATAATATCCTTTTATTTCAATCGGTTTGTAGCGTTTACAAGGCCCGACTGGCGGGCCTTACAAATGAATGCGACTCAACTGCCGTGCAGGCGCTTGGCGTCGATGACATCCGGCAGCTGGTTAAGTTTGGCAATCACACGCCCGAGGACCTGCGGATTGTAAATTTCGATATCCATATCGATAGTCGCCAGTTGCTGCTTGGTGTCACTGCGGCTGGCAACGCCCAAAACGTTGACCTTTTCATTGGCCAGGATGGTAGTGATATCACGCAGCAAACCGCTCCGGTCATTAGCGACAACACGCACCACCAGCGAATAACCGCTGGAGTAGCTTTCGCCCCATACGGCGTCAACCACGCGCTCCGGCGCATTCAGACGCAAATCTTCCAGTTGGTCACAATCGGCCCGATGGATGGAAATACCGCGCCCCTGAGTGATATAACCGACGATCTCGTCGCCCGGAATCGGCTGGCAACAGCGCGCAATGTGGTGCATTAGATTACCCACACCCTCGACCACCACACGACCATTGTCTTTACCGCTGTTACGCGCTGGTGGTGGCGTGGTTTTCTGCGTCAACTGCCGCAGGGCCTCTTTATCCAACTCTTCTGCACTCGGTTTTTTCAACTGAGATTGCAGGAAGTTAACCATCTGGTTGAGCCGTATGTCGCCGTTGCCAATCGCCGCCAGAACTTCGTCCAGAGAATTGACGTTATAACGCGGCAGCAGCAGTTTCTCCGCGTCTTTAAGGCTTATCTCCAGCTTGTCCAGCTCGTCGTCGAGGATCTGCTTGCCCGCAATAATGTTTTTATCGCGATCCTGTTTACGGAACCAGTTATGGATCTTAGAACGTCCGCGACTGGTCGTGACGTATCCCAGGTTCGGATTCAGCCAGTCACGGCTTGGGTTCGGATGTTTCTGGGTGATGATTTCAATCTGGTCACCCATGCGCAGTTGATAGGTGAAGGGGACAATTCGCCCACCGATTTTTGCACCGATACAACGGTGACCTACATCGCTGTGAATGTGATAAGCGAAATCGAGCGGAGTCGACCCCATTGGCAGGTCGATGACATCACCTTTCGGGGTAAACACGTAGACGCGGTCGTCGAACACCTGACTGCGCACTTCGTCGAGCATTTCGCCCGAATCAGCCATCTCTTCCTGCCACGCAATCAGTTTACGCAGCCAGGCAATGCGCCCCTCATAACCGCCGCTACGCCCCCCCGGAACCGCTGTGCCCTCTTTATATTTCCAGTGCGCGGCCACACCAAGTTCGGCATCTTCATGCATCTGGCGGGTACGGATTTGCACTTCCAGCGTTTTCCCCCGTGGCCCGAGCACCACGGTGTGGATGGACTGATAACCGTTGGGTTTCGGGTTGGCGACGTAGTCGTCAAATTCGTCAGGCAGATGGCGAAAATGGGTATGCACTATCCCCAGAGCCGCGTAACAATCCTGTAAGCGCTCAACGACAATTCGCACCGCACGTACATCGAACAGTTCATCAAAGGACAGGGCTTTTTTCTGCATCTTGCGCCAGATGCTGTAGATATGTTTCGGACGGCCATAGACATCGACCTTGATGCCCTCTTCGGCCATCGCCCCACGTACGGTGGAGACAAAATCATCGATATACTGCTCACGATCTATACGACGCTCATGCAGCAATTTGGCGATGCGCTTATATTCATCAGGGTGAAGATAGCGGAAACAGAAATCTTCCAGCTCCCATTTAAGCTGGCCGATACCCAGCCGGTTAGCCAGTGGTGCATAGATATTGCTGCACTCTTTGGCCGCCAGCACGCGCTCTTCTTCCGGTGCATCTTTGACTTCACGCAGATGGGCAATTCGCTCGGCGAGCTTGAGCACGACGCAGCGGAAATCCTCCACCATGGCCAGCAGCATGCGGCGCACATTGTCAACTTGCTCGGAGGCCATCGAATCATTTTGGGTGGCTTTCAGCTGGCGGATAGCATCCATATCGCGCACACCGTGCACCAAATCGGTAATGCTTTTACCGAACTGCTGAGTGAGCGTCTCTTCGTCAATAATGCCGACGTCCACCAGCGGGAACAGCAGCGCCGCGCGCATACTGTCGTTGTCCATACTGAGGGTAGAGAGGATCTCGACCATTTCCAGCCCGCGCCACAATAGCAGCGAGGCATCCGGATGGCCCTGAGTCTGTTGTTCGCAGTAGCGCCAGGTCTCGGCTAAACGCTCACATGATTGCGGGCTGGAGAGGCCTAAACTGGTGATCCAGTCGTCGAGCGCAAACTCGCCTGCCGTGTTCAAATGTGCACTTCTTACCGCAACCATACCCTCTCCCTACAATTCTGCTGCCAGTTGGGCGGCAGACGGGTTGATAAAAAAAGTCTTCGATATGCGAAGGGCATTATCTTGCCCATTCACTCTCAGCGTGGCAACACCTTCTGATTCCCTGTGGTTTACCGGGTCGTCACACAGCAGTTCCGGGAGTAGAATCTGGTGATATACCCCAAAAATTCGGGTTGCAGGGTATATTATTGTCGATTACACACTGGTTCATTAAGCTTACGTTAGCCACTGATTCTCCCACACTGGAACCTCATGACCAAATATAGCCTCCGCGCACGGATGATGATCTTAATTTTGGCACCCACATTAATGATTGGTCTGCTGCTCAGCACGTTTTTTGTGGTGCATCGCTACAACGAGCTGCAAAAACAGTTGATCGATGCAGGTTCCAGCATTATCGAGCCGCTGGCGGTGGCGAGTGAATATGGTATGACCTTCCGTGAGCGTGACCCGGTGAAAAAGCTGATCAGCCGCCTGCACCGTAATCACTCTGAGATTGTCAGGTCTATCAGCGTTTTCGACGCCGACAATAAGCTCTTTGCGACCTCAAATTCACTGCGCGATGGCGGTATATTGCAGGTGCCTTCGCTGAGTAAAATCCCGCGTGATTTGACCCAGAACCGCGTTGGGGACTCACTTATTCTGCGCACGCCGATTTTGGCAGAGAACCATAGCACCCCGGACGATCAGGCCACCGATACTGTACCGGCGCGCAACCTGGGGTATATCGCCATTGAACTGGATTTGAGTTCAGTGCGTTTACAGCAGTACCAGGAAGCCTTTGTTTCCACCATGCTGCTGTTGCTCTGTCTGGGGATTGCTACCCTGTTTGCTTACCGGCTGATGCGTGACGTGACTGGACCTATCCGCAATATGGTCAATACGGTTGACCGTATCCGGCGTGGCCAGCTGGACAGTCGCGTTGAAGGCAATATGCTTGGCGAACTGAGCATGTTGAAAAACGGCATCAACTCGATGGCCATGTCCCTGACGGCCTACCACGAAGAAGTGCAGCAAAATATCGACCAGGCTACGTCGGATTTGCGCGAAACCCTCGAACAGATGGAGATCCAGAACGTCGAGCTGGATTTAGCCAAAAAACGTGCGCAGGAAGCGGCGCGTATTAAATCCGAATTCCTCGCCAACATGTCCCACGAATTGCGTACTCCACTCAACGGCGTCATTGGTTTCACCCGCCAGACGCTGAAAACGCCGCTGTCGCCAACTCAGGCAGATTACCTGCAAACCATTGAGCGCTCGGCTAATAATCTGCTGACCATCATCAATGACGTGCTCGACTTCTCCAAACTGGAAGCCGGTAAGCTGGTGCTTGAACATATTCCATTCTCACTGCGTGAAATGCTCGACGAAGTGGTGATTCTGCTGGCGCACACTGCACATGACAAAGGGCTGGAACTGACCCTGAATGTGCATAATAACGTGCCTGAAAGCGTCCTGGGCGACCCGATGCGTCTTCAGCAAGTAGTGACGAATCTACTGGGAAATGCCATCAAGTTCACTGAAAACGGCAACATTGATATCAATGTGGAAGTACGCTCGCAGAACAATTTGCAAGTCGAACTTGAAGTACAAATCCATGACACCGGGATCGGGATTTCTGAGCGTCAGCAGTCACAACTTTTCCAGGCCTTCCGTCAGGCCGATGCGAGCATTTCCCGCCGTCACGGCGGTACTGGTCTGGGACTGGTGATCACCCAGCGGCTGGTTAAAGAGATGGGCGGTGATATTAGCTTCTACAGCCAGATCAACCGTGGCTCGACCTTCTGGTTCCATATCACTCTGGAACTGAACGATAACCGCCACATCACCCCGGTTTCCATGTCCTGCCTCGAAGGCAAGCGCATGGCCTATGTGGAATCCAATCCGGCGGCGGCCAAGGCCACGCTTGAAATTCTGCAATCCACGCCGCTTGATGTCGTCCACCGCACTACGATTCAGGCGCTGCCAGACCCGCATTACGATTTAATGCTGTGCAGTATCCCGGTAAAACTTGACCACCAGCTATCGGATTACGATGTTCGTCTGCAACAGGTGCTGGACATGACGGATCGCTTGCTGCTGGCGCTGCCCAGTGAATTCCAGGTCGATGCAGAAACGCTGAAAACACGCGGCGTCCAGGCCTGTCTGATTAAACCTGTTTCCAGCCTGCGCCTGTTACCGCTGTTGCTGGATGAACGCCCGGCGACCGTGGTGCTAAATGCAACAGTGCCAAGGGCATCACGCCTGCCGCTGACGGCCATGGCGGTTGACGATAACCCGGCTAACCTCAAGCTGATCGGGACGTTGCTGGAGGAACTGGTGGAAACCACCCTGCTATGTCACAGCGGTGAAGAGGCTATCGACATGGCGCGTAATAACGATCTGGATATCATCCTGATGGATATTCAGATGCCGGATATTGACGGTATTCGGGCCAGCGAAATTATCCACCAAATGCCCCGCCACATTAAAACGCCGATAGTCGCGGTGACGGCTCACTCTTTGAGTGGCGAACGGGAGCAACTGCTTAAAGTGGGCATGGATGACTATCTGGCAAAACCTATTGATGAAAGCATGCTTAAACGCGTACTGGCACGCCACTACTCTCACCACACTCCTCAAGAGTCACCGCTTAATCAGATCGCTGACCAGCAGCCTGCCAGTACGCTGGACTGGCAGCTGGCACTGCGGCAGTCCGCCAACAAAGAGTCGCTGGCGCGTGACCTGCTGCAAATGCTGGTAGAGTTCCTGCCACAGGTCAGTGAGCGCGTCAACGCGGTGGCGCAGGGGGAGTCAGACCCGGATATTCTTTCCCTGATCCACAAATTACACGGCAGCTGTAGCTACAGCGGTGTTCCACGTCTGAAACAACTCTGTTTTTACATTGAGCAGCAGTTGCGCCAAAACATCCCGGCGGACGAGCTCGAACCCGAATGGCTGGAGCTGTTGGATGAAATTGATAACGTGACCCGGGCGGCTGAACTGCACCTGAGAAGCTGAAGTCCCCCCGTGTGAGTTTGCTTGAGATCTCACTTACGGAAAATAATTTCACATTACATTAACAATAACCGCATGAATTTATGCGTTATTTACCCTTCATATAAAAATCCTATGGTCGGGAGGTATTTACAACTCCCGATCACTTTGGTTTAACTCTACCCCATCAGTTGCGCAGTTTTCCGCCATCGTTCTTTTGCTGGAAAGATCTTTATTGCGTCAGCTGATTTTTTTAAATCCCAAAATGAGAGCGCTCTCTTTTTATGATTATGATGTGAAACCTACTCTGTCTTCCCGATGCTGATATCTCATCTGTCAGCGTATCCAGACGACAGACATTGATTGCCAAAAGAGGGAAAACGGATGGATTTAGAAAATACGATTATGGAGTTGCTGGTTCACGCCGGCAGCGCCCGCAGCCACGCCATGATGGCATTGCAACAGGCACGCCGTGGAAATTTTGCAGCGGCGGAGCAAGCAATGAACGAATCACGTCAGGCGGTTTCTCATGCCCACGGCATGCAGACAGAACTTATTAGCATTGACGAAGGCTGCGGCAAAATCCCGGTAAATCTCATTATCGTGCATGCCCAGGACCACTTGATGAATGCGATGGTCATCCAGGATTTAGCCGTCGATATGATCGAACTTTACCGCCGTCTTCCATCTGCCGTAGCGGAACAAAGTCACCACCTTTAAGCCCGATATTTTCTCAGTTCGAAATTCACATAAACAGCCAAAACCAAAATAGCCGTTAATAAAAACAGTGCGGAAATCATCCGCTCAGGGGGTGTGTAGTGTCTAAACCGAATGTCCTGCTCGAACGCTATGTTTTACCTTTCGCCTTGAAGATCGCCTCGCAAAAACATGTCCTGTCAGTACGCGACGGCATTATCCTCAATATGCCCTTTATGCTTATTGGCTCCTTTTTCCTGATCTTCGCCTACCTGCCGATCCCAAGCTACGCCAACATGATGGGCGAAGTGTTTGGCGCGGCCTGGCGTGAAAAACTGCTGTATCCGGTCAAAGCCACTTACGACATCATGGCCATCATCTCCAGCTTCGGTATCGCTTACCGTCTGGCAGAGAAATATAAAACCCTCGATCCGCTGACCACAGGTGCAGTATCGCTGGTGGCCTTTATCATGACTATTCCACAAAACACGCTGTTCCAGCCGCTAAACGGGGCCACTGAACAGATCGTCAAAGGCGTATTGCCGATGAATTTCATCGGCAGTCAGGGGCTGTTTGTGGCGATTGTCATTGCCATTTTGTCGACTGAAATCTACCGCTTTGTCCATGACCGCAATTTCGTTATCAATATGCCTGCGGGCGTCCCACCGGCGGTGGCAAAATCCTTTCTGGCGCTGATCCCGGGGTTTGCTGTTATGGCAGTGGTGCTGGCACTGCGGTTGGGCGTCGAGGCCACGCCGTTTGGCAACATCAATAATATGATCGCCACCCTTATCGGTATTCCAATGCACCACATCGGCGGCACCTTGCCGGGTATGATCTTCTCGGTGATCCTGATTGGTTTACTGTGGATGGTGGGTCTGCACGGTGACGCTATCGTGCTGGTGTTTATCCAGCCGGTGTGGCTGTCAAATATGTCGGAAAACCTGACGGCTTTTCAGGCCGGGCAGCCGGTTCCGCACATCATTACCCAGCAGTTCTATGATTTATGGATAGCCCCCGGCGGCACTGGCGCACTGCTCGGATTGGTCATTTTCATGCTGATCCGCGCGCGCAGTGCACAGATGAAACAGCTGGGGAAAATCGCTGCACCGGGCTGTCTGTTTAACATCAGCGAACCTATGGTGTTTGGTATTCCGTTGGTCATGAACCCCTACTTCGCCATTCCGTTTATCCTTACGCCAGTGGTACTGGTGATTGTCACCTATACCGCCATGGCAACCGGGCTGGTGACGCCGCCAGTGGGTATCGCCCTGCCGTTTACCACACCGATCTTTATCAGTGGCTATCTGGCAACGGGCGGGCATATCTCCGGCACGGTGATACAGGTCGTCAATCTGGCGATTTCGCTGGTGATTTACTATCCGTTCTTCCGCGCGTGGGATCGCCTGAAATATAAAGAAGAACATCAGGCAGCCCAGCAGGAGGCCGAAAAAGCGCTGGCTGCCGCAGGCGAGCTCACCACCCGCTGATCTCTCATGTGAACAACAGACAGTAAAAAGCCCGGCGTTTCATCGCGTATGTTGCGTATGAAACGCCGGGCTTTTTTATAAGACACATTGACCTCATCAGAACCAGGTGGTCACTGCTCCGGTCACGTCCCACTGTTCGTTCACCCGCAACAGCTGGCGCCATTTGTCAAAGGTCAAACAGGGGTGCGAAATATCAAATAGCAGCATATCGCCCACCTGAATATCAGCATCCTGAGGCAGTGACATGAAGGCGTGCTGATCCATCATCTTGGTCATTTCCCAGCTCTTTGGCGCAGGCACTACCGTTGTGTATCCGGCTGAACGCGAAGTGGTTGGCCGGAAATGGCCAGCCACGACCGGAAAACCCGCGTCGCCCCCGGCATCACGTTTGCCGAGCCCGATAATTGCCCTGCCCGGCTCCGGCAAAGATTGTACATAAGCCCATACCTGCAACGCCGGTTGCAGACTGCTGTTCATTTCACGCGCCACCGGATTGTGTGCCTGAATGCGTTGGTTGGCTTTCTCATATACCCCGGCGTCATGGGTCAGATAGCAACCGGAACGCAGGATAACCTCGAGGGTGAAGCGTTGTCCGGTATCAAGATATTTGTCGCTGCGGCTGAACTCTTCGGCCACCACGTCATACCACGCCGAGCCCGCGCCAGTCAGGATAACCGTTGGCTCAGCAAACTGACCTGCCTGTGCCAGGGCCTCCGTCCGCTTCATGACGTGTTGCAGGAAAGCGCGGATCGGCGCTTCTTCGTCAATCACGCCCTCGTAAATCTCCACGCCCACCAGTTTGATAGACGCCGGCCAGCGCCGGATGGCATCGAGCACCTGCTGCTCCTGCTCGGCATTGCGCACGCCGGTGCGCCCGCCCATCACGCCATATTCCAGCAGCACCCGCAGCGTTTGTCCGCGGGAGGAAAAATAATCGCCCAGTGCATCAACGTTGTCGGCAGAATCGACAATACAGGTGAAATCGAATTCGCTGTCGCGGGCCAGCAACCCGGCGATGATCGCCATATTGGCTTTACCGGTCAGCTGGTTGGCCATGATCACCCGCCGTACACCGTGCTGGAAGGCCGCGTTAACCTGCGGCGCGGTGGCCAGCGTGATCCCCCAGGCGCCGTAGTCCAGCTGCAACTGATAAAGCTCTGGGCTCATGGTCGTTTTGCCGTGGGGTGCCAATTTCACTTTATAGCGGCTGATAAATTCGCGCATCCAGGACAGGTTATGTTCAATGCGTTCTTCCAGCAGAACGGCCACCGGCAGGCTGACCTCTTCACGCAGAATGTTCCAGCCCTGCTCACTGATATCCGCCATGCAGGGTTCATCAGGCAAGCTTCCAAGACCTTTGGTCTGCGTATTAACCGGTTGGGAGGAGAAGTCATACAGAGAAGATAAATCATAGAGTTCAGAAAAATCATAGGGTTCGGAGAAGTCAGGTTTGGACATAGTGGGCTCCCGGTAGCGGACAATCGCATTTTCAATACCCAAACCTAACGCAGCAGACAAGCCGGGGTAAAGATGCAGATGACAAATAAAAAACCGGCACAGATTCTCATCAGGCGCCGGTCCGGGAGGGGTAAGATACCTATAGTTTTTGCGCGAGCCTGATGGTGGCCGCAATGTTTCGCGCGGTCTTGCGTAAATTGTCGGACGCGTTGTCTAACGCTTCCTCCAGCGTGCAGATGGTATAAAGGACGCTGAACACGGCATCCAGCCCGTGATCAAACACCACATCAACATCTTTCGTCAGACTGCCGCCGATACCAATCACCGGTTTGTTATAACGTTTGGCAACCCGCGCCACACCGATGGGCACCTTGCCATTAATACTCTGACTGTCGATACGTCCTTCACCGGTGATCACCAACGTGGCGTCTTTCACCAGCGCGTCGAGCCCGAGCGCCTCGGTGACGATCTCAATCCCCTGCCGCAGTTCAGCGTTGCAAAAAGCATGCAGCGCCGCGCCCATGCCTCCTGCCGCACCGCCCCCCGGAATATTATCGACATCAATATGCAGATCCCGACGGATCACTTCGGCATAGTGGCTGAGATAACCGTCGAGCTGATTGATCATCTCCGGTGTCGCCCCTTTTTGCGGACCAAAAACGGCCGAGGCCCCCTGCTTGCCGGTCAGCGGATTAGTCACATCACAGGCGACTTCAAAGCGGCAATGCGCGATGCGCGGATCCAACCCGCTGATATCAATACTGGCCAGTTTTGCCAGCTCACCGCCGCCGTAGCCAATCTGACTCCCCTCTTTACTTAACAATTTTGCACCGAGCGCCTGTACCATGCCGGCCCCTCCATCGTTGGTCGCGCTGCCGCCAATACCAATAATGCAGTGCTTAATGCCATGATCCAGCGCAGCGCGGATCAGTTCACCCGTGCCGAAGGAGGTCGTCCTGAGAGGATTACGTTTATCGCTGGGTACGCTTTCCAGCCCGCTGGCCGCCGCCATTTCGATAAAGGCCACTTTCTCGTCGCCAGACAACCCAAAGAAGGCTTCGAGAGGATCACCGAGGGGACCGGTAACCTTCACCTTAACAACGCTGCCGCCAGTTGCAGCCACCATGGCTTCGACCGTACCTTCACCGCCGTCGGCGACGGGCAGTTTGACATACTCTGCATCAGGGAATATTTCGCGAAAACCACTTTCAATGGCTTTTGCCACGTCCAAAGCAGACAAACTTTCTTTGTATGAATCCGGTGCGATCACTATTTTCATCAATTGTACGCGCCGCTGTGGGAAAGCGTCCTGTTCGTTTAGGTGTCCAGCCAGCAAGAAAACAGCACCTTTTCAACGCCGTTATCCCAACTGACCGCCGGGTAACTTCAACTATCGCTAATCTTTCATAATAGCGTGCAATTGCGCTGTGGTCAGATTGCCCGTGATTTGAACATCTCATTGACGCCGCCCGTCGCCCGGATCCCCGTCATGGTGGGGCGCTATTGTGCCTTCTGATGTTGCCGTTATTTCTTTAGGGGTTACACTGGAAACAGTGTTTCAAAAAGACTCTACATCCCTCAACTGAGTTCGAGTGACGAGAAAAATATAGAAGGAAACATCATGCCTTACACGGCTTCACCCTCCCGCTATGAAACCATGCAATATCGCCGCTGCGGTCAGAGCGGTCTAAAGCTTCCAGCCCTTTCACTTGGCCTGTGGCACAACTTTGGTCACGTCAATGCGCTGGAGTCACAACGCGCCTTGCTGAAGAAAGCCTTTGATTTTGGCATTACGCATTTCGATCTGGCGAACAACTACGGGCCACCGCCGGGTTCGGCGGAAGAGAATTTTGGCACATTGCTGCGTCAGGATTTCTCCTCCTACCGCGACGAGCTGATCATCTCTACCAAGGCCGGCTACGATATGTGGCCCGGCCCTTACGGCGCTGGCGGCTCGCGTAAATACCTGCTGGCGAGTCTGGATCAGAGCCTGCAACGCATGGGATTGGATTACGTCGATATCTTCTATTCTCACCGTGTGGATGAAGAAACACCGATGGAAGAGACTGCGGCGGCACTGGCTTACGCGGTGCAAAGCGGCAAAGCGCTTTACGTGGGAATTTCGTCATATTCAACCGAGCGCACGCAGAAAATGGCCGCACTGCTGCGTGAACTGAACGTGCCGTTGCTGATCCACCAGCCCTCTTATAATCTGCTGAACCGCTGGGTAGATAAGAGTGGCCTGCTCGATACGCTTGAGCAAAACGGCGCGGGCTGTATCGCGTTCACACCGCTGGCGCAGGGTCTGCTAACCGGTAAATACCTCAACGGTATTCCGCAGGGATCGCGGATGCAGACGGAAGGCAATAAGGCGCGCGGCCTTAATGCCAAAATGCTCTCCGAAGATAACCTCAACAGTCTGAAGTTGCTCAATGAGATGGCACAAGAGCGCGGTCAGTCGATGGCCCAGATGGCGCTGAGCTGGTTATTGAAAGACGACCGGGTGACGTCGGTGCTGATAGGTGCCAGCCGTCCGGAGCAACTGGAAGAGAACGTGAAGGCATTGGACAATCTGCATTTCAGCGCTGAAGAGCTTACGGCGATTGATAAGCATGTTACGGATGGCCAATTGAATCTGTGGCAAGCATCGTCAGATAAATAATCGAAAGGCAACCACAGGTGGATAAGATCTTATCCACCTGTTTAAAAACATAACTTCAGCTCATCAATTCCAGACGACGTGCTGTTTCATAGTGTTCAACCCAGTACTCGTTATCCAATGAAGAAATTGTCACACCCTGCAATCTTGAAGCATGGATAAACTGATGGTCGCCAATGTAGACTCCGACATGCCGCGTATCAGGCCGCGTTTTGAAGAACACCAAATCCCCCGGTTTAAGATTATCCTTGCTCACTTTTTGCCCACCCTTGATCTGTTCGAAGGTAGTACGGGGAAGCTGTTTGTGCATGGAGTCATTGAATATTTGCTGCATCAGGGACGAACAATCAACGCCATCATGCGTGGTCCCCCCCCAATGGTATTGTGTACCTTTCCAGTTGGAATATTGGGCTAATAGCGCCGTTTTCACGACTTCCGCGCGGGCACTCTGCCCCGTTTCAATAGGCGCTATGGCCGGGGTAAAAACGTCAGGCTGGGAGTAAGCGGGCAGGTCAAAAGACGCGAATTCCTTTGGCATAGTGAAAGCAAAGGAATTGGTGCTAAGTAGGATGGAAGCTGAAAACAGTATTGCGCAGGTGGCAGTTTTAATACGGGACATGGACAACTTCTTTTTTGAAATTTAAAAAATCCTTACCGGGGCACCACGCAGGGGTGGTGGACTCCTCTTTGAGTGCGCAAATAATAACCAACCAGCGATAATTAACCAGCCCTAGTAATGTCCATAAATGGACTCAAAAAACCCATATCTAATGAAACCAATCTCTTCCCAAAAAAGAGATTGGTTTAAGTTTGTTTTAGATCATGAGAAAAACTTCGCCAGTACCAGCAAGCCGACGGTGACATTAATTGCACCGCCAATGCGTGTGGCAATCTGCGCGAAGGGCATCAGCGCCATGCGGTTGCCGGAAGTGAGTATTGCCACATCGCCAGTGCCACCTTGCCCGCTCTGGCAGCAAGAGACGATAGCGACGTCGATTGGGTGCATGCCAATTTTTTTACCGACGAAGAAGCCGGTACCCACCAGCGCGCAGACGGTCGTGACGATCACACAGAGATTCTGCACGGTAAAAGCATTCACCAGTTCCTGCCACGGCGTGATGGCTACACCAACCGCGAACAGCACCGGATAGGTCACGGCGGTGCGGAAAAATTTATACACCACCATCGACCCCTGCTGGATGGTCGGCGAAACACCGTTTACCAGTTTAAGCACCACCGCCGCAAACAACATGCCAACCGGTGCAGGCAGGCCAATCAGACGTTGACCGAGCATCCCCACCATGTAGAGTAGGATCGCCAACAGCGCCCCGCAAGCCAACGCATTAACGTCAGGCTTGCCGCTAAATTCCTCCAGACCATGGCTGATCAGTCCTTTTTTCGCCGGCATCAGCTGCCCTTCACCGGTCAGATGCGGATAACGCTTTCCGACCTGATTCAGTACGCCCGCCAACACGATAGCCGTGAGACCACCGAGCATCACAATAGGTAAAATACGCCCAAGCGCGACGCCCTGCTCCATATGCAAGAGGGTTGCGTACCCCATCGACAGCGGGATCGCGCCTTCACCCACGCCACCGGCCATGATCGGAAGGATCAAAAAGAAGAAGGTCTGGAACGGCGGAAGCCCCAACAGCGTGCCCATCGCCAGGCCAGCCACCATGCCAACAATTTCACCGCACAGCATGGGCACAAAAATTCGTACGAAGCCCTGGATAAGCACCTGACGGTTCATGCTCATGATGCTGCCTACAATAATGCAGCAGATGTACAGATAGAGAATATTGGTGGATTTGTAGAATTTGACGGTGGAGTCCACCACAACGTCCGGCAGCAGGCCGTAATGCACCATAGCAGAGGGAATAAAGGTGGCGCAGATTGCCGCCGCCCCCAGTTTGCCGAGCAGCGGCAGGCGCTTGCCAAGTTCGGCACAGGCGAAACCAAAAAACGCCAGCGTTGCCACCATTACCACGATGTCGCTCGGCAGTTTGCCGTTCAGGCAGTCGAGCAAAATCAACACACCTGCCAGCAGGAAGAACGGCAGAGGAATGATCCCTATTTTGTAGTTATCCAGAATGTGCCACCAGCGCTCTTTGGCTGTCAGGGCTGGCTTTTCGGCGTCTTTCGTCGCCAGATAGGAGTCATCAGTTGTGCTCATGACATTGCTCTCTTTTTATTAATGGCTTTATAGAGAGTGAGCATAGAAATCACCACGCAGGCGGGTTGTGAGGTTGCTCAAATTAAAACGGCTGAGTTAAAGGTTGTAATGGTGTTAATGACGTTAATGCTACTGCGGCTGCAATCCTTATCAGCTTTGTAGTAAATCACACCGCGAGCGGCTTGGTACGCCGGTTGATGAACGGCATTCCACGCACTATATGCGCTTTTGCTCACAACCTGACTGTACGGGGAATGTTACCGGTGAAAATCGCGTGTTAGGCTTATTCTTCACCTTTCGCTCTGGCACCCTGAATGAAATTACGATTTACCTTCCAGATAAAACTTTTCCTTAGCCTGGTGGCCTTCTCATGCGTGTTGCTGGCCCTGGTCGGCGCTTTTCTGTTTCACACCATCGATCGACAGCTGAATCACGATCTCGGCAACCGTGCCAAAGTTCAGGCGGCACAAATCGCGCTGATGCCCGGTCTGTCTGCGCGGGTAGCAGCCCATGACAGCGCAGGAGTTGCCCGCTTGGTTGCTCCGCTGCGGGCAAAAAGCGACGCGAGCTATATTGTGGTCGGCGATGCTCATGAAAATCATCTTTATCACTCTCAGTCGCCGGAACGGGTCGGTAAACCCATGGTTGGCGGGGACAACGCCGGCGTACTGGCGGGGAAAACCATCATTTCAGTACGTCAGGGGGGCATTGGTATTTCATTGCGCAGTAAAGCCCCGGTGCTGGATGAGCATAACCAGGTGATTGGTATCGTCTCCGTCGGTTACCTTACGTCCTATATTGACGACATCAGCGTCAGACAATTAGCACAGGCGGCGCTCTCCGGCCTGTTGCTATTGGCGCTGCTGTTTATCTTCTCGTGGCTGTTCAGTAAAAATCTCAAAAAGCAGATGTTCTGGCTGGAGCCCAAAGAGATCGCCCTGCTGGTTCGCCAACAAAAAGCGCTGCTGGAGGCCATTTACGAAGGGGTGATCGCTATTGATGATCGCCAGCGAATCATCTCGATAAACCATGCTGCACGCGAATTGCTGGCACTTCCCCAGCCAGAAGACGCGCTGATCGGCCAGAATATCCGTGATGTTATTTATACTGATGCTGAATTTTTTACCAGCGACAGCGCAACGCCCAACCGGCATGACGAAGTAACACGCTTTAATCAGCGCCAGGTGATCGTCAACCGGGTACGTATTGAACTGGAACCTGCCACACAAACCGGCTGGGTATTCAGTTTCCGCGATAAAAATGATATCAACACCCTTAGCAGCCAGTTAAGTCAGGTGAAGCGTTACGCCGATAATCTGCGCATCATGCGGCATGAGCAGCTTAACTGGACGGCGACGCTGGCCGGTTTGCTACATATGAAACGTTACGAGGAAGCGATCGGCTACATTCAGGCACAATCAGAGGGCGCACAGGCAGTGCTGGATTTTGTCTCGGCGCGTATTGCGTCACCAACCCTGTGCGGCCTGCTGCTTGGAAAATTTGCCAGCGCGCGCGAAAAAGGGGTAGGGCTGAATTTCGATCCCGCCTGCCAATTCAGCCGCCTGCCTGCGGCGTTGACAGAATCAGAACTGATGTCGATTATCGGTAATCTGATCGATAACGCAGTAGATGCCACCCTTGCCGCACCGACGCCGCATCAGCCGGTCGAATTTTATCTGTCGGACAGCCATGATGAGCTGCTGATCGAGGTGGCCGATCAGGGCATCGGGCTTGCACCTGAGATCCGCCCACTCATTTTTGAACAAGGTGTCACCACAAAGCCGCTATCGGCCACTGACGACACCGGAGGTGAACATGGTATTGGACTCTATGTAGTGGCCCGTTATGTCCGCCAGGCAGGTGGTGTGATTGAAATTTCGGACAACACGCCGCGCGGGGCGGTGTTTTCGCTGTTCATCCCTAATCCGCCGCAGGGCGAGTGAGCAAGTCAGGAACGATAATGAACAACAGTAATATACTAAATGGCAGTATTAATCAGGGCAGCGCACTGGACGTGGTGATCGTCGAGGATGAACCTTATCTGGCGGGGTTGCATCGCGATTTCATTGAGCAAAATTTTAACCTGCGGGTCGTGAGTATTGCCGCCACGCTGGCGCAAGCCAAAACGCAATTGCAACTTTATCGGCCACGCTTAGTGCTACTGGACAACTATTTGCCTGACGGTCAGGGCATTGAGCTTATCGACGGTGCACTGCTGAAAAGCCTGGATTGCTCGGTGATTTTTATTACAGCAGCCAGCGATATGCACACTTGTAGCCAAGCCATGCGCGGCGGCGCGTTCGACTACATCATTAAGCCTGTCTCTTTCCAGCGCCTGCGCAATTCGCTGGAACGTTTTTTGCAGTTGGTGCACCAGCTTCGTCATGTCAAAGTGCTGGACCAACAGGCGCTCGATCGTCTCTACAATCTGCCCGCTACTGACGTCCCCGCCCCCCCTGCGACGAAAGGGATTGAGCCCAATACGCTGGAACTGGTTCAGCGAGTTTTCAGCGAAGGTGAGGATCGCAATTGGTCGGTTGACGAGGTAGTGGAACACGTTGGGATCAGCAAAACCACCGGCCGCCGCTATCTGGAATATTGCGTGGAAATTGGCTTTATTGCAGTAGAGATGCAGTACGGAAATATCGGCCATCCTCGCCGCCTTTACCGCCTGATATTTCGCGGCGATCAGACTCCCCTTAAAGACTGAATTTCCGGGCTCACGGGCCGGCGAATTATCCTCCGTAACGTTGCTCCTGAGCTGGCCCATCACCCACAATAATCACCCTGCACAGGGTGCATTATTCCCATCGTGAATTTTTTTTCATCGCCAATTATTAAGACTTTCACCGACCTCAATATACAAAACACGCCAGTGTGATTATCCCGCTGTTTTAAATATCTATCATCGTAAAGATCAGGATATTACCCCGCAATGAACACCAAGAATACAAATCAAATTAAAATTAAATAAAATCAATAAATTAACAACACATAATAATAATCCCACACATTGATTCAACCGTTTAAATTTGGCCTAACCTGTTGAATTTCACTTCCCAAATATTCTGACACGCTCAAGCTTGAATAAGAGTAAATCAGCCTATTCTGAGTGTGCGAATTAGGCTCTTCAAACACTGCACACAGATATTGCTCGAAAACATTGAGACTTGTCTCAGAATCTCTCTGTGGTAGGGTATATGACGTTCAATATTTCCGTATCAGGAAGACTCTATACATTTAAATCACAATTAGACCCATTATAGCCATCAGGCTATTTGTCCCCAAGGAATGCACATTGCATGACAATTAAAATCGAAGTAAAGAACCTGTATAAGGTATTTGGCGAGCATCCGGAGCGCGCATTTAAGCTGATAGATTCCGGCAAGGGTAAAGAAGAGATTTTTGAGAAAACCGGGCTGTCACTTGGTGTGAAAAACGCCAGTCTGGCCATTGAAGAAGGCGAGATCTTCGTCATCATGGGATTGTCCGGTTCCGGAAAATCCACCATGGTACGCCTTCTCAATCGTCTGATAGAACCTACCCGCGGTGAAGTGCTGATTGACGGCGAAGACATCGCCAAGATCTCCGAGTCCAAACTGCGTCAGGTCCGTCGCAGCAAAATCAGCATGGTGTTCCAGTCATTTGCCCTGATGCCTCATCTGACGGTGTTAAACAACACAGCGTTTGGCATGGAGCTGGCCGGTGTTCCGGCAAAGGAGCGTAACGAAAAGGCCCTCGACGCACTGCGTCAGGTAGGGCTGGAAAACTATGCTAATTCCTATCCGGATGAGCTGTCCGGCGGGATGCGCCAACGTGTGGGTCTGGCCCGCGCCATGGCGAACAATCCCGACATTTTGCTAATGGATGAGGCCTTCTCCGCACTGGATCCGCTGATTCGTACCGAGATGCAGGATGAGCTGGTGAAATTGCAGGCGCAGCATCAGCGCACCATCGTGTTTATTTCTCATGACCTCGACGAAGCCATGCGTATCGGTGACCGTATCGCCATTATGCAAGGCGGCGAAGTGGTGCAGGTCGGCACACCAGAAGAGATCCTGAATAATCCGGCTAATGACTATGTGCGCACCTTCTTCCGCGGCGTGGATATCAGTCAGGTGTTCAGTGCCAAAGACATTGCCCGTCGTCGTGGCACGTTAATTCGTAAAACCCCTGGTTTTGGTCCGCGGGCAGCGCTCAAGCTGCTCGAAGACGAAGACCGCGAATATGGTTATGTGCTGGAGCGTGGTCAGAAGTTCATCGGCGTGGTGTCGATTGATTCTCTGAAAGTTGCGCTGAAAGCCAATCTGCCACTGGAGTCCGCGCTGCTGGAACTTCCCGCACCGGTGCTGGCTGATATGCCGCTCAGTGAGCTGATTTCTCACGTCGCCGCCGCGCCCTACGCGGTGCCGGTCGTCAATGAGGACAATAACTATATCGGTATTATTTCCAAGGCCATGCTGCTTCGTGCCCTGGATAAAGAAGGGGGTAACGAATAATGAAGAATTCAATTAACGACAACATCGTTCAACATGCTCAGGCCGCGTCTCAGACGCTGGATGCCACGGTAGATCCCTGGAGTGCAGACAATGCCAGCGGCGGTCACGCCGCAGCGACACAACAGGCGACCGACGCTGCCAGCAGCAGTGACCCATGGGGAGGAGCCAACGACGCAGCCACCAGCGCCCCCGACGCCACACATCATGCCGCCGCACAGGCCAATGACTGGCTGACTGTTGCCCCCGCACAACATGACCAGTTCAATATTCTGGACCCGTTCCATACCACGCTTATCCCACTGGATCGCTGGGTCACCGAAGGAATTGACTGGCTGGTGACGAACTTCCGCCCGGTGTTTCAGGGCATTCGCGTGCCGGTCGATTTCGTCCTGAGTGGTTTCCAGCATGGGCTTGAGTCACTGCCTGCGCCGGTTGCGATGCTGATTTTTGCGCTGATCGCCTGGCAGATGGCTGGGCTGGGTATGGGTGCAGCGACGCTGGTTTCTCTGGTCATTATTGGTGCCATCGGTGCTTGGTCACAGGCCATGGTTACACTGGCGCTGGTGCTAACGTCGCTATTCTTCTGTGTGCTCATAGGGTTACCGCTCGGCATATGGCTGGCGCGCAGTAAAGGCGCGGCGAAAATTATCCGTCCGCTGCTCGATGCCATGCAGACCACGCCGGCGTTCGTCTATCTGGTGCCGATCGTCATGCTGTTTGGTATCGGTAATGTGCCAGGGGTTGTCGTCACTATTATCTTCGCCCTGCCGCCGATTGTGCGCCTGACCATTCTCGGGATTAATCAGGTACCGGAAGACCTGATTGAGGCCTCGCAGTCCTTCGGGGCCAGCCCAAGCCAGCTGCTGTTCAAAGTACAGCTGCCGTTGGCGATGCCGACCATCATGGCCGGTATTAACCAGACGCTGATGCTGGCGCTGTCGATGGTGGTTATCGCCTCGATGATTGCCGTAGGCGGTCTGGGTCAGATGGTTCTGCGCGGCATTGGCCGTCTGGACATGGGGCTGGCGTCGGTCGGTGGTGCAGGTATCGTTATCCTCGCCATTATCCTCGACCGTTTAACCCAGTCGATGGGTCAGGACAGCCGCAGTAAAGGCGGCCACCGCTGGTTCACCCGCGGGCCGGTTGGCCTGCTGGCAAAACCTTTCGTGAAAAAAGCCTGATCACCAGCAATACCTTCCCGGCGGTTTCGCCGTCGGGAACGCACTACTAAGCAGAAGTCCACTCTTACGTATTCATAAACAAGACCCAACATCATTCGAGCTGTATCAAGGCGGCAACTGAATGAAGCCTGGGCGCTTACACAGGTAAGCGATCGGGGTGAATGAAGGCGACCAACGCAGAGACCGCTCTAAAGATGAAGGGGATAAGAATAAGGGTTCACCATGCGCGCAACACCGCTTACAACACTTTTCCTCGCATTATCGATCGCCACTCCGGCGGCTTTTGCCGCCGATTTACCGGGTAAAGGCGTTGTCGTCAAACCCTTGCAAAGCACCATCGCTGAAGAAACGTTTCAAACCGAACTGGTCAACCGAGCCCTGCAAAAACTGGGTTATGACGTGCAGCCCACTGGCGAGGTCGATTACAACGTGGCCTATACCGCCATCGCCGCCGGTGACTCAACCTTCATGGCGGTAAACTGGGATCCACTCCAGGTAGATATGTATGCGGCTACGGGCGGCGATAAGAAGTTCTACCGCCAGGGCATTTTCATCAGCGGCGCAGCGCAGGGCTATCTGATCGATAAGAAAACCGCTGACGAATACCATATTCACGACATCTCGCAGTTAAAAGATCCCAAACTGGCCAAACTTTTTGATGCCAACGGCGACGGCAAGGCCGATCTCGCAGGCTGCGATCCGGGCTGGGAGTGCGCAAAAGTGGTTTCCAAACAGATTGAAGCTTACGGCCTGAGCAGTACCGTGCAGCAAAATCAGGGCAACTATTCGGCCATCATCGCTGACACCCTGACCCACTACAAAAGCGGCAAACCGGTGCTCTATTTCACCTGGACTCCCTACTGGGTGAGCAATGAGTTGAAACCGGGGAAAGACGTGGTATGGCTGACGGTGCCGTTCTCGGCCAACCCTGGCTCGAACAAAGATCTCGACACAAAATTGCCCAATGGCAAAAACTACGGTTTCCCGGTCAACAACGAACATATCGTTGCCAACAAACAGTGGGCTGAAGCCAATCCTGCTGCCGCCAAACTGTTTGCTATCATGAAATTACCTCTGGCTGACGTAAACGCCCAAAACCTGCGGATGCACCAAGGTGAATCCTCATCCGCGGACATCCAGCAGCATGTTGATGGGTGGATAAAAGCTCACCAGACCACCTTTGATGGCTGGATCTCCGAAGCTACTGCGGCTGCGAAAAACTCTTAATCGGACAGGCACTGCCTCGTGCGGTGCTTTTAAAACATAACAACGACGATAAACAGGACATTAATTTATGCGAAAAACACATCTCTGGGCGGTAGCCGCCCTGACCACACTGGCTTCAGCCTCAACCTTTGCCGCTGACCTGCCAGGCAAAGGCGTAACCGTCACCCCGATTCAGAGCACCATCAGCGAAGAGACTTTTCAGACTCAGTTGGTAAGCAAGGCGCTGGAAAAACTGGGCTATGACGTTCAACCTATCCGCGAAGTCGATTACAACGTGGGCTACACCACCATTGCAGCCGGTGATGGGACTTTTACGGCAGTAAACTGGTCGCCGCTGCATGATGAAATGTACAAAGCCGCCGGTGGAGATAAAGTCTTCTATCGCGAAGGCACCTATGTTAACGGCGCAGCGCAGGGTTATCTGATTGATAAGAAAACCGCTGAGAAATACCACATCACCAATATTGAACAACTAAAAGATCCGAAGATCGCCAAACTGTTTGATACCAACGGTGACGGCAAAGCTGACCTGACCGGTTGTACACCGGGCTGGGGTTGCGAAGCTGCGCTGAATGCGCAGCTCAAAGCTTATGATCTGGAAAAGACCGTGACGCAAAATCAGGGGAATTACTCGGCGATGATTGCTGACACCATTACCCGTTACAAAGAAGGTAAACCTATCTTCTATTACACCTGGACGCCGTACTGGGTCAGTGACGTACTGGTACCGGGCAAAGACGTGCTGTGGATGCAGGTTCCCTTCTCTGTCGTCCCTGGCGATAAAAATGCCGATACCGCCTTACCTAATGGTAAAAACTACGGCTTTAAAGTCAGCACCATGCACATCGTAGCCAATAAGAAGTTTGCTGAAGCCAACCCGGCTGCGGCCAAGCTCTTCGCTATCATGCAGTTACCGTTGAAAGACATTAATGCGCAGAACTCCGCCATGCATGCCGGTCAAAGCTCTGAAGCGGATATCGCTAATCAGACCGACGGCTGGATCAAAGCCCACCAGGAAACCTTTGATGGTTGGGTAAAAGAAGCAGCGGCGGCGGCGAAGTAAAACCGTAACGAACTCAGTAATACCTGCGGGCGGGGAGAGATCTCCGCCCGTTTTTTATGGTTCATTATCGCTGTGCGTATTCGTGTGAGTAAATTCGTTCTCGCTAAGGAGGGCCCATGAAATCGACGCAATTGATTAAGGAACAGCTGGCTGCGGGTTGTGAATTAAAGCGTCACAGTGGCGGTCGCCAGTGACGAATAAAGCGTTTCCGATTCCCCATCCTAAGAATGACTCCCCCATGGGACGTTCAAGTCCATTAAGAAAATGGCAGGGATATGATCCTGCGACTGGAGTTTGACTACGCCTGCTTCTCGGCCGCCGACACACGCGAAAAGATTGCCCGATGGTGCGTGAAACTATCCTGATGACCGTCGAAGATCTGATCGATATTGATCTCTCTGCCTTTGAAGGCAAAGCGCACCGCATCAATATTTCTTTGCCAGATACCTTAATTAAACGCATTGATAATAAAGTAAAATCTCATCATTCTTATTATGACCGCCGTCATTTCCTCGCCATGGCAGCACGTAAAGAACGGTTAGTCTGAGGATAGGACATCGCCTCATCTGCCGTCACTCATCTTCCTGGGCAAAGGCCAGAAAGCGTTCGGCAGCAGCGCTGAGGCTCGGCTGCCAGACGCAGAAAACCTGGCGCCGTGGTGCATTTTCTATCGGAATTGAGACCAGATCGTCGGCGTGCCGGGCGCGGGACAGCGGCACAATGCCGGCGGCCAGTGAACGCCGCACGATACTCTCCAGCCATTCGATATGGTCGATTTCAAAGCTAACGTGGCGAGTCACCCCCGCTTCACCGAACGCGTTATCAGTCTGGCGCCGTGCACCGGCACCGGCATAGAAGTCCACCAGCGGCACCTGTGCGAGCTCACTGAGCGTAATGGTGGGACGTAAGGCATAAGCATGTGAGGGGCTGACCAGGGCCACCAGCGGTTCATCTGCCAGCTGCCGGTGGGGCAATCGCAGCGTGGCTTTATCACCCGGCCAGATGCCGACGAAGGCCACATCCGTGCGCAACTGCTGAACATCTTCCAGCAATTTTTCAGTCATCCCGACGTACATACGAATATTCACCAGCGGGTAACGTTGAGTGAATTTCGCCATCTGGCCGATGACATCTATCGCGTTCAGCGTTGAGATAATGCCGACTGTCAGGGTCCCGGTCACCTCACCTTTGAGCGCTTCCATCGTGTCGATCAAATGGCTATGCGCCGCCAGCAGCTGCTCCGCCGGGGCTAAAAATGCCCGTCCGGCCGCGGTGAGGTTAACCTGTCTGGAGGTGCGCTCAAACAGCGTACTGCCGAGTTCTTCCTCTAGTTTAGCTATCTGGTGACTTAACGCTGATTGCACCGTGTGGCATCGCTGCGCCGCCCGGGTAAAGTTCTGTTCCTGCGCCACGGCGAGGGCAAAGCGGATCTGTTTGAGGTTCATCGATTCATCGCGAAATGAGATAGTTGAGATGAAAATTATACATTGGTTTACTATTTATGGCTGAGCGATACTCGCGGCGATCCAACAGCACGATGCTGATATTCACATACAACCTGCAGCTTTACCTGACACGCTTTATTGAAAACAAAAAGCTTAAAACAGAAACGTAAAACGAAAAAACTATGAAAAAATCCACTCAACACTCTCCGCTTACGCCGGGACTGATCGTTCTGATGGCCGTCGCCACAGGGCTTGCCGTCGCCAGTAACTACTATCCTCAGCCGTTGCTGGAAACCATTGCCAGGGCTTTTGATCTTTCCGTCAATCAGGCCGGTTTTATCGTCACTATTGCTCAACTTGGCTATGCCTTTGGTCTGATGTTCCTGGTGCCGCTGGGTGATATGTTTGAACGCCGCAGCCTGATTGTAGTGATGACAGTCCTTTCCGCCGCTGGCTTGTTGATCACCGCAATGGCCCCCACGCTCACGATTATGCTGATAGGTACTGCACTCACCGGTCTGTTCTCGGTCGTTGCACAGATTCTGGTGCCACTGGCGGCAACGCTGGCAGAGCCAGAACGGCGCGGTAAGGTGGTCGGACTGATTATGTCCGGCCTGCTGCTCGGCATTTTACTGGCGCGAACTGTCGCAGGTTTGCTGGCTACGCTTGGCGGCTGGCGTACGGTTTATTGGGTAGCCAGTGCACTGATGCTGGCGATGGCGCTGATCCTCTGGCGTCGTCTTCCTATACACAAACAGCATACCGGTCTGAATTATCCGCAATTGTTGAAATCAATTTTCAGCCTGTTTATCCATACCCCGGTATTACGTACCCGTGCGCTGCTTGGCCTGTTCTCCTTCGCCAACTTCAGCATTCTGTGGACCTCGATGGCGTTTCTGCTGGCGGGACCGGCGTATCATTATTCCGAGGGCGTTATTGGCCTGTTCGGTCTGGTTGGCGCTGCGGGTGCACTGGCCGCCACCCGCGCCGGGCAGTTGGCGGATAAAGGCAAAGCTCACCTGACCACCACGGTGGGGCTGGTGCTCTTATTGCTGTCTTGGGCGGCGATTGCCTATGGCCAGCACTCAGTGATTGCACTGGTCGTGGGGATTATCGTGTTAGATCTGGCGGTACAGGGCGTACACATCACCAATCAGAGTGTCATTTATAAGTCGATGCCTGAAGCGCGTAACCGCCTGACGGCCGGTTATATGACCACCTATTTTATCGGCGGTGCGATAGGCTCGCTGGTGTCGGCGTCAGCGTTTCAATGGGCTGGATGGTACGGTGTTTCCATCGCTGGCGTGGTTATGAGCGTACTGAATTTGCTGACCTGGTGGTCAGGACATAAGTATAAAATGGCCTGATTTAACTGAGCTTAATATTGCTCACTGAAGAAAACTGACAACACGGGGCGATCATCACGCCCCTGATTAGCTTGCGAATAGTCATCGTTGAAATTTATTTTCCTTTGAGGGTATTATCACTACTGACAGTCTGGTAATGTTTGAACCATTATTTATTCACGGGTGAAATACCCCGTCTTCAATGCCCTGATTACCCAATGCCAACCCACACAGCACAAGACACTTCAACGCCTCTTCGCGTCTCTACGTTTACGCAAGGCGTTGTGGACAGTCTGCCCATTGTTATCGGTTATCTCCCCATCGCATTTGCTTTCGGTCTGAGCGCAGTGAAACTGGGTTTCACGCCGCTGGAAAGCACCCTGTTTTCCGTTCTTATTTATGCCGGTGCCAGCCAGTTTGTGATCACTGCGCTCTTAAGCGCAGGGATGTCACTGTGGGTCTCTGCCCTGACGGTGATGGCGATGGATGTACGCCATATTTTATATGGCCCTTCCCTGCGTAACCGTCTGACCGGCGGGCGTCTGAATGGTAAGAAAACCGCGCTCTGGGCCTTTGGACTTACCGATGAAGTCTTTGCCGCCGCTACCGCTAAACTGATTCGTGATAAACGCAGTTGGAGTGAAAACTGGATGTGTGGCATCGCACTCTGCTCCTGGCTGGCCTGGGTATTTGGCACCATTATTGGCGCGCTATTTGGTCATGGCCCGCTGGAAAATTATCCGGCCATCGAGGCTTCTCTCACTTTCATGCTCCCCGCGCTGTTTCTGAGTTTCCTACTGGCAGCTTTCAAACGTCAGCAGAGTCTGGTGTTCGTTGCCTCTCTGGCCGGTGCATTGTGCGGTCTGTTGTTCTGGTCAATCCCCGTGGCGATTTTGTGCGGGCTGGGCGCGGGCTGTATCACTGCCCTGCTGCAACGTCCAGCAGTTGAACTGGAAGCGACTAATGAAAACTGACGTGATCCTGGTGTGTACAGTCGTCGGTGTCGCGAATTATCTTTTCCGCTACCTTCCGCTGCGTCTTGGTGGAAACCGTAAAACGGGCGCGATGAAAAGCGGGGCTCTGGCACGGGTTCTCGACAGTATTGGCATTGCTTCTATTTGTGCACTTCTGGTGGTCTCCAGTACGCCAGAGATCCTCCGTGACAGCCAGAGGCTGCTGCCGACGCTGGCTGGCTTTGTCGTCCTGACGCTCATCTTCTGGCGCAGTAAGAGCATTATTTTATCTACGCTGGTGGGTGCAGTGGCCTACGGATTGATCTTCAAAGCAATGTTACTAACCGGCTAAAAAACAATCGCTTCGGTCAAGTACCAAAGCGCTGAATACATACTTTAAATGTCGAATAATTCAGTGTCGTTATGAATCACACTTAATGCTAAAGCTTTGGGGGTTCATAACATTGATATTATTAATTACCGTCGTTACTATGTCACTCGTAACTAATGAGGCTTCTCATCATGGACAGCTCCTTCGCACCAATTGAAAACATGTTAAATTTCCGAGCTAAGAAACAGAAAGATTTCCCCTACCAGGAAATTTTGCTGACCCGGCTCTGTATGCACATGCAAAGTAAATTGTTGGAAAATCGCAATAAGATGTTAAAAGCTCAGGGGATCAACGAAACGCTGTTTATGGCGTTATTGACGCTTGATGCACAAGAAAGCCACAGCATTCAGCCTTCTGAGCTGAGCTCTGCGCTGGGTTCTTCCCGAACGAATGCCACGCGAATTGCGGATGAGCTGGAGAAGCGCGGCTGGATTGAACGCCGTGAGAGCGATAACGACCGTCGATGCCTGCATTTGCACCTGACGCCGGACGGGGAAGCCTTCATTCAGAAGGTTCTGCCACCTCAACATAAGAGCCTGCATCTTCTCTGGTCTACTCTCGATGCTGATGAACAGAAGCAGTTAGAAAACCTAACCCGCAAACTGTTATCTCGCCTCGATCAGATGGATGTCACTGCGACACAATTACTCTAATTTCTGTTCAGGTAACCCAAACATGTCACTCCAAGCCAGCTGGAGACTTACGCCGCTGTTCGCCGTTTTACTTTTGGCGGGCTGCGCCTCCAGCGATAACATCGCGCCTCAGTCAACCTTGCTGGACAATCAGCAACTGAAACTGGCTCAGCCAAAAGTCAGTTCGCTGTCTATCAGTCCGCAGTGGTGGCGCAGCCTTAACGATCCGCAACTTGATAATCTGATGACAACGACGTTGCAAAACTCGCCATCACTGCGTCAGGCGGCGGCTCGGGTGCGTGAAGCCCAAAGCGTGGCAGGTGAAGCCAGCGCGGCTAACGGACCTTATCTGGATTTGAACGGAACCACCAAGCGTGAGCGTGTTTCCAAAAATACGATCCCGCCGTTCCTGACCAGCTATCCCGACGCACCGATCTTCGACAGCACCAACACGCTGGGGTTGAATCTGAGTTATGAGTTTGACTGGTGGGGTAAATACCGTAATCAGGTTAATGCGGCCAAGGCCCAGGTCGATTCAGCCAGAGCTGAACAGGCACAAGCTGCACTGACCCTGACCAGTTCAGTAGCATCGGCCTACTATCAGTTGCAAGCTAATCTGGCAGTACAAAAAGTCCTGCAACAGGAAGTGGATAATAATCAGCATCTGGCAGATTTACGTAAAGCACAGTATCAGGCTGGGATTTATGGCGTGGATGTGCCGCAGCAAACTCAGGCACAGGCCGACAGTGCGCGTCAGCAAATTATCGAATCCCAATCTCAAATTGATCAGTTAAAACATCAGCTGTCGGCTCTGGCAGGCCTCGGCCCGAATGCGATGAATAATCTTCACGCCGTTCCCCTTCCAGCGGCCGATGCTATCGCGCCGAAGGGTGATCTGACCCTTGATTTGCTGGGCAAGCGCCCGGATATCGCGGCACAGCGCGCGCTGGTCGAGTCTTATTCACAACGTATTCAAGCTGCGAAGAAAGAGTTCTATCCAAGCCTGTCAATCAGTGCGTTTGGCGGCTTCAACACCACTAACTACGGTGGTACATCGCCAAACCTGCTGGATGCGGCCAGTAAAGCCTGGAATATCGCGCCGGCGATCTCATTACCTATCTTCCATGCAGGTGCCCTGCGCGCCAAGCTGGGCGAAGAATCTGCGCTCTATGACCAGTCGGTCGAGTCTTACAATCAGACCATCCTGTCGGCTATCCAGCAAACCGCAGATGCAATGACTATCGCAAAAAGTAGTGTCGATCAGTTGCAGCAGGCGTCGTCTGCTGTGAAATCGATTGAAGATGTGTATCGGGTTGCCGATGCGCGTTACAAAGCTGGCGTTATCGGGCGGGATGAGTTGTTAACCGGCCAGTCAGCGCTGTTGCAGCAGCAACAGGCCCAACTGAACGCCAGCAGTAATTTAATGCAGGCGAAAATCAGCTTAATCCGTGCGCTTGGGGGGGGATATCAGGCCCCGGCTGCGGAACAAAAATCATAAAAAAACAAGACTCAGCGTGGAGAAAACCATGAGCGAAAATGCGGGCATTCAGGCGACGCCACCGCAGGATTCGGTTGTTGCAAAACAACCTACCAAGAAAAAGAAATCACGCAAAATTGCATTGCTGTTCTTAACGGGGGTTTTTGTCATTATCGCCATCGCCTACCTGCTTTACTGGCTGCTGGTGTTACGTCATTTCCAGAGTACCGATGACTCATATGTCGCCGGGAATCAGGTACAAATCATGGCGCAGGTTTCGGGTAGCGTGACCAGCGTGAATTTCGACAGCACTGACTTCGTCAAAAAAGGCGATCCACTGGTGGTGCTGGATCCGACCGATGCCGAACAGGCCTTCGAGCGGGCCAAAACTGGTCTGGCAAACAGCGTGCGCCAGACCCACCAACTGATCATCAATGGCCGTCAGTATCAGGCCAATGTGGCACTGCGTCAGACTCAGTTACAGCAGGCGCAGACTGACCTCAAACGCCGCGTGGTGCTGGGCAATGTCGATGCTATCGGCCGTGAAGAACTGCAACATGCTCATGATGCCGTTGACAGCGCTAAAGCACAGCTCGACGTCGCAGTTCAGCAGTACAATGCCAATCAGGCAATGGTACTGAACACGCCTGTCGATCAACAACCGCAGGTTCTGCAAGCAGCGGCACAGGTACGCGATGCCTGGCTGGCACTGCAGCGTACCCGCGTGGTCAGCCCAATCGACGGTTATGTTTCACGCCGTTCGGTACAGGTTGGCCAGCAAATCACGCCGGGAACCGCACTGATGGCCGTCGTACCGGCGAATCACATTTGGGTCGATGCGAACTTTAAAGAGACGCAGATTGCCAATATGCGAATCGGCCAGTCAGCCACCGTCGTCAGTGATATGTACGGTGATGCCGTGACCTATAAAGGCAAAGTGGTCGGTATGGATATGGGTACCGGCGGCGCGTTCTCGCTGTTACCGGCACAGAATGCGACCGGCAACTGGATCAAAGTGGTTCAGCGCCTGCCGGTACGTATCGAACTGGATGACGAGCAAGTCGCAAAACATCCGCTGCGTATCGGTTTATCTGCGCTGGTCACAGTAGATACTCAGGATCTGAACGGTCTGGTACTGGCCGATAAAGTCCGTACCGAACCTTTATACCAGACCACGGCGCTGACGCTGGATCTGGCGCCGGTTAACGCCATCATTGCAGATGTTATTCATGCAAATGCAGGCTAAAACCTCCGGAGGCCTCTGTGGCAAATAAACCGCTGGTAGGCGCACCGCTGGCCTGGATGACCGTGGCTTTGTCGCTGGCCACGTTCATGCAGGTACTGGATTCGACCATCGCCAACGTGGCAATTCCCACTATTGCCGGGAATCTGGGTGCCTCCAACTCACAGGGTACCTGGGTTATCACGTCATTCGGGGTGGCCAACGCCATCTCGATCCCGATAACCGGCTGGCTGGCGAAGCGCATCGGTGAGGTCAAACTGTTCCTGTGGTCTACGGTGCTGTTCGCCATTGCCTCCTGGCTGTGTGGGATCTCCAACAGCCTGGAAATGTTGATCTTTTTCCGTGTGATACAAGGCGTGGTGGCAGGTCCACTGATCCCGCTATCACAAAGCCTGTTACTGAATAACTATCCTCCGGCCAAGCGAAGTACCGCCTTAGCGCTCTGGTCAATGACGGTGATCGTGGCCCCCATCTGTGGCCCGATCCTCGGCGGATATATCAGTGACAACTTCCACTGGGGTTGGATCTTCTTTATCAACGTACCGATCGCTGTGGTCGTCGTTGCGCTGACGTTGAGAACGCTCAAAGGCCGTGAAACGCCCACGCAGATACGCCCTATCGACAGCATCGGCCTGGTGCTTCTGGTATTAGGTGTGGGTTGCCTGCAGGTGATGCTTGACCGCGGTAAGGAGCTTGACTGGTTTAATTCCACGGAGATTATCGTGCTGGCCGCCGTGGCGGTGGTGGCGCTCTGCTTCCTGGTGGTCTGGGAATTGACTGACGATCATCCGATCGTCGATCTTTCGCTGTTTAAATCGCGGAACTTCACCATCGGTGTGCTTTGTATCAGTCTGGCTTACATGCTCTACTTCGGCGCTATCGTTCTGCTACCGCAGCTACTGCAGGAGGTATATGGCTACACCGCGACCTGGGCCGGCCTGGCATCGGCGCCGGTGGGGATCCTGCCGGTTATTATGTCACCGATTATCGGCCGTTATGCGCATCGCCTGGATATGCGCTGGCTCATCACCTTCAGCTTTGTCATGTATGCAGTGTGCTTCTACTGGCGTGCCTACACTTTCGAACCGGGGATGGATTTTGGGGCTTCGGCCTGGCCGCAATTTATTCAAGGCTTTGCTGTAGGCTGCTTCTTTATGCCACTGACCACCATTATTCTGTCGGGGTTACCGCCAGAGCGCATGGCGGCGGCATCGAGTCTGTCAAACTTTATCCGTACCCTGGCCGGTTCAATTGGCACCTCGGTCACCACCACCATGTGGGCTGACCGTGAGTCACTGCACCATGCGCATCTGTCGGAAAACATCACACCGTTTAATCCGGCCGCGCAGCAGACCTATTCCCAGCTTGAAGGCATGGGGATGAGCCACCAGCAGGCATCAGGGTGGATAGCACGTGAGATAACCAATCAGGGGCTGATCATCTCTGCTAATGAGATTTTCTGGCTGTCTGGTGGTGCTTTCCTGATATTGCTGATTTTGATCTGGTTCGCCCGACCGCCGTTCGGAGGTGCGGGGGGCAGTAAAGAGGGTGGCGGTGCGCACTAATTCGCGTTTCGCCGGACACTTTACTGTCAGCAGAAAGCAAAACGGACGCCCTGAGGCGTCCGTTTTTTTATGGCGTTTACAGTCTAACCCTGAAGATTAAGCCTTATTCTGACGCCACCAGTCGGCCAGCAAAATACCGGTTGCGACAGAAACGTTGAGACTTTCCACTTTACCGGTACCGCCGATAGAAACGTTGATATCGCCCTGCTGCCACGCGCTGTCAGACAAACCATCACTCTCTTCACCCAACACCAGCACCATTTTAGCAGGCAGTTCGGCTTTACCGAGTACCGTACCTTTGTGGCTTGAAGTGGTGACGATGGTGTAACCGGCTTTACGGAAGCTGGCCAGCACGTCGAGGAAGTTATCTGCGCTGATGGCTTTAATATGCTCAGCTCCGCCTTCGGCGGTACGCACTGCTGCACCGGATTCCAGCAGTGCCGGATCCTGTACGATTAAACCGTTGACACCAAAGTGCGCACAGCTACGCATGATACCGCCGAGATTATGCGGGTTACCGACATTTTCCAGAGCCAGTACACAATCTTTCGCCGGTGCGGTTTGCAGATAAGTATCCGCATCCAGACCCAGACGCTTCTTAATCAGGAAGCACACGCCGCCATGATGTTCTGTGCCTGAAGCTTTGGCCAGTTCATCATCTTCAACCACGTGGTAAGCCTTGCGGTTAGCCGCCATCCAGCGCAGCGCTTCGCGAAAGCGAGGCGTCACAGATTGTACGAACCAGGCTCGGACAATGGAGTCCGGACGACTGGCGAACAGTGCCTGACAGGCATTCTCACCGTACACACGGGTCTCTTCCTGACGCTGACGACGCAGCTGTTCAGGATCGATAAAACTTTTACCACTGATGCCGCCGTGATCGGGGGCAGACTCGTCATCCGGTGCACGGGAAACGGTTTTCCACGGTGAGGAATATGGGCCTTCGTCGTCGCGGTCAGAACGTGCCGGACGCGGTGCATCACGGCGCGCGGGACGAGCATCGCCACGGCGAGCATCAGGACCGCGTGAATCACCACGGGTGTCGGTGCTGCGACGCTCATTGCGGCGGGCATCGTCTGGACGGGATCCGGTACGCGGCTTATCGCCAGGACGCCCTTTATTGTTAGAAGGACGTTTATCGTTGTTGCGGTTATCGCCGTCGTCGTCACTGCGGACGTACATCACTTTGACTTTGCCGTTTTTGCCACTGAATGAATCGTTCATTTTTCTCTCCACCTACGCGCTGGGCGCGAAGATTACCTGATGTCTGTGTGGTAAGCCACTTGCTTCGGACCAAAAGCTAAAAACTATCGTATTCATTGAGTAAACCGCGTTGTCCGGAAAGCGGCTTGACCTCATACTGATAACATATAAGCAACATATCAGCCCCATCGTTCACCACTTACTGGTGTCGGGTTGATCCGACTCTCACGACTGAGCAATGAAGAGGCTAATTTTATGAATACGATTTGTGCATCATGCCAGGCAACCAACCGCCTGCCTGAGGATCGTATCGACGACGGCGCAAAATGCGGCCGTTGTGGTCATTCCCTGTTTGAAGGCGAGGTGGTTCACGCCACGGCAAGCACGCTGGACAAATACCTGCAGGACGATTTGCCGGTAGTTATCGACTTCTGGGCACCGTGGTGTGGCCCTTGCGTCAACTTCGCGCCTATCTTTGAAGATGTCGCACAGGAACGTGCCGGTAAGATCCGTTTCATTAAAGTGAATACAGAAGCCGAGCCTGAGCTAAGCGCGCGTTTTCGTATCCGCAGTATTCCGACCATTATGGTGTTCAACGAAGGTAAAATGGTCGACATGTTGAGCGGCGCCATGCCTAAGGCCCCCTTCAACAACTGGTTGAATGAATCATTGTAACGCATAAGTCAGGATTAAGCCCCCGGCCAATGGCCCGCCTCTGTGCGGGCCTTTTCTTTTCGTCCGGCCGGACATTTTGGACCTACAAGGCACTATCCCTGCGCATCAACGCCGATTAGAATAGCCGGTTTCCTCCCTGCGGAATGCTTATGTCAGACAATGCCGTTCTTCGCCTGCGTGAGCAGCGCCTTGCCAAATCTACCCGGCCTTTTCTTGCGCGGGGCTCACGTGCTATCCGTTGTCAAACCTGCCTGCTGCCTGAACGTAACTGCATCTGCGCCACGCGTGAAATCCATCAGGCTACCAGCCGATTTTGTCTGATGATGTTTGACACTGAGCCGATGAAACCCAGCAATACTGGCCGGCTGATCGCTGACGTTCTGCCGGATACGCAGGCATTTATGTGGTCGCGTACGCAAACCGACCCGGCGCTGCTTGAGGCAATTTCGGACCCTGCTCGTCAAGCCTATGTTGTGTTCCCTGCCTCTTTCGCCGAGCCCCCGCGACAGGTCTTTACTGAAGTCCCTGCGGGTAGCAAACCGCCTCTGTTCATTATGCTGGATGGAACATGGAATGAAGCACGCAAGATGTTCCGCAAAAGTCCCTACCTGGATAAATTGCCGGTGTTCTCTTTGGATGTGAGTGCCAGCTCCGGCTATATCCTGCGGGAAGCTTCACGGCCTGAATTGCATTGCACCGTAGAAGTGGCTGCCGCTTTGCTGGAAAAAGCCGGTGATATTGAGGCATCTGCAGGTCTGTCGCGGTACTTCACCCATTTCCGTACGCAGTATCTGGCGGGAAAACCCCACCATCCGGTGCATCAGCTCACAGCAAAAGAGAACGAAACCCTCTAGAATCAGTACAACACGGATATCCGGAGGATAAATGAGCCAGCGCGGACTAGAAGCATTATTACGACCTAAATCTATTGCAGTGCTTGGCGCGAGCGACAAACCTGGCCGCGCCGGTTATCTGATGATGCGTAATTTGCTGGGAGGCGGCTTCAATGGGCCGGTTCTGCCAGTGACCCCCGCTTACCGTGCCGTTTGCGGTGTACTGGCTTATCCGGATGTTGCCAGCCTGCCTGTTACTCCCGATCTGGCGATCCTCTGCACCCGTGCTGACCGCAATCTGTCCCTGCTGGAACAACTTGGGGAACGCGGCTGCAAAACGGTGATAGTGCTCTCTTCTCATCCTCAGCAATTTTCCGCGCTCAAAGCCTGCGCCCAGCGTTTTCACATGCGTCTGTTAGGGCCGAACAGTCTGGGTATTCTGGCACCCTGGCAGCGACTAAATGCCAGCTTCTCCCCGGTGCCGATCTTGCCAGGGAAACTGGCATTTATTTCTCAATCTGCCGCCGTCGCCAATACCATTCTGGATTGGGCGCAACAACGTGCAGTCGGTTTCTCCTACTTTATTTCGCTGGGTGACAGCCTGGATATTGATGTCGATGACTTGTTGGATTTTCTGGCGCGCGACAGCAAAACCAGTGCGATCCTGCTCTACCTCGAACATATCAGTGATGCACGACGCTTCCTGTCTGCCTCGCGCAGCGCCTCGCGAAATAAACCTATTTTGGTCATCAAAAGTGGACGCAGCGCGCAGGCACAAAAACTGCTTAGCAGCCCTCTCAGCCTTGATGCGGCCTATGATGCTGCCATTCAGCGGGCAGGTTTGCTGCGCGTGCAGGATACGCATGAGCTGTTTTCTGCCGTAGAAACGTTAAGTCATATGCACCCTCTGCGGGGTGAGCGCTTGCTCATTATCAGCAATGGCGCAGCACCTGCTGCGATGGCTCTGGACCAGTTGCTGGCACGAAATGGCAAACTGGCAACGCTGGGAGAAGTGACTGCGGCTGCGCTACGGGCCGTATTACCAGAAAGCATAACAATATCGAATCCGATCGACCTGCACGATGACGCCACACCACAGCGCTATCAGTCAGTGCTTACTCCGCTGCTGGACAGCACGGACTATGATGCCCTTTTGATCATTCATGCGCCAAGTGCAGCGGCCCATGGGACAGTGACGGCAGAACAGGTGATTGCCACACTGCAAAGACATCCGCGCGGGAAGCGTGTGACAGTACTGACTAACTGGTGCGGTGAATATTCATCCCAGGAAGCACGCAAACTGTTTACCGAAGCGGGCGTGCCGACCTACCGTACGCCCGAGGGTACCGTGACGGCGTTTATGCATATGGTCGAATATCGTCGTAATCAGAAGCAATTAAAGGAAACCCCTTCATTACCCGTCGGACTACAGCAAAATACCGATGAGGCGCATCGTCTGATTTCACAGGCGTTGTCCGAAGGCGCAACCCAGCTTGATACTCACGAAGTAAGGACGATCTTCCAGGCTTATGGAATGGATGTTCTGCCAACCTGGATCGCCAGCGACAGCGCAGAAGCCGTGCACATCGCCGGGCAGGTGGGCTACCCGGTAGCACTGAAACTGCGGTCACCGGATATTCCACACAATTCGCAGGTTCAGGGGGTCATGCTTTATCTGAGAACATCCAGTGAGGTTGAGCAGGCAGCCAATGCAATTTTTGACCGTGCTAAACAATCATTCCCTCAGGCGCGCATTCACGGTTTGTTAGTACAAACTATGGCTAATCGCCCCGGTTCGCAGGAGCTGCGGATCGTCGTCGAGCAAGATGCGGTATTTGGCCCGATCATCATGCTGGGTGAAGGCGGCAGCGAGTGGCGCCCTGAAACTCAGGTAGCCATTGCGTTACCCCCACTGAATCTGGCACTGGCGCGATATCTGGTGTTACAGGCCGTGAAAGGTGGGAAAATACGTGACCATAATGCTTCCCGACCACTGGATATTGCGGCATTAAGTCAGCTGCTGGTTAAAGTATCTAACCTGATTGTCGATTGCCCGCAAATTACCCGGCTGGATATTCATCCGCTGCTGGCATCAGGTGACGAACTGAACCTGCTGGATGTTACCCTCTATCTCTCCCTGGACAGTGACAAAACGGCGTCGCGGCTGGCTATCCGCCCCTATCCTCAGGAACTCGAAGAGCCTGTTACACTAAAAGACGGCTCTGCCTGCCTGTTGCGCCCGATCCTGCCGGAAGATGAACCTTCACTTAAAGCTTTTATCCTTAAGGTGACTAAAGAAGATCTTTATTATCGTTACTTCAGCGAGATCAATGAATTCACCCATGAGGATTTGGCCAACATGACCCAAATCGACTACGATCGCGAGATGGCCTTTGTCGCTATTCGCTCAGTGAATGATAAATCAGAAATTATTGGAGTAACGCGGGCAGTCTCTGATCCGGATAATATTGATGCCGAATTCTCCGTGCTCGTTCGCTCGGATTTGAAAGGATTAGGCCTTGGTCGACGCCTGCTCGACAAGATGATCAAATACACCTCTGAGCACGGCCTGCAAAGGCTGACAGGGATCACGATGCCAAATAATCAGGGCATGGTGACGCTGGCCAGAAAACTGGGATTTGAGGTGGATATACAATTGCAGGATGGGATTGTTAATCTATCTTTAAGCCTTGAGGGTGGCCGAAACGTCGCCGCTAAAGGCCATAAATAGGCAAAACATACGCACAATAGGGAGCACTAATGGTATTATCGACCGATTATGCGGTTTACATAGTCCCCTGTGCCGCTATCGCTATTACCTGATGAGAGAAGAAGCGCACAGTGATGTTGTCAAAATTTAAACGTAATAAACATCAACAACACCTTGCTCAACTGCCAAAACTCCCCCAATCGGTTGACGCTGTACAGACCTTATACTGCCCGACAGATTTCCGCACGACGTTGCTTGAGGCTATCGCCAGTGCAACTCAGCGGATTTACCTTGTTGCACTCTATCTTGAGAATGATGACGGCGGACGTGATGTGCTTTCAGCGCTTTATGCAGCCAAACTGCAACGGCCTGAGTTAGAAATCTGTGTGCTGGTTGACTGGCACCGTGCTCAGCGTGGTCGAATTGGAGCCGCTGCCTCGAATACTAATGCTGACTGGTACTGCAGCATGGCACGGCAGCATCCTGATGCCTCCGTCCCGGTTTACGGTGTGCCGGTGAATACACGTGAAGCATTAGGGGTTTTGCACCTCAAAGGCTTTGTGGTCGATGATCGCGTTATTTACAGCGGTGCCAGCCTCAACGACGTCTACCTGCATCGCCATGCCAAATACCGCTATGACCGCTACCATTTGCTGACTAACGCCTCGCTGGCAGACACGATGGTTGATTTCATCCGCAAATCCATCCTCAGCGCAAGCGCAGTTCAGCGCCTGGATCGTGAAGATCGTCCGAAAAGCATCGAAATTAAAAATGAGACACGCCAGTTCCGACAATCCCTTCGCGACAGCAGTTATCATTTTAAAGACAGTGCCGGCAACGAAGAACTGGCCGTGACGCCTTTGGTAGGATTAGGTAAGCAGAATTCGCTTAACCGCACAATTCATCATCTGATGGCCAGTGCAGAGCAAAAACTGACGCTCTGTACACCTTATTTCAATATGCCTGCGCTGCTTGCCAGAAACATTGTGGCATTACTGCGTCGTGGTAAACAGGTTGAAATTATTGTCGGAGATAAGACCGCAAATGATTTCTATATACCTCAGGACCAACCTTTCAAAATTATCGGTGCGCTACCTTATCTTTATGAAATAAATTTGCGTCGTTTTTTGAGTCGGTTACAACGCTTTGTCGACAGTGGCCAATTGATTGTTCGTTTATGGAAAGATGGCGACAATAGCTATCACCTTAAAGGAATGTGGGTGGATGACCGCTGGCAATTGATCACCGGCAATAACCTGAATCCTCGCGCCTGGCGTCTGGATTTGGAGAATGCCATCCTTATTCACGATCCTCATAATCAGATGCAAGCGCAGCGCCATAAAGAGCTTGAAGAAATACGTGTACATACGCATATCGTTTCGCATTACATGGAATTGGAAAGTATTCCAAATTATCCAATAAAAGTTCGTAAGCTTATTCGACGGTTGCGGCGTATTCGAATTGATAGATTAATCAGCCGGATTTTATAATCCGCGATTATACTAAGAGCCTGATCGATGTGATCGGGCTTTTTTATATCAGGATATATGTCATGGCTATTTCTTTACCCCACCGGCCTTTATTCATACTCATCATTCCAGCCTTACTCTGCAGCGGTTGTACCCATTTCGCTAATGACAGTTGGACGGGTAAAGATAAAGCAGAACATTTTGCTGCCTCAGCAATATTAGCTGCCGCAGGTACAGCTTATGGAGAGCATGAGGGGTGGAATGACGCACGGAGCCGCTCGTTCGGTCTGCTATTTTCCATAGGGTTAGGCGCAGGGAAAGAGTTATATGATAGCCGTGAAGCTGGTACAGGCTGGAGCTGGAAGGATTTTGCTTGGGATATTGCGGGAGCAGCAGCAGGGTACGGAGCTTACCAAGCGATCCATAATTGAAAACCGATAGGCATTAAAAGATCACAACGAAAGTAGAGTGCTTCAGGTATTCCACTTTGAACCTGTGACAATCCCCCTTTCCTCCTGCTCTTACTTTTTCCAGCAGGGAGCATTTATCCCTTCCCATTCAAAATCCCCATAGCAAAAAACCCCAGTCTTTCGACTGGGGTTTTCCACTTGTTTGATGCCTGGCAGTTCCCTACTCTCGCATGGGGAGACCCCACACTACCATCGGCGCTACGGCGTT
>Ga0209901_1000167_pt1 | contig 38609 bp, 36 predicted proteins | sample OrgsoiDNA_201058_FD_185806 | JGI IMG/M metagenome (GOLD analysis project Ga0209901, IMG submission 185806) | Permafrost soil microbial communities from the Arctic, to analyse light accelerated degradation of dissolved organic matter (DOM) -... | ecosystem: Environmental > Terrestrial > Soil >...
ATGTGACAGGAAGTTCACATAACTGTCCTTACCCAATGCGATCCCGCTCCCCAGCGGATCCAATGTGCCCATACGCACTGTTGTTCCCTGGGCAACGGCATTAATTACGGCCGGCCTGAATTGTGGCTCAGCAAAAACACACACTGCTTTTTGCTCAACCAACTGAGTTCGAATGAGATGTAATCGCTGCGCGCCGGGTTGAATCTCGGGATTGACCGTAAAGTGGCCAAGTGGCGAAAGGCCGAAGTGTTTTTCAAAATAGCCATAGGCGTCATGAAAAACGAAATATCCCTTACCCTGCACAGGCTGCAGCATCTTACCAAGGTTTTTGTCAACTTTTGTCAAGCTATCTTCAAACTGTTTTAAGTTGGCGTCTAATTTGTCTTTCTTCTGTGGCATTAGTTCCAATAATTTTGCATGAATTGCGATCGCGGTCTGTTTTGCAATCTCTGGTGACATCCAAACATGCATATTGTACTCACCGTGATGATGGTCATCGCCGCTCTCACCGTGCCCATGATCATGCTCATCATCGTCATGATCGCCTTTTTGCAGGAGGGGGACGACGGTACTTAATGTGGCGATTTCCACCTGACGATTTGGCGACAGCTGCGCGGCAGACTTGGTCATAAAAGCTTCCATCTCCGGCCCCACCCACACCACCAGATCGGCACGGCGCATTTTTTGTAAGTCTGACGGTCGCAGGGCAAAATCATGCGGCGATGCGCCATCAGGCAGCAGGATTTCCGTAGGCGTTACGCCATCGGCAATGGCGGAGGCGATAAACCCCAGTGGACGCACCGAGGCTACGACCGAAGCCTGAGCCGTGTTTAATGTAAAGCCTGAGGCTAACGCTGCGGCGAATAACATCCGTTTAAAGGTCTTATTGTTCTGTATCATAGGGGATTAACTCATCATCATTAGGGTGTAACTGGTTATTTATGCGAAAACGCAATATTATAACATTCGATTTGTTCTGCAAGACATCACTGACATGCCCACTTTAGCCACACTACACAATATTTCGGTCACTTTCGGCTCCCGGCGCGTACTGTCGGATATTTCGCTGACATTGCAGCCCGGAAAAATACTTACCCTGCTCGGCCCAAACGGCGCCGGGAAATCTACGCTAGTACGCGTGGTGCTCGGTCTGGTCGCCCCCACCAGTGGCACTCTTACCCGGCAACCAGGTCTGCGTATTGGTTACGTGCCGCAAAAACTGCATCTAGATGCCACCATGCCACTGACGGTCAGCCGCTTTATGCGCCTTAAGCCCGGCGTTAAGCGTGAGGATATTTTACCCGCGCTAAAACGCGTGCAGGCCGCTCATCTGATTGACCAGCCGATGCAAAAACTGTCCGGCGGTGAAAATCAGCGGGTTTTGCTGGCCCGTGCGCTGATGAACAGCCCTCAACTGCTGGTCCTCGATGAACCCACACAAGGCGTTGACGTCAACGGACAGCTGGCGCTGTATAACTTGATCGACAGCCTGCGCTGTGAACTCGGCTGCGCAGTGCTGATGGTGTCTCATGACCTGCATCTGGTGATGGCGAAAACCGACGAGGTTTTATGCCTGAACGAACACATCTGCTGTTCCGGGTCACCGGAGGTGGTGTCTATGCATCCGGAATTTATTGCCATGTTTGGCAATCGCGGTGCAGAGCAGTTGGCAATTTATCGCCACCACCATAATCACCGTCACGATTTAAAGGGAAAAGTTATTTTGCGTAATAGCGGAGGCCGTGACGCATGATTGAGTTATTACTCCCCGGCTGGCTGGCCGGTATTTTGCTGGCGACGGCGGCAGGCCCATTGGGCTCGTTTGTGGTCTGGCGACGCATGTCCTACTTCGGCGATACCCTCGCCCATGCTTCTTTGCTCGGCGTCGCTTTCGGTCTGCTGCTGAATATTAATCCGTTTTATGCGGTGATTGTGGTGACTCTGCTGCTGGCACTGCTGTTGGTGATTCTGGAGCGCAAACCTCACCTCGCCGTCGATACACTGCTCGGCATCATGGCGCACAGTGCGCTGTCGCTGGGCCTGGTGGTAGTGAGTCTGATGTCTAATGTGCGCGTTGACCTGATGGCTTATCTGTTTGGGGATTTACTGTCCGTGACCCTCAGCGATATCTGGATGATTGGCGTTGGCGTAGCGGTGGTGATTGCCGTTCTGTGCTGGCAGTGGCGTTCGCTGTTGTCGATGACTATCAGCCCTGAACTGGCCCACGTCGATGGCGTGAATCTGCAGCGCTCGCGCATCATACTGATGCTGGTTACTGCGCTAACTATCGGCCTGGCTATGAAGTTTGTCGGGGCGTTGATCATCACCTCACTGCTTATTATTCCTGCTGCGACGGCGCGCCGCTTTGCCAAAACACCGGAGCAGATGGCGCTGGTTGCCATTGCCGTTGGCATTCTTGCCGTCACCGGTGGCCTGACTTTCTCGGCGTTTTATGACACCCCGGCAGGACCATCGGTAGTATTATGCGCGGCGATTATGTTTATGCTGAGCCTGACGAAGAAACAGGTGGCATAACTTTTTAGCGTCTGAAAAATTCCGCCGTATAAATGCCATAAAAAAAACGGACGCCCAATGTAGCGTCCGTTTTTTCGATCAAAGAGCGCGTTAAGGTCTATTCAGGACGCGTCATGCCGAAGTGTTTGTAAGCATGATTCGTCGCCATACGACCGCGCGGCGTGCGCTGAATAAAACCCTGCTGAATCAAGAAGGGTTCGATGACGTCTTCAATGGTTTCGCGCTCTTCACCAATCGCGGCGGCCAGGTTATCGAGGCCAACCGGTCCTCCGGTAAATTTGTCGATAATAGCCAGCAGCAGTTTACGGTCCATGTAGTCAAAACCTTCTGCATCCACGTCCAGCATATCCAAAGCACCATTGGCGGTATCACCGTTGATAGTACCGTCACCTTTCACTTCTGCGAAGTCACGCACGCGGCGCAGGAGGCGGTTGGCTATACGCGGCGTCCCACGTGAACGGCGAGCTATCTGATGCGCACCCTCTGGCGAAAGCTGCAGCCCCAGACAGTTGGCACTGCGTCCGACGATATGCTGTAAATCCGCCACCTGATAAAATTCCAGGCGCTGAACAATACCGAAACGATCACGCAGCGGCGACGTCAGGGAACCGGCACGAGTCGTCGCGCCCACCAGCGTAAACGGGGGAAGATCAAGCTTGATAGAGCGTGCCGCAGGGCCTTCGCCGATCATAATATCCAACTGATAATCTTCCATCGCCGGATAGAGAATCTCTTCCACTACCGGGGACAGGCGATGGATTTCATCAATGAACAGCACATCATGAGGTTCAAGATTGGTGAGCATCGCCGCCAGATCGCCAGCCTTTTCCAGAACAGGGCCCGATGTCGTGCGCAAATTCACGCCCATCTCATTAGCCACGATATTTGCCAGCGTAGTCTTACCCAAGCCTGGAGGGCCAAAAATCAGCAGGTGATCGAGCGCATCACCACGCTGCTTGGCCGCCTGAATGAATATTTCCATCTGCGAGCGCACATGCGGCTGACCGACATACTCGGAAAGCATCTTAGGGCGTATCGCCCGGTCGATGACCTCCTCTTCGGTGATCACATCAGGCGAAATCAGGCGATCTGCTTCTATCATCTCTTACCTCACAGAGCCGCGCGCAAGGCGTCTCTAATCAATGTTTCGCAATCCACGCCCAGTTTGGCCACTTTACTTATCATGCGGCTTGCCTCCGGTGGCTTATACCCCAGGGAGATAAGGGCTGAAACCGCTTCACCTTCAGCATCTGACTCTTTTGCCTGCGACGATGTTGCAGGCAGCGTGATATCGGTATGGTTATTGAAAAGGTCGCCGTTTAACCCTTTAAAGCGGTCTTTCATTTCAACCACTAACCGCTCTGCAGTCTTCTTACCTACGCCCGGTAATTTGATCAGTGTCGTGACTTCTTCCTTTTCTACAGCGCTGACAAACTGCTGCGCCGACATACCGGAGAGGATCGCCAGCGCCAGTTTAGGCCCAACGCCATTGACTTTAATGAGTTCACGGAACAGCGCGCGTTCTTGTTTATCGTTGAAGCCGTACAGCAGTTGGGCGTCCTCGCGAACGATAAACTGCGTGAAAACGATAGCCTCTTTACCCAGATCCGGTAATTCATAAAAACAGGTCATCGGCATATGCACTTCGTAGCCTACGCCGTTAGTTTCCAACAGCACCAGCGGTGGCTGTTTTTCCAGAATAATACCTCTGAGTCGACCTATCACTTTCACCTTCCTATGTTGAATTGACCTGACAGAATACTGCGCTGTTTATATCATAAAAAAGGCTGGATGGATATCCAGCCCCATCGCTTTCTGACAGCTAGCGCATTCTGCCCCGCGTCATTTGTAATTTGTCACTGCTCAGGCGAATCGCGTTCTGGTTCATATGGCAATGCGTGATAGCAATCGCCAGCGCATCAGCCGCATCGGACTGTGGATTGGCCGGTAACTTCAGCAGCGAGCGGACCATATGTTGAACCTGAGACTTCTCGGCCGCACCTGTACCCACTACCGTTTGCTTGACCTGACGCGCCGCATATTCAAACACCGGTAAATCCTGGTTTACTGCCGCCACAATCGCCGCACCGCGCGCCTGTCCGAGCTTCAGGGCTGAATCCGGATTTTTCGCCATAAAGACGGATTCAATGGCAAAAAAATCGGGCTGAAATTGGGTAATAATCTCGCTGACACCGGCATAGATCAGTTTCAGGCGCGTCGGCATATCATCCACTACCGTACGAATACACCCGCTACCAAGATAACTCAGCTGTCTTCCTGTCTGGCGGATAATGCCATAGCCGGTAACGCGTGAACCGGGGTCAATCCCCAGAATTATAGCCATAGCCAATTAACGCCTTGTGTGTCGTTTTATATTAATGAGGGGAAGTATATACCGCAGGGGGGATAATTTGATAACCCGCCGGTGAACAGGCCACCGGCGGAAGGGAGCATTACAGAGTTTCTGCAATCTCATCGGAGATTTCACCGTTGTGGTAAACCTCCTGCACATCATCACAATCTTCCAGCATGTCAATCAGGCGCAACAGTTTTGGCGCAGTGTCTGCATCCATATCGGCTTTGGTCGATGGGATCATGGTCACTTCGGCAGAATCGGCCTTAAAGCCGGCAGCTTCCAATGCGTCTTTCACTTCACCCATATTTTCCCAGGCAGTGAACACATCAATCGCACCGTCGTCGTAAGAGACGATATCTTCTGCACCTGCTTCAAGCGAAGCTTCCATCACGGCATCTTCATCCAGACCGGGCGCAAAAGTGATCACGCCTTTCTTGGAGAATAAATAGGCCACTGAGCCATCTGTTCCCAGATTCCCGCCGGTTTTGTTGAAGGCATGACGCACTTCAGCCACCGTACGGTTACGGTTGTCACTCAGGCACTCAACCATGACGGCAGAACCACCCGGACCGTAGCCTTCATAAATGATGGTTTCCATGTTGGTATCATCATCACCGCCGACACCACGCGCTACCGCACGGTTCAGGGTGTCACGGGTCATGTTATTGGCCAGTGCTTTGTCGATTGCAGCGCGCAGACGCGGGTTAGCGCCCGGATCGCCACCACCAAGTTTCGCGGCGGTCACCAGCTCGCGAATAATCTTGGTAAAAATTTTGCCACGTTTTGAATCCTGCGCCGCTTTACGGTGCTTGGTATTGGCCCACTTACTGTGACCTGCCATAAAAAATCTCCAGTTAGTCTAATCAGACTCAATAGTTACAAATTCTTCAATCGCCTGCTGGTTACTCGGTGACACCGTCAACGCTGCCGCAGCAGATTTGTCGAGCCACTGGTACGCAAGATGTTCAGTGATTTTCACATCTCGCTCTTCGGGTAGTGCCAGACAGAACCAATGTTCTTTGTTACGGGTCACGCCGGGAGCATAGCGATAACGCAAATGAGCAAACAGCTCAAACTCCACACAACGCTGGCAGTTCAGTAACGGCAGATTTTCACCTGCAATATCGATACCGACCTCTTCCAGGACTTCACGCTGCGCGGTGTGTTCCGGGGACTCCCCCTCTTCCAGACTGCCGGTGACCGACTGCCAGAAATTCGGGTCATCCCGTCGTTGAAGCATCAGCACCCGGCCGGTGTTGCTGGCGTAGATGACGCACAGTATCGACTCAGGACGCTTATGACTCATCAGTTATTCTCTGAATTTGTGTCCGTTGTCGCTTCTTTTGCCACATCTTTCTTCGCAACCACCGCAATACCCAGCTCCAGCAGCGATGCAGGGTTAGCAAAACTTGGTGCTTCGGTCATCAGACAGGCTGCTGCAGTGGTTTTCGGGAAAGCGATAACGTCACGGATGTTATCGGTACCGGTCAGCAGCATCACCAGACGGTCCAGACCAAATGCCAGGCCAGCATGCGGTGGTGTGCCGTATTTCAGGGCATCGAGCAGGAAGCCAAACTTCTCGCGCTGCTCGTGTTCATTGATACCCAGAATGCCGAAGACCGTTTGCTGCATTTCGCTGCGGTGAATACGCACGGAACCGCCGCCCACTTCGTAACCGTTAATGACCATGTCGTAGGCGTTGGCAATCGCGGAAACCGGACTGGCCGCCAGCTCTTCCGCTGTCATCTCTTTCGGGGCGGTGAACGGATGGTGCATGGCAGACAGGCCGCCTTCGTCGGTGTCTTCGAACATTGGGAAGTCGATCACCCACAGCGGTGCCCACATCTCTTCGTTAGTGATTTTCAGGTCACGGCCCACTTTCAGACGCAGCGCGCCGATAGCGTCAGTCACGATTTTGGCGCTTGCGGCGCCGAAGAAGATCATGTCGCCATCTTGTGCACCAGTGCGGCCGATTAGCGCCAGCAGTAACTCTTCATTCAGGAACTTAGCTACCGGGCTCTGAATGCCTTCCAGACCTTTGGCGATGTCATTGACCTTGATATAAGCCAGACCTTTTGCGCCATAAATTTCGATAAATTTGGCGTATTCGTCGATCTGTTTGCGGCTCAGGGTTGCGCCGCCCGGAACGCGCAGCGCAGCCACACGCCCTTTCGGGTCATTAGCCGGGTCAGCAAAGACTTTAAACTCGATATCTTTGAACAAATCAGCAACGTCCACCAGCTCCATCGGGTTACGCAGGTCAGGTTTATCTGAACCATAGCGACGCATCGCTTCAGCGAAGGTCATGACCGGGAAATCGCCCAGATCCACGCCTTTGACTTCCGTCCAAAGTTCGCGGGCCAGTTTCTCCATGACTTCGCGTACTTGTTCAGCGCTCATGAATGAGGTTTCGACATCGATCTGGGTAAATTCAGGCTGGCGGTCAGCACGGAGATCTTCGTCACGGAAGCATTTCACGATTTGGTAATAACGGTCAAAGCCAGACATCATCAACAGCTGTTTGAACAGTTGTGGCGACTGCGGCAAGGCGTAGAATTTACCTTTGTGCACGCGGCTTGGTACCAGATAGTCACGCGCACCTTCCGGCGTGGCTTTGGTCAGCATTGGGGTTTCAATGTCGAGGAAGTCATGGCTGTCCATGAAGCGGCGCACCAGGCTGGTGATTTTCGCACGCGCCTTGAGGCGGTTAGCCATCTCAGGGCGACGCAGATCCAGATAGCGGTATTTCAGGCGCGCTTCTTCAGTATTGACGTGGTTGGAGTCCAGCGGCAGGGATTCTGAACGGTTAATAATGTTCAGATGACTTGCGAACACTTCAACTTCACCGGTCGCCATCTCTTTATTAAACTGGCTTTCCGGACGCGCACGCACGGTGCCGGTAATTTGGATACAGAACTCGTTACGCAGTTCAGAAGCCAGCTTGTAAGCGTCGCCCTGGTCCGGATCGAAGAAAACCTGAACGATGCCTTCACGGTCACGCATATCGATGAAAATCAAACCGCCCAAATCACGACGACGATTAACCCAGCCACACAACGTCACTTCCTGGCCCACGTTGGACGCATTCAGTTTTCCACAATATACAGTACGCATAACGGTATCCTTTTGATCCTACTACCCGGCCACATGGCACACGGGAACAGAAACGGTTATTCACTCTGGTCGCTCACTCGCAAAAATTTGCGGCACGCGGAATAGGTTTGCTTATGTTAGAAATCTAAGGTTCTAAAAAAGGCGGCCATTATAAAGGAATTTCCCTCTCAGGATAAGAGTGAAGACGCGCTGCACGCCGCTGATTTCCATCGTTAACCTCTGCCACACATAATTTAACAATATTATCGACATTCGCGTCCACGCCTTAGCATAAACTCGCCAGAACCTTTTTATAGGTAGCAGACAAAGGATTTTACGTACTAATCTTCTTGCCGCTCACCTTCAATGAAAAAACCGGGAGCCAAAACCGATGAAACTTGACCCAAAAACCACTGCACTGGTACTTATCGATTTACAAAAAGGTATTTTGCCTTTTGCCGGCGGCCCGCACAGTGCCCAACAGGTACTGGATAATGCCACCCACCTGGCTACGCGTTTCCGCAAACAGGGTTCACCGGTAGTGATGGTGCGCGTTGGCTGGTCTGACACCTTTGCCGATGCGCTGAAACAGGAAGTGGATGTCCCGGTCAACATGCCTGAAGGCGGCTTACCTGCAGTGTGGTGGGAATTCCCTGAGCAGCTTGCCGTGACCGACAGCGACATCCAGGTGATTAAACGCCAGTGGGGCGCATTCTATGGCACAGATTTGGATCTGCAACTGCGTCGCCGTGGCATTAAAACCATCGTGCTGGCAGGAATTTCAACCAACATCGGCGTTGAGTCTACCGCGCGAAATGCCTGGGAGCATGGCTATGAACTGGTGATCGCCGAAGATGCCTGCAGCGCGCACAACGATGACCATCACCAGTCCAGCGTTAAAAATATCTTCCCTCGTATCTCCCGGGTACGTTCTACCGCCGAGGTGCTTGCCGCCCTGCCGCAGTAAGGTTAGTCTGGCAAAACTGAATCATTACGCCGCCTGTATGGCGGCGTTTTAATAAGGATATTGCCCTATGTATATTGGATTGCCTCAGTGGCACCACAGCGCCTGGAACCGTATTGGCCTGCGTGACCTCGCTGATTATGCGCAATACTTTAACTGCGTTGAAGGCAACACCACGTTTTATGCGCTGCCGAAACCGGAAGTGGTTATGCGCTGGCGCGATATGACACCGGACAGTTTTCGTTTCTGCTTCAAATTCCCTTCTGCCATCAGCCACAAAGCCGCCCTGCGCGATTGCCAGGCAGATTTAGAGGCCTTCTATCAATGCATCGAGCCGCTGGGAGAACGCATCGGCCAGTTGTGGTTACAACTTCCTGCCGCCTTTGCGCCTGCTGACCTGGATTGTTTATGGCAATTTATGGACGCCTTACCTCGCGGTTTTGATTACGGTGTTGAAGTACGGCATCAACAATTTTTTAATAAGGGCGAGGAAGAGCGGGCGCTCAATCAGGGTTTGCACCAGCGAGGAATTAACCGCGCAATGCTTGACAGCCGGCCAGTACACAGCGCAAAACCTCACACCGAAGCCGTGCGTGAAGCCCAACGTAAAAAACCGGTGTTGCCGGTCCATGCGCTGGTCACCGCAGACCGCCCGATCGTACGGTTCATCGGCGGTGATGTGCTGGAGGACAATAAAAAGCTGTTTGCCGTCTGGGCAGAAAAACTCAAACAGTGGCGCGCCGTAGGGCATAACCCTTATCTATTTATCCACACACCCGATTGCAGCGATGCTCCTCAGCAGGCGCAAAGCTTGTGGCAACAACTTCGCATTGCCCTGCCCGATCTGCCCCCCCCACCGGACTGGCCAGAACAGGATTCACTGTTTTGAGTTATCGCAGCAGCCTTGCTGCTTTTTGATGCGTTTTTTTGACGCATCGACTTTATTCTCCGAGACAGTGATTTGTTCCACCGCTATTATTGCCATGAAATTTTGCAGACGAATGTTGCCCGCCGCGTAAGCGGCTTCCTGCATAGTCACTTTTTAGTTTTAAGAACATGTGACCAGGGCAATCAGCCAATCCTGTAATATCGAGGTTGTAAAATGATCAGCGCGTTATATGTCGTGCTTGCCGCAATGTTATTAATTAAATTGTCTTTTGATGTTGTCAGATTGCGCATGCAATACCGAATTGCCACGGGTGATGGGGGTTCATATGAATTGCAAACAGCCATCCGTGTTCACGGTAATGCGGTAGAATACCTGCCAATCGGCTGTTTATTATTGATTATGATGGAAATGAACGGCGCAGAAGCCTGGATGGTCCACGCCTGCGGGCTGATGCTCATTGTTGGCCGGTTATTTCATTATTACGGCCTAAAAAATCGGGAATTTACCTGGCGTCGCAACGGTATGGCGGCCACCTATATTTCCCTATTGTTGATGGTAGTTGTGAATATTATTTATCTGCCATGGACGCAGTTTTTAAATATTCGCTGGTAGTGGCCGCTCTTGATTACCACGCTCCGTCGTTATCCTGGATAACCCTGCAGCAGCACAACAGCGGGCACATTTTACCGGTATCTGCTCTTCGCAGACTCTGTTAAAATCTGCCCTCAAAACTAGCCCCTTCAATTTTTGGTCTGACTCAGCATTATGGCTAACCACGATACTCTTTTTTCTGCACCGATAGACAAACTCGGCGACTGGACGTTTGATGAACGCGTTGCCGAAGTCTTCCCCGATATGATCCAGCGCTCCGTGCCGGGTTACTCAAACATTATTTCGATGATTGGCATGCTGGCCGAACGTTTTGTACAGCCTGACAGCCGTATCTACGACCTTGGTTGTTCCCTGGGGGCCGCCACGCTGTCCATGCGTCGCAATATTAAAGTACCGGGTTGTCAAATTATTGCTGTCGATAACTCTCCAGCCATGGTCGAGCGCTGCCGTCGCCATATCGATGCATTCCGCGCCGAGACACCGGTTAATGTTATCGAGGCTGACATTCTGGATGTCGAATTGAGCAATGCCTCCATGGTGGTGCTCAATTTTACCCTGCAATTTCTGCAACCTGACGATCGTCAACGCCTGTTGAACCAGGTCTATCAGGGGATGCGCCCCGGTGCTGCGCTGGTGCTGTCGGAAAAATTCAGTTTCGAAGATAAAGACGTGGGTGAGTTGCTCTACAACATGCATCACGATTTTAAACGTGCTAACGGGTACAGCGAACTGGAGATAAGCCAGAAGCGCAGCATGTTGGAAAATGTCATGCTGACCGACTCCGTTGAAGTGCATAAGGCACGCTTAAAGCAAGCCGGTTTCGAACACTCAGAAGTCTGGTTCCAGTGTTTCAACTTCGGATCGCTTATCGCCCTGAAAGCCGGGGAAACCCAATGATCGAATTTGGTGATTTCTATCAGCGTATTGCTAAAGGCCCGCTGAGCCCATGGCTAAATACTCTGCCTTCGCAATTGACCGCATGGCAGAAAGAGTCGCTGCACGGCAAATTCAAGATGTGGTTTAACGCCGTTGACCGTCTGCCCCTGCTGCAACCGGAAAAAATGGACCTGTTACACAGCGTCAGCGCTGGCATGCTGGAGCCCTTACCTCAGGGCCAGCGCGAAGGCGTTGAAAACCTGCTGCGCAACCTGATGCCGTGGCGCAAAGGCCCTTTCTCGCTCTACGGCGTAGAGATTGATACTGAGTGGCGATCTGACTGGAAATGGGACCGGGTTTTGCCACACCTCTCCCCGCTGGCTGGGCGCACTATTCTGGATGTAGGCTGTGGCAGTGGATACCACATGTGGCGAATGATCGGTGCAGGCGCACATCTGGTTGTCGGTATCGATCCGATGCAACTGTTCCTCTGTCAGTTTGAAGCAGTCCGCAAACTGTTGGGTGGCGATCAACGTGCTCACTTATTACCCTTAGGCATTGAACAACTGCCTGAGCTCAACGCCTTCGATACCGTGTTTTCAATGGGCGTGTTGTACCACCGCCGTTCTCCGCTGGATCACCTCTACCAACTAAAAAATCAGTTAGTCAGTGGTGGAGAGTTGGTGCTGGAAACGCTGGTGGTGGAAGGGGACAGTCAGCAAGTACTGGTACCGGGCGATCGCTACGCGCAAATGGGCAATATCTATTTCATCCCGTCGGCAGAAGCGTTAAAAGGCTGGTTAATCAAATGCGGATTTGTCGATGTACGCATTGCCGACGTCAGCGTAACCACGGTGGAAGAGCAACACCGCACGGACTGGATGACCAGTGAGTCACTAGCCGAATTCCTCGATCCGCAGGATCACAGCAAAACCATTGAAGGGTATCCGGCCCCCCGCCGCGCGTTGCTCATCGCCCGCAAGCCCTAACCTGGGGGAAGTGACGGGTAAGACCCAATAGAAAATGGCGGTTACGTGACCGCCATTTTCTCTCTTTTCCTATTTTCTGCCACTATCCGGGTAAACGTGAGGTATCGTCCCCCAGGTCCAGGTTCGGCGGCTGGCTTATCCAGGTGTGTTCAGTAAAAACCACCACGCTGTCGGCACGGGTTGGCGCACCGCAGGAGCGGCAGATCAGCGACTTAACTGCCACATCTGACGGTTTGGTTTTATTGACCGTAAAGCGATCGCATCCACAATTGTCGCAATAAATTTGCATATCGGGCATAAAATTTATGCATTAGGACTATGCCTATTGCAATCCTCACAAGACTGAAATTTCCTTACACTCAAGATAGCCAAACTCCGCTAAAATTGCGAGCATGCGAAGGGTTTAATGCATTTTTGATGTTGTTAAACTTCAATTTTGTTTATGAAAGAAACTGTGCGTTTCTTAAAACAGATTCGGATAGCATAAAACCATAAAAAAAGCCCCGCCAAAATGACGGGGCTTGGTACTTGCGCAGGGCGGCGCAATAAGGGTCGTAAGACCCGGTTAAATCAACAGCGCGGATACCCTCTTCCCTTCAGCGCCTTCATTTTCAACGTTTGTCACGCCGTGCGTGACAACGGATCGCCAAATTCTAATGCCGTTTTCATCGCCGCAACGATATCGCCGTCCACACAGTAACGACTGAATTCATCAAAATCGGTATCAGAACTCATGGTCACGCCCGCTTTACGATAGCGCATGGTGGACGGTACCTGGCGCCCGGCCGAGCTATGTAGCTCACTCAGACCGATGTCGACAAACTTCTGCAAGTTAGTTAAACGCACGCCTGCGCCGGCCATGATAATTGGACCACGGCTAAGTTCATTCAGTTCCCGTAACATCGGTAAACCTACTTCGGCATTTTGCTGCTGTCCGGAGGTAAGAATACGGGCCACACCCAATTGCGTCAATTGCTCCAGCGCGACCTTCGGGTTAACACACATATCAAATGCCCGGTGGAATGTTACTGCCATGTCGCCGCAAAGCGCCATCACCTCCCACATCTTCGGCATATCTATATGCCCTTCCGGATCGAGCAAACCGACAACAATGCCGGGAAAACCGAGATCGCGAATACACGCCACATCGCTTTTCAATACGTCAAATTCACTTTGGGTATAGCAAAAGTCACCGCCTCTGGGACGGACAATCGGGTGAACCGGAATGGTTACTTTTTGCCTGGCCAATTTTAGCGTTCCATAACTTGGCGTAATGCCACCATCAGCCTGGCTTGCACAGAGTTCTACCCGATCTGCACCAGCCTGCTCAGCGGTCAACGCACAGTCCACGCTGTAACAACACACTTCTAACTTAGTCATGTGATCTCTCCTGATTACGGCATTATGCTACAACACTTGTTTGTAACGGGCCATGTCGCGTAGGCTTTGGCATGAGCATCCCGCCCAACTGCCTGCTTTGGAAAGTTAACTATGACACTCAATTTTGATCAATGGGTAGACCGTAGTCACAGTGACAGCGTTAAGTGGAACAAATATAAAGACCAGGACGTCATTCCCCTATGGGTGGCTGACACTGACTTTACTTCTCCGCCTCAGGTGATTACGGAGCTACAGCAACGCGTAGCCGAAGGCGTATTTGGTTATGGCTTCACGCCACCTGAATTGATTGCACTGTTCGTACAACGTATGAAAGATCGTTATCAATGGCATATTAAATCCGAATGGATTGTTACGCTGCCAGGGCTGGTGTGTGGGCTTAATATCGCCGTTCGTGCCAATACGACTCTGGACGAAACATGTGTGCTGCCCTCGCCGATCTATCCGCCGTTTATTGAGGCAGCACAATCAGAGGGCCGTCGCTTCAAAAGCATTCCAGTGAAAGAACAACAGCAACGCTGGGTGGTGGATTTCAACCACGCTGGCCCACTATTAGATGGCAACGAGAAAATGCTCATGCTTTGTAACCCTTATAATCCGGGCGGGACTGTCTATCGCCGGGAAGAGTTGTTACAGCAACATGCGTTTGCGAAAGCTAAGGATCTGGTGGTGTGTTCTGATGAAATTCACTGCGACCTGCTACTGGAACCCGGTGTACAGCATATTCCCTTTGCTTCACTGAACGAGGATGCAGAGCAGCGTTCAATCACACTGATGTCACCGTCGAAAACATTTAATCTGGCAGGCCTCGGTGCCTCGATGGCTATCATCCCTAACGCTGCGCTACGCAGAAAATTTAAAGATACAGCCAAAGGCATTGTGCCTCACGTCAATATTCTCGCCTACGTTGCCGCCACCGCAGCCTATCGCGACGGCGCTGAGTGGCTCATAGAGCAACTTGACTACCTGCGAGGCAACAGGGATTTAGTCACCCGTCGTATTAATGCAATGCCCGGTTTACGTATGCTGCCGATAGAAGGCACCTATCTCGGCTGGATAGATGCCACTGCGCTGCCGGTAGAAGACCCTTATCGTTTCTTTGTCGCCGCTGGAGTTGGTTTTACCTCAGGGGCCGACTTTGGCAACCCGCGGTTTGTGCGCATTAACCTCGGCTGTCGGCGCGCACTTCTGGAAAAGGCTCTAGACCGCATGGATATTGCGCTGTCGGGACTCGGACACTGATTTATTCCCGTTCGCTGGCGACAACGTCCCGCAGGCTGTGCGGGTGAAACTTGATGGTAACCGTACCATCCGTAATAGCCAGCGTCGGGTTAGGCAACCGTTCATGTTCACCCTTGGGTGAACTCTGCTTTAATTTAATGCCCGGTGTTACCAGAGCTTCATCTGCCAGTTGAGCCAACGCCCGGGAATAAAAACCCTCTTCTCCTCCGCTAAGTACCAGTTCAATGTGTTCCCAGCCTTCATGGGGGTAGCGCTTCTCGCCTGGATAAGGCAACTCCACCAGGTCGATACTTAACGGCCCTACACTGAGTGGCGTTTCCAGCGAGAACAAACAGATTGGACGGCCATTGATCTCCGTCTCATTGAGCAAAGTGCCGCATTGCGACAACCCTTGGCGCCAGCGATCAGCGGTCGTGTTCTGATGGCAGCGCAACGAAATATGGTCCGCATGATAAGTGGCTAAATCGAGATGCAATTTCTCAGCAAAGGCAGTCAGCGCAGCGACAAAACGCGGCATATCGTTAACCAGATCGGCCAACCCGGCGACCTCTTTCATATTCAACATGGTAGCGAGTTCCTTTTTAGTCATCACCCTCGGCGGCTAATTTACACAGCCTTTCATCCTGTTGCCAGATACATGCCGAAGAATAGGGTTTTGCCCCCCTCTCTTCATGCGGCAATACTGACTCAGCAAGGCTGATATGATATAAACACCTATCATTTTCGGTTCCCCTGTTAAGTGGCGAATCAGTAAACAATCACGTTCATCCCTTAATCATTCGTGTTGCAGCGCGGCGTTATACGCATCAGCTGCGCGAAAGATGGCGGTGATATCTACTAAAGGTAAATCAGTGAATATACAGGCACTTCTTTCCGATAAAGTCAGCCAGGCGATGACTGCAGCAGGCGCTCCTGCTGATAGTGAACCGCAGGTCCGTCAGTCTGCCAAGGCACAGTTTGGTGATTATCAGGCTAACGGCATAATGTCAGTGGCCAAAAAGCTGGGTATGGCGCCACGACAACTGGCTGAGAAAGTCGTTGAACTGTTAGATCTGAGCGGTATTGCTTCCAATGTGGAGATCGCCGGTCCGGGCTTTATCAATATTTTCCTCGACCGTGGCTTTGTCGCCGCTAATGCTGACAGCGCCCTGACCGCGCCTAAACTGGGTATCACACCGGTTGAGCCGCAGACGATTGTCATCGACTATTCCGCGCCTAACGTAGCGAAAGAGATGCACGTAGGGCATATCCGCTCCACCATCATTGGTGATGCCGCGGTGCGAACAAATGAATTCCTCGGTCACAAAGTGATCCGCGCCAACCACGTTGGTGACTGGGGCACACAGTTCGGGATGTTGATTGCCTATCTGGAAAAAGTACAGAACGAGAATGCCGGTGACATGAACCTGGCCGATCTCGAAGAGTTCTATCGCGCAGCGAAGAAAAACTATGACGAAGATGAAGAGTTCGCGGCACGCGCCCGGGGTTACGTCGTCAAGCTTCAGGGCGGTGATGAATATTGCAGAAAAATGTGGCGCAAGCTGGTTGACGTTACGATGGCGCAGAATCAACTGACCTATAACCGTCTGAACGTCACGCTGACTCAGGACGATATTATGGGCGAGAGCCTGTACAACGATATGCTGCCTGGCATCGTATCTGACCTGCAGGCCAAAGGTTTGGCCGTCGACAGTGAAGGCGCCGTGGTGGTTTATCTTGATGAATATAAGAATAAAGACGGCGACCCGATGGGTGTGATCATCCGTAAAAAAGACGGTGGCTATCTTTACACCACCACGGATATCGCCTGTGCAAAATACCGTTACGAAACGCTGGGAGCCGATCGCGTACTCTATTACATCGACTCACGCCAGCACCAGCACCTGATGCAGGCCTGGACTATCGCCCGCAAAGCCGGTTATGTACCTGACTCCGTCGCGCTTGAACATCACATGTTTGGCATGATGCTCGGTAAAGACGGTAAGCCTTTCAAAACCCGTGCTGGGGGTACTGTAAAACTCTCTGAATTGCTGGATGAAGCCATTGAGCGTGCACGTAAGCTCATTACGGAGAAAAACCCCGAACTGAAAGATGCTGCCGAGCTGGAGAAGTTAGTGAATGCTGTCGGTATCGGTGCTATCAAATATGCCGATCTGTCAAAAAGCCGCACCACCGATTACATCTTTGACTGGGATAATATGCTGGCCTTTGAAGGCAATACCGCGCCTTATATGCAGTATGCCTATACCCGCGTGGCTTCTATCTTCAAGCGAGCTGATATTGACGTTAACAGCCTGACGCAGCCGATGGTGATCAGCGAAGATCGCGAAGCCGTTCTGGCCACCCGTCTGTTGCAGTTCGAAGAAGTGCTGACTGTCGTTGCCCGCGAAGGTACACCGCACACTATGTGTGCATACCTGTATGACGTAGCAGGTCTGTTCTCCAGCTTCTATGAACACTGTCCGATCCTGAACGCAGAAGATGAAACCAGTCGTAACAGCCGTCTTAAACTGGCTCTGTTGACGCAGCGTACGCTGAAAACAGGTCTGGATACGCTGGGTATTGAAACCGTCGAACGCATGTAATATCCCATTATCCTTCGGGCTGACCGGGTAACGTTAGCCTGAAGGATCGGATAGCCAAGACGTTGAATAAGCAAAAGGGCGCTAAGCGCCCTTTTGTGTTTTTGTCATTTGGTTACAGAGTTAATCCAGACGACGGGCGAACTCTTTAACCCGAAAGCCCAGCAGACCCAGTACACCAAAGTAAGCCACCACCCCTACCGCGACGACGGCGAGCAGGCGCATCAGACGATAGGCCATGCCCCCCACATCCCAATCAGGCATCAGGTACATCATGCCGATGAGTGCAGCCGACATGACGACAACGGCGGTGATCAATTTAATCAGGAAGATGCGCCAGCCCGGCTGTGGCTGGAAGATATCTTGCTTACGCAACTGCCAATAAAGCAGGCCAGCATTCAGACAGGCGGCCAGACCAATCGACAGAGACAATCCTGCGTGTTTTAACGGCCCAATAAACGCCAGGTTCATCACCTGCGTGGAGGCCAACGTGATAATTGCGATTTTGACCGGCGTTTTGATGTCCTGACGTGAGTAAAAACCGGGTGCCAGCACCTTCACCACGATAAGTCCCATCAGTCCGACCGAATAAGCCACCAAGGCGCGTTGAGTCATCATGGCGTCGAAAGCGCTGAATTTACCGTACTGGAATAGTGCCACGGTCAGCGGTTTAGCCAGAATGCCCAGGGCAACAGAGCTCGGTAATGCCAGCAAGAAGCACAGACGCAGTCCCCAGTCCATCAGACGGTTATATTCCATGTGATTACCGCTGGAAAAACTGCGCGCCAGAGACGGCAGCAGAATAGTCCCCAGAGCCACGCCTAACACGCCGGACGGAAACTCCATCAGACGGTCAGCGTAGTACATCCATGACACGGAGCCGGACACCAGGAATGAAGCAAAGATGGTGTTAATAATTAAAGAAATCTGGCTAACGGAAACCCCAAGGATGGCAGGACCCATCTGGCGCATCACCCGCCAGACACCGGCGTCTTTCAGGTTCAGTCGCGGCAATACCAACATGCCAATTTTTTTCAGATGCGGCAGTTGGTAACCCAGCTGCAATACGCCACCAGCAACCACAGCCCAGGCCAGCGCCATGACCGGGGGATGGAAGTAAGGGGCAGCAAACAGCGAGAAACCAATCATGCTGACGTTAAGAAAGGTCGGCGCAAAAGCCGGGATTGAAAAGCGGTTCCATGTATTAAGAATCGCCCCCACCAGTGATGCCAATGAGATCAGCAAAATATAGGGGAAAGTCACCCGCAGCAATGCGCTGGTTAGTGCGAATTTATCAGGGGAGTCAACAAAGCCCGGCGCCGTAATATAGATAACCCAGGGTGCGGCAAGCATGCCAAGCAGGGTGACCAAGGCCAGAACCAGCGTCAGCAGACCGGAAACGTAGGCAATAAAAGTGCGCGTGGCCTCTTCGCCTTTCTGGGTCTTATATTCAGCCAGAATAGGCACAAAAGCCTGAGAAAAAGCGCCCTCGGCAAAAATACGGCGCAACAGATTGGGGAGTTTGAATGCCACAAAGAAGGCATCGGTGACCATACCGGCGCCAAAAACGCGCGCCACTATCGCATCGCGGGCAAATCCTAATACACGTGAAAACATCGTCATCGAACTGACGGCGGCCAAAGATTTCAGTAGATTCATGTCATTTTTCTTAGTTGCCAGTGACTAAACAGCCACGCCTGCAGCAGCAGGCGTGGGGGCAAGAACCGGCAGGATTCTAACGTGCGCCATAGTCTACGCATACCGAATGCAATAGCTACTGGCAGTTGTTATATAATATTACCTGCCCGTCATCAGGCGCTTATTGCACTGTTTTTCAGCATAGTCTCAATGATGCGCTGGGCATAAATCCCCTGTTCACCGCTGGTTTGCGGAGCAGTCTGGTTAGCGATGCTGTCAATAAAATGCTTAATCGCGCCTTCGAAACCGCGCTGGCCCAGCGTAGTCTGCCAACTGGCCACCGGCAGTTGACTGACAATATCCTTTTTCTCCTCCTGCCACTGTTTCATATCACTGATTTGGTAAACCGCGCCCTGCGTGACCGCCTGAACGATTTCCCGCGAACTGCCGGCCTGACGGTGCATCGAGGTAGTGACGATGCTGCCTTTACAGTTGAAGTGATGCTCAGCGTAGATCAGCTGCTGCAGATCGTTGACCCTAAGTTGGCCACTGAGTAATTCGGCCTGCCCACCGGCCAGCCACAGCGCGGTGTCTACCACATGCAGATAATCGTCCAGCAGCGTGAAACGCAGATCGTTTGGGCCAACGCTATCAGAACGGTGCTTATCCATGCGCAACGAGGCCGCAGACTGCTGGGCGAGTTGCTGTTGTAACTGGGCATAACGTGGTGCAAAGCGTCGGTTAAAACCAACCATCAGGGCTTTGCCAGCCTTGTGTGCCAGTTCAATCAAGCGTTCTGCCTGAGTCAGCTCTGCAGCCAGCGGTTTGTCGACATAGACGTGAACGCCCTGCTGTAGTAATTGACTGACCACCTCAAAGTGAGACGCGGTACTGCTGTGAACAAATACCGCATCACACTGCCCCACCAGTTCATCCAGACGTGAGAAACAGCGCATACGGTAACTGTCGCAAACCGGTTGGGCCTTTTGCTGGTTGGGAGAAAATCCGCCCACCAGCGTCCAGTCTTCTTCATGGCTGAGCACAGGAAGATAGGCTTTTTGCGCAATACCGCCGAGCCCAACAATGCCGATTCGTAGTTTAGTCATCTCTTTTCCTTAGTCCGCCAGCCTTTCGAGCAGGTGATCGAGCCGCTGCTTCAGCTCAGCCACTTCGGTTTCAAGTTCAGCAACACGCTTTTCAAGATCGGTTGTGCCCATTGCTGGCACGCCAAACAGGGTGTCTTCAGCCCCTGTCGCAACATTGCTGACTTCCCCGCTGAACAGATGCATGAAACGGCTCTCACGCTTACCCGGCTCACGTGCTAGACGTACGCAGAAAGGGCCATCTTCACGATTCGCCAGTTCAGTGAGTGTTTGTTCCACTTCACCGACGTCCGCAAAATCATGCAAACGGTTGGTACGGGTACGCAGTTCGCCAGGGGTTTGTGCCCCCCGCAGCAGCAGGGTGGTAACGACGGCGACTTCCTGTGGAGAGAACTTCAGATTACCGAATTCAGAGTTACAAAAACGGTGCTCATATTTCATGGTCCGGCTGCCGCTCAGAGTACGGATGATGTGTTTACGCAGCAGTAAATCCAGCGTCTGCTGCACCTCACTTTCGCTCAGTTCCATTACCGGTTCGCGGTTAGTTTTTTGATTACAGGCGGTAGTGAGACCATTGAGCGTCATGGGGTATTGCTCTGGAGTGGTGAGTTGTTTCTCCAGCAAACAACCGACCACGCGGGCTTCTTTGGCACTCAGTTCGTGTTTCATACGGTTTCCTTAACGAGAAGCGGTCCATTCCTGATATGTCAGGGCGGTCAAAATATGGTCTTGCCACTTACCGTCGATCAATAAGTAATCTTTGGCATAACCTTCCCGTTCAAAACCAAGACGGGCGAGTAAATCCCCACTGCGCTGATTGTGCGGCATATAGTTCGCCATTATGCGGTGCATTTTCTGCTGGCGTTGCATATAGCGGATGAGCGACTGCAGCGCCTCAAACATCAGGCCCTGTCCTTGCCATTTTTCACCCAGTGAATAACCGAGAAAGCACGCATGAAAAGATCCCCGCAGCACGTTGCTGAAATTAGCGACGCCCTGTACATGATTTTCATCCGGGTCGAGCAGAATAAAATAATAGGCATTACCCTGTTTTTGCATCTCGGTGATAAGCCCCAAACGGGCCTGCCAACCGGATGGGTAGCAGTGACTTTCGTCTCTTACCGGTTCCCAGGGTTTCAGAAAAGAGCGGTTCTCAACATAGTAATCCGCCATGCGGTGCGCATCCCGCTCATGGACTAATCGCAGAACCATCCGGTCAGTGGTAAGCCGCACTCTCGGTGTGGCAGATTTATAGCCAAACATCCCTTCCCTCCACAGTCCGCATGGGTCGATAAGAAGTATTGATAGGAGTCCAACGTTCGGGCTTGTCTGGCCAGCGTCAGATGCTCAATTCTGCCAGTGTCCGCGCAGCTTGACGATAAAAAAATATTATCTATAGCGCCCTATCCTATTGTTCGTTTCAGGTTCAGAATTGTAACGCTACAATTTCTCCTATCAGCACCCGTTGGATCAGGTGCAGACAACCCTTCAGGTGAAGCATGTCATTGGTCTCGCAAGCTCGGAGCTTGGGTAAATATTTCCTGCTGTTAGATAATGCGCTGGTTATTTTAGGCTTTTTTATGGTGTTTCCCCTGATCTCGATCCACTTCGTCGACCAACTTGGTTGGGCGGCGATGGCCGTCGGATTGGCCCTTGGTGTCCGGCAGTTAACCCAACAGGGATTGGGCATTTTTGGTGGAGCCATTGCTGACCGCTTTGGGGCAAAACCGATGATTGTCACCGGCATGCTGCTTCGTGCGGCGGGTTTTGCCGCCATGGCGATGGCCGATGCGCCGTGGATCCTCGTAGCTTCCTGCGTTTTATCCGGCCTCGGTGGGACACTGTTTGATCCTCCGCGCACCGCGCTGGTAATTAAACTCACCCGCCCACATGAACGTAGCCGCTTTTATTCATTACTAATGATGCAAGACAGTGCTGGCGCAGTTATTGGCGCGCTGGTCGGCAGCTGGTTACTCCAATATGACTTCCATTACGTCTGCTGGGCTGGTGCGGCTATTTTTGTGCTGGCCGCAGCCTGCAACGCCTGGTTGCTGCCGGCTTATCGCATTTCCACCATTCGCGCCCCGATGCGTGAAGGGATGATGCGCGTATTGCGTGACCGCCGCTTTGTCAGCTACGTGCTGACGCTTACCGGTTACTACATGCTGACCGTGCAGGTTATGCTGATGTTGCCTATTGCCGTCAATGACATCGCAGGCAGCCCAACGGCGGTGAAATGGATGTATGCCATCGAAGCTGCCTTGTCGCTGACGTTGCTCTATCCGATTGCACGCTGGAGCGAAAAACGCTTTCGTCTGGAGCAGCGCCTGATGTTCGGATTGCTCATTATGACGCTCAGCCTGCTTCCAGTGGGATTGGTGACCTCCATTAATCCATTGTTATTACTGATCGGATTTTTCTATATAGGCTCGATTATTGCGGAGCCAGCCCGGGAGACGCTCGGCGCATCGCTGGCTGATGCTCGGGCCCGCGGCAGTTATATGGGCTTCAGCCGTCTCGGGCTGGCGCTGGGAGGAGCCATTGGTTATACCGGCGGCGGCTGGATGTACGATACCGGGCGCGCGCTTGAACTGCCTCAACTGCCCTGGTTTTTACTCGGTATTGTCGGGCTGATCACACTGACGGGGCTTTACTGGCAATTCAATCTCCGACGCATCGAACCCGCGATGCTCAGCGGTAATTAATACTGCCTCTCCGCCGCCGCCTCAGGGTGGCGGTTTGATCTCACTCCATTCTTTACCCATACTTCATAATGCGTCGTAACCCGGCGGGCCTTTTCATCCACCCACAGGCCTGCCATGGATAAAGGAGCATTGCATTATGAAACTTTACATCTACGAACATTGTCCCTTCTGCGTCAAAGCCCGCATGATTTTCGGTCTAAAAAACATCCCTGTTGAAATCAAGGCCTTGCCAAACGACGATGAAAAGACCCCCATTTCAATGGTCGGCAAAAAAATGGTGCCCATTCTGCAAAAAAAAGATGGCAGCTTTATGCCTGAAAGCATGGATATCGTGCACTACATCGATAAAAGTGATGGTAAGCCCCTGCTGACCGGTGGAACCAATCCCGCCATTGCTGCTTGGCTGCGTCAGGTGTCTGAATACACTTCTAAATTACTGCTTCCGCGTTTTGCTCTGGCCCCCCTTGAAGAGTTCGCCACCCCGGCGGCCCGCAAATATTTCACTGATAAAAAACAGGCCCAGATAGGTGACTTTAAGGAGCATCTGCAGCACTCCGAGGGATTAGCCAAAAAAATCAGCAACGACCTGCGAGCGCTGGATAAATTGATTATTGAGCCCAATGCCGTGAATGGCGAGCTGTCCGAGGATGACTTCAGCCTGTGGCCGCTGTTACGCTCACTATCGATTGTTAAAGGGGTCGAGCTGCCCTCACGCGTACAGGCCTACCGCGATAATATGGCAAAACAAACCCAGGTTAACCTGCTGACCAGTATGGCCAGTTGAACCCTTTTAGCCGGAGCAAGGCTCCGGCCATTCCCCTTCCGGGCATTTTTGCCTTTTAATCTCTTCCTCAAGCACTTAGGCTATTCGGCGTTGTCTGATTGGCATGTTGTTGTTAACAGACCATGCTGTATCAATTGCTGTTAATACCTAAAATATGACGGGTATTGCCGCGTTACGTCGCAGAGGAAATAATGAGAAAGCTATTTTTAGGGGCCGCGGCCCTGATGTTCGCTGGCCTGCTTGCCGGGTGTAACCAGCTCACGCAATACACCCTGAGTGAGCAGCAGGTAAACGATTATTTACATCAGCATAATGATTTTCAAAAACAACTCGGCGTGCCCGGCCTGGTTGATGCCAAAATTACCCTGACCAACCTTAACAGCCAGATTGGCCGCGCTGAACCTGGCAAGGTCACCCTGACCGGTAATGCCAGCGTGGATATCACCTCGCTGTTCGGACCGCAAAAAGCCGATATGACCCTGACGCTAAAAGCGCAGCCCTCTTTTGATAAAGAGAAAGGGGCGATTTTCCTGAAAGATATGGAAGTGGTGGCTTACACCATCCAGCCTGAAAAAATGGACTCGGTGATGAAAGGATTGATGCCGTACCTTAACCAGTCGCTGAAGTCTTACTTCGACCAGAAACCGGCCTATGTGCTTAATGCTGATCACAGCAAAGGTGAAGCGATGGCGAAGAAACTGGCTAAAGGCCTGGAAGTCAAACCGGGCCAACTGGTGATTCCGTTCACCGATTAAATTTATTCCAGCGCATTGAAAAAGCCCGGCATGAGAGTTCATGACCGGGCTTTTTATGGGTTACTAATACGCTTTCTGACTCACAAAGTCTTACTGTTCGTCTTCTTCGTCATCATCAAGTTCCTGTGGTGCGGCCTCTTCCAGCTCATCCCGCATCACCTGCAAAGCTTCACGGCTGATTTCAGCCAGCGTGCGGTAAAAACCACTGGTCGCATGTGCTTCAACTTTACCTAAGAACTTACCGCACCATGGGAATAGAAACTCATCGAACAGCGTAATTTGCGCAGCCACTTCATCTTCCGTCGACTGATCCTCCAGCCATGACGCTGCCAACAGCATAGATCCGAAATGGTCAGCGGGCGTTTCACCCAGCGGCATACCGCGCTGTTGCAGGAACGTGCGGACGTCCAGTTCACTGGCCCCTTCAACGTAGTCACTGCGATAAGGGGAGACCGCGCATTCAGCACCGACAAACAGCGCGTTAAATTCTGCGGCCAGGGCCTGTGGATCGGCACTTTGCTGCAAGCGCTTGAGTAAAGCATCTTGCTCCAGTGGCCAATGTTCCAGCAATTTCCCCTGCTGAATCAGGCCAAACAGTGGCTCCAGCAACGGATCCTGCGGCTGGCGGTAAAACAATGTGCCGAGTACTCGGCAAACTACGGAAAATTCATTCATGTCGGCAACCTGCTAAGCCAGAGGGATTGAGAAATTCAAACGGCCGTGACAATGTCACAGTTCGCTTAATTCAGCAATGGGCGCGCGGCCACGCATGACCAGAAAATCCAGAAAGCGGCGCGGACTGACGTTGAGGATTCGTTCATCAGGGAAGCCAACTTCACGCAGAATTCGTTCACAATGTTCAAATCCGCCCAGCGAATAAGCGATATGCGAGTCAGAACCTAATGCCAGCCATCCACCCGCCTCTTTAACGGCCTGTACGATAGCGCGGCAATTCGGCTCACTGCCTTTACGTGAATGGGTAAACGACGAGTTATTCAGCTCCAGTGCTACGTTATATTTTGCGGCGGCGGCGGCGACCGCTGGGATATCAATCGGATAACGCGGATTACCAGGATGACTGATGATATGCACATCTCCACTGGCCATAGCCGCGATCATCGCCGCCGTGTGGGTCTCTTTATCGGCAGGTGGCATCACGGGTTCATGGAACCCGGCAATAATCACGTCGATGGCCGTCAACATCGGGCCAGTGCAGTCGATCTCACCCTGGATATTTTTAATGTTCGACTCAATACCACGCAGAATACCGACGCCATCAACCAGGCGTGGCCAGACATGCATATTCATAAAATGCCAATAATGTGGCGCGTCGGCCATATCCGGGCCATGGTCAGTGATAGCAAACAGTTTAATGCCCTTGGTTTGCGCTTCTTCGATATAGTCATGCAACGTGCTGTAGGCATGGGTACTGGCGACAGTGTGCATGTGTAAATCAACCGGATACGACATGGTAGCTCCCTGAAGTTAGCAGCCACAGCATCAATGTTCGCTGTGGCTGAATTAATTTTAGCAGAATCTTACTGACTAACGGGCCGCTGACAGGCGCCTAATAGCCACGCGTCAAATCCACCAACCCTGTAGGTGCACGTCCCTCTTCGATTGCCCGAATATTGGCGGCGATGTTATCCATCGCCTGTTCAGGCAGGGTATTGGCACCAATATGCGGAGTCATGCTAACACGTGGATGTGACCAAAAAGGGTGCATGCCCGGCAGTGGCTCTTCGATAAAAACATCCAGTGTGGCGGCAGCGATCTGCCCGCTGTCGAGCGCGCGCAGTAAATCCCCTTCGACCAGATGCGCCCCGCGCGCCAGATTTATCAGGTATGCGTGCTCTCTGAGATGAGCGAACAGATTGGTATTCAAAATACCTGCAGTTTGCGGCGTGTTAGGCAGCAAGTTGATCAACAACTTACAACCGCTGGCGAAATCGTAAAGTTGCTCCTCGCCAAAAAAGCTTTTAACCCCAGGAATATCTTTAAGACTGCGACTCCAGCTACGAACCTGGAAATTCATGTCGATGAGTTTTTCTGCCACACAGCTGCCCAGAACGCCTGCGCCCAAAATACCGACTGTGAAATCACCGTGTTGATGCGGTGTCAGCGGACGCCACTGTTTTTGTTGCTGGAGCAACTGATACTCATCCATGCGGCGAAAATAGCGCAGTACCGTCGCCAGTGCATATTCCTGCATTTGCAGGGACATGCCGGTATCTTCCAGGCGCAGCAAGGGCACGCCCGCTGGCAGAGTGCCAGGATGTCGCTGCTCTTGGGTAATTATCGCGTCAACGCCCGCGCCAAGGGCAAAGATACCTTTAAGTGAGGTGCGCGACGCCAGCATCTCCTGAGGGGGTTGCCACACCAGCGCATAATCGGCAGGTTGCATGTCATCCCGCTGCCATGCCCGAACCTGGGCCTGCGGGAGCCTTTTACTTATTCCGTCAATCCATTGCTTCGAATCAAATGTAGGGTGGTAAAAAATTATGTTCATCATGGTTTGCCTCCTAAGCACTGATAGATTTCCTCGAATATCATCAGGATGCAACCCAAAGATGAAAAAAGAACAGGCCCCGTAAACGGAGCCTGTCAATTAACAACGGATAGGTAAAATGGAGACTGGGTTAGGCCGGGATGCGTTGGATCAGGCGACGCAGCAGCGGAATGAGTACCACCAGTACCACGCCGGTTACCACCGCCCCCCAACCCAGCGCGCTGAATACCGAACTGTAGCCAGGGTTGGTCAATACCGGTGTACTGCCCGCATTTTCCGGCATCAGACCAGAAATATAGCTCGCAAGCACCGATGCCACCCCGGTCACCATCATCCAGCAGCCCATCATGACGCCCTGATAGCGGGCCGGAGCCAGCTTGCCGATCATCGCATAGCCGATAGGAGAGATAAGCAGTTCACCAATGCTTTGCAGAATATAGCTGATAGCAATCCATTTGAACGCCACCAGACCATTCCCCCCTGCCAGACTAATGCCCCACGGCAGCACCAACATCCCCAGCCCCATACAGAACAGGGAGGCTGAGAATTGCATAGGGATATCCAGTTTCCATCCACGCTGACGCAGACTCTTGAACCACAACGCCATCAGGGGGCCGCCGACAACAATCACCACAGTATTGATGTTTTGCACCCATTGCGGCGCAACGCGGATCCCATAAACATTCAGGTCGATGTTGTGTTCGGAAAACAGCATCAGTCCCATCGGCGCCAACTGATAGAGCGTCCAGAACACCAGCGAACCGAGCGCAAGAATCAGATAGGCTTTCATCCGGCGACGTTCGTCACGTTCACGATGACGGAAAGTCAGCAGCGCCATGGCGGCGAAAATTACCAGTCCCAGCAAAACAACAAAGTAGCTGCTAAATTCTGCATGAGTCAGCATCAGGCGAATAATGGGTACCAGAACCACCAGCACAGCAATACCGATAACACCGCGGCGCATGAACTGGCTACGGCTGACCTCTCTGAGCGGGGTGCTAATATCGGCCAGAATACGCCAGCGGGTGAACGTCACAATAATAGCCAGCACGTTGCCGAGCGTAGCAAACAGGAACAAGGCTTTATAGTTTTCACTCAGCTGGAAATAACCCGCAACGGCGAAACCGATAAAGAAGCCCAGATTCATCCCGGCATAGTTCCACAGGAATGCCGATTCGCGGCGGTCATCATCCGGCGCAAAACGCTGAGTCAGCATCATATTCAGGCAGGTCACATTCAGACCGCTGCCGGTGAGGAACATCGCCAGCCCCCAATACAGACCGAGAACCCCTTCCATGGCGATAAGGCCACAACCAAGTACCTGTAATACCATGCCAAGAACAAACAAATTCCGATTACTGAGGTAACGCCCCCCCAGATAGCCACCGAACATATGCAGGCCATAGTTGAAGGCGCCGAACACCCCCATGATGGCGTTGGCGTTAGCTTCGCTGAATCCCAGACGCTTAGTTGCGTACAACACCAGCGTGGAATACAGCACAGCAAAACCCAGCGTTGAAAAAGTCTGAATAAAAAATAGTGCGCCGGAACCCGGCGGAATAACTGACCGGTGACCGTGGTGCGGCGATGCCGCGTTCTGTGATTGACTCAAGTGTGACCCCGTCTTGCCATAATGTGAATAAATCAAATACTGTCTGCTCTAACCCTCTTTTTATGTGGTTTTTTTATGAGGCAAACTGATGAAGGGCGTTGTTATACCCCCGCAAGTCCACTTTTTCACAACATATTTTGCTATTTGCTGCGCTTGTTAACTGTTTGCGGGATAATTGTGCTTTTATGCATTTTTACTAATTATTTATTCAGAATCATTAGTAATATTAATAACCGGTAACGCTTTTACTTATTGGTTGAGTAACGCTTCGTTTTTTGCTCTGTAAATCAGCAAATTGCTTTAAGTTTGACTAATCAGATTGGATCCCGAAAAAGAGTGTTGACGCTGGGTCCGCTTTTCCCTACATTAGCGCCGGTCAGCAGCGCTACGGCGTTGTACGACTTACGGTGAGGTGTCTGAGTGGCTGAAGGAGCACGCCTGGAAAGTGTGTATACGCTAACGCGTATCGAGGGTTCGAACCCCTCCCTCACCGCCATATAAATGACAAAGGGTTCTGATGAAAATCAGAACCCTTTGTCATTTATACCGTTGACGACAGCCTGGTGAGAATTCTTCAGTTCGACAATCTGGCAGGATAGCCAGTTTGCACAGTAGCAAGCTGCCCGCAAGTCCAGAGCCCTAGATGGCCCGAGTGCCCCCTGATCACTGCATCAAAAAACAACACTATTCTCGTTTTTAATTAAGATTGCCCACGTCTTAACCAGCCAAACCCAATACGTTAAATTCTTCTTGACCCATCAGGCTGCTCTCCCTATAGTAGCGCCCCGTTGCACCGCACAGCGATGTAACGCCTACGGTGAGGTGTCTGAGTGGCTGAAGGAGCACGCCTGGAAAGTGTGTATACGCTAACGCGTATCGAGGGTTCGAACCCCTCTCTCACCGCCATATAAATGACAAAGGGTCCTGATGAAAATCAGGACCCTTTGTCATTTATAACGCAGGCTGATTGCCAGATCTTTCTCGCCAAAATCCCTCCTGCCGCCATTCTCATTGATTTATATCTACAACATCCCGGCTAAAAAGGCGTATGGTCACGCAATAACCCATGACGGGTCAGTTCTACCCGCCTTGTTTCATGAACGTTGTCAGGTGATCCACGTCGTTATGAATACCTCAGCAAATCGTCCCCTTCGTCTCTTCAGTGCACTGATCGATGCCTGTATCAATGAAAAATATACCGTCCACCGCCTGCTAAAAGATGCGATTGCCGGTGTTACCGTGGGGATTATTGCCATCCCTCTGGCCATGGCTCTCGCTATTGGCAGTGGGGTTCCTCCGCAATACGGCCTTTATACCGCCGCAGTCGCCGGGATTATTATTGCCGTCTGCGGTGGTTCACGTTTTAGCGTCTCCGGTCCTACAGCCGCTTTCGTCGTTATTCTGTATCCGGTTTCGCAACAGTACGGGATCTCCGGTTTACTGTTGGCAACGTTGATGTCTGGACTAATGCTGGTACTGATGGGGCTCGCGCGCTTTGGCAGGCTGATTGAGTACATTCCACTGCCGGTCACGCTGGGCTTCACTTCAGGCATAGGTATCACCATCGCCACCATGCAGATTAAAGATTTCTTCGGCCTGAGCATTTCTGCGATGCCGGAACATTACATCGGTAAAGTCGTGGCGCTGGTACAGGCGATGCCAACGCTGGATGTCGGCGACGCACTGATTGGCATCGTGACATTGGGAGTCCTGATTATCTGGCCGAAACTTGGCCTGAAGATACCGGGCCATTTACCGGCGTTGCTGGCCGGCTGTGCTGTCATGGCGCTGTTTATGCAAGCAGGTCACCCGGTAGCCACGATAGGTTCTCGCTTTCATTATCTGCTGCCAGATGGTTCTCAGGGCAGCGGCATTCCGGCTATTTTGCCGCAGTTTACCCTGCCCTGGACACAGAGTGGCGGCCACGGTCTTAGTTTGGATCTGATTCAGGCGCTGCTGCCTGCCGCGTTCTCCATGGCAATACTTGGCGCCATCGAGTCCCTGCTTTGCGCCGTCGTACTGGACGGTATGACGGGTAAAAAGCACCATTCCAACAATGAGCTGATCGGTCAGGGTATTGGCAATATCATTACTCCGTTCTTCGGCGGGATCACCGCCACGGCGGCAATAGCCCGCTCTGCGGCCAACGTGCGTGCTGGAGCGACCTCGCCGGTCTCCGCCATTATTCACTCCCTGCTGGTTATTTTGGCGCTGCTGGTGCTGGCTCCGTGGCTCTCATGGTTACCGCTGGCGGCGATGGCGGCGCTGCTACTGATGGTGGCGTGGAATATGAGTGAAGCGCACAAAGTCATTCACCTTCTGCGCCGCGCGCCGAAGGATGACATTCTCGTCATGTTGACCTGCATGAGTCTCACCGTGCTGTTCGATATGGTGATTGCCATTACGGCCGGGATTGTCATGGCCTCACTGCTGTTTATGCGTCGTATTGCCAAGATGACACGTCTGACTGAGGTGCCAGGAGAATATGGCGCTGATGAGTGCGTTCTGCGCATCAGTGGCCCGCTGTTCTTCCCTGCTGCTGAGCGTATTTTCACGCAGTTACTGGTTCGCAGTGGTAATGCAAAACGCATCATTCTGATCTGGGACCGCGTTGCATTACTGGATGCGGGGGGGCTCAGCGCGCTGCAAAGTTACGTTGATGGATTGCCGCAGGGGGTTGAACTGGTGATCACTGATATCCCTTTCCAACCGCTGAAAACGCTGGCCCGTGGCGGCGTTAAGCCTATTGCAGGCCGGCTCAGCTTTTACAGTTCTCTCGGCGAAGCGCTGATGGATCCTCAGCCACGCTGAGACGTGCGTTGAAACGAAAAAGGCGACCTTTACGGGTCGCCTTTTTGTTTTTCAGCCCTTATAAACGTGCTGAAACTTTGGCTTATTTACTGGTATCAAGCGCCGGGAAGCTTTTGACCAGATCATCAATGGCTTTCATCTGTACCAGGAAAGGTTCCAGTTTAGCCAGCGGCAGTGCGGAAGGACCGTCGCACTTCGCGTGTTCTGGATCTTCGTGGGCTTCGATGAACAGACCAGCAATACCCACGGCCATACCTGCCCGCGCCAATTCTGCCACCTGTGCGCGACGTCCACCGGAAGCAGCACCGAACGGGTCGCGGGTTTGCAGGGCATGAGTCACATCGAAAATCACCGGATGACCACCCGTGGCGTTAATCATCACGTTGATGCCCAGCATGTCCACTACCAGGTTGTCATAACCAAAGTTGCTGCCGCGATCGCAAAGAATGACCTGGTCGTTGCCGCCCTCTTTAAATTTATCCACGATGTTGCCCATCTGGCCCGGGCTCACGAACTGAGGTTTTTTCACATTAATGACTGCGCCGGTTTTCGCCATCGCTTCAACCAGGTCGGTCTGGCGGGCCAGAAACGCAGGTAATTGGATCACATCGACCACTTCTGAAACAGGCTGTGCCTGCCAGGATTCGTGCACGTCGGTGATGATTTTCACGCCGAAAGTCTTTTTCAGCTCCTGGAAAATCTTCATGCCTTCGTCAAGACCTGGCCCACGGTAAGAGTGGATAGACGAGCGGTTGGCTTTGTCAAAAGACGCTTTAAACACATAAGGAATGCCCAGTTTTTGCGTCACGGTCACGTAATGCTCGCAAACACGCATTGCCATATCGCGTGATTCCAGCACATTCATCCCACCGAACAGTACAAACGGCAGATCGTTCGCGACGTTGATATCCTTAATGCTAACCACTTTCTGTTTCATTCTTTGGCCTTATTCATAGTCAATCAGGTACGGTAATACAGGTAATTCACTGTATTTAAACGTTAATCAGATCAAGAGGTTCTAAAAAATCTTCGTGAATTGTAACTCAGTGCAGCGTGACTTGCTTGTGTTCAATCGCGTGGATCTGCATTTTGATCACTTCGGAAATCGGATCTTCTGGACACTGCTCAACAAAATAATTTAAATCAGAAATCGCGATATGATTACAGTCTAACTGGGCATAAATTAAACCACGATCGCGAATTTCATAAGGATCATCGGGATCGAACTCCAGTACGGCCTGGCTGGCGCGTAGTGCAAGTTCCATCTGTTTCTCTTCCATCAGCGCCGCTTTAAGCGTGTCCAGCATTCTGCGCACGATAACCGTATTCTCGGCTTCCTCGAGATCATCATCTTCGATTTCAGCACTGAGACCCAGATTGCCTTTCAGCCAAACGTGCAGAATGTGCTCACTCAACGTGTCGCCGTTAATCGGATTCACCAGCCACATCTCTTCGTCAAGCCAATCTGCGCGCAGGATAAGTTGTGTCGGGAATATCACCGGCATCAGCGGCAAATCCAGCTGATGGGCGATATGCAGGAAAATAATCCCCAGAGAAACCGGGGTCCCCTGACGTGATGCCAGTACTTTATCTAACCAGATAGCATCTGACAGGCGATAAACGCCCCCCGCCCCGCCAAAACCCCAGGTGTGGTAAAACAACTTAATTAACACTTCAAGTTGCTGATCCTGGTTGAGATCTTGCGGAACTAGCAGGCGCGCCTCATCAACCAGTGACTGTAACTGACGACTCACCTCTTCGGCTTTGAAATCATAACGAATCGCCTGAGTTACCAGGATCACACCCGCACTCAGTGGCGAGGTGTTAAATTCAAAATCAGCAATGGCACTCATAGTTATCCCATCAGCAGCGGTATTTTGGTCATGGCAAGCTTCACGATCACATATAAACATCCCAGTGCCAGAATAAATGCAATCCAGCGCGTAGTCTGACTGCGCGGGCGTTTACTCAGGGCCACAAATCCCAGGGAAATATAAATGATAACGCCAAAAAGCTTTTCGGTCAGCCAGGTTCCCTGTAGGCTGAACGGATAGAAATGGGTAATAAAAATCAGCGCAATACCGCTCAGCAGCAACAAGGTATCGACAGCATGAGGCATGATCTTCACCCAACGCTTTTGCAGCATAGCAGAACCGGCCCATTTCCAGAAAAAACGCAACACGAACAATATAATGCTTAGCGTAATGGTGACCAGATGCAGATTTTTAACCCAAATATAGGACGACATATTCGGCTTCCTTGTTAACAAAAATAAATGGCCTGATGCCTGGCCGATCACTGCTTTATGATTTATCGAGTGACTCGACGCTCCACTGCCCCAGCGTGACACGGTCGTTGCCACCATAATCTTTCACAGTGGTAATGCCACGGTAGCCCGCCTGAGTAAACAGTTTTTGTACTTCCTCTGCCTGCTGCCACCCGTGCTCCAGTAACAGCCACCCCCCCTCATTAAGATACGCCGTTGATGACTGAATAATATGGGCCAGATCGGCGAAACCCGCATTTTCAGCGACCAGCGCACTGGAGGGTTCAAAGCGTACATCACCTTGTGATAAATGAGGATCAGTGGCGTCAATATAAGGAGGATTACTGGCTATCAGCGCGAAATGCTGTGCAGGAACGGGCGAAAACCAGCTGCCCTGCAGGAAACGGACATTCGGAATCGCCAATTTCTGCGCATTGTGCTGTGCCAGTTTGACGGCATCGGGGTGGAGATCAATACCCGTAACCTGGCAATCCGGTCGTTCACTGGCTATCGCCAGCGCGATAGCCCCCGTGCCGGTACCCAGATCCAATACTTTTGCCGCGGTGGCAGGCAGGTGCAGCAATGCCTGCTCAACCAGACATTCAGTGTCAGGACGGGGAATTAATGTGGCGGGGGAAACGCTCAGCGGCAACGACCAAAACTCACGTTCGCCGACCAGATAGGCCACAGGCTCCCCCCGCTCGCGTCGCGCCAACAGGGTTTCAAGCTGTTCTGACTGAGTGGCCGTCAGCAGTGTTTCACCGAAGGCGATAATAAAGGTGCGTGCCTTACCGGTGACAAAACCCAGCAGAATTTCCGCATCCCGTTTAGGGCTATCGCCCGCGGCCAGACGCTTGATGGCAGCCGCGAGCCAATGCTGAAAATCCATTAATCCTGCTCGGACAACGCAGCGAGCTGGTCGGCCTGATATTCCTGCACAATAGGCTGGATCAGCATATCGAGTTTACCTTCCATCACTTCGTCAAGACGGTAAATTGTCAGGTTGATGCGGTGGTCGGTGACACGCCCCTGCGGGAAATTGTAGGTACGGTTACGGTCTGAACGGTCGCCACTGCCCAGCAAGTTGCGTCGCGTTGAGGCCTCCTCCGCATGGCGTTTAGCCATTTCTGCCGCGCGAATACGCGCGCCCAGCACCGACATCGCTTTGGCTTTATTCTTGTGCTGCGAACGCTCATCCTGGCATTCAACCACAATGCCGGTGGGTAAGTGGGTAATACGAATGGCGGAGTCAGTGGTGTTAACGTGCTGACCACCAGCACCTGAAGAACGGAAGGTGTCAATCTTCAAATCCCCAGCGTTAATTTCTGGCAGTTCGGCTTCCGGCACTTCCGGCATCACGGCCACCGTACAGGCTGAGGTATGAATACGGCCCTGTGATTCTGTCTCAGGCACGCGCTGAACACGGTGACCACCGGATTCAAATTTGAACTGGCCATATACGCCATCGCCGGTCACTTTGGCGATCACTTCTTTATAACCGCCATGCTCGCCTTCGTTGGCGCTGATGACCTCTACACGCCAGCGACGTGTTTCAGCATAACGGCTGTACATACGGAACAGATCACCGGCGAAAATCGCCGCTTCGTCACCGCCGGTTCCGGCCCGAATTTCAAGGAAGCAGCCGCGTTCGTCATCCGGATCTTTTGGCAGCAGTAATAACTGAAGCTGTTGTTCGAGTTCTTCCAGTTTGGCTTTGCAGCTTTTGATTTCGTCCTGCGCCATTTCCCGCATCTCAGGATCATCGAGCATTTCTTCGGCGGCAGCTAAATCCTCCTGCGCTTGACGCCAGGTCAGAAAACATTCAGAAACGTCGGTCAGTTGTGCGTATTCACGCGAGAGGTTGCGGAATTTGTCCTGATCGGCAATGACGGCGGCATCGCCAAGCATCGCCTGTACTTCTTCATGGCGCTCTTGTAACACTTCCAGTTTGGCAACAATAGAAGGCTTCATGCGTGGTGTTTAACCCTGTGAGAAAAGAGAACTATTGCTGATCCAGCCCGAGGCTGTCGCGTAAAATTTGCAAGCGCTCGACATCGCCATCGCTGGCAGCCTGTTGCAAAGAGCGGGTGGGAGCGTGAATAAGACGATTGGTTAATTTGTGCGCTAAATCATGGATAACAGCGGTGACATCGGCGCCCTGTGCAATGGCAGCCAGCGCTTTAGCTTCGGCTTCGCCGCGAATAAGGTCGGCACGGGAGCGGTAATCGCGAATAATTTCCACCGCGCCCTGAGAGCGCAGCCACGCCATGAAATTAGAGCTTTCCTGTTCAACGATAGATTCCGCCTGAATGGCGGCGGCCTTACGCTGAGCCAGGTTGTTCTGAATAATACTGTGCAGGTCGTCAACGCTATACAAGTAAGCATTGGCGAGTTTGCCGACTTCCGGCTCGATATCGCGCGGAACGGCGATATCCACCATTAACATCGGCTGATTTCGGCGGGCTTTCAGCGCCCTTTCCACCATGCCTTTACCGATAATCGGCAGCGGGCTGGCAGTCGAGCTAATAATGATATCTGCTTCGGCCAGACGGGAGTCGATATCCTGCAAGGTGATCACTTCCGCGCCTACTTCATCGGCCAGCAGTTGCGCACGTTCACGGGTACGGTTGGCGATCATCATATGGCGAACTTTATGCTCACGCAGATGACGTGCTACCAGCTCGATAGTTTCCCCAGCCCCCACCAGTAGCACACTGACATCGGACAGGGATTCAAAGATCTGGCGTGCCAGCGTACAAGCCGCAAATGCTACAGACACGGCGCTGGCGCCAATGTCAGTTTCAGTACGCACACGCTTTGCAACGGAGAAGGATTTTTGGAATAAACGCTCAAGCTCACCGGAGACGGCCTGACCATGCTGAGACTCTGCAAAGGCTTTTTTAACCTGGCCGAGAATTTGCGGCTCACCCAGTACCAACGAATCAAGACCACTCGCCACACGCATCAGATGACTGACGGCGGCGTTATCCTGATGCCAGTACAAGCTTTTTTTGACTTCCTCAGGGCTGAGGTGGTGATAATCACATAGCCACTTAACCAACTGTTCCTGAAGATTTTCCTGTTGTTCCACACTGAGATACAGCTCGGTCCGGTTACAGGTGGACAACACGACACCGCCCTGCACCAGCGGTTGCTGGAGCAGACTGGATAGCGCCTGTTCAATGGTCTCGGGAGAAAATGTTACCCGTTCACGCAAAGAAACCGGTGCGGTTTTGTGATTGATACCTAATGCAAGCAGGGTCATAGGGAAGCGATTATCGAGTAATACTTATGTTGGTATGGGTTTACGTCTTGAAGCGCATTCTACAAGATGCGCGGGATCAATAAAAGCTAAGCAGCATTATCCGTTAAATCCGATTACAAATCAGCTTTGCCACTGGCAGCCTTCTCAAAGATGATCAACGCTTATGTGTCATTCCAAATGAATAAAGCAACAGGGAAATGTTCCTGTTTTTGAAAACGTGCGCTGCGCCAGTGTGATAAACTGGCGGTCGCCGAATTTGCCCAGGCACTGATGCCTCTGCACCCAAGGACTTAATCCGTTATGCCAATGCGTAAAGCCCATCTACTTCGCCTTCTTCCTCTTGCCAGCCTGGTACTTGCCGCCTGTTCGATCAATGCCCCCAAAGGCCCGGCAACCAGCCCGACTTCGCCGCAGTGGCGTGAGCACGAAGCGCAGGTCAAACAGCTGGAGCATTATCAGACCCGCGGCGCCTTCGCCTATATTTCTGACCGTCAAAAAGTCTATGCCCGCTTCTTCTGGCAGCAATACTCTCCGGATAGCTACCGTTTACTTTTGACTAACCCACTTGGCAGCACCGAGATGGAGCTGAAAGTACAGAGCGGCGTCGCCCAGATCACTAATAATCAGGGCAAGAAATACACCAGCGACAACCCTGATGAGATGATCCAGAAGCTGACCGGCATGTCGATCCCGCTGGCGAATCTGCGGTTGTGGATGCTCGGACTGCCGGGCGATGAGAGTGATTTCACCCTCGACAGCCAGTACCGTCTGTCAAAAGTGAACTACAGCCAGAATGGCCTGAAAGGCAGCGTGGTTTACCAGAGTTACAGCGATGACGTGATCCCTTCCCTGCCAGACCGTCTGGAACTGACCCAGGGCGATCAGCGGATCAAATTGAAAATGGACAGCTGGACCTTAAACTGAGATGACGCAATCGTGGCCTTCACCGGCTAAACTCAACTTATTCCTTTATATCACCGGGCAGCGCGCCGACGGCTACCATGAACTGCAAACGCTGTTTCAGTTTGTGGACTACGGCGACAGCCTCGGTTTTACGCCGCGCACTGATGGTCAGATTGTGCTGACGACGCCCGTTGCCGGCGTCGCAGATGAGGATAATCTGGTCGTTCGCGCCGCACGTTTATTACAGCAACACGCCCGCACGCCATTGGGGGCTGACATTGCGCTGACCAAGCGCATCCCGATGGGGGGCGGTCTGGGCGGCGGTTCATCCAATGCAGCAACCGTACTGATCGCCCTCAATTTCTTGTGGCACTGTGGCCTGACCGACGAGCAACTGGCTGCATTAGGTGTGACTCTGGGAGCGGATGTACCCGTTTTTGTTATGGGACATGCGGCCTTTGCCGAGGGTATTGGCGAGGTGCTTCAGCCCGTTGACCCGCAAGAGAAATGGTATTTGGTTGCACATCCGGGGGTCCATATTCCTACTCCGGCGATTTTTGGCGATCCGCAACTGATTCGAAATACGCCAAAACGCCCGATTAATGTGCTTTTAAGCACAGCCTGGACAAATGATTGCCAACCGATTGCGAGAAAACGATTTTGCGAGGTTGAACAGCTTGTTTCTTGGCTGTTAGAATACGCGCCGTCACGTATGACTGGCA
>Ga0209901_1000168_pt1 | contig 38504 bp, 45 predicted proteins | sample OrgsoiDNA_201058_FD_185806 | JGI IMG/M metagenome (GOLD analysis project Ga0209901, IMG submission 185806) | Permafrost soil microbial communities from the Arctic, to analyse light accelerated degradation of dissolved organic matter (DOM) -... | ecosystem: Environmental > Terrestrial > Soil >...
TGCCAATAATATGTACGCTTACCTGACCATCAACCGTCTCCCGGAAGGCACCACCATCATGCTGTGTGATCAACGGGCAGAAAATACCAATGCGCAGTGTCTGAGTTATATTTTTTTGGATCCGACAAATGATAAAAACTAGAACAGTGCTCCAGTATACGCTGCTGGCTCTCTTGTCCCTTTCGCCCCTGGCCTATTTTGGTTACCAAAAATACCAGGAAAACCATTTTTCATGTCAGGGAGAAGTAATGATCTTTAAGGACAACAGTTACTACACGAGCATCATGAACTACCGTTTTGATGGCGGCAGCGGCATACTTGATGCAAAGGGATTTTTCAAAAAAGATGGCGCAGAGATTGCCAAAATTAACAAGAAATTGGCCTTCAACTACTGGTGGGAGGGGAAATCGCTGATTATGGTTTCGGATAATAAGTATGATGATAAAGAAACTGTCGCGCTGTTGAACACGCTTACCCCGGATTTCTTCCTTTATAGCGATCGCGGTATGACAATCCAGTTGAAAAGGCAAAATGCGTCCTCATACCTTTTTACCCAGAGCGGCGCTCCCCTCTTTTCTTGCTTGATCAGTAAGAGTTCGCGGACAGCCAGTTGAGCATGGCCCAAGGCCAGTAAATCTGGCATAGCCCCAATGATAAAAGCCCCGGCGAGATTGCCAGGGCTTTTAAGGTACTACAGACTTAGTATTTAACATTAATCAACTTAGTAACTTAGAACTACACTTAATACTGCTTCAATTGATGTACATTTTCTCACAGGATATTTAGGTAACACGTTGTACTCTTGTCCTCCGATAAATTATTGAATAAGATGACAATCCTGTTTAGTTCACTCGACCATTTCAACATAAGCAATTTGGTCTGGTGAGTACATCACCCTCGCGATATAAACTCTTTGATGCGTTGCCTTACTTTCGTCGCGACATTCTCGATTTCATACTTACGTACCCAATCGCGAACATAACTATTAACAACAAGGCCTTACATCATCGCGTTACGTACCCATCATGCGATTATACTGCTTAACTACGTGGCCTTAAAGCATCATCGAATCGGAAAATATAATACGCCGACATCGACTCTCCCATACTAAAATACTACATGGCCTTTATCGCACTCTATTGACTTCTGTATTTTAACTGCCTGGGCAGTTATTTAAAACACCGCACTAATAAACATTTCATTGCCGTTTGCGCCGGTGCTGAGTTCTAATTTACTCGTTCTCAGCGGAGTGTCAACACTGTTTTTAACCACATGTCTTTATGCTCAGTAAAATAAAAATAATAGGTAAACCTTATTAATAGATAACTAAAACAGGTAAGGCTACGCTTCACACCAGCCGGTGAGTTTTTCAATGCTCAACGGCTTGCCACCTGACGCATTAATCAGGTTGCTGAGCGGCAGAAAGAGCGGCTGAGGCAGTTCGTGCAGGTTAAACCACTGCCATCCCTCGCACTTTTCCGGTTCTCTATTTACCGGCTCGCCGTCTTCAACGTCTAACCGCGCAAGGCAAAACAGCGTCACATAATGCTTTTGTTCACGAGTAAACACATCATTGACCCAAGGACCGCGCGTGACCTGCCCCAGTTTTAGCCCGGTCTCTTCCAGCACTTCCCGTCGCGCGCACTCTTCAGGGGACTCACCAAATTCGAGATGCCCTCCGGGGGCTGACCAGCAACCGTCGCCATGACTGCCCTTGCGACGTCCAAGCAATAACTTACTCTCCCGGAAAATCAGCACACCCACACCGACCTGTGGTAATAACATCTGCCACTCCTGCGTTATATAAGCTTTTGGAAATCATAACCGACGGCTCCGTTGAGTCTATATTTATCCTTTCTGGTGATTGATCTGTAGTATGAGTACTTCGGATGTTGGGTTGTTAATAAGGAGATTATGATGTTGGATAACTATTTTGGTTCAGACATTAATGCCACCAGCGAGCGACAGCGCCGGTTACTGGCCGTGCAGGCAGCGCTCGAGTTACTGAAGGCAACGCTGTCTGATACTAACGACGGCAACGGTGTCGAATACCAGCTGAAAACCGCTGAGAAGTACGTCGGCACCCTTGCAGATGCCATTCAGGCCGCCGTAGAGAAAAAGTAATCTGGCGGATTGGATACCATTTCCCCCTACACCGCCTGCTGTGGACACGGCTGGCGGTATTTGTTTGGATGCCATTAGCGGCACGGCTTCAAACCTGTGGCCCTACCTGCATAAAGGGGTTGAAAGCAATTTCCCACAGGTGTCCGTCCGGGTCGGAAAAATAGCCTGAATACCCTCCCCAGAAGACTTTCTGTCCAGGCTTTATCAGCGTACCGCCTGCTTTAACGGCCAGTGCCAGCACTTCATCAACTTCCTGTTCACTGGCCACATTCTGTGCCAGTGAGACCGCGCGAAAACCGCTGCCATCCGCCGCCACTCCGGCATCTTTCGCCAGTTCGTCCCGTGGAAATAATGACAGCCATGCTCCCGCCAACTGGAAGAAAGCAACGCCCTCGGATTCAAATTCTCGTCGCACAAGCCCCAGTCCTTGCTGATAGAAGGTCGTGGAGATCTGCAAATCCTTCACACCCAGGGTGACCATACTGATAACCGATTTCATCAATCTTCCTCACAGGTGAATAACCATTGTGCGGTTCAAGATAGTGGACGCCGATAGAATTGGAAATCAGGCCGCCTCAGTAGCCTGGATAACTGGCGGTGCGGTCACAGTTCTTGTCGAGTTGGACGGAAAAATCGCGTTGTTATCCGAATGGGGATCTCGAGTCTGAAAGGGGTGGGGTTGTCAGTCGGGTACTGGCTCGGGTATGCTATGGAATATATACGATACATATATAAACCATATATTGCAGGAACCCACGATGGGCATTATCAAAATCTCCGAAATGATGCATGAGAATCTGCGCATCGCCAGTTTGGCCTTCACTCGTTCAATGAATGCCCAAGCCGAACATTGGATGAAAGTGGGCATGTTGATGGAAATGCATCCTGACCTCTCTCATCGCGATATTTGTCAGTTGCTGGTTCGCGCCAGTGCAGAATCCACAGAACGTTTCGATGGGATTAAAACCCTCCTCAACGATGGCGTCACCGCAAGGAAAACCAATCATGACTGAAAATAACTTTATCAAATCTCCTGAAGGCATCGCCAAAGCGCGCATCGCCGGAGGCCTTGCTGCCCGGGTTTTGCAGATGATTGAACCGCACGTTCAGCCCGGCGTCACCACCGACTCTCTCGACAAACTGTGTCATGATTTTATCGTCAATGAGTTAAAGGCAATCCCCGCCAACATCGGTTATCAGGGCTACGAGAAAACCACCTGTATCTCAGTCAATCATGTGATCTGCCACGGCATACCGTCGGAAAAGGTGCTGAAAAAAGGCGATATCGTCAACGTCGATGTGGCACTGATTAACGATGGCTGGTACGGCGACACCAGCCGTATGTTTTATGCGGGTGAACCGTCAATTCTGGCCCGCCGCCTGGTAGATACCACGCTGGAAGCGATGAACGCCGGTATCGCCGCTGTGCGCCCCGGTGCGACGCTGGGCGATGTAGGTTTTGCTATCGCCAGCGTGGCCGAAGCCCAGGGCTTTGGCGTGGTGCGGGAGTATTGCGGCCACGGTATCGGTCAGGGTTACCATGAGGCGCCACAGGTACTGCATTACGGCCAACCGGGTAAAGGTCTGGTACTGGAAGAAGGGATGCTGTTTACCATCGAACCGATGATTAACGCAGGTCAGCGTCATTCGAAAGTATTAAAAGATGGCTGGACGGTGGTCACCAAAGACCATTCATTATCTGCCCAGTGGGAACATATGGTGCTGGTAACAAAAGATGGCCACGAGGTGCTGACCCCCTGGCCTTGAGTGTTCAACTCTTTACCTTCGTGGGACATCAGTCCCACGACTTTCCACACTCTCTCTACTTCTGATACTGTTCGTCGGTCACTTTTTCCAGCCACTCCACCGGGCTACCGTTGAGTGATTCATTAATCGCAATGTGTGTCATGGCCGTCTGAGACGTCGCGCCGTGCCAGTGCTTGACCCCTTCGGGGATCCAGACGATATCACCCTGATTTATCTCTTCTCGCGGTCCACCCTCTTTCTGTATCCAGCCACGCCCTTGCGTGATAATCAGCGTCTGCCCAAGCGGATGGGTGTGCCATGCCGTGCGCGCACCTGGCTCGAAGGTCACTATCGCGCCGCCCACACGGGCAGGTTCAGTGCCACTGAAAGGCGAGTCGATGCGGACGGTGCCCGTGAAATACTCTGCCGGACCGGCTTTGGAAGGTTGCGTACCGCTGTGAATAATTTTCATGTTTTCCTAAGAGTTATCATGCGTTAGATTTAAATTACCCCGAATTGTGAGACATAACCATAGGGTAAAATCTGCTAGAACCTATGAGCTGCATTCATCAATAGTGCGAGATATCTGCTGCTGTGACATGAGAGAATAGTGCCAGAATTCAGAGCAGAGTTTGACTGCATCGTCCAGAGGCCGGAATGTTAAGAGAAAATATAAACGATCTGATTTTTTTCCTCGCCGTGGCGAAAGAGCGCAGCTTTACCCGCGCTGCTGCAAAACTCGGCGTGTCGCAATCGGCACTCAGTCATGCTATTCGTGGTCTGGAAGAGCGGCTCGAACTGCGCCTGCTGATCCGCACCACCCGCAGCGTGTCAACCACTGACGCCGGTGAGAAACTGGTCAATACCTTCAGTCCGCGTCTGGCAGAGTTGGAAGAAGAGCTGGAAGCCCTTAGCGAGTTGCGCGACCGCCCGGTGGGTAATATCCGCATCAATGCAGCAGAACACGCTGTTGATTCCGTTCTCTGGCCAAAATTGAAACCCTTTCTCGAAAAATACCCGGATATTAACGTTGAAATCACCGTCGATAACGCCCTGACCGATATTGTCAGCGGTCGCTTTGATGCCGGTATCCGTCTGGGTGAACAGCTAGCGAAAGATATGGTGGCTGCACGCATCGGCCCCGACATGCGTATGGCCGTGGTTGCCACACAAGCCTACTTCGACAAACACGGCGTGCCGCAAACGCCTTCCGATTTGCAAAACCACCGCTGTATCAATATGCGTTTGCCGACCCTCGGTGGCATATATGCGTGGGAATTCGAGAAAGAGGGACGGGAGATTAACGTCCGTGTTGACGGCCAACTGATTTTTAACAGTTTACGACAAAGAATAGATGCCGCACTTAGCGGTCTGGGGCTGTTATTTGTCCCTGCAGATTCAGTCGCTGAAGCTGTCCGCCAGGGCAATCTGATCAGCGTATTAGAGGACTGGTGCCCCTCTTTCCCCGGCTATTATCTTTATTACCCCAGCCGTAAACAGCATACGACGGCTTTTTCATTGCTGGTAGACGCACTGCGCCACCAACCTTGATTTTGTCACTCCCAACAAGGCAGGCTGTACGATGACAACTGAAGTAACCCTGACTGGCCAGAAAATCCGCCTGCGTCCGATGCAGGACAATGATGCTGCGGCCCTGCTGGCCGCCGCGTCTGACGGGGAGCTATGGAATTTGAAAGTCACGACGGTACCTTCCCCTGAAACGGTGTCGCAGTACATTCACATCGCCCTGAAAGGCAAAGAGGCAGGCACGCGACGGTGTCGGCCAGCAGGCACTCAACGCAGCCGTTGTTCTGGCGTTACAACCTCTTGAGGCTAACCTGCGCTAATCCCGGGTCGCTGGTCGCGATATTATGAGGGATGAAGCCGTACAATCTCATTTTGAGAGAACGCAGTAATAGGCGTTAAAATAAGATTAACGCCTATTCATGGTTGTTAACGTAAAGAAAAGGTCACTGTCAAATTACTGACAGGAATTATTCCGTGTTAACAAAGATAAAACAGTACTTTTCTAATCAACGTATTCCTTGTGGATTATCCAAAAGGGAGTTAATTATAAACCTTTGCTTTTTAGCCGTGTCACATGCTCAACAAAAAGTTGAACGGAATCTGTTTTAGAACTGACCATCCCGCCGGTCTGATTAATTGCATCAACATGGTCCAGGGAATAGTCAGAACGAATGACTTTCCCCAGATGCATATTATATCGGCCCACTAACCCATCATTCTGGAAGCGTTCTTTGATAAAGAAGAACGAGAGTCCGACCATCGCAAGATGAAGCGGGTCAAGATTATTAACCCCTTGGTTAAAGGGATTATAATCAATCGTCCCACCCCAAGAGTAATAATAGACGCCATTCTCAAACTCTTTGCCCTCTCCCCCCCACACTGCAGGTAAACCCTGAGGGTATTTGGCATTGAATTGTGCCACGCCTTCGCTGGTCAGTGCGTCAAGAGCAGCGATGCCATCCTGCGGCAGGCACGGGTGCCCAGCGATAGCAGAGAGGAAGTTACCAAACGCGTTCATCACGCCATTGGCAACGGCTTCAGGCAAGCGTCCAGGCTTCAGGGCAAGACGGATCAGGTCAGCAATTTCTGAGCCAAAATTGACACCGTTGACGGAGGTCACGGAGGCGATCAGTTCGGGATGGGTCGCCGCGGCATAACGGCAGGCAAGCGGGCCCTGGCTATGGCCAATCAAATTGACTTTTGCTGCCCCCGTCTCAGCAAGGACTTTTTTCACAAAGGTCAGTAATTGTTCACCACGCACTTCATTACTATTTTCTGCGGACAATGTGGCGACAAAGACTTTACAACCCGCATTTTCCAGCGCCTGTGTAATACCGAAAAAATAGGGATAAATACCGGCTATTTTATCAAAACCCAATAAGCCGTGAACCAGAACGACAGGATATATTAACGAGGTATTGGTTGACATAATAAACTCCATTTATGTGATTGGCCATGTGGCCAGGAGAATAATAAGCAACGCAGAAATTAACTGCATGTCATTGCGGTTGTGCTGTGAAGAAGACATACAATATAGTCTATTTTTGAATTTTTAATAAATGTAACTCCCAAGCGGAGCCAAAGCTCCGCCGGTTGACTTAATAAGGGCCATTAAGGGTTTTACGCGCAATATAAACGGCTGATCACGCCTTTATCGTTGGATTCGATATTCAGGCGCTCAACGCGGTAGTCCATGGTGACGGCAGTATTCGGCGCGATATGACGCATGGGTTGTGAAAAACGCAGTCCATCAAGCACCGAGACGGGTTTGCCAATCAAATAGCTGAAAGAAGCGGCCCCACAGGTATCCGGCTGCTGAACGCTTTCGGCGTTTTTGGCCGTATCAGCGTGATTCTGGCAGGCGGTGAGGGAAAGGACGGCAAGCGCGGAGAGGCAAAGTAATGTTTTATTCATGGTTAAAAGATCCATCATTTAAAAGAAAGGTGAACAATAGTTTTATTCACAGCAGTGATGTCTTAGCTAATCATATCATCTAACAGGATAATTCGCTTTCCATGTACTAGCGAACTAGTCAAACGTATACATCCACGCTTATATGCACTATATTGCCGCGCTTAAGACCAGACTTGCAGGATAAATGCAGGTCTTTGGTCCGCTCACTTTTTGCCTGCTTCCCAGGTCAATAATGATGAAAGCCACGCGAGGATCCGCACTATGGCGACGCTTGCAGTAAACGCTCCGCACCGCTCCGTACTGGGTGGGGCCATGATTATCGGGGGAACCATCATTGGTGCAGGGATGTTCTCTTTACCTGTGGTGATGTCGGGCGCCTGGTTCTTCTGGTCGGTCGCCGCACTGGTATTCACCTGGTTCTGCATGTTGCATTCGGGGCTGATGATCCTCGAGGCCAACCTGAACTACCCAATCGGCTCCAGTTTTAACACCGTGACCCGTGATCTGCTCGGCAACGGCTGGAATATGCTCAACGGTGTCACCATCGCTTTCGTGCTCTATATCCTGACCTATGCCTATATTTCGGCCAGCGGCTCGGTGTTGCAGCATACGATGCGCGAGATGTCGGTCGATTTCTCGCCGCGACTCGGTGGATTGCTTACGGCGCTGGCCGTGGCCTTTATCGTCTGGCTGAGTACCCGCGCGGTGAGCCGCATGACGGCCATTGTGCTGGGGGCGAAGATCATCGCATTTTTCCTCACTTTCGGCAGCCTGCTGTGGCATATCAAACCGGTTAACCTGCTCAATAGTGTGGAACTTAACCCAAGCTACGCGCCGTATGTGTTAGCTACACTGCCCTTCTGCCTGGCCTCATTTGGCTATCACGGCAACGTACCCAGTCTGATGAAGTATTACGGCAAGAATCCGCAGGTGATTAAAAAATGTCTGCTGCTTGGGACCCTGATGGCGCTGGGCCTCTACGTCATCTGGATGCTGGGAACCATGGGGAATATCCCCCGTCCGGCGTTTATTGGCATCGCCGAACGCGGCGGCAACATTGATGTGCTGGTGCAGTCATTGAGCCAAATCCTCAACAGCGCTGGGCTGGATCTGTTGCTGACGGTTTTCTCCAATTTCGCGGTCGCCTGTTCTTTTCTTGGCGTAACGCTGGGGTTGTTTGACTACCTTGCTGACCTGTTTAAATTCGACGATAGCCGGATGGGGCGTTTTAAAACCGCGCTGGTGACTTTCATTCCACCGATTATTGGCGGCGTGATTTATCCCGACGGCTTTATCTACGCCATCGGTTTTGCCGGTCTGGCCGCCACTGTCTGGGCTGTGATCGTTCCGGCGCTGATGGCGCGGGCTTCACGCCAGCGCTTTGGCAGCCCGCGTTATCGGGTGTGGGGCGGCAATAAAATGATTGTACTCGTGCTGCTGTTTGGCGTGCTGAATGCCGCCGTACATATTCTCTCCAGCCTCAATCTGCTGCCGGTTTACCGCTAATGGGTCAGGAAGCATTGAGAGGTACCCTGATAAAACAGGGTACCGTGATTGAGAAAGCCCTGAAAGAGCTGGGCGCACAGGGGCAAGGTCTGAAACAGCTGACCCTGTCGGTGGATGACCAGCTGACGCCGGAGGTCCGCGCCGCCCTGCGCCACATCATTCATCTGCGCAACGCCGCCGCACACGATGCCGATTTCAGCGTCGATACACAAAACCGCGCAAAGTTGGAGCAAAACCTGGCGCTGGTTACCCGCTACTTTGCACAGTCGCCACGAAAAATGCGCGCTTCCCGCAAAAATAGCCAACCTAAAAAACGCCGGGGATCACGCCTGACGCTGTTCTTCCGGCTGTTTTTTATCGGACTGGTGCTGATGGTGGGATATCTGCTGTTTCCGGGAAACTAACCCCGGCGCCGCTGGCGTAATCCCCCAGTAGTTGCGTAAAAGCGCGTACTGCCGCACTGCGGTACGCGTCTTTGCGTTGTAACAGCACAGCCTGACGTACGGTGATGGGTCTCTCCAGGCTGAGCGGATAAAGCTGCCGGTCGGCACGGGCAATCGCCTGCGGTAAAATCGTGGCCAACTGACTAAAGCGCACCATTTCGACGATGGCGCTGATGGTATTGGTTTCCACCACAACATTTGGCTGAATTGCCATCTGTTGGTAAAAAATATCGATAAACTGCCGGGTGGCAAACTCTCCGTTGAGCAGTACCAGCGGTTGGCGGGCAAACTCTTCCAGACTCAGGCTACCGTTGCGCGTCGCCAGAGGATGTCTTTCCCCAACCATCAGATTCAGCGTCTCCAGAAACAGCGGCGTGGCCGTGATATCTGCAGAATGCACAGGCTCAAAGGCAATCCCTAAATCGAGCTGATCCTGCGCCAGCAGGGCTTCGATTTTATCCAACGTCATTTCACACAATTTCAGCCGAATCCCCGGATAGCGTCGGTAGAATTCCCCTACTACGGGTGCAGTCAGGTAGGAGGTGAAGGTCGGCGTCATCGCCAGACGCAGCGTCCCCCGCTGCAAATCTTCAGTGTCATGAATCGCCCTGGTCCCCGCTTCCAGGTCCTGCAATGCCCGTACAGCATAGTGCTTCCAGGCAATCCCGGCATCCGTCAGCGTTATCGTTCGTCCAGAACGGTCAAACAGTTGTGCATGTAGCGATTCTTCCAACTGTTTGATTTGTTGCGATAACGTGGGCTGGGAGACGTGCAAAACCTCAGCCGCGCGGGTGAAATTACCCTGCTCAGCCACGGCCAGGAAGTAACGGATGTGTCGTAGCAGCACAAACACCTCACTATTAGTAAAACCAATAGCCACCATTATAAATGGGTCTTAGACCCTATAGCCAGTTGCGTTCATCATCTGCCCATCGAAACATCAATGAGTAGAAATGAATATGAAGGAAATTATTGACGGCATTCTGAAGTTTCAGCGTGAAGCCTTTGTCGAGCGCAGCGAATTGTTTAAACAACTGGCGACCCACCAGAACCCACGCACGCTGTTTATCTCCTGCTCCGACAGCCGACTGGTACCGGAACTGCTGACCCAGCGCGAACCCGGCGATCTGTTTGTTATCCGCAATGCGGGCAACATCGTCCCTTCGTTCGGACCCGAACCCGGCGGCGTCAGCGCGTCGGTTGAGTATGCCGTTGCCGCACTCGGCGTCGAGGATATCGTGATTTGCGGTCATTCCGACTGCGGCGCGATGACCGCCATCGCCACCTGCCAGTGTCTGGACCACATGCCCACCGTCGCCAGCTGGCTGCGCTATGCCGATGTCGCCCGTAGCATTACTCAGGCCAATGACTATGCTTCGGAACAGGACCGCGTGAATGCCATGGTGCGCGAGAACGTGATAGCTCAGTTGACCAACATCAAAACTCACCCGTCCGTTGCCCTGGCGCTTGAACAGGGAAAACTGAGACTACACGGCTGGGTGTATGACATTGCCAGCGGTGGCGTTGATGCCCTTGACGGTAACACGCGCCGTTTTGTTCCGCTGTCTGCCAACCCACAGGTGACGGCCACGCCCGCCACTGCCAGCTTTTAACATTTTAATACTCTGATAACCTGAAGGAATTTATATGACTCATTCACTCCATACCCAGACTTCACGCCAAAATCTGACCGATATCATCATGGATGCCAAAATCCGCAAAAACCTGACTTTTGAGGCCATCAATGAAGGCACCGGCCTGAGCCTGGCTTTTGTGACCGCAGCCCTGCTGGGACAACATCCGTTGCCGGAAGCGGCAGCCCGTGCGGTCGCCGCCAAACTGGAACTGGATGAAGATGCGGTGCGCTTGCTCCAGACTATCCCGCTGCGCGGCAGCATCCCCGGCGGCGTGCCGACCGACCCGACCATCTACCGCTTCTACGAGATGGTACAAATCTACGGCTCCACGCTGAAAGCGCTGGTGCATGAGCAGTTCGGCGACGGCATCATCAGTGCCATCAACTTCAAACTGGATATCAAAAAAGTGCAGGATCCGGACGGTGGCGAACGCGCCGTGATCACCCTCGACGGTAAATACCTGCCGACCAAACCGTTTTAAGTTCTGACGAACGGCGCACGCCCTTCCAGGCAATCGTCAATAATCTGTAGCACGCCCTCCTCATTATGCAGGCCCGCCCGATAACGGGCGGCGGCCAGTACAGCAGGCTGGGCGTTTTGCATGGCAAAACCGAATCCGGCGTGTTGCAGCATTTCAAGGTCGTTACCGCCGTCGCCGAACGCCAGCACCTCACTGTCTTCAATGCCGTAAATCTGCTGGATTTTCTTCAGCCCATTGGCTTTATGGTTGCCGGGGATCACCAGATCCACCGAGCCGTGTCCACTGGAAACCGGCTTCACTACTTCGCCCAAATGCGCTTGCACATGCGCCATTATCCCCGCCAGCTTTTCATGCGGCACCTCCAGCGCAAATTTGAAAATGGGTTCGTTAACGTCCGCATAACGCTTCACTCGATTCAGGCGGAAATAGTAACGATTCATCTTTTTAAAGAAGCCTTCTCCGAACTTTTCCAACATGTACGCACCGTTTTTGCCACACACCGTCACTTCGATATCCTCAATACCGTTGATAAATTCCAGTACCTGCGCGGTTTGCTCTGCGGGCATGTGCGCACAGTAGAGTTCCTGCTGTTTATCCACCACATAAGCGCCGTTTTCGGCCACGTAGGCAATGTCCGGGTCGAGCGCATCGAAGAAGGTTTTCAGCTGGTAATACTGATTGCCGCTGGCGACCACGAATTTGATGCCACGACGCTGCAATTCGACGTATTGGGCGGCAAAGCGCGCGCGGTTATAGTCACTTCGGCTGTCGAGAAAAGTGCCATCCATATCCACGGCAATGAGTTTTACGGTCATCGTGACTCCTTAGAAAAACAATGAGAGAGTTGTAGGATAAAAAAATGCCAGCGCCGGAGCGCCGGCTGGCAATATGCCACTCAGTTTAAATCGTTAATATTTCAGCTTAAACGCACCCAGCGTGATAACCATAAACAGGGCAGCAACCGCCGCAAAAGCCACCGTCAGACTGGAGAGATGGGCGATATAACCGATGATGGCTGGCCCCCCGAGCACCCCGAGATAGCCCAGCGTCGCCACCATCGCCACCGACATATTGACCGGCATAACCTTCTCCTGGCCTGCGAGAGTGATCAGCACCGGCACGATATTGGCCGCCCCGGCGCCCACCAGCGCAAAGCCCAGCAGCGAGAGGTTCCAGCCCGGCATTGCCACCACCATCAGATAACCGGCGATGCCCAGAATGCTGCCAAAAATCAGTACCCGCTGGCGGCCGAGTGCGCTGACTACCGCATCCCCGGCCAGGCGCATCAATGACATGGTGATGGCAAATACCGCGAAGCCCCACCCGGCATGTTCCACCGCCAGACCCCGATCTTGCGTAAGGAATACCCCGCCCCAGTCCAGCACCGCGCCTTCGGCCATAAAGCAAATCATCGCCATCGCGGCCATCAGGATCAGGCGAAAATTAGGCCGCGGCTTGGTGGCAGGTTTGGCCATGCCAGACTCATGATTACCGAACGGCAGCAGTTCCGTGAAAGACATACTGGTCATGACCACTACCAGCACAATGGCTGAAAAAGTGCTGGCCAGCGGAGACAAACCGGCCCCGAGCAACAAGGAGCCCCCGCCTGCACCGACAATGCCGCCCACGCTGTAAAGACAGTGAAAACCGGACATCAGCGGACGTGCGGATGCCTGTTCGATAAGCGACCCCTGCACGTTCATCGCCACATCGGCGAGCCCGATCCCCATGCCAAACAGAAACAGCGCTGCCGCCAGCCAGCGGATATCACTGACCGTAGCCAGCGCGGGAAACAGCAGGCAGAACAGCGCAACAGCTGACAGGATAATCGCCCGGCAGCCAAAATGGCCGATCAGCCTGCCGGAACCCAGCATCGCCAGCAGGGAACCACCGCCCAGACATAGCAATAGCAAACCCAGGTCCCCTGCCGCCGCGCCGGTGCGCAGTTGGGCATAGGGAACCAGCGCCGCCCAAAGCCCCATGGCCAGGCCGGTGACGAAGAAAATTGCGCGGGTTGCAACGCGTTTACGTTTGGAGTCGCTCACTGTGGTGGTAATGCTAAGTGACATAAACAGGATTCCCATAGCGAAGAGTCATCCCGGAACGACCGGAATCACTTATTAAAAGACTTTTAATAAGTGATGACTATACAGATCACCCGGAAATGAAGTCAAGCATCTGAAAGCAGAAAGACGCGGGGGATCAAAGTTCGAAGGTAAGATGGAAGGTATAGCTTTCGAGCGTCAGTTCGGCGATGCCTTGCAGATAATCCTGCTCAATGGAGGGGCGAAAAATCAGGTGTGGCAGATGCTGAGCGGGAATATGACCCTGACAATAACGGCGGATATCGGCCAGGTCCTGCTTCTGAAGCCGTGGCCCGGACAGCGCCACCGTCACCGGATTAATTACCGCGACCAGCGTGACCACAATATTACCCAGACGTTCGACTAACTGTCCCTCAGCCGGTTGCGGCAGCGGAAGATGCGAGACCTCACCGGCAAAATGGCTGGCCCCTTGTAACACACGGCCATTGATCACCATACCGCACCCGGTACATTCACCCTCAGGCTGCAGCAGGTAGGCTACCGGCGCCGTCTCCTGGGGGCAGGTGCTGCGGTAAAACCCATAGGCGGTGTAATTCATGTCATTACCGACCTGCACAAACACACCAAATTTCTCCTGCAATATCTGCACCAGCGGCAGATGCGCAAACAGCGAGATATCACAGGAGGCCACCACGCCGTCAACGATCACCCCCGGCAGGCCAATACCCATGGCCTGCAGGTTAGGATATCGCGTCACAATACCGCTGATGGCGTCGAAAAAATTTTCCAGCACGAACGGCTGACAGGCGGTGTCGAGCTGTTCGAGCGCCTCACCGGTGGCTGAGGTGATGAGTGCTGAGATGCGTGCAGACGCGTTACTACCTTCCACATACAGGCTCAGCACCGAGAAGAAATCCGGGTTATACGCATAACGCTGGGCCGGACGGCCACCGCTGGACGCATCCAGCGCCTGCGCCAACACTTCGCCGGTCAGGCAGAGATCGTTCAGTACCGTGCCACAGGTGGCAACGCTCAACCCGGTTTGCGCTGAGAGGTCCGCCTTAGTGGCCGAATTCAGCGCTTTCAGCGCATTAACCACCAGCACTACATTGTGTTTTTTCATTTCTCGGGTCGTACGGGTAACCGGGGTATTCATAGTGCCTCATCAACGGCATTGATCATCAAGGATATTTTATCACAGTACGCGCCAGACTCCGCTCTTCGTCGAGCCGTCACGTCGCAGTCTGCCATTCTCCTGCAACGTTTTAATGTTGCGTTCAACGGTGCGGGGATGGATCCCCAGCGCCTGCGCCAGTTGAGCAATCGTGATTGAGGGCGTAGCTGCAACGGCGGCAATGATCTTGCTTCCTGTAGCAGACAGATTTCCGCCATTTTCTACCGGCAGTTCTACCGGCAGTTCTACCGGCATTATATCGGGTTGCCGCAACCGGGTACCGACACCTTCTTTCAGCGCGCCGGTCAGTTTTTCCAACATAAACGTGATGAAAGCCGTGCAGTCACTGGCGCGATCGCATTCGCCTAATACGCGGTAATAGTCCTGCTGCTGATCGTGAATTAAGGTTTCTACCGGCAACCAGGCCAGTTCAGCGCGCCACTCACTGAGGATCAGCGTCTGCCAAAGACGCCCCATCCTGCCGTTACCATCAGCAAAAGGATGAATAAACTCGAACTCATAATGGAAGATTGAACTGGCAATCAGCGGGTGGATGTCGGTGTGCCGGAGCCATTCCAGTAAATCCCCTACCAGCCGGTTAACCTGGTTGGCGGGCGGTGCCATGTGTATCAACTGTTTATCGCGGTAAACACCCACATTGCCGCTGCGCAGTTGACCCGGAAGATCCACCAGACCACTCATCAACAGACGATGTGCAGCCAGTAAATCTGCCATCCGATGACAGTTCCAGTGGGGAAGTTGCTCATAAGTCAGAATTGCATTACGCACTTCCTGAATATCTTTCGCCGGTGCCAGCACGCGCTTGCCCTCCATAATCGCCGTCACCTGTTCGGTAGAGAGGCTGTTATGTTCAATCGCGAGTGACGCCTGAATAGTTCGGATACGGTTTTCTTTGCGCAGCAAAGGTGAGGCGTGACCGGCCTGCGCCGCCCAGTGGCCCAATAGCTCCCCCACCTCAACCACAAGGTTCAGGATTTCTGCCGTTATGCGGTAAGGGGGTTGATAACCCGCCATCTTATTCTCCTGCTGTCCCTAATCCAAAAATCGCTGACGGTGGTCGGCATCCAGTTTTGGCACAGCGTCATAGCGCCCAAACAGCTTATATCGGTTCACCGCAATGCGGTTGTAGCACATGTCGCGAAATGACGGCGGAAATATCCGCAGCACGCCCATCCAGCGCCACGGCCGCGGCAATCCGCTCATGGCGCGGAAGATAGCGTCGGAACGCAGGAGTACTTCACCGTTATCGATAAGCACGATGGTATTGATTTTATCGGCATCTAGTCCCGACCAGACAAACAGTGCCTGACCCTTTTCCGACTGCACGGGCACCATGCGGACAGTACGGTGACGGTCATGGCGGATCAGAAAATTCACCCAACCGATGCACAACTTGCAGGTGCCATCGAAAATGACGATGCGTTCGCCGGGCTGAATATACGGGGGATCATGGCGCATAAGCCCCCTCCGGGATGAAGGGTTTCATTCAGCCACGCCCGAAAATAGCGATCACCGCGTCCAGATGCTCTTTCATGGCCTTTTTAGCCGCGCGGGTGTCGCGCGCCTCCAGCGCGGTAAGGATCGCCAGATGTTCCACTTCGGAGCGGTGCGGCATGTCCTGTGGAGTGTAGTGCAGTTGCAGACCACGGAACATGGTGCCGTAACGATGGCCCAGCAGGTGAGCGATGATAAATGCGTAGGCCGGATTGCCACTGGCCTGCGCAATGCGAATATGAAACAGCCGGTCACCCGGGTGAGTCGCTGAACCCTGGCGGTTATCGCGGCAGTTCTGCTCATATGCCTGCCTGATCGCCGCAAGTTCTTCATCCGACGCATGACGGGCAGCCAGCGCGGCGGTTTCTGGTTCAATCAGCCGCCGAGTTTGCAGCAACGAGAACGGCGGCAGTTCTGCGGTAAAATCCAGCTCAATATTCAACTCGTCATCCACGTCGGCCCACTGATTACGCCCCGCCCGCGCCATCACCGGTTCCTGCGAGGTGGCCGCCTGTGACACCGGAGGGGCGCAGACAATCACGCCGTTGCCGACGCGAACATCCACTAAGCCGATCACTTCCAGCGCAATCAGCGCTTCGCGTACCGATGCCCGACTGACCTGCAACTGACTGGCCAGTTCGCGCTCGGCGGGTAAGCGGCTGCCCGGTGGAAATTCATTATTGTCGATCAGTGTTTTCAGTTGGTCAGCTATCTGCCTGTAAATTCTGGGATTTTCTAATTTTTTTATCGGCATCGGACACCTGAGCTCTTTTTCAATTAAGTGATTCAGCTAGCATTTATGGGACAAAAATCTTGCTGATTTGTTTTATGCATGTAAAAAATTAGTTAAATGAAAAAGCGTTTTAAGTGGAAGTCTGCCGAACATCTTAGCAAAAGAACCTCACTTAACGCGTTTTTTTTCGCAGTCAATGGCCTGACCATTAGACCTAAATAATCCGTTTTACCGGGAGTAGCTATGAACCTGACGGGGAAAAAAGTGCTGATCACCGCCGCCGGACAAGGGATCGGTTTTAATACCGCCACCCTGTTCGCCAGCCACGGTGCAGAGGTGATCGCCACCGACATTAACATCGATAAGCTGCACGGCATTGCAGGTATCCACCCGCGCGTGCTGGACGTCACCCGCCCACAGGCCATTCAGGCTATCGCTGAAGAAACGGGTCCGCTGGACGTGCTGTTCAACTGTGCAGGCGTGGTTCACAGCGGCGATATCCTCAGTTGCAGCGAGCGCGAATGGCAGTTTGCGCTGGATCTCAACGTTACCGCCATGTTCCACACCATTCGCGCCTTTTTACCCGCCATGCTCGAACGTAACCGCGGTTCCATCATCAACATGTCGTCGGTCGCTTCGAGCATCAAAGGTGTGCCTAACCGCTTTGCTTACAGCGCCTCCAAGGCGGCGGTCATCGGCTTGACCCGCTCGGTCGCTGCCGATTACGTCACCCGCGGCATTCGCTGTAACGCCATCTGCCCCGGCACCGTTGAGTCGCCGTCGCTGCGCCAGCGTATTGCCGCACAGGCTGAAGCCGAAGGCCGCAGCGAAGAAGAGGTTTATAAGGCCTTTGTGGCCCGTCAGCCGATTGGGCGTATTGGTAAAACCGAAGAGATCGCTCAGTTGGCGCTTTACCTGGCCTGCGACGCCAGCGCCTTTACCACCGGCACGGTACAAATTATTGACGGCGGCTGGAGCAACTGACTTCCTGCCTCCTCAGCAACACCTTTCCAGATAAGGACTTTGAGATGAAATTATTACGTTACGGCCCGGCAGGAAAAGAACGCCCCGGGCTGCTCGACAGCCACGGCCAGCTGCGTGACCTCTCGGCGCACGTCGGTGATATCAGCGGTGAATTTTTACAGCCTGAGACATTGGACATGCTGCGCCAGCTCGATACCGCCAGCCTGCCTTTAGTCAGCGGTGAACCGCGCCTCGGCGCCTGCGTGGGCAAGGTCGGTAAATTCATCTGCATCGGGCTCAACTATGCCGATCACGCCGCTGAAACCGGCGCAGAGATCCCCAAAGAGCCGGTGATTTTCAGCAAGTGGACCAGCGCGATAGTCGGGCCCAATGATGACGTAGAGATCCCGCGTGATTCGGTGAAAACCGACTGGGAAGTGGAACTTGGCGTGGTGATTGGCAAAGGCGGGCGCTACATCAGCGAGTCCGACGCCTTGTCGCACGTGGCCGGTTACTGCGTGATTAATGACGTCTCCGAACGTGAATTCCAGATTGAGCGCGGCGGCACCTGGGACAAAGGCAAAGGTTGCGACACCTTCGGCCCCACCGGTCCGTGGCTGGTGACGGCTGATGAAATTCCTGACCCACATCAGCTGAATCTGTGGCTGGAAGTCGATGGCCGGCGCTATCAGAACGGCAACACCCGCACCATGATTTTCAAAATACCGGAAATTATCCACTATCTGAGCCGCTTTATGAGCCTGCAACCGGGCGACATTATTTCTACCGGTACGCCGCCGGGCGTGGGCCTCGGCCAGAAGCCGCCGGTTTATCTCAAAGCCGGGCAGGTCATGCGTCTGGGTATCGAAGGTCTGGGCGAGCAACGTCAGAAGACGGTGCAGGCGTAACCCCTAATTTTTGCTGATGGAATCTAAGCGATGACAACAATTACTGCATTGCGTGTTGAAGATGTGCGCTTCCCGACGTCACTGGCTCTTGATGGCTCGGACGCCATGAACCCAGATCCGGACTACTCCGCCGCTTATGTGATCTTAGACACCGATAACCCGGCGCTCAGCGGCCACGGCCTGACCTTCACCATCGGCCGCGGCAACGAGATTTGCTGTGCGGCAATCAACGCACTGACGCATCTGGTGGTTGGGCGTGATTTAGCGAGCATCACCACCGATATGGGCAAGTTCTGGCGTGAATTTACCAGCGACAGTCAGCTGCGTTGGATTGGCCCGGACAAAGGCGCCATTCATCTGGCGACCGGTGCGGTGGTCAACGCCGTATGGGATTTATGGAGTAAAGCCGCAGGCAAACCGCTGTGGCAGCTGGTGGCCGATATGTCGCCGGAGGAACTGGTGCGCTGCATCGATTTCCGCTACATCACCGACTGCATTACGCCACAGGAAGCCCTGACGTTGCTGCAACAGCGCAGCGACAACAAAGCACAGCGCCGAGAGAAACTGCTGGCCGAAGGTTACCCGTGCTATACCACCTCGGCAGGCTGGCTAGGCTACCCGGACGACAAACTGCGCCGCCTGTGTCAGGAAGCCGTCGACGCCGGTTTCGATTACCTGAAACTCAAAGTAGGCCGCGATCTCGAAGACGATATCCGCCGGGTACGCATTGCCCGTGAAGTGATCGGTCCCGACCGCAAACTGATGATTGACGCCAATCAGGTGTGGGAAACCAACGACGCTATCCCGTGGGTCAACGCCCTCGCCTTCGCCCACCCCTGGTTTATCGAAGAGCCCACCAGCCCGGATGACATTGAAGGCCATCGCAAGATCCGTCAGGCCGTAGCACCGGTCAAAGTCGCCACCGGCGAGATGTGCCAGAACCGCATTATGTTCAAGCAGTTCATCATGCGCGAAGCCATCGACGTGGTGCAGATTGACGCCTGCCGCATGGGAGGTGTCAACGAAGTGCTGGCCGTGATGCTAATGGCCGCCAAATACAACCTGCCGGTCTGCCCGCACGCCGGTGGCGTCGGCCTGTGCGAATACGTGCAGCACTTATCGATGATCGACTATCTGTGTATCGCCGGTACGCATGAGGGCCGCGTGATTGAGTACGTTGACCATCTGCACGAACACTTTGTGCACCCTTGCGACATTCGCGGCGCAGCCTACATGCCACCACAGGCACCGGGTTTCTCCATCGAGATGCATCCGGCCTCAATAGAAAAATACCGCCATCGGGCCTGAGGTGATGATGACAACACATGCCGGAGAACCTGAATGATGCGCATCGACAGCCACCAGCATTTCTGGCGCTACACGCCGCAAGATCACCGCTGGATAAGTGACGAGATGGCGGTGTTGAAAGCAGATTTTTTGCCGGAACAGCTGCTGCCAACGTTACAACGTCACAATATGCAGGGCAGTATTCTGGTTCAGGCCTGTTCGGACATCGCCGAGACGCAGTGGCTGTTGAACCTCGCTGAGCAAACAGAGTTTGTCCGCGCCGTGACCGGCTGGGTGGATCTGACATCGCCGCAGCTTGCTGAGCATATGGAGATGCTGGCCCATCCGCGGTTGCGCGGCCTTCGTCATCAAGTACAAGACGAGGCTTCGCCCTCACAGTGGCTGGCGGACGCCGCCGTCAATCGCGGTGTCCGCCATATTCAGCAACAAGGTTATGTCTACGAAATTCTGGTGACGCACCGCCATCTGGCTGATGCCGCAAAGTTTGCTGCCCGCCATGACCGGCACCCTTTGGTACTGGATCACTTTGGCAAGCCCGACCTGCATCTGGGCGCCGCGCACTGGGCGAAACAGATTGCCCCGCTGGCAGCAATGCCGCACGTCAGTTGCAAAATCTCCGGGCTGCTGACCGAACCGCGACCGGCGGGCGTGACGCTTCACGATCTGCTGCCCTATTTCGAGGTGGTGCTGGAAGCCTTTGGCAGTCAACGCATTATGTTTGGCTCCGACTGGCCGGTCTGTCTGCTGGCCGGGTGTGACGACACCCCCTGGGCGCTGTGTGAACAGGCCACGGCTGCACTTAGCGCTGACGAGCAGACAGCCATTTACGGCGGTAACGCCTGCGCGGTTTACCGACTACAGGAAACAAGTAATGAATCTGCATCTGCAAAATAACGTGGTGATGGTCACCGGCGGCGGCTCCGGAATCGGCGCTGCTATCTCAATGACGCTGGCGGAAGAGGGCGCGATTCCCGTGATCATCAGCAATACCGAACCGTCCAATGAGCTGATGCATCAGCTCCATCAGCATCAGCCGCAGGCTCGTTTTATCCTGACCGAACTTCGCGATGAGGTCAGCTGTGCGGCGGCCGTCAGCAAGACCCTAAAACAGTACGGCCGTCTCGACGGGCTGGTGAATAACGCCGGAGCCAATGACAGCGTGGGGCTGGAGGCCGGGCGTGAAGCCTTTGTCCGCTCGCTCGAACAGAACTTGATCCACTACTACATGATGGCGCATCTGAGTCTCGACGCCCTGCGCGCCAGCCGGGGAGCCATCGTCAATATCAGTTCGAAAACCGCGCTGACCGGACAGGGCAACACCAGCGGCTATGCCTCAGCCAAAGGCGGTGTGCTCGGATTAACCCGCGAATGGGCCGCCGCCCTGCTTAAAGACGGTATCCGCGTTAACGCGGTGATCCCGGCAGAAGTGATGACGCCCTTATACGAGCGGTGGATAAAAAGCTTCGTTCAGCCCGAAGAAAAGCTCAAACAGATCACCTCACATATCCCGCTGGGGCAGCGCATGACTACGCCGCAGGAGATCGCCAACACCGTGGTGTTTCTGCTCTCGTCGCGCGCCTCGCACACTACCGGACAGTGGCTGTCGGTCGATGGCGGCTACACCCACCTTGACCGGGCATTAACATGAGCCGCCGCTTCTGTCAGGCCCTGGACCTGGTCGATGACCCGGCGCTTATCGAAGAATATCAGCAGCATCACCGCCGGATCTGGCCGGAGATCGCGACGCATTTGCGCCAATACGGCATTGAGGACATGGAGATTTACCGGCTGGGCAACCGCCTGATGATGGTGATGGAGACCACGGACGATTTCGACGGCGGGCTGTTTGAACGGCGCAGTCTGGAGAACCCTAAAGTCGGCGAGTGGGAAGCCCTGATGTGGAAATATCAGCGCCCGACGCCCTGGACACCCGACGGAGAGAAGTGGGTGGAAATGAAACGGATTTTTTCACTGGCTGAACAGCCCTGAGAAGGGGCGTCACTCAGAACATTGTTTTTCACGTTATCTGACATAAAAAACCAGCCTTTTGCGCTGAAACAAACCCTGCAACAGATACTGAGGAATAGAACATGCTTGCGAACAAAACTGCCGTACCGGCTTACGCCGGGCAGAAAGCGACGTCTGGCCTGCGGCTGGCGTTTATATTAGTCACCACGCTGTTTTTCCTGTGGGGCTTATCCTATGGGTTGCTGGATGTGCTGAATAAGCATTTTCAGGAGGTGCTGCACGTTAATAAAGCCCAGTCGGGTCTGCTGCAGGCTGCCTACTTCGGCGCGTATTTCATCATCGCTCTGCCCGCCGGTTTCTTTATGGACCGCTTTGGTTACAAGGCCGGGATCCTGGTCGGTTTATGCCTTTATGCGCTGGGTGCACTGCTGTTCGTCCCGGCCGCAGCGGCAGGCAGTTTCGCCATGTTCCTGTTCGCACTGTTTGTGATCGCCCTCGGCCTGGGTTGCCTGGAAACTGCAGCTAATCCTTACGCCACCGTGCTGGGTGAACCCGCCGGAGCCGAGCGTCGTCTGAATCTTGCTCAGTCGTTCAACGGGCTTGGGCAGTTTGTCGGGCCGATCATTGGCGGTTCACTGTTCTTCACGGCAACCCAAGACAGCACGACGGAGGGTCTGGCTTCGGTAAAAATTACCTATGTGGCCATCGCCGTACTGGTGCTGCTGATTGCCCTGCTGATTGGCCGTACCCGCCTGCCGGATATTCGTGAGCAGGGCACAGACCTGGCCAGCGGCATAGTAAAAGGCTTGTGGCAACATGCGCATTTTACCGGCGGCGTGATCGCGCAGTTCTTCTATGTGGCGGCGCAGGTCGGCGTCGGCGCGTTCTTCATCAACTACACCACCGAGCATTGGCATACGCTGTCGAATCAGAATGCTTCTTACCTGCTCTCCATCGGCATGATCAGCTTTATGGTCGGGCGCTTCTTCAGCACCTGGCTGATGGGCCACGTACGCCCTGCAACGCTGCTGGTGGTTTACGCCCTGATTAACATTGTGTTGTGTGGCGTAGTGGTAGCAGGCATTGATAATGTCTCGGTGGTAGCACTGGTGGCGGTGTTCTTCTTTATGTCGATCATGTTCCCGACCATTTTTGCGATGGGCGTCAAGAACATGGGGACGCAGACTAAACGTGCCAGTTCGGTAATGATCATGGCGATTGTCGGCGGCGCCATCATGCCGTATCTCATGGGTGCCGTGGCCGACCACTACACCACCGCCGTCTCGTACTCCCTGCCAATGATTTGTTTTGCCGTGGTACTGGTCTATGGTTTACGTCAGAGAGCGCGTTGAGCGCCGGACCTGAAACTACTGACAGAATAAAGGGACGCTGAATCAAGATGATTATTTCTGCTTCGACCGATTACCGTGCGGCGGCTAAGCGCAAGCTGCCGCCCTTCCTGTTTCACTACATTGACGGCGGCGCTTACAGCGAACACACACTGCGCCGTAATACTGCCGATCTCGCCGATATCGCCCTGCGTCAGCGCGTGTTGAACAACATGTCTGAGCTGAGTACGGCTACCACATTGTTTGGCGAGGCGCTGGCGATGCCGGTGATCCTCGCTCCGGTTGGCCTGACCGGCATGTACGCCCGGCGCGGAGAAGTGCAGGCTGCCCGGGCCGCGGAGAAAAAAGGCATTCCGTTTACGCTCTCCACCGTCTCGGTATGCCCGATTGAAGAAGTCGCGCCGGCCATCAGCCGGCCGATGTGGTTTCAGCTGTATGTGCTGAAAGATCGGGGCTTTATGCGCAATGCGCTGGAGCGCGCGCAGGCAGCGGGCGTCAAGACACTGGTTTTTACCGTCGATATGCCGGTGCCTGGGGCGCGTTATCGTGATGCACACTCCGGTATGAGCGGGCCGAACGCCGCCGCACGCCGTATAGTACAGGCCATGACTCACCCCCAGTGGGCCTGGGATGTTGGCCTGAAGGGTAAGCCGCACGATCTCGGTAATGTGTCGGCGTACCGGGGAAAACCGACCACGCTGGAAGATTATATCGGCTGGCTGGGGGCCAACTTCGACCCGTCGATTTCGTGGAAAGATCTGGAGTGGATCCGCGATTTCTGGAAAGGACCGATGATCATCAAAGGCATTCTGGACCCGGAAGACGCCAAAGACGCGGTGAAGTTTGGCGCTGACGGCATTGTGGTCTCCAATCACGGCGGCAGACAGTTGGACGGCGTGCTCTCGACGGCACACGCGCTGCCCGCCATCGCTGACGCGGTGAAAGGCGATATTACTCTTCTCGCGGATTCCGGTATCCGCACTGGGCTGGACGTCGTGCGGATGATTGCGCTCGGCGCCGACAGCGTGCTGCTTGGCCGCGCCTTTGTGTATGCACTGGCCGCCGCCGGTGAAGCCGGGGTGGTGAATCTGCTGGAGTTGATCGAAAAAGAGATGCGGGTGGCGATGACCCTGACCGGTGCAAAGACGATTGGTGATATCAGCCGTGCGTCATTGGTCGCGAGCGGCATCCGCTGATTTCAGGCGAAAAAAAGCCGGTGGGGAGTAACACCACCGGCTTTTTTATGACAACGATACGGGGTGCTTAGCGGGTCAGTGCCACAATCCCGAGCGTGACGGCTGCAACGGCGGCTACGCCACCGGCCACGGCACCGGCGGTATCCCAGTTATCCTGCGTGGTGCCTTTCATGCAGGTATTGGTGTGGACCAGACGCCCTTCTGAGTCGTACACCGGAACGCAAGGAGATTGAGTTGCACACCCGGCAAGCAGGGTGGCTAAAAGCCCGGCGATAATGATTTTGCTCATGGTATTCCCTTCATGGTGACACTCTCTGCAATGGCAGGTTGAGTGATATCGCGCGATTTTACCACCGATGGCCGCGCGCCATGACATTCAATATTTGCAAATTATGTTGAATGTAAAGAAGCCAAATTCAGACCGAGTAATCCCAGATTCTGCCTGAAGGTATCACCCTGATAATCCTCATCTACCAGCCCACGTTTGCGTAACTCGGGTAACAAACCATTTACCAACAGATCCTCCTGGTCCGGTTGCCCTAAACCATGCAGAGAAACAACGTCCAGAACCCCGGCGCGGTAACGCTGTTCGATGGCATCGGCAAGCTGTTCTGGTGTGCCTGCGGTAAACCAGTGGCCGGTCTCCTGCGCCTGAATGATCAGTTCACGCAAACTTAACCCCTGCAGCGCATAGCGGCGGAAAATCTCGGCGCGTCCCCGGCGGCGGTTGACCTGCGAGACGTCGGGCAACAGCGCGGCGGGCAGCGGTTTATCCAGTGGGAGATCACGCAGGTCGATTTCCCCGCCTAACATATCCGACAGTTTCAGCCGCCCCTGCTGATAATCGATGCGCTCGTGTTTTTCCCGCAGCCTGCGGGCCACGTCTGCCTCGTTTTCGCCGATCACCGAGTGGAAGGAGTTCATCACCAGCGGCAGATTTTCTGCCCGGCCAAAGCCGCGCGCCCGCTGATGCAGCTGTTCAACAAAGGCCACGGCATCGTCAAAAGTTGGCTGCGAGGTGTAGATCACCTCGGCATAGCGCGCCCCCAACGTGATCCCCTCTTCTGACTGCCCGGCCTGAAATTGTACCGGCCTGCCCTGCGGAGGAACCGGCACATTAAGAGGACCCTGCACGCGGAAGAAGCCACCCTGGTAGTTGATAGGATGCAGCTTCTGCGGATCAATCTTTGTGCCGCCGGAAGCCGTGCGCTGCACGGCAGAGGGATCATTGGCGTCCAGTAACGCGTTTAACACCTGAATAAATTCGGTGGCGCGCGCATAGCGCTGGGCTGGATCGGGTAAATCAATGTCGCCGAAATTCTCTTCGCCAACCGAAGAGGTGACTGCATTCCAGGCCGCCCGCCCACCGCTGACGTGGTCCAGCGTAGCAACCTGACGGGCCAGATTATAGGGGTGTTGATAGGTGGTAGAAACGGTGGCAACCAGCCCGATATGTGAGGTCACCTGGCTTAGCGCCGCCAGAGTGATCAGTGGGTCCTGACTGCCAGTGCTGCCGGCCAGGCCCGCCGGATCGGCCTGCAACAGGTCTGCGGTAAACAGTCCGGTGATTTTCGCCGCTTCCGCCTTGCGCGCCAGTTCAACTGCGCGCTGTATGCCCGGCAGTGGTTTGAGGTCATTAGCGGCGTAAAGATAACTTCCTGCCCCTACCAGCGTTTTCAAACGTCGTTTATTATTGCCAGCCACGTTATTCCCTTCCCTTACTCATCAAACCCATAACGTTAAGCGCGGGGATTTTTATTGGCTACCAAGAAAAAGAGATGAGCTTTCCAGAATAAAACATAACGGGGATACGGAGATTGGGCACTGAAATGCGGGGGGATACTGAGGTCATTGCGATATCCAGGCCGTTGAACTGACCTGAACCTAACCCGCCTTCAAACCGGGTTTGAAAGCAGATTAGGCCAGCCTGATATCAGGCTTTATTCGCTTCAGGTTTGGTGGCTTCGGCGAGCTCTTTCTCCAACGAAGCGATGTACTTTTTGACCATTTCGACGTTGTTGCCGCTGTTACGGTTGCCTTTCCAGGAATCTCGCTCTTTGCGGGCCTTAATTAAATCTGACTCAATTTTCTCTACTGGGCGTGTCATCATTTTCTTCCTACTGTTTATGTCACCGGATTGTATGCTTCTTCCCGCGTGATGACGATGATTTTGAGTGTTGGCGGGGGAATCAGCAGGGGTGTCGGCTGAAAACTACGCGGGTTTGTAGGATACATATCCCGCCACACCACCTGCCCCGCCGTCTTTCGGATGATTCATCCCATCCGTAACGTTGACTGAGGCAAAATCGAAGGGCGAAACGCCGTCGATACAGGCGACATTCACCCCATACAGCGTTGGGTCAGAACGGCGCTGATGGAAGGTATAGATGCCGCAGTCCGAGCAGAAGTAATGGGCGGCTTCCTGGCTGCCAAACCGATATTCAGTGAGCTTCTCTTTCCCCTGCACAATATCAATGCCCCGCGCCGTGACCACCACGGCCCCGCGCATGCGGCAAAATGAGCAGTTGCAACGCAGAACGGTGTTAAACCCGTCGGTCAGTTCAGCATTAAAAACGACAGCACCACAGTGGCACTGCGCACAGGTTTTCTCTGGCATTGGCAATCTCCCAGTGAGTTCAGGCTTCTCGGATAGGTTCAAATGCACAGCGTTTACTGTGACATCCTGAACAGGGGTATATCAATAAAATTAAAACCACTCATGAACCCTGCTCATGAAGTCTATGCATTTACATCCTCTAATCTGATGAATAACTCTGCGTTATGCTTTTCAAACGCTAAAAGAAGAAGGATCACATCGTGCAAACAGTAAAACTGAACAACAACATCCAAAAACGTTATCTCGGTAACTCCGGGCTTGAAGTATCGGCGCTGGGTCTGGGCTGTATGGGACTCAGCTATGGCTACGGACCGGCGATGGATACCCGTCAGGCCGTCGAATTGATTCGCGCGGCGGTTGAGCGCGGCGTGACATTTTTCGACACCGCCGAAGTCTATGGCCCGTACCTCAACGAACAGGTAGTGGGTGAAGCCTTAAAACCGTATCGCGACAGGGTGGTTATCGCCACCAAATTCGGCTTTACCTTTGGCGATGATAATAAGCAGCAGATTTTAAACAGCCGCCCGGAGCAGATCCGTGCCGCGGTGGAAGGGTCGCTGCGCCGGCTCAAAACCGAGGCGATCGACCTGCTTTACCAGCACCGCGTTGACCCCGATGTGCCGATTGAAGACGTCGCAGGCACCGTGAAAGCATTGATCGCCGAGGGTAAGGTCAAACACTTTGGTCTCTCAGAAGCCGGTGCGCAGACGATCCGCCGGGCACATGCGGTTCAGCCAGTTACAGCGCTGCAAAGTGAATACTCTATGTGGTGGCGCGAGCCGGAGTATGAAATATTGCTGCTGCTGGAGGAGCTGGGGATTGGATTTGTGCCCTTCAGCCCGTTAGGCAAAGGTTTTTTGACTGGTGCCATCAACGCAAATACCTCATTTGGTGAGGACGATTTCCGCAGCAAGGTACCTCGTTTTGCGACTGAAGCGCGGGAAGCCAATGAACAACTGGTGACGTTGCTGACTGGCCTGTCGGAAGAGAAAGCCGTGACCTCTGCACAAATTGCACTGGCCTGGCTGCTGGCCCAAAAACCTTGGATCGTACCCATCCCCGGCACCACAAAACTGCACCGTCTGGAAGAGAACCTGGGAGCCACACAACTCACCCTCACTCAGGACGATTTGCGTAAAATAACGCAGGCGCTTGAAACGGTGAAAATCGTCGGGGAACGCTATCCGGCCGCCATGCAGGCGCGTGTTGGTCGCTGATATTTGCTCAAGCCCGCAGCCATGCTGCGGGCCATTTGTCCTTCACACTTCACACTTCACACGTCAGTTCGTTTTCTGATCTGTCGTCCTGTTCTTACCTAACCGCTGGCTTATCGGCGCGAACTCCGGCGTGTTGTGGCGCTGCAACATATCAGGCTTTTTCTGATCAATCGCCTGCCAATAGGACCACGGCACTTTGCTTTTGCCGAGTTCGTAATCCATCGCATCCCAGCTGTCTTCGCGGAAACTGTAGAACGCCCAGTGCGCCTGTTTTTTATCCAGTACGCTGAGCACATCCTCGAGATATTGACGGCAACCGCTGAGTACGCGGATACACCCAAACTCCCCCGCCACCATCCGGTTTGCCGGAACCTGATGTTTTTTGGCCCAGTCAAAAGGCTGTTGCAGATACGCCGCCACCCGTTGCGCATTCCACATCTCTTTCCCCTGCCCGAAGGGCACGATGCCGGGATACTGGTAGGGTTTGGTCCGTTTCAAATTGGGCCCGCTGGTGGCGGCATAGGGTTCGTACATATGGAAACTGTAGAGCACGCGCTGGTCCGCAAGTGCCTGCGGCCAGTAGCTGAAACCGTCAGCGGCACCGTACCAGCCGCCATCGACCATAATCGGCGTCAGCGGATCGACGTCGCGAATCGCCTTAATCAGCATCTGGTAGAACGCAGGTAAATCCCGCGCCGAACCTTTTTGTTGCTGATACCAATGCTGCATATCAGGCAGACTGGCATGTTCCACCAGCCCGCCCATTTTCTCAGGTGCCGGTTCGTTGATCAGGTTGTAGGCAGCGACGGCAGGGTGGTCTTTCAGTACTTTGGCCAGATCCCGCCAGAACGCCGCGCTTTGCTGCCAGTAGGCTTTGTCCTGCCAAAGACGATCGTCAAATTTGCCACCGTTGTTTTGCGACCAGCGCATTCCCGGTAGCGAGAGCGGTGTGATAACCACTTTCAACCCGGCGGCCTGCGCCCGATCCAGCGTGGTTTTGAGCGTCGCCAGATCCTGCGGCACCAGCCCCTGGTAGTGGTCAGCATTGCCGATCAGAAAATCCCGCTGTGCCGGTTGCCATTTGTCATAGGAGAGCCGCACCCAACTCGCACCGTAGCCGTGCAATGCGGCGAAGTAAGCCTGGTCGGGCGGTAGCCGGTTAAAGCTGTTGCCACCATATTGAGGGGAATTCCAGAACACGATGTTATCGGCAGCGCGCACGGGAACGCTGAATATCCCAAGCAGCAAAGCAGCCAGCGTCAGTTGTTCAGACAGGATTTTGAGGGTCATGACGTCACTCTTATCAGTAAGTTGAGGACGCCATTATTGCCGGTCGCCGCCGGGCGATTGTCAGAGCAATGTCAGAATGTACGTGAGGTTAGTGTTGCAGGGTGAGCATCGGCCCAGCCAGGCGATGTTCCATACGCAGCGTTAGCCCGCCCCGGGCCTCAACACGGATCACTGAGACATTCGCCCATAACTCAGCGGCATCATCACGCGGTGGCCAGGCCAGTCGTTGCAGGGTATCGCTCTTGTGCCACCACACTTGCTTATAGTCGCTGCGCCGCAGCAAAGTTTGCTCCAACCACGGTGACGGGCAGGCACGCGCCGTCACCGGTGGTTGCAGATGAATTTTTTGGCCCTGCCGCTGGATCCAATCCAGTCCGCCGCTGCCCTGCAATGCCAGAGACTGCTGCCAAACATCGTTTCCTGAACGCACCGTCAGGTGGTAAACCCCAGCTGGCAGCGCTTCGCCAAGATCCTGGCTATTCAGACTGAACTGACCGTCGGGGTCATATTCTGTTTCAGCAGCTTTCATGACGTCTTTACCATTGGGCAGCGTCAGGGAGACCTGAAAATCGTGACGTGGGCTGTTACCACTCAACTGCACGCGGTAAATACGGTTGAGAGGAATATCGCGCTGGACTAAAACCAGCGTCGGGTGATCTAACCATGCAGGGGCAGTAACCGGTAGGTCATTGCCGCACTGGCCGGAGATCACCGCATCCAGTGCCTGTTGCCAGGCTGTTCGTTGGGTCGAGCTGGTCAATTGTGGCCACAAGTTAAGCAGCTGTTGCCAGGCCAGGTCATTGCGCTGGCTGAACAGCGCGTGATAAACCGGCTCGAGCGGCGTGGAAGGCAGCGTCGCTGCCTGACCGGCAAGCGGGGCCAGGCATAAAATCATACGGATTATAGAGCGCATCATGCGGGTGTATCCAGACGATAGCCCACGCCACGCACGCTGCTGATGGCAATACCCGGCAATTTTTGTCTCAGTTGCAGGATGTGGGTATCTACTGTGCGGGTGGAGGGAAAATGCTGATAACCCCAGACCTGATTAAGCAGTTCGTCGCGGGTAAACACCCTGCCGATCATCTGTACCAGCATCGACAGCAGAGCAAACTCTGTCGCGGTAAGCCCCACCTCAATCTCCTGCCATAATGCCGTCTGCCGGGCAGGGAACAACCGCAGCTCTCCGGCACCCAATTGGCCTTCGCCCAGCGTACGTAACTGAGCGCGGATCCGTGCCAGCAACTCCACGTGGGCAAAAGGCTTGGTGAGGTAATCCCGTGCGCCAGCCTCGAGCCCCGCCACGCGGTCATCGACGGCAACACGGGCGGTCAGCACGATCACGGGCAGGGCTTTTTTCGCCAGCCACTGGGGGAGAAAACGCAGGCTGTCTCCCTCCGGCAGTTGCCGGTCAAGGATCACAAGATCGGCTTGAACCCACAGGCTACCGACCTGAGTAGCGTCCCGCAGCCACTGGCAGGCAAAACCTTCCTGTTGCAAAAAAGCCTGCAACCCCTGCCCCAGCGCCTGATCGTCTTCTATCAGCAACAGTGAAATATTACTTTTGGCTATCACAAGGGAGCTCCAGGGTGAACGTCGTCGGGTTTGTCGTGAAGGTCAGGCGTCCGTGCAAGCGATGCATAACGCGTTGAACTATGGTCAGTCCCAGCCCCATACCCGCGTGCGGTGAGCAGAGATGACGCAACCGGGTCAGACTGCCCGTTGCCATTGACCCCCCGTCACTTACGGTGAGTGTCAGTTTTCCTTTATGCCAGACGGCATGCAACCGTACCGGTGCCCGCCCATGGCGGAAAGCATTATCCAGCAAATTATTCACGCAAAGGCTCACCCAGTAGAGCGGCAGTGCGACCCGCCGGTCAGTATCAAGACAAAACGTCAGATCGGTATAGGATTCAGTGATATGGTTCAGCCACTCGCTCAAGCCTACTGTAGAGGGCATCTCGAGCACGTCACGGCTGCCGTCGCCGCTGAGATAGTGCTGACTGGCTGCGGCCATCTGCCGCATCCGCTGCACACTGTCCGCCAGCGCCCCAAAACTGGACTGCGCCTGTGGCGGCAGATCGTCAAAGTCACGGCGAAAGTACTCCACCACGTTGCCGAGCTGAGCAATGGGTGTGCGCAGTTCGTGCGTCAACATCTGCACGATAAAGCGCTGCCTCTGTTGCATACGCCGCCGCTGCCAGGCACCCCACGCCAGCGCCAGCGCAGTCAACAAGGCAGCGGCTCCCAGCAAGGCGCGCCACCAACGGGCATAACTGTTCAGAGGATGGGCACACAGGGTGCCCAGTGAAAGGTCGCACTGCCCCGTCGCGGCTACCAGCATGATGTCCGCCTTTTGTGCCAAGGGTTGCCAGACCTGCGGCGCATAGCGCAGCCATTGCTGCTGATGCTGACGCCATAAATTGCCATCCTGCAATAACCAGGTCTGCCCGTTGGCCAGCGCATCAAGATTGTCGTCAGAAAGCTGGCCAATGCCGCCCAGCGCCTGAGGCCTCTCCCGTACATGCAGCAGATTTTGCATCGCAAGGCTGGCCTGTGGGTGACGTTGCAGATAATGCCAGGCAGTGCTTCCACCCAGCATAGAGATCGGGTGCGCGGCGAACCAGCTGGCAGGCAACGCGGTGTTATTGCACAGCGCCTGCTCGAATTGCCCGATTGCCACTGGCAGGCCTTCAGGCAAACCGGAACAGTGTTGATGGTAGCGGTAAAGCGCCGATAAAACCGGCAGCGGCGTATCGTCAAGTTGAGGATAGAGTGAGGATGGGCGTAACAAGAGCGGGTCCAGCTGTTGCAAGACGGCCAGCGAAACATGTGCTTCAGCAGGTGCCTGGTCCAGCGCAGCGTAAAACGAGAGGAGTGCCTGCGACAGGGGCAAAGGTGAACAGGCGCCGAGGGTGAGCACAACCCACATTAGCAGGCAGCCCTTATTGATTATGCTCAGCATTCTCCCCTCCCGTCTCCACTCAGAATGTCGCGATTATGCCCTGCAAAGAGTGAAATCCCAAATGCGTCCCGACAGATGATTCGATTTTAATTGCCCGCTTACCCCTGAAATTCATCATGTTATTTCACCGGCTTTATCCCCTTTATTTTTGGCCGCTATCAGGAGGTCGATGGGTATTATTAAGACAACCCCCTTATTTATGAGGGAAATAAATATTTTTTGGTGTAATCGTCATTCTCTTACTAACATTAAGGCAGCTAATGCAATCGTGCGATCAAACGCTGAGATTAGCCACGGTAAGCAGTGATTATGATCGTAAAAACTGCCATCCAACCATGAAAAGTATGGCGATAAATGGAGATATCAACATGACCGAGCATCCACACTCCACCACTGAAATCTATAATGAAACCTTGATTGAGTCGGTAAACAGAGTTCCACTGAAACGTATTTCGTGGAGCGCTATTTTTGCCGGCGTCATTATTTCAATGGTGGTGTATCTGTTATTGGCAATATTAGGTACGGCGGTTGGCGCCAGTACTATTGACCCCCTGAAGGAACAAAATCCACTTGATGGATTGGGGAAAGGAGCCGCTATCTGGACAGGCATCAGCATGCTGATTTCCATTGCTGCCGGGGCCTACGCCAGCGGGAGACTGGCACAGCGTGAAGGCGCCCTGCATGGAATATTAATGTTTGGGGTCAACACGTTAATTTGTACCTGGTTCCTGATTGTGGTGGTTAATAATGCAGTAAGCGGTGCTGCAAGCGTCGTGGGATCCGGATTACAAACCTTGGGTAGTGGAATATCTGCTGCCGCGCCGCCGGTCACGCAAATGGTTAAAGATAAGCTGGGCGAGAATAATATCAATCTCGACAGCCTGCAGAATGAACTTGACACTACCCTGCGCCAGACGGGCAAACCGGAATTACAACCGGAGAACCTGCAAAATAAAGCCCAAGGTGAGGTCAGTAATGCACAAAATCAAGCAGCGGATACGGCTAATCATCCACAAACCGCCGATGCCGATGTAGCTAACTTTATTAAAGGGCTGATTCAGCGCAATGAAAACACATTCCAGGCCGCTGACCGTGAGGCGCTGAAAAATATCATCAAAGCGCGTACAGGGAAAAGCGATCAGGAAGCGGACCAGATTGTCAGTCAGGCTGAAAAAACGTATCAGCAGGCCCGTGCGAAATATGAAGAACTGAAACAGCAGGCGGAACAGAAAGCCCGCGAAGCCGGTGAAAAAGCCGCAGCGGCAACGGCTAAAGCCAGCTGGTTCACCTTCTTCATGTTAATCGTCGAAGCCATTCTGGCAGGCGTCATGGGGATGCTGGGTCGCCGTACTCAACCCCGCGCTGCTTTCACTCATCAGCGTCCGTTGTAAAGCGCGTCGCATCAACATCCAGACGTAAAAAAAGGGGAGATATCACTATCTCCCCTTTATTATTTATCACGCGTCAGGGTGATTCTTCCCTTCTTCGATAAACTCTTCGTCAATTTCATCCATCGTTCCCTGATTTTCACGCCCTGAGAAGATATTCCAGCAGGCGATAAACAGTGCAGCGATGAGTGGACCAATAACAAACCCGTTGATGCCATAAATCTCCATACCACCCAGGGTGGAGATGAGGATGAGATAATCTGGCATTTTGGTGTCTTTACCGACCAGCAACGGACGCAAAATATTATCCACCAGCCCGATAATCACCACAAAGAAGGCAACCAGGAAGATCCCCTTCCACAGCATGCCGGCGCCGAAGAAATAGATTGCTGCCGGTACCCAAATAATGGCAGAACCTACGGCCGGAATGATGGACAGAAAAGCCATCAGTGCGCCCCAAAGCAGGCTGCCCTCTATGCCGGTGAAGTAAAAGGCCAGACCGCCCAAAAAGCCCTGCACGATAGCCACCACCACCGTACCCTTCACGGTAGCGCGCGAGACTGCGGCAAATTTCACAAACAGATGGTGCTTGATGTCCTTCGATAATGGCAGAGATTGCATGGTCAGGTTCACCAGGTAAGCCCCGTCTTTAAGCAGGAAGAACAACAGATACAGCATGATGGCGAAACCGACGGTGAAGCTGAACGTGCTCTTACCGATCACAAACACGCTTCCTGCCAGGTACTGGCCGCCTTTAAGCGCCACGCCTGACAATTTCTGCTGGATTTCAGCGGTGCTATCCAGATTGTGTTCCGTGAGGAAGTGGCGCGCCCAGGCCGGAAGATGCTGCATAACATCGGCCAGTATCGCTGGCAACTGCGTGTCGTTACCCTGCAATTTGGTGTAAAGAATATTGAGCTCAATCGCCAGAGAGGAGCCAATAATCGCCAGCGGCGTGAACACAATCAGACAGATCACCAGGACGGTCAGGAACGAAGCCAAACCGTTTTTTTCACCGATATATTGCTTAAGCCGGTTTTTCAGCGGATGGAAAATCACCGCCAGAATGATTGCCCACAGCACGGAGGAGTAGTAAGGCCCCAGTACATCCAGAAAAGCCACGGTCACAATGAAAAGGATCAGAATAAAAAATCCTTTAGAAAACCCTTCAAACTTCATATCAATTCCTCGGAGCACACCTTTTCCAGCACATAAGGGAGCCACTGGTGGTTTAAAGAAAATAAGCCATAGCAATGCAAAATTTACCGGATTGGCGGATTTTCTTCTGTAAGCATTGCCGCCAGGTAAAGGTGGCCAAATCGGCACATGCTGAACATCTTTTCGCCATGATCAGGAATGCGCTTTCTCTGGCCCCGAGAGAGTATAGATAGAATTATCCAAACCGCGGGGAAAAATGGCCTTATACCCCCGCCGTGACCCGCTGCGGCTGATGCTGGCGCAACCACTGTTCAACATTGGTCACCGCAATGTTGTGCTGAGCGTTGAAGGTTTGCGCCATCGGCCATGACACTCCCCTGCCTTTGGCAAAGGCGACCCGATATTTCGCCACCAGATCCTCGGGTACCTGCGCCAGGTCGGATGTCAGTTTTTTCACACTCCACGCCACCCGCTTAACTGGGCGTTCAAGCATCCTGTCCATCAGGTCAGCCAGCTGGCCGTACGTGATACTCTCACCGGCGGTGTACACCACCTGATTGGCCAGGCGTGGTTCAGTGAGCAGGATCTCGCGGGTCAATTTACCAATGTCATCCGGCGTGGTCAGGGTCACGGCGTTATCCCAGCTTCCGAGGGCATTGACCGTATGGCCCGGAAAATCGACGATGCCAAAATCAGGATCAAACAGATAACTGGTGAACATGCCCGTGGAGATAATGACCCATTCGGTGGCCTGTTGAGCGCGCAGCATTTCACGCACGTCCAGCTGTTCATCCCATACTGTCTGGCCACTCCCCCTGCCTACCAGGTCATAGTCGACGCCAAACTGCCAGGGAACATAGCGCCGGATACCCGACTCCAGCACGGCGCGGGTTATTTTGATCTGCGTTCCACTGCCCGCAATGAACCCGGTACAACTGATGACAGTATCAAAGGGGGAGAATATCTGCGCCAGTGCGCTGACTGAGTCTTCCACCAAATCGCCTTCGACGACTGTAACGCCGAGATCACCTAATTGTTGAAGGTGAGCACTCTTTTGTGGGTCCTGACTGTGAATGGTCGAAGGGCGCAGCAACACCGCCACGTCGGCACCGGGGGTTTGCACTAAACTTTGCAGCATAGCCATACCCAGTTCACCGGCACCGAGTACCAGTATGGCGTGAGGGTTTTTATTCGCGTTGACGGTCATGGGGTTCTCCTGTGTAGTTGCGTACAGCGTTACACCGCAGAAAACAGAGAACAAGAAGGCACACCAGTGATACCGGGGACAAAATGGACCGAGAAAGTTTACTAGCACGCTCGCAGGCCGCGTGCGCCGCGCTAAGCGCTGATGACGATGGTCTTAAGCGGGAAGTGCTGTCGCATGCCGGAAACCGCTGGTCGCTGGGTATTGTTCATGCCCTGGGCGTCGGCGGTCGTTTACGCCATGCTGAAATTGGTCGGCGGATGGAGGGCGTGACGCAGCGTATGCTGACCCGCTCCCTACGCCAGCTTGAACGCGATGGGCTGATTATTCGTTACGATTACCAGGAAAAATCCCCCCGAGTCGAATATGAATTGTCTGCCACAGGCACAGCGCTGCTGGAGCACATGATCCCACTGTGGATGTGGGTTATCGACAATGCCGCACAGTTTCGCCAGTCACGGACGGTTTTTGATGCGGGTGAACTCAGTGCGGAAAAGGGGCTTCAGTCGAAAAAATAAAGGCATTTTGTGGCGAAAAATCGTACTACTTCGCCTAATTGCAGTGATTTACTGGTCCAATCTCCAATTTGTGCTAAACCTTAATCAGGCTTAACGACAAGGAGTAGGTTATGAAAACAGGTTATTTTGTAGCATCAGCAATCGTCCTCTCAGCCATGCTTGCAGGTTGCTCCAGCAACTACGCCATTCAAACCAACGACGGGCGAACAATAGTCAGCGAAGGTAAACCCAAAGTAGACAAGGAGACCGGCCTGATTAAGTACAAAGATGCCTGGGGTAAAGAGCGTCAGATCGCCCAAACTGACGTGAAGGTGATGTCTGAGATCGGGAAATAACAGAGAGTCCGTCTGGAATAAAACCCGCCATGCGGGTTTTATTCCAGTGAAATGAATACACTGTGCCACCGCTAAAATTGCCTACAAGACTTTCATACCCCGATTTATTAAGTACGCTTCCTATATAGCAATATTTCCTCTCTGTATTTGTGTCTTGTTCACCTGACAACACTGACAGGGATAATAAAACGTTAATCTTTGCGTGCTATTTTTCAGGTAATATCCTTCATTATTTAGAGAATATCCATATTCTTATACCGAGTATAAAAGGCAGTATTCACCCTTACTGAAATATCTCTTACGTGTTACCTCCTGTCTGCTACTGACAGCAGCAGACAGGAGGTCATCGCGGGTATGGATTTATGAAAAACAAATAATTCTTCCTGGCTAGCGTGGCTATGGATATACGCGGGTCGAAACCTGAGCGTCAGTGTGGCAGACAGACATCAGCACAGAGGGGTTAGTAAACCTTAGGGAGCTTTCTTAATATACTCATTAAATTACCATTTTGAATATCCACGTACTCACCGGTGCGAAGATCTGCCAGAATTTTCATCACGCCACTTCGGGCCAGATTGCTGCGTTCAAGAATATAATTAGCTACGCTGATTTTCAGCCGCTGAGGCATGGGAACACGTTCCAGTTCGTATAAAAAACTGCAGATGATTTCATAAGTGCTTTTATTTATTAATAAATTATCGCGATGTGCCTGGTAGTCGCTGAAGTAGCTCTGGAAAATAACCAGATCGTTCAGCGCATTATTTTCAATCATCAGGCTAAGCGCCTCTTTCTGAGTAAGAACCCGCAGTTCACTGTCTTTACTGGCACGGAACTGGTAGACATCAAAGCGAAATGCTGTACCTTGCATACCGAAGATGCAGGGACCGGAGGCGTTAGCAAACAAGAGATTGTCGACGTTACGAAAGATATCAATCTCCCCTTTGATCAACAAGATAACTAACATATTTTGTTGATTATCCTGCATGGCGATTTTACCCGCCGTAGCAGTTGTATCCAGCGGTTGAGAGGTGGGGGTGAATAATGTTATCAACCTTTCAATGGCGTCAGTCGGTTTACTCATCGGTGTCTTTAACTGATCATCATCGCTTTTAAACGTTCCGCCACTCATGACATTTTCCTAAGTAAGTTATGATTTTTAAACTATACCACAATCATCCAAAAGTGGATTTTTTATAAGACCACCAATAGGATAAACTTTAGTCATGGCATTCTCTTATTTCAATGAAACCCCTCATCATTCCCAAAATTGCGTCT
>Ga0209901_1000170_pt1 | contig 38233 bp, 35 predicted proteins | sample OrgsoiDNA_201058_FD_185806 | JGI IMG/M metagenome (GOLD analysis project Ga0209901, IMG submission 185806) | Permafrost soil microbial communities from the Arctic, to analyse light accelerated degradation of dissolved organic matter (DOM) -... | ecosystem: Environmental > Terrestrial > Soil >...
CTCGAGGCGTGAGCGTGAATATGCAAGGGAAGTGAGAGAAAAAAGGTCGAAATATCCTTTAAAAAACAATGCTGGTCACCTTAAGTGACCAGCATTAGGCTGCGGCCTCCTTTTTTTATGCCTGAAAACCGGCGCGGGTCGGTTTCACGTGATGGCTGGCGGTTTCTAAGCCATTTGCGCCGTAAAAAGCGTAATCAGGTTGAAAGGAATAGAAATTGTCACTCATACTGCGTAAACCGCTTTTGATTGAGACAGGAGAGCCAAGATGGCCGAAGAGACGATTTTCAGCAAAATTATCCGCCGTGAGATCCCAGCCGATGTGGTTTATCAGGATGAGCTGGTCACTGCGTTCCGGGATATTTCCCCTCAGGCTCCCAGCCATATTCTGATCATTCCTAATATTCTGATCCCCACCATGAATGATGTGACCGTTGAACATGAAGCTGCATTGGGTCGTATGATGACGGTTGCGGCAAAAATTGCTGAGCAGGAAGGTATCGCCGAAAGCGGTTATCGTCTGATTGTTAACTGTAATCGTGATGGCGGCCAGGAGGTATATCACATCCATATGCATCTGGTTGGTGGCCGTGCGCTGGGGCCGTTGCTTGCGCGTCAGTAATACTTCCTCACTAATAAGGAAAGAACATGCGATTTTTGATGGCATTGTTACCCGTGATATTACTGATGGGATGTAGCAGTTCGCCACGCATTGCGTTGAACAGCCAGCAAAGGGTCATCATGGAATCGCCGGTGCTGACAGCGGGTATTATCCCCGGCACGCCGTCTGTGTCAGAAGTAGATGGCCGCAAGCAGGCTACTACGGTTCTGAGCAATAGCCAGCCGCACGCCGTCACGCTGCATTATATTTTTTACTGGTATGACAAAGAGGGGCTGGACGTGCTACCGATCGCCGACGCGCGCACTATCACCGTTCCGGCAAATACGGATATCACTATCTCCTCCCTGAATGGCAATCTCGATGCGTACAGTGTGCGTGTTTACCTCTATCTCTAATTTCCTGTACGGAGAAGGTTGATGAAAAAGTATTTCCTCATGGTGGCAATGGCCGCCCTGATCCTTGGTGGTTGTACCTTACCCACTAAACAACAACCGGCAGAACCGCAACAGCCGACGCCACCGGTGACCGTAGAGCCGGGCACGCCGGAAACGTCCGGGCAACCGCCGGTTGAAACTGTTCCGCAGCCGCCGAAAGCACAAACTATTGACTGGAGTGCCAGCGTTCAGCCGATGGTCGCAAAAATGCTACAGGCCGATGGCGTGCAGGCGGGCAGTGTATTGCTGCTCGATAGCGTGAAAAACAGCACAAACGGTTCGCTGCCGGTGAATAAAGCTACCGCCGCGCTGCATGATGCGCTGGCAACTAATAACAAATTCCAGGTGGTTCCGGACTCCCAGTTGGCCACTGCCAAGCAGGCACTGGGCTTGTCTGTAGATGATAGCCTGGGTTCTCGCAGTAAAGCGATTGGGCTCGCGCGCTATGTCAACGCGCAGTACGTGCTCTACAGTACCGTCACGGGTGATGTTAAAGCACCGACGCTGAAAATGCAGTTGATGACAGTCCCTAGCGGTGAAATTGTCTGGTCAGGTAATGGTGCCGTTCAACATTAAGGGCCCACTGGAACAGCTTGTTGCAGCACAACTTCCGGCGGTTTTTTCCGCCGGTTGTCATTTCAGTCCGGTGAGCGGGCTGACAGGTGAAAGCTGGAAGATAGAAACCCCGATGCGCTCCTGGCTGGCAAGGGCACAATCAGCGGATAAAACAGCGCTCGGCGTCGACAGGCAGCGTGAAAAAGGCGTATTGCGGCATGTCGAGGCGTTGGATATCGCACCGCGTATTCAACTCTTTTCTGCTCCCTGGCTGATTGTTGACTGGCTTGATGGGGAGGTTTGTGATGAGAACCGCATCTGCGAGGCAGATTTGCACCAGCATCTGGCCCCGCTGCTGGTGGATTTACACCGGCTCAAGCCAAGCGGATACCGGTTATCGTTGCATCAGCAATTTGCCCGTTACTGGCAACAGATTGATCGCCGACGTCTGATGCCGCAATGGCTGCGTTTACAACAACGATTAATGCGTCAACCGATGCCTGTGCCTTTACGGCTCTCGACATTACATATGGATATCCATCCCGGTAATTTGGTCCATGATGAGCAAAAATGGCGGCTTATTGACTGGGAATATGCCGCTGATGGTGATATTGCCCTGGAGCTGGCGGCGCTGTTTCGTGGTAATGGCTGGTCTAAGGGACAACAGCAGCGTTTTCTGACTGCCTATATTGCCTGTGGTGGTTATCAGAATATTGTTCAACTGAAGCAACAGATACGCCGTTGGACACCCTGGGTGGATTACCTGATGCTGATGTGGTTCGAAGTTCGCTGGCACCAGACCGGTGAAAAAATATATTCAGACGGGGCGCAACCACTGCGTGAGCGACTTTTTGCCACCGGGCGCACCGGTAATAAAACCCAATAAATTAAGGAGAGCACTGACGTGGGTCCTGTAATGCTAGACGTTGCCGGCTATGAGCTGGATGCCGAAGAGCGCGAAATTTTGCACCATCCGCTGGTTGGCGGTTTGATCTTATTTACCCGTAACTATCATGATGTTGACCAGTTGCATGAACTTATACGTCAGATCCGTCAGGCCTCGCGAAATCGTCTGGTACTGGCTGTCGATCAGGAAGGGGGACGGGTTCAGCGTTTTCGCGAAGGTTTTAGCCGGATCCCGGCAGCTCAGTCTTTTGCCGCTATTAATGAAAACCATGAAGGCCAGCGGCTGGCTAAAGAAGCTGGCTGGTTGATGGCCTCAGAAATGATTGCTATGGATATTGATATCAGCTTCGCGCCAGTGCTGGATATCGGGCATGTCAGCGCTGCTATCGGCGAACGCTCTTTCCATGAGGAACCCGCCAGGGCGCTTGAAATGGCGGAGCAGTTTATTCTGGGTATGCATGCTGCCGGGATGAAAACCACCGGTAAACATTTCCCCGGTCACGGTGCCGTGACGGCGGATTCCCATAAGGAAACGCCGCGTGACGACCGCCCGCTGGACGTTATCCGCGAACATGATATGGCTATTTTCCGTCAGTTGAATGACAAAAAGTTACTGGATGCGGTGATGCCCGCCCATGTTATCTATACTCAGGCAGACCCGCGACCTGCAAGTGGTTCCCCTTACTGGCTGCAAAAAATCCTGCGTCAGGAGCTCGGCTTTGAGGGCGTGATTTTCTCTGACGATCTCTCTATGGAAGGTGCAGCCATTATGGGCAGTTATGCCGAACGTGGACAGGCCTCGTTGGAGGCTGGCTGTGACATGATTTTGGTTTGCAACAATAGGTCAGGCGCTGTCAGCGTGTTGGATAACCTGTCTCCGGTCAAAGCGGACAACGTTGCCGGGTTGTACCATCGGGGTAAATATACGGGTAAAGATGCGCGCCGGGACCTGCTGAATTCCAGCCGCTGGCAGCTTGCCAACCGGGAGTTATCTGCTCTGGACGCCCGCTGGCAGGAACATAAACAGTCAGCACGCTAAAGGGCAACCTGTCGTCATTAACCTTGATGTTCTCAACGTACAATCTGGACGAGGAAAACGATGATTATTTATTTGCACGGCTTTGATTCCACCAGCCCCGGCAACCATGAAAAGGTGCTGCAGCTGCAATTTATTGATCCGGATGTGCGCTTTATCAGTTACAGCACGCTTCATCCGCGCCACGACATGCAGCATTTGTTGAAGGAAGTGACCAAAGCAATCCAGCAATCCGGCGACGACAGGGCGCTGATTTGCGGCGTGGGTCTGGGCGGTTTTTGGGCTGAACGTATTGGTTATCTGTGTGGAATTCGTCAGGTGATGTTCAACCCAAACCTTTCGCCGCAGGACAACATGACCGGAAAGATCGATCGTCCTGAGGAATATCTCGACATTGCCACCAAATGCGTCAGTGATTTCCGCGAGAAAAACCGCGATCGTTGTCTGGTTATTTTGTCACGTGAAGATGGCGTGCTCGACAGCAAGGAAAGTGCTGCGACGCTGCATCATTTCTATCAGATTGAGTGGGATGATAAGCAGAGTCACAAATTCAAAGATATCTCCACGCATCTGCAACGGATAAAAGCGTTCAAAAATCTCGCCTGACCTGTAGGGTAACGTGAAAATAGGGACCACCGATTTACAATCTGTGGTCTTTTTTTTTTTGCATGCCATGCCTGAAAGTTTTCCTCAGCTAATGAGTTTTTTTTGGTTCCCACCCTCGTAAGCATCTGATTCAAAAAGGTCAAAAATCGTGCCATTTCGGTAAGTATTTTTTACTGAATGGATTTAAATTGATGTACGTCAATTTTGGTATGACCAAATCACCACGCATGGTATTCTCGGGGCAGATACCGATTTAACTTAAGCCAACCCTATGTATTCTAAGGATAATAATTTTACTCTTAGATAACAATTGGTTCACATTTGAGGGGGTCACGTTGACTACAACCATGAAGAAAATTGTGATTATCGGCGGGGGTGCCGGTGGTCTTGAACTGGCGACCAGCCTGGGCCATAAACTGGGCCGCAAGAAAAAAGCCGAAGTTGTGCTGGTGGACCGCAACCACAGTCACTTGTGGAAGCCATTGTTGCATGAAGTTGCCACCGGCAGCCTCGACGACGGTGTGGACGCGCTGAGCTATCTGGCGCATGCACGGAACCACGGTTTTAACTTCCAGATCGGCTCGCTGGTCAACATTAATCGTGATAACAAAACTATTCAGCTGGCTGAAATTGTTGATGAGAAGAATGGTGAAGTGCTGGTTCCTGCGCGCGATATTGCCTATGACACACTGGTGATGGCGCTCGGCAGCGCCTCGAACGACTTTGGCACACCGGGCGTGAAAGATAACTGCATCTTCCTCGACAACCCGCATCAGGCGCACCGTTTCCATAACGAAATGCTCAACCTGTTCCTGAAATTCTCTGCCAGTCCAGACAAGAATAAGAGAGTAAACATTGCGATTGTGGGCGGAGGTGCGACCGGCGTCGAACTCTCTGCCGAGCTGCATAATGCCGTAAAGCAACTGCACAGCTACGGCTTTGAGGGTCTCGATAGTCAGGCGCTGAATGTGACGCTGGTAGAAGCCGGTGAGCGTATTCTGCCTGCTTTGCCACCGCGTATCTCAGGCGCTGCGCATCAGGAGTTGACCAAGCTGGGCGTTCGCGTACTGACGAAAACCATGGTCACCAGCGCAGACAAAAATGGGCTGAATACCAAAGACGGCGAGTTTATTGAGGCTGATCTGATGGTATGGGCGGCAGGAATAAAAGCGCCTGACTTCATGAAAGATATCGCCGGGCTGGAAACTAACCGCATTAATCAGTTAGTGGTTGAGCCAACGCTGCAAACCACCCGCGATCCGGACATCTTTGCTATTGGCGACTGTGCCTCTTGTCCGCAGAAGAGCGGCGGGTTCGTGCCACCGCGCGCGCAGTCTGCACATCAGATGGCATCGCGCTGCTTTGACAACATCATGGCGCAGCGCAAAGGTCAGAGCTTGAAAGAGTATGTTTATAAGGACCATGGTTCACTGGTTTCCTTGTCGCGCTTCAGTACGGTGGGCAGCCTGATGGGTAACCTGATGAAAGGCTCAATGATGGTAGAGGGGCGTATCGCGCGTATTGTTTACGTTTCCCTGTACCGCATGCATCAGATTGCACTGCATGGTTATACTAAAACCGCGCTGATGATGCTGGTCGGCGGAATTAACAAGGTCATTCGCCCACGCCTCAAATTGCATTGATGTGCTTTTTTTCACTAAGCGCTGAATCGATTCTTATCAAAAGCCTGTTTTAACAGGCTTTTTAACTTTTTACAGCACGGTATTCACATTTAGCATAAAATTTCATGTAAATCACTTCGTTCGCTAAGAATCGTCTTAAACCCTCGTTTTACCCGTCGCAGATGCTCTTTTCGTCCGTGAGTCTTATTGCTGGAATGTAAAAGTTTGTGCAGACTCTATCTTGTTTACAGACGGCGATTCACGCACGCCGATCCCTCAATACCAGGCTCTGCCGGTTGAGGACCTGTTGCCCGATGAGGTATCCCATGTTCAGACAGCAGGGAGGCCCGGCACTAAAGGGTCACAGAATGCGTGGTAACATTTTCAGGAGGATGTCCTGTGAACAAATCAATGTTAGCTGGCGTCGGAATTGGGGTCGCAGCGGCTCTCGGCATCGCCGGTGTCGCAAGTATGAATGTCTTCTCGTCAGGCCCGCAATATGCTCAGGTGCTGAGTGCAACGCCAATTAAAGAAACGGTGAAAACGCCCCGTCAGGAGTGCCGCAATGTTACAGTGACTCACCGACGCCCTGTGCAGGATGAGCACCAAATTGCCGGTTCTGTACTGGGGGCCGTAGCGGGTGGAGTGCTTGGCCATCAGTTTGGTGGAGGACGCGGTCGCGATGTGGCGACCGTAGCAGGTGCACTGGGTGGCGGCTACGCGGGTAACCGCGTGCAGAGCAGCATGCAGGAAGGCGACACCTATACCACGCAGCAGCAACGCTGCAGCACGGTGTACGATAAGTCTGAGAAAAATCTGGGTTATGACGTAACCTACAAAATTGGCGACCAGCAAGGTAAAGTGCGGATGGATCACGATCCTGGCACACAGATTCCGCTCGATAAAAGTGGCCAGCTGCAACTTACGCGTACCTGATACGCGGCAGTGCAGTACGCAAGAAGGCCTGAGGGATAACCTCAGGCTTTTCTGTTTCAGGCATTGCCGTTTTTGTGTTTCACAATATCTGCCATTACTGCCAGCGCGATCTCCGCAGGCGTTTTACTGCCAATATTAAGCCCTACCGGCGCATGCAGGCGTTCAAAGTCCTGGGGCGCAAATTGGGCGATGGTCTGTAAACGTTCGCGGCGTCGCGCGCTGTTTAACTGTGACCCCATAGCGCCAATATAAAATGCCGGCGTGTTAACCGCCTCCATGAGCGTCAGGTCGTCCATACGCGGATCATGCGTCAGGGCAACGATGGCGGTATTAGCATGACAGCCTTTCTCTTCCAGATATTTAGCCGGAAAGACCTTTTCTAGTCTTACGTCCGGCTTCAGCAGGGAAGCGAAATTTTCCAGCGCTTCTTCGCGGCACTCACAAACCACCACTTCAAACCCCAACGCACAGGCAAAATCAGCGCAATACATCGCTACGCTCGACAAACCGGCAATCAGCAGGCGTGGTGGAGCGGCAATGTGCAGCGTAATGGTATTTCCCAGCCGCGTAACCTGGGTGTGACTGTGATAGCCGGTCAACGCCAGATGATCACAGGCTGCGGGCAAGGTCAGGCTTTTATTCAGGGCATAATGCCCCTGTAAGGCTTGTGCCATGCGTGAGAGATAATCGCGGTTGCTTTGCGTCGGCTCCAGATACTCCACTAAGACGTCGAGCGACCCGCCACAGGGCAGGGCAACGTTGGGTGTCAGGCCACCTTCACCGTAGCGGATAACCTGACTGGCCGCCTGATATTCACCGGCAGCAATTCGCTGCAGGAAGTTCTCTTCCACGCATCCTCCGGAAAGTGAGCCGCAATAAAGCCCGCTACGGGTAGCCGCCATCAGAGCGCCGGGAGCACGGGGAGAGGAGCCATAGGTTGTCAATACTGTGCACAGCCAGACTGGTTGCTGGGAAAGCCAGCCGCTGGCCTGGTCGATCACCTGGTTATCAAGATGCTGCATGAGAATTCCTGTCTGAAGCGGCACGGCAAAGTTGGGATGGAAGATCGATATCGACGATCGACAACGGTGAGTCTGTTTCAATGCGTAGCACAGAATGTGCGTGTAAAAGCTGACGCGCGCCCTGGTCACCGCTTAACTGTTGTAACGCCCCTCGCATTGCAAGGCTAAAACCTACCGGATGACCTGGCGTTTGTTGCCAATAAGGGCGCGAAATCTCGGCGCTCTGCAAGCCGCCTGCGACTAACAAAATCAGCTGTGAGGAGACGAAAGGCATATCCGCGAGATGAATCAACCAACCATTCCAGCTCGCTGTGGCACTGACTCCAGCGGCGATAGAGTCACCCGTTCCCCCACTGTTTATCAGAGTTACAGGGACATCTGCGGTAGCGCAGGTACGTTGTACCTGCGTATTTTCCGGACGGGTCACCACGTGAACGGGCAGGCCTGTTGCCAGTGACTGCCGTAAGGTCATGGAAAATATGCTCAGCGAATTGCCTGCCTCATCTTCACACAAAGCATTTAATTTATTGCCTTCTCCCCCCGCTGCGCTGAACCTGCTGCCGGTTCCAGCGGCGAGGATGATGATTCCTGCCACGCTTGTTCTGCCTTTTTAGGTTGGCCACTTGACGGTTGCTGTTTGTTTGCGCAACACATCTGCAACGGATGCGCTATCTTGCGCAACAGTGTAAACGAAATATTAAAAATGTGTTTTTAGTCATGACCTTTTCTATTTCGCCACCCTATAATCGCGGGCTATAAGCGATATTTTCCGAGTATAAGAAAAAATCGCCATAAAAAAACGACAAAAAGTAGCAAGGAAATTTATGAGCAACTTCAACCCGTCCCGGCGTCGCTTTGTGAAAAGCGCGGTGATCGCCGGTGTCTCCGTGTATCTCGCGCCATTGCATAGCCGGGCCTACGCGGCTTTATTCGAAGAAAAGATATTGCAGTCGCCGCAATGGGATGCAGAAAACAAACGTATCCGCTTCCGCATCGATGGTAAAGCCAAAGTCATGGGGCAAAAGGTATTTGCCCGTGATATTCGCGCCAGCGATATGCCTCACTGGCCACAGAAGCAGGCACACGCTTTTATTCTCCGCGTCACCAAGGCTGACCGCCTGTATGCCGGACTTGACCTGTCTCTCCTCGGGGACGATCTGCAGCCAGACCAATTGGTTACCGCTGATGTGCTGGCGCGTGACGGGCTGGCATTCCCGGCTTTTTACGGCGACGACATGCTGTTGCCGGAAGGTAAGACGCCAGCCTATCTCGGCCAGGCCGTGGCGATTCTGGTGTACCAGGATTTCGCCCGGTTCCGTTTTGCTAAAGACGCCCTTAAATTCAAGGACAACGTGGTGCGATATGGCGCAGAAACCGGACCGCTGGAGCGTGACCCCTGGGGCACTTTCCGCTTTGTCCGCGTCGGCGGTGCCACTCCGGCGGATGACGATACATTCTCCAGTCTGAAAGATATGCCGGTCTTCCCGGTGGGTATGAGAAAACATTTGCCGGTCTGGCCGGAAGGCCGTGAAGGTGGCAAGCTGGACCAACAGGGCATGTTCTATGCCGGTGAAATGGCCGATCAGTTAAAATCGCCGCCGCCGGAGTGGATGGTGATGTCCCGTCGATACACTACCCAGTCGGTAGATACTTCGGCACTTGAACCGGATAACGCCAATGGCTGGTACGATGCGACGACGCAAACCCTGCATATGGTTGTACCCACTCAATCGCCGCAGGAAGTCGCGCAAGAGATGCCAGTCATGATGGCGAAAGGCCACCGCACGGTAAAAACGCTGATCCTGCATCCGTGTTACACCGTCGGCTATGGCTCGAAGGATCACTATAACTTCCCCTATTATGGTGCCGTTGCTGCAATGTACGGGGAGGGGACGCCAGTCCGTCTGGCCAATGACCGCTTCGAACAGTTCCAGTCATCGCTGAAACGCCACGCCTTCGACATGAATTATGACATCGCCGTTAACCGCGATACCGGCATGTTGCAGTCATTCCATGCGGCAATGACCGCTGACGGCGGCGGGCGCAGCAACTTTACGCCGTCTGTCGTGATGGTTGGCGCAACGGCGGCGCAGTCCATTTATTACTTCCCGAAGAGCGACCTGTCAGCCGTGGGCCTGGCCTCGCGGGCGCTGGATGCCGGGTCGGCACGCGGTTACGGCACGCTGCAAAGTATGGCTGCCACAGAAATGATGATGGATGAAATGGCCGCCGAGCTGAAGCTCGACCCGATCGCCTTCCGTTTGCGCAACGTTCTCAAGTCCGGCATGAAAAACACCCAGGGCGCGATCCCAGCAGGTGCCATTCGTGCCGATGAGGTGCTGGAGAAAGCGGCCGTTCACCCGATGTGGACTGAACGCCAGAAGCGCAAAAGCGAGTATGAAAGCCAATATCCGGGCAAACGCTACGGCGTAGGCTTCGGTTGCGTGCAGAAAGATTTCGGCACCGGCGCGGAGACCTCTTTCGCCCGCGTTGAACTCAGTGAAAATGGCCAAATCAGCTTGTGGCACAGCGGTGCCGAGATGGGCACCGGGATGTCCACGTCGCAATCGGTGTTGTGTGCAGAGTGGCTGGGGAAACCGGCAGATGAGGCGCACTTCTCCGTGACTGACTGGTCGGTGTTGCCGGTGGAAACCAGCGGTGACCCCTATATTATGTCGCAGGAGGAGCAGGATAAACTGCAGACAAACCCTCGATGGTCACCTTCCTATTGTTCACCTTCCAGCGCCAGTAATTCTGCCTATTACTTCTCACACAGTACCCGCGAAGCCGCGCGTCTGATCTTTGAGCACGGATTGTGGCCGGCGGCGCTGGCTATCTGGCAGACCGGTATCGGTGGCGGCCAGGCCGCGCCTTATATCGTACGCAAAGAAGATGCGCGCTGGGTCGACGGCGGCCTGACCGCCAACGGTATGCAGATCCTTAGCCTGGAAATTTTGGCGAAAAAAGCCTACGCCATGGGCGGCCTGACGGGCGCCGCGGTGCATGTCTTTAACCGCTGGCAATGGGCAGAGGCGGATTTCACCCTGGGCAACAGCCGTCAGCGCATTCCTGTGGACGGTCTGTCCGTGCGCAGCGGGGCAGGTGAGTTCAAGACGCTGGCGCGCGACAGTGTGTTTTACCCGCCGACGCAGCGTAACAATGCCTCGGTCACATACTACAGTGCGGTCGGTACGCTGGCCGAAGTGGCTGTGGATATCGCCACGGGCAAGGTTGAACTGCTCAACCACCACTCGATTATGGAGTGTGGCAACCTGATTGTCCCTGAGCTGGTTTCGGGGCAATTACAGGGCGGCCTGGCAATGGGGATTGGTCATGCATTGCATGAATATTTACCGCTGTACGAGGATGGGCCGGGTGACGGTACCTGGAACTTTAACCGTTACCATTTGCCGCGCGCCAGCGATGTGGCGGTGTGGAAACAGACCAGCGACATCTTGCCTGCTCTGTCGGAAACCGACCCGCCGAAAGGCATGGCTGAAGTTGTGATGATCCCCGTGGTGGCAGCGCTGGTTAACGCCATCGCCCATGCCACTGGCCACCGTTTTCGTGATTTGCCTGTCCGTGCTGAAAATATTCGTGAGGTTTTACAATGAGCATCAAAACCCAGCCGCTGTCGCTGACCATTAACAATCAACATTATGGCCCGCTGGAGGTTCCTGAAGGCCTGATGATGATCGACTTCCTGCACGAATATGTGGCCCTGACCGGCTGTCGTTTGGGCTGCGGACAGGGTATCTGCCACGCCTGTGTGGCGATTGTCGACCATGACAGTGGTACCAGTGAGGAAGTCCGTACTTGTATCACCGGTGCTCATTTCTTCAATGGCAAAAAAGTTCGTACCGTTGAAGGGCTTGCTAAAACCGATGACAACGGCGAGGTTCAGTTATCACCGGTTCAGCAGGCTTTTCTCGAGCACTACAGCTTCCAGTGCGGTTATTGCACGCCCGGTTTCGTCAATGCTGCGACGCTGTTTGTGGAGCGGTTGGCCAAGCACCCGATCCCGCTGGTCGACCTCGAAGGAGCTATCGAAAAGGCGCTGGAAAATCATATCTGCCGCTGCACGGGCTATGTGCGCTACTACCAGGCGGTACGTGATGTGGTGCTGAAAACACCGGGTCTGATTAAGGAGCCGGTGTAATGAAAAAGCGGATTTTACTCGGCTTAATCGTATTGGTTATTCTGATTGTGGCGGTGTTGTGGTGGCGGGAAAATCGCCGGCTCGACTCACCGGTACAAAAGGTCACAGCCGATGCGCAGCAGATCGAACGGGGTCGTTATCTGGTGCAGGCCTCTGATTGTGCGGCCTGCCATACAGCCTCCGGCGGCGCACCGCTGGCGGGAGGATATGCGCTGGAAACGCCGTTTGGCAAAATCTTCGGCAGTAACCTGACGCCCGCCGCAGATGACGGTATTGGTCGCTGGACCGCCGATAACTTCTATATGGCACTGACCCAGGGCGTAGCGCCCGGCGGTCGTCATCTCTATCCGGCGATGCCCTACACCTCTTATAAAGGGGTAACGCGGCAGGATTCCGATGACATGTACGCTTATCTGATGACCCGTCCAGCGGTGAATCAGCCGGTGCCAGACAATGAGATGCCGTTCCCGTTCAACCAGCGTATGGCGATGATTGGCTGGAATCTGCTATTTCGGACGGCAGACCCGATGCCAGCCAGTTCGCAGGGGAATTCTGCCGACTGGCAGCGCGGAAAATATTTGACGGACGTGCTTGGCCACTGTGGCGAATGCCATACACCACGCGGCAGGCTGGGGCAAATGGAGAGCAGTGATAATCTTCAGGGGGGCACACTCGGGCGGATCACCGCACCAGACATTACGCCTAATGCACTAGCCCAGCGTGGCTGGACGCCAGCGGATCTGAGTCGTTTCCTCGGAACAGGGATCGCGGCACAAGGCTCAGCATTTGATGAAATGCACAAAGTGGTCAACCTGAGTACCCGTTTCCTGACGCCGGAAGATAACCGCGCACTGGTCACTTACCTGATGGGCGACCAGCCTCCGACCGCTGTTCCGGTCAAAATGGGCGAAGGAAATGATGCCGGCCGCATCACTTATCTGGACCAGTGCTCAGGCTGCCATGCAGCCGACGGCGCCGGCAAACCGCACGTAGCTGTCGCGATGCAAAACAACGCAACGCTGCGCCAGCCGGATGGTCGTAACCTGATCATCTCGGTACTGGATGGCTTACCGGCGCAGGAATTCCCTGACGGTGAAAGCATGCAGTCCATGCCTGGCTTTGCGGAGCGTCTGAACGACCAGCAGATCGCTGAGCTGGTGAACTATCTGCGCGTAACGTTTGCGGGACTGCCTGCCGATATCACACCTGAAAAGGTGAAGGCATTGCGTAAACACTAGCGCTTTGAAGTGATAAAAAAGCCCGGTGCATCTCTTGCTGCATCGGGCTTTTGTTTTTTATCGGCAGGGATAAATGTTAGGTCAGATTTTCCGCGAAGGCCGCCAGCAGGTCGTCAATGAATTTAAGACGTTTAGGCCGGTCAGCCAGATCAATCATAAATTTCAGTTTGGTTGGCCCATCCAGGCGGTAAATTTGTGGCTGTTTTTGCAACAGGCCAATCAGGTAGCCCGGATTAACCCGATTTTTGTCACTGAACTCCACAAAACCACCGCGCTCATTGCCTTCGATTCGCTTAATCCCCAGCGCTTTGGCTTTCAGACGCATTACCGCAATGTGCAGCAGGTTACGCGCACCGTCAGGCAGGGTACCGAAGCGGTCAATCAGTTCAACGCGGAGTTCATCGAGTTCACTTTCGCTACCTGAACTGGCGATGCGTTTGTACAGTGACAGGCGCGTATTAACATCAGGAATATACTCTTCCGGCAGCAAGGCCGGCATGCGCATTTCCACTTCTGTCTGGCTGGTGGTCAAATCTTCCAGCGACGGTTCGCGTCCCTCTTTCAGTGCTTCAACGGCGTTTTCCAGCAGTTCCATATAGAGCGTGAACCCGATACTGGTCATCTGACCGCTCTGGCCTTCACCCAGTAACTCACCGGCGCCACGAATTTCGAGGTCATGGGTCGCAAGAGCAAATCCGGCACCCAAATCTTCCAGCGATGCGATGGCTTCAAGGCGCTTATGAGCATCCGCAGACATGGCTTTCGGCGGTGGCGTCAGCAGGTAGGCATAAGCCTGATGATGTGAACGCCCGACGCGGCCACGCAGCTGGTGCAACTGTGCCAGACCAAGATGGTCAGCGCGTTCGATGATGATGGTATTGGCGCTCGGAATATCGATACCGGTTTCGATGATGGTGGTACACACCAGCACGTTGAAACGCTGATGATGGAAGTCATTCATCACGCGTTCCAGATCGCGCTCACGCATCTGACCGTGGCCGATGGCAATACGCGCTTCCGGTACCAGTTCGGCCAGCCGGTCAGCGGCTTTCTCGATATTTTCTACGTCATTGAACAGATAATAGACCTGCCCACCGCGCAGCACTTCACGCAGAATGGCTTCGCGAACCACCAGGCTGTCGTACTCGCGCACGAATGTTTTGACCGCCAGACGGCGCGCAGGTGGCGTGGCGATGATCGACAAATCACGCATCCCGCTCATGGCCATATTCAATGTGCGCGGAATAGGCGTGGCGGTCAGGGTCAGAATATCCACATCAGCACGCATCGCCTTGATACGCTCTTTGTGGCGCACGCCGAAGCGGTGCTCTTCGTCGACAATCAGCAGGCCCAGATCTTTCCAGTGCAGGTTACTTTGCAGCAGCTTATGGGTACCGATGATAATATCGACCTTGCCTTCAATCGCCTGTTCCAGCACCACGTTTTGCTCTTTGGCACTGCGAAAACGCGACATCATTTCTATGCGGATCGGCCAGCTGGCAAAACGGTCACGGAAGTTGTCGAAGTGCTGCTGTGCCAGCAGGGTAGTCGGCACCAATACGGCCACCTGCTTGTTGTTCGATACCGCCAGAAACGCGGCGCGCATCGCTACTTCAGTTTTACCAAAGCCCACGTCGCCGCACACCAGACGGTCCATCGCCAGCGGCTGGGTCATATCAGTCAGCACGGCGTTGATCGCCTGTGCCTGATCCGGCGTAGTTTCGAACGGGAAGGCCTGACAGAACAGCTGGTACTGTTCTTTGTCGTGCTTGAAGGCGAACCCTTTTTTGGCTTCGCGCTGGGCATAGATATCGAGCAGTTCGGCCGCCACGTCACGGACCTTTTCGGCCGCTTTCTGCCGGGCTTTCGACCAGGCCTCACCGCCCAATTTATGCAGTGGGGCGCTTTCATCCGCCCCCCCTGCATAGCGGCTGATGAGGTGCAGTGAAGAGACGGGCACGTAAAGTTTGTCTTCACCCGCGTAGGTGAGGATCAGATATTCAGCTTTGATGCCGCCAGTTTCCAGCGTGGTCAGGCCGAGATAGCGTCCGACGCCGTGCTCCATATGCACCACCGGTTGACCGGTGCGCAGCTCAGCCAGATTGCGGATCAGCGTGTCAGTATTGATTGCGCGGCGGCTGTCCTGGCGGCGGCGCGCCACGCGTTCACCCAGCAGATCGCTTTCGCAAATCAGCGCCAGCTGTTTGTCGGTGTCGAGGAAACCGCGCTCGCAGGCGCCAATCATGATGTAACGGCCTGCCGTCTGTGCTTCTTCAATGCGGGTGATGAGCTGAGGGTTAAGCTTGATGCGTGCCAGCAGATCCTGCAGGGTTTCGCGGCGGCCTTCGCTCTCTACCGAGAACACCAGACTGCCCGCGAAGGATTCATTGAAACGACGGAGGTTGTCCATTGGCGCTTTGTTCTGCGGTTGAACGGAAAGATCCGGCAGCGCCTGATAACTCAGGTTGGTGTTGGCGGCCTTCTTCGGTAGCACTTCGCTCTTCAACTGAATGCGCGGCCACTCTTTAAGCTCGCTGAACAGAGAGTCGACCCGCAACCACAGTGTTTCTGGTTCCAGCAGCGGACGCATCGGGTCGACGCGGCGGTTTTCATAACGCTGGTTGGCATCGAGCCAGAAACGGTCGGCGGCACTTTCCAGATCGCCCGTATTCAGCAGCAGGGTATTTTTCGGCAGATAGCTGAACAGGGTAGTCAGTGGCTGGCTGAAAAACAGCGGCTGCCAGTACTCTATTCCGGCAGGAAAGGTGCCTTTGCTTACCTGCTGGTATATATGCTCAGCATCGCGACGCACTTCAAACTTTTCACGCCATTGGCTGCGAAACAGTTCGATGGCAGTTTTGTCGGTCGGGAATTCGTGGGCGGGCAATAAGTTAATCTGCGCCACTTCGGTCAGCGTGCGCTGTGTATCGACATCGAATACCCGCAGACTATCGATTTCATCGTCGAAAAAGTCGATGCGGTAAGGTTCGTCGCTGCCCATCGGGTAGAGATCAAGCAGGGCACCACGGGTGGCAAATTCACCGTGTTCCATCACCTGATCAACGCTGCGGTAACCCGCTTGTTCCAGCTGGGCACGCAGCTTATCGCGTGACAGGAGCTGACCTTTTTTCATCACCAGCGCGTGGCCGTGTAAAAATTCGTGCGGGCAAACCCGCTGCATCAGTGTGTTAACCGGCAAAATAATGATGCCGCGATCGAGCATGGGCAACTGATAAAGGCTCGACAGGCGGGAGGAGATGATCTCCTGATGCGGTGAAAAACTGTCGTAGGGCAGCGTCTCCCAGTCAGCTATATTGAGCACTTTCAGGTTGGTAAATTGCTGAATTTCGTCGCGCAGGCGCAGGGCATTTTGCATATCGGGTGCGATAAGCATGACCGGACCGTCATGGCGTTCGCTGATGTCGGCACATTCCAGTGCGCAGGCGGATCCAGTGAGTTGCCCCAGTACACGGGTGTCGCCGGGGCGTTCAGGTAAAGAATAACGATGATCTTGAGGCATAGGCTGTAATGTTATCTCGTTGTCGGCGTCCATCTGGACCTGATTTGCAGAGCGTATCTTGCGATGGGGCGCTAATCGGGGTCAACCCGGATCCCCATATTATATACCTGTCATACTTCAAGCCGCATCTTTGTTGGCTACACCGCTTCCCACGGATCACGTCGTTTACGAAGCTCATCGGAGTGGCTTGTTTTGCTGCCCCGAAGTGGCTCGACTTATTTTGGGTATACCAAGATAAAAAGTATAAAAGACAAAAAGGATAATAAAGCCGGGGAGTGAAGCCGTTAGTGGTTCCATAAAGCGGGACTAGCCTTTATTATCCTTGATCACTTTAGTCTGCGCCATGCACTTAACACGGCCAAGCACGTAAAACGGATGTCATGTATCAACCTGTTGCGTTATTTATAGGCCTGCGCTACATGCGCGGGCGTGCTTCAGACCGCTTTGGACGGTTTGTCTCCTGGCTTTCTACCATCGGTATTACCCTCGGGGTGATGGCGCTGGTGACGGTGTTATCGGTTATGAACGGTTTTGAGAAGGACCTGGAAAGTAACATTCTGGGTCTGATGCCTCAGGCGTTGGTGACGACGGCACAAGGTTCGCTGGACCCTCAACAAATTACGCATGCGGATGTTGCAGCGCTCAAAGGTGTCACCCGAGCGGTGCCGTTGACGACGGGCGATGTGGTACTGCAAAGCCCCGGCAGCGTGGCGGTCGGCGTCATGCTTGGCGTGAATCCTGACGAAAAGGATCCGCTTTCCAACTATATGGTGGCGGTGAATCAGGATGTGCTGCAGCCGGGTCAGTATAAGGTCATTCTCGGTGACCAACTGGCTCAACAGCTGAAAGTAAAACGCGGTGACCAGCTGCGCCTGATGGTCACCAGCGTCAGTCAGTTTACTCCAATGGGCCGAATTCCGAGCCAGCGCCTGTTTACTGTTGCAGGAACTTTTGCTGCCAACAGTGAAGTAGATGGCTACCAGATGCTGGTCAATCAGCAGGATGCGTCACGCCTGATGCTTTATCCGAAAGGGAATGTCACCGGCTGGCGTTTGTTCCTCGACAAGCCGCTGGATGTTGACAGCCTGAGTACGCAAACCTTGCCGAAAGGGACCGAGTGGAAAGACTGGCGCGAACGTCGCGGCGAACTGTTCCAGGCCGTGCGCATGGAAAAAAATATGATGGGCCTGCTGCTGAGCCTGATTGTTGCCGTCGCCGCCTTTAACATCATCACGTCACTCGGCTTGCTGGTGATGGAGAAGCAGGGCGAAGTGGCCATTTTGCAAACCCAGGGGCTCACCCGCCGTCAAATCATGGCGCTGTTTATGGTGCAGGGCGCGAGCGCCGGTATTATCGGGGCGCTGCTGGGGGCCGTTCTCGGGGTGCTACTGGCCACCCAGTTGAATAACATCATGCCGGCCATTGGCCTGATGCTTGATGGCGCATCGTTGCCGGTGGATATCGAAGCCACACAGGTTGTGATTATCGCCCTGATCGCTATGGCGATCGCTTTACTGTCTACGCTTTACCCTTCGTGGCGCGCAGCTGCCGCCCAACCCGCAGAGGCTTTACGTTATGAGTAATTTAGTATCATCGCAGGGCGAATTATTATTGCAGTGCGCAAACCTCTGTAAGACTTACACCGAAGGTAAAATGCACACCGACGTATTGCGCGATGTCTCTTTTGCTATTCAGCCCGGCGAAATGATGGCGATTGTCGGCAGCTCCGGTTCCGGTAAAAGTACCCTGTTGCACCTGCTGGGTGGGTTAGATTCGCCGACCTCCGGCGAGGTGGTGTTTAAAGGTACTTCGCTTAACACGATGACTTCTGCTGCCAAGGCCGAATTGCGTAACCGCGAGTTGGGCTTTATCTATCAGTTCCATCATTTGCTGCCGGACTTCACCGCGATGGAGAATGTGGGTATGCCGCTGTTGATTGGCAAGGGCAAAGCGGCGGAAGTGGAAGAAAAATCCATGGCGATGCTGGCGGCGGTGGGTCTGCAACACCGCAGCAAACATCGCCCGTCGGAACTCTCCGGCGGTGAGCGTCAGCGCGTGGCGATTGCCCGTGCGCTGGTGAACAACCCATCGCTGGTGCTGGCCGATGAACCTACCGGTAATCTGGATCAGAAAAACGCCGACAGCATTTTCGATCTGCTCGGTGAATTGAATGTGCGTCAGGGAACGGCATTCTTAGTGGTCACTCACGATCTGCAATTGGCCAAACGCATGAACCGCCAGCTGGAAATGCGTGACGGCAAGCTTCAACAGGATTCGACCCTGCTGGGAGCGAAGTGATGTCAGCCATTCCATTTTCTCTTTTAATCGGCCTGCGCTTTAGCCGCGGTCGCCGCCGTAGCGGCATGGTGTCGCTGATCTCGATTATCTCCACGCTCGGTATTGCACTGGGTGTCGCGGTGCTGATTGTGGGTCTGAGTGCCATGAACGGTTTTGAACGCGAGTTGAAAGAGCGCGTGCTGGCCGTGGTGCCGCACGGTGAAATCCGCCCGGTCAATCAGCCGTTTGAGGGTTGGCAGGGCGTGCTGGAACGTGTTGAAAAAGTGCCGGGCATTGCCGCCGCCGCACCTTATGTGGAATTCAACGGTTTGATTGAGCACGGTGCTAAACTGCGTGCGCTAAAACTCAAAGGCGTTGACCCGCAGCAGGAATCCCGTGTCAGCGCCGCACCGAGTTTTGTGCTTAATAACGCTTGGCAGAGTTTCAAAGCCGGTGAGCAGCAGGTGATCCTGGGTAAAGGCGTGGCCGATGCCATCGGTGTTAAGCAGGGTGACTGGGTCACAGTAATGATCCCGAACAGTGATCCGGAAATGAAACTGCTTCAGCCTAAGCGCATCCGTCTGCACGTCACCGGTATTTTGCAGCTCAGTGGTCAGCTGGATCACAGCTTGGCCATGGTGCCGCTGGCAGATGCCCAGCAATATCAGGATATGGGTAGCAGTGTCACTGGCATTGATATCAAAGTGAACGACGTCTTTGCTGCGCAGAAACTGGTGCGTGATGCCGGAGAAGTCACGCAAGCCTATGTCTACATCAGCAGTTGGATCGGCACTTACGGTTACATGTATCGTGATATCCAGATGGTGCGTGCCATCATGTATATGGCGATGGTGCTGGTGATCGGCGTGGCCTGTTTCAATATCGTTTCGACGTTGGTGATGGCCGTTAAAGATAAAAGCAGTGATATTGCGATCCTGCGCACACTGGGTGCAAAAGACGGGCTGATTCGCGCGGTGTTCATCTGGTACGGTTTACTGGCCGGGCTGGTGGGCAGTATTTGTGGCGTCGTGGTAGGAGTGATTGCGTCTTATCAACTGACCAATATCATTAATGCGCTGCAGAAGTTTACCGGACATCAGTTCTTGTCGGGCGATATCTATTTCATCGACTTTTTACCGTCGGAACTTCACTGGCTGGATGTGGCTGGCGTGTTATTTACCGCGCTGGTGTTGAGCCTGCTTGCCAGTTGGTATCCGGCGCGGCGCGCCAGCCGTATTGATCCAGCCCGCGTGCTCAGCGGCGGGCAGTAGAAACTTTTAACAGACTTGTAAAAAAGCAGGAGCACTTATGCGCACACGCCATCGTCTGTGTCGGTTTCGCAAAAACAAGCGCATACGGCACCAACGTTTTCGCTCAAATATTTTCCATCGCGACAATATGGCTGCTGCTTCACTCAAGCGGCCTTTTGTGGTGGTGCTGACCGGTGCCGGGATCTCAGCGGAGTCGGGTATTCGCACCTTCCGTGCAGCGGACGGGTTATGGGAAGAGCATAACGTTGAAGACGTGGCGACGCCGGAAGGTTATCGCCGCGATCCTGAACTGGTGCAGGCTTTTTATAACGCCCGGCGCCAGCAGTTACAGCAGCCGGAGATCCAGCCGAATGCTGCGCATAAAGCGCTGGCAACGCTGGAAGATGCGCTGGGTGATAACTTTATGCTGGTGACGCAGAACATCGACAATTTACATGAGCGCGCCGGCAATAAACGCGTAATGCACATGCATGGTGAATTGCTTAAAGTGCGTTGTACTCAGTCTGGTCAGGTTTTCGACTGGCCCGGTGATCTCAGTGTTGATGATAAATGCCACTGCTGCCAGTTCCCGGCTGCATTACGTCCACACATCGTGTGGTTTGGTGAAATGCCGATTGGTATGGATGAAATCTATCAGGCGCTGGCGAAAGCGGATTTCTTTATTGCCATTGGCACCTCCGGGCACGTTTATCCTGCAGCCGGTTTTGTGCATGAAGCGCGTTTGGGCGGTGCCTTCACCATTGAGCTGAACCTGGAGCCGAGCCAGGTCGAAAGTCAATTTGACGAGAAGAAGTACGGCCCCGCCAGCGAGGTGGTTCCCGATTTTGTTCATGCCTTTCTGACGAAAGAAGATAATGCCTGGCGCTAGCCGGGCTTTTTTTTAACTATTTCCCTCTTTTGGCTAAATCACACAAAAATTGCGCCTGTGCAGAACACTTCCGTGACTAAACTTGGAGAAAAATGACCTGACGCAATATTTGACGTATTCATGCTGCGCATAATAAAAGTCAGCTGCCAGAGGATAACTAATTATGGATAAGTTGCTCGATCGTTTCTTCCACTACGTTTCATTTGATACCCAATCGAAAGCCAATGTCAGGCATACGCCCAGCACAGAAGGGCAAATGAAGCTGGCACGTGAATTACGCAACGAGCTGATTGAACTGGGGTTCGACCAGGTTACGCTTAACGACAAGGGCTGCGTGATGGGCACTTTGCCTGGTAATGTCGCCTGGCAAGTTCCGACCATCGGTTTCATTTCTCATCTGGATACGGCACCGGATTTTACCGCCAAACACGTTAATCCCCAAATCGTCGAAAATTACCGCGGAGGTGATATCGCTCTCGGTAACGGTGACGAGGTATTATCGCCAGTTATGTTTCCGGTACTGCATCAGTTGCTCGGACAGACGCTGATCACGACCGATGGTAAAACCCTGTTGGGCGCCGATGACAAAGCCGGTATCGCCGCCATTGTCACCGCCATGGTGAGGCTCAAAAACAGCAACCGACCTCACGGTCCCCTGCGGGTGGCATTTACCCCGGATGAAGAGATTGGCAAAGGCGCTCAGTCTTTTGATGTTCCTGCGTTCGGTGCCGAATGGGCTTACACCGTTGATGGTGGCGGGGTGGGTGAGCTGGAGTTTGAGAACTTCAACGCGGCGTCTGCCACCATTAAAATCGTTGGTAATAACGTGCATCCTGGCAGTGCTAAAGGTGTGATGGTGAATGCACTGTCGCTGGCAGCCCGTTTCCACAGCGAATTACCGCCGGATGAGACGCCCGAGAATACCGAAGGTTATGAGGGTTTTTATCATCTGACCACAATGAAAGGTTCGGTTGAACGTGCCGAAATGCACTACATTATCCGCGACTTCGACAAGGCAAATTTCGAAGCCCGTAAGCAAAAAATTATTGATGTCGCTCACGTGGTTGGCAAAGGACTGCATCGCGATTGCTATATCGAAGTGACGCTCGATGACCACTATTACAACATGCATGACAAAGTGGCTCAGCATCCGCACATCATTGAGATTGCCAGACAGGCGATGCTGGCATGCGATATCGAACCGGTGATGAAACCGATCCGCGGCGGTACCGATGGCGCGCAACTCTCTTTCCGTGGCCTGCCTTGCCCGAATATTTTCACCGGCGGCTATAATTTCCACGGTAAGCATGAATTCGTGACGCTTGAAGGAATGGAGAAAGCGGCAGAGGTGATCATGCGCATTGCAGAGTTAACGGCTCAGCGCGCGGCAAAGCACTGATTCTGTTTATAAAAATGACTGTTTACGCCAAATAAAAAGGGGGGCACTTTGCGATAAAGTGCACCCCTTTATTTTATGGTGATACGGGATCAGTCGTTAAAGTACCAGTAACCACTGTTGACCAGTGCGGACAGCAGCGCGAGGAAGGAGGGATCTTCCAGCGCATCGCCCAGCATGTCGCGGGATACCGTCATGTGGCGGGTCATGGCATCAACGGCAGTCAAATGGTCGGTCGTCATTGCTTCGCCATTGACATAGCACACATCCCCCACGCGCAATACACGCAGGCCACAAAGGCGTTGCAGCGATTCACCGGATTCCAGCAACTCATAGATTTCACCCGCCTGGTAAGGCGGCTCCGGTGGGGCCAGATCCAGCTCATGGCGTGATTGGGAAATAAATTCACCAAACCAGCTGTTGAAATGCTCCGGGTTACCGACCAGTTCCAGCATCATGTTACGCATGCTGTCGAGCTCTTCCGGCAGTACCAGCGCGGGATGTTCACGCTCAACCAGTTCCGGATCCCCATAACGCTTGCTGCCGAGTTCGCGGGCCAGAATGTAATCTGCATAGCCACTGACCATCTCACGTGCATTCGGCGCGCGGAAACCCACCGAGTAATTCAGCGAGCTTTCCAGTGAATAGCCTTCGTGCGGGAAACCCGGTGGAATATAGACGATGTCGCCTGGTTCGAGTTCTTCATCGATGATGGCCTCGAACGGGGCGACCTGCAGCAAATCCGGGTGCGGGCTATGCTGTTTCATCGGGATTTTTTCGCCCACGCGCCAGCGACGGCGGCCCGTACCCTGAATGATGAATACATCGTACTGATCCAGATGCGGGCCTACGCCACCGCCGGGAACGGAGTAGGAGACCATCAGATCATCCATACGCCAGTCAGGAATGTGGCGGAAAGGGCGCATCAGGTGGGAGGAGGGCTCATGCCAGTGATCAACCGCCTGAACCAGGATTGACCAGTTGTTTTCACCCAGATGATCATAACTTTCAAACGGGCCGTGACTGACCTGCCAGCGCCCGTCCTGATGACTTACCAGGCGGCTGTCAACTTCGTTTTCCATCGCCAGACCGGCCAGTTCGTCCGGGGAGAGCGGGTCGACAAAATTTTTGAAGCCACGTTTAAGAACAACAGGACGTTTTTGCCAGTAGCGTTGTAAGAAATCGGTCCAGTCGAGATCGAGTTGATAATCCATATGTATATTCCATGGCCTGAAGAGAGAACTATTGAGAAGGATTATAACGGAAGGTGCCGCCGCTGCATTGGGCAATCGCCAGCAATTTTCATTTACTGTTGATGCTTCAGGCTACCGCGGCGTGGGTTTTACTCAATCCAGATCGTTTTCATGCTGCTGCCCGAAGCAGACACGCATACTGGCACCGCCGAGCGGGCTGTCACCGATGATGATCTCACCATCATACTGTTCGATGATTTCACTGGCTAAAGAGAGCCCTAAGCCCTGGCCTGGCCGCAAGGTATCGGCCCGCTGGCCGCGCTGGAAAATGACAGTACGCTTGCTTTCCGGAATACCCGGGCCATCATCCTCAATCAGGATGACCAGTTGATTTTCTGAGCATACGGCACTGATCTCGACAAACTCCAGACAGTACTTGCAGGCGTTATCAATAACGTTACCCATCACTTCGATGAAGTCATTCTTCTCACCAATAAAGGTAATTTCAGGCGAGATATCCAGCGTCAATACCACCCCTTTACGCTGATACACTTTATTCAGGGCCGAACAAAGGCTGTCCAGCAGCGGCGGTACGGAATGTACTTCGCGTATAAGAATAGTATGTTCGGATCGCAGTGTCGCACGATGCAGATAGTAGCCTATCTGTTGCGAAATGCGGCTGATTTGCTCGAGCATCACTGGCTCGGCTTCTTCGATCGTCATCTGTTTGCTATTACGAAGCGATCGCAAGGTCGACTGCAAAACGGCCAACGGCGTTTTCAGGCTATGAGTCAGGTCAGCCAGTGTGGTCCGATAGCGGTCATAGCGCTCCCGCTCGCCGTGCAGCAAGGTATTGAGGTTACGCACCAGCCCTTTGAGCTCACGCGGTGGGTTTTCATCTAACGCCTCTCGTTCGTGTGTTTCCAGCTCGGCCACCTGACGGATCAAGGTTTTGATGGGGCGCAGGCTCCAGTAGGCTGCCAGCCACAACAGTGGCACAACCAGCAACAGGTTTGCCAGCAACACATAGCTGAACCATTCCCACACTAAATCAGAACGTTGCAGCTCTTGTGGAATGGTATCCACCACGACAATGTTGAGGGCAGGCAGGCGGGACGTTGCGGCATAAGTATTGACGGCGATGGAGTGGGTCAACGCACTGGCATCCGTGTCATCATAATCTTTGAGTTTATCCCGTGCCCGTGGGTTGTCTCCCATCACTTCGCCACTGACCTGGGTGTCGGTGTCCAGCTCATAGAAGCCTGGTTTGTTCATCCATGCCTTGTCGATACGGGCTTCAATTTCCGGCAGGCGGCGCTCAGCCCACAGCAGATCGCCTTTATCATCGTAGATAAAGACCAGCGTAGGGGAGTTGAGATCTAAATCGGGGGGAACGTTGATGGTCAGCTTATTGTCACGCCACTGAGCGAGGCTGAAAAACAAATTACTTTCGCCCCGCAGCAGACGGTAGGCCGTTTTATCGAAACTGACCATATAACCCACTACTGCCACCAGCCCGTAAGCCAGCGACAGTGCAAGTACCACGGCAGCAGTCGCCAGCATAAAACGGGAACGCAGCGAAAAAGGCTTATTATTACGAAATTTCATCGGCCAGCCGTCAGGAAGTGTTACGGGCGAATATCGAAACGATAACCCTGACCACGCACAGTGGTTATCACATCGGTCGGATATTCAGCTTGCAGTTTTTTACGTAACCGGCCCATCAGAACATCGACGGTGTGGCTCTCACGCAGCTCAGCATCAGGATAAAGTTGCAGCATCAGCGAGTCTTTGCTCACCACTTTACCCGCATTGCGGATCAGCGTCTCGATGATGGTGTACTCAAAGGCGGTAAGCTTCACCGGCTGCTCATTCACGGTCAGTTCACGACGGGAGAGATCAATCTGGAAAGGCGCCATAGCAATAACCTGCGATGCCAGACCGCTATTACGGCGCATCAGGGCCTGCATACGGGCGACCACTTCTTCGAGATGGAAAGGCTTAGTGACATAGTCATCGGCACCGGCTTCAAGCACGGCAACCTTGTCCTGCCAGCTTTCACGTGCGGTCAGAACCAGAATCGGCAGTTTTGCCTGATGGCTGCGCCAGCGCTGAATTAAACTCAGACCATCCTCGCCGGGTAAACCGAGATCAACAATGGCGATATCGGGCGCATGTTCCTGCAAAAAGTAATCAGCTTCTTTCGCGTCTTCTGCTGCATCAACCTGATGCCCCATCTCGCGCATTTGTACCGACAGGTGATGGCGCAACAGCGCATTGTCTTCGACAACCAGAATTCGCATAGCAACTCCTTTTTTGATGCAGGGCTGAACCCTGTACAGTTTTTATAATATATCCCGCGATAACTGTAACGTATTCAAAATGATTTGCTTCAACGTCAGATAAACATCTTGTGAGGCAGGTTAAACGAAAGATAAACCAAGTATAAACGGCCAAACTGCCCAGTGACAGAAAATGTGAGACCGATCGCGCTAAGAACCTAAAGGTTTCATAACTCACAAATATAAAAAAGGCGACCCGCAGGTCGCCAGATCTGTAAATAGTGGAAACTTACTTCAGTTCATCAACCATTTTAGCCGCACGGCCAATATAGTTACCTGGCGTCATGGCCTTCAGGCGCACTTTCTCATCATCCGGCAATGGCAAGCTGTCGATGAATGCCTGCATACCGGCTGCGTCTACGCGTTTGCCACGGGTCAGCTCTTTCAGTTTTTCGTACGGCTTCTCGATGCCGTAACGGCGCATCACGGTCTGGATTGGCTCAGCCAAAACTTCCCAGTTGTGATCGAGTTCGAAGGCCAGATTCGCTTCGTTCACTTCCAGCTTACTCACGCCTTTCATGGTCGCCTGATAGGCGATCAGGGCATAGCCTAAACCGACGCCAAGATTACGCAGTACGGTGGAATCCGTCAGGTCACGCTGCCAGCGTGAGACCGGCAGCTTGCTGGCCAGATGCTGCAATACGGCGTTAGACAACCCGAGGTTGCCTTCGGAGTTCTCGAAGTCAATCGGGTTAACTTTGTGCGGCATGGTAGAGGAACCGATTTCGCCAGCGATGGTGCGCTGCTTAAAGTGATTCAGGGCGACGTAGCCCCAGATATCGCGATCAAAATCGATCAGAATGGTGTTGAAACGCGCCACACAGTCGAACAGTTCTGCAATGTAATCATGCGGTTCAATTTGCGTGGTGTACGGGTTCCAGGTAATACCCAGCGAAGTGACAAACTCTTCGCTGAATTTGTGCCAGTCCACTTCCGGATAGGCCACGATGTGGGCATTGTAGTTGCCGACCGCACCGTTGATTTTACCGAGGATCTCCACCTGTTGCAGCTGCTTGTACTGACGATCCATACGATAGGCCACGTTGGCAAACTCTTTACCAATCGTCGACGGGGTCGCTGGCTGACCATGGGTACGTGATAACAGGGGGATGTCACGGAATTGATGTGCCAGGTCTTTGATGGCATCAATAATTTTCAGCCAATAGGGCGCGATGACGTCTTGACGCGCAGTCTGCAGCATCAGGGCGTGAGACAGGTTATTGATATCTTCTGAGGTACAGGCGAAGTGAATAAATTCGGACACCGCGTGCAGGGCCGGAATAGCAGCCACTTTTTCTTTCAGGAAGTACTCAACCGCTTTGACGTCATGGTTAGTGGTTTTCTCGATGTCTTTAATACGCTGTGCGTCTTTTTCGTCGAAATTAGCCACTAACTGGTCAAGGAAAGCGTTTGCGTCGGCATCGAAAGCAGGGACTTCCTGGATGTCTGCGCAAGCTGCCAGTTTTTGCAGCCAACGTACTTCAACCTGCACACGGAACTTCAGCAATCCAAATTCGCTAAAGATTGCGCGCAGCGCGCTGACTTTATCACCGTAGCGTCCATCAACGGGGGAAACGGCGGTCAGTGAGGATAATTCCATCGGTAGCAACTCCTGGGATCTTATTAACAATGAGCTAAAATATTTTTCGCCTGTTCAAACAGGCGATTACGGGAAAACATTAGCTGCAGGCGTCCGCCGCCTACCTGCTGCCACAATACGGCTGAACGGATCCCCGCCAGCAGTACGGCCCGGACTTTGGCCTGAACCTGTGGGTTTTGTAAAATCGTAGGTGAACCTGTGACCTGAATCCGCGGGCCAACCGGACTGACGATATCAACATAAATCGCGGCCAGGGAGCTGAGCATGGTTTCTGACTCAAGCTCAAAGTGCGCCAATTGGCGGTCGAGCTGGTCAAGCCGTTCCCCAAGTTTGTTCATGGCGGCTTTATTAGCGTTGAGCTTGCGCTCCAGTACCATCAGACTCAATGTGTAGCGCGTTAATTCGGCACCAGGCCCCTGACGGTTAGCATTCAATACGCCAAGCAGGGTTTCAAGCCCCATCTTCAGGTTGGCTTCATTATTGCCGTAAACTGCCAGTGTGGACGCTGGATTCATCTCCAACAGGCTGCGTAACGACACTGACATTTCTTCCTGTGCACAATGACCTTCATGGGCCAATTGCTGAACCAGGCGCGCCGATTGGCATATTCCGGCCAATGCCAGCGTAATGTCATAATAATTTTTAGCCACGTTTACTCCTGTAAGCGTTGTTCGGGCGACACCGACTTCGATAACGAAGAAACAGCGGACCGGCCGAAACTGAGGCGCAGATCATGCCACATAATCGCTTCTAAACCCAGTTCGGAATCAGTGCAGTTTTGCGAGGATTATCCGTAAAATAAAATCGGGACGCATTAAGCGCCCCGTGATGATAGTAACCCTGTTACAGGGGATGCCGCTGTTCGATGATACCGCCGCCGAGGCAGATTTCATCGATGTAAAACACGGCGGACTGACCCGGTGTTACCGCTGCAACCGGCGCGTCGAAACGCACGCCAATACGGTCATCGCCCAGTGGAGTAACCGTGCAGGGGATGTCCTGTTGCCGATAACGGGTTTTCACCATGCATTTGAAAGGTTCAGTAACCGGTTTACGGTCTACCCAATGCAGCTGTTGGGCAATCAACCCAACGGACATCAGGCGTGGATGTTCACCACCTTGGGCCACGTAGAGAATATTGTTCGCCACGTCTTTATCTACGACATACCACGGATCTTCGCCGCCATCTTTCTGACCGCCAATGCCCAGTCCTTTACGCTGCCCCAGAGTGTGATACATCAGGCCCTGGTGCTGCCCCATATCCTGACCATCCACGCTTTTGATTGGGCCTGGCTGAGCGGGAAGGTAGCGGCCAAGGAAGTCTTTAAATTTGCGCTCGCCGATAAAACAGATGCCGGTGGAGTCTTTCTTTTTGGCGGTGATAAGATCCAGCTCTTCGGCAATGCGGCGTACTTCCGGCTTTTCCAGTTCACCCACCGGGAACAGGCTTTGAGCGATTTGATCGCTTCCCAAAGTGTAGAGGAAGTAGCTCTGATCTTTATTACCGTCGGCGCCACGCAGCAGGTGGCTGATGCCGTCAAAGTCCTTACGGCGCACGTAGTGTCCGGTTGCAATGTAGTCCGCGCCTAAATCTTCGGCAGCAAATTCCAGGAAGGCTTTGAATTTAATCTCTTTATTGCACAGGATATCCGGGTTTGGCGTACGGCCTGCTTTATACTCTTCGAGGAAGAGTTCAAACACGTTGTCCCAATATTCAGCTGCAAAGTTCACGGTGTGCAGTTTCATGCCCAGTTTGTCGCACACGGCTTGCGCATCGGCAAGGTCGGTGGCGGCGGTGCAGTACTCTTCATTGTCGTCCTCTTCCCAATTTTTCATGAAGAGGCCCTCCACCTGGTAGCCTTGCTGTTGCAGCAAATAGGCCGAAACGGAGGAGTCGACGCCGCCGGACATCCCGACGATCACTTTTTTCTGGCTGTTGTCAGACATAATAGTCCCGAAAAACATAAGTAAATTGCCCGACAGGTGGCGCTTTTTACTGGCATTTCAACGCCAGAAAGTCACACGAGGATGAAGGCCGCGCGCAACAAAAAGTCACTCCGGACCGGACAGCGGTGGTTAGTGTTTTTTTTCGAAAAAAACTAAGCGCGAAATTTTATCACGTCAGGGCGCTGGCTGCACCGTTGATCGGTACAACCGGCGGAGCCTGCGTTATTCCGGCAAATTGAAGTTAGCCAGCAACCCGAGGGGATAGCGCGGATTCTGCTGATAACAGCGAATACTTTCGGCTACCAGCGGTGAACGCAGTTGGGTTGAACCGATGATCTCATCCGCGCTGGCCCAGACGCAGCGGTCTATGTCGCTGTCCTGCGGTGCGGTGGGGGGTTGTTCGTCGAGATCAATCACAAATGCGAAGCGCAGAAAAGGGGTGCCGTCAGGTGCCTGCCATTGATGCAGTTTGAGAAAAGATTGTGGCTCAGCATCGATACCGGTCTCTTCATAAAGTTCGCGTTTTGCAGCGCTGAACAGGGTTTCATTGGCTTCAAGATGACCGGCAGGCTGGTTCCAGGTCACTTTACCATTCACCGTTTCTTCGACAATCAGAAACTGTCCCTGCGATTGCACGACGCAGGCGACGGTAACGTGCGGCTTAAACATCTGAGATCTCCTTCCATTGACCGGGTTGTAAATCACCGAGCGAATATTCACCCATGCTGAAGCGGATAAGGCGCAGGGTAGGAAAACCTACGTGGGCCGTCATGCGTCGCACCTGCCGGTTGCGGCCCTCATATAACGTCATTTTCAGCCAGGCGGTGGGGATAGCTTTTCGATCTCGGATAGGCGGGTTCCGTGGCCACAGCCACTGCGGTTCATCGACGACTTCCACACCGGCCGCAAGCGTTTTGCCGTCCTTAAGTTCAACCCCAGTACGCAGTGCGTTGACGGCAACGGCGTCCGGAGCCCCTTCAACCTGGACATAATAGACTTTACCGGTGCGCTTGCCGGGCTGAGTCAGCGCAGCTTGCAGTTTGCCATCGTTAGTCAGCACCAGTAAACCTTCGCTGTCGCGATCTAACCGGCCAGCGGCATAAATGTCTGTTAATGAGATGTAGTCTTTGAGTGTGGCACGACCGGCTTCGTCGGTGAACTGCGGCAGTACATCGAACGGTTTATTGAACAGTACCACTTTACGCGGACTATTTTGCGTTGGACGTACCCTGTCAGGCCGCTTGCTGAAACGGTTAACGTGGTGATTTTTAACAAAGATCGGTTTCATAGGCATTGAAGTCAGAGAGAATTGGCGCATTATACGTGAAAACGGTTTCAGATTGGCGCGCGGACATTATTCAAGTAATATCGACCCGCATCTTACAAATTTTTAACAAAAATGCGCTCGAAGGAGAGGTTAATGGAAAGCAAAGTAGTTGTTCCGGCGGAAGGTAAAAAGATTACAGTTGATGCCCAGGGTAAACTGATCGTTCCTAATAATCCTATTATCCCGTTCATCGAAGGCGACGGTATTGGCGTTGACGTTACCCCCGCTATGATCAAAGTTGTGGATGCGGCGGTTAAAAAAGCCTACAACGGCGAACGTAAAATTTCCTGGATGGAAATTTATACCGGCGAAAAATCAGTAGAACTGTACGGTAAAGACGTATGGTTGCCAGAAGAGACACTGGACTTGATCCGTGATTACCGCGTTGCCATCAAAGGCCCGCTGACGACGCCAGTCGGTGGTGGTATTCGCTCCCTGAACGTTGCCCTGCGCCAACAGCTTGATCTGTACATCTGTCTGCGCCCGGTACGTTATTACACCGGCACGCCAAGCCCGGTTAAACGCCCGGAAGACACCGACATGGTGATTTTCCGTGAGAACTCCGAAGATATCTATGCGGGTATCGAATGGAAAGCAGGTTCCGCTGAAGCCGACAAAGTGATCAAATTCCTGCAAGACGAAATGGGCGTGAAGAAAATCCGTTTCCCACAGGAATGCGGCATCGGTATCAAGCCTTGCTCTGAAGAAGGCACCAAGCGTCTGGTTCGCGCGGCTATCGAATACACTATTACTAACGATCGTGATTCCCTGACTTTGGTTCACAAAGGCAACATCATGAAGTTCACCGAAGGCGCGTTTAAAGATTGGGGATACCAGCTGGCTCGCGAAGAGTTCGGCGGTGAGCTGATTGACGGCGGTCCATGGGTGAAAATCAAGAACCCTAACAATGGCAAAGACATCATCATTAAAGATGTGATTGCTGATGCCTTCCTGCAACAGATCTTGTTGCGTCCTGCTGAATACGACGTTATCGCTTGTATGAACCTGAACGGTGACTACATTTCTGACGCCCTGGCAGCGCAGGTCGGCGGAATTGGTATCGCACCAGGTGCAAACATTGGTTCTGATTGCGCACTGTTCGAAGCTACCCACGGCACCGCACCAAAATATGCAGGCCAGGATAAAGTGAACCCAGGTTCAATTATTCTTTCCGCAGAAATGATGTTGCGTCATATGGAATGGTTCGAAGCGGCTGACCTGATCGTTAAAGGCATGGAAGGCGCAATCGCGGCTAAAACCGTGACTTACGATTTCGAACGTCTGATGGACGGCGCTAAACTGCTGAAATGCTCAGAGTTTGGCGATGCAATGATCGCAAATATGTAATTGCGGTCTGCAGTTTTGCCAAAGCGGGAGCTAAAAAGCTCCCGCTTTTTATTGTGCGGAACGTATAGAAGACGGCTTCATCGGCGCAATTGCAGGCGTTTTTTATCCGTCTTCTTGTACATAAGAGCCGACGGTGTTAAACATTAGCCACTTTTTGCCCCGGGGTCATTGTCTTGTCACCTTCATCTTTTTTCAGCGTCTTTTTTCGACTTGATTTACGCCGTCTGATCCTGATTCTGGCTGTGACCACAGCCTTCGTGACGCTGGCTAACAGTTTCTATGCCAGCTACAGCGTGCAGCGGCAGTTGCTCATCGATAACACCCTGGAAGCGAACCGGGTCTATGCCACCAAGTTGGCGTCCAGCACAGAGCTTTTCGTGCACAGCATGCAAAAACAGCTGTTTTATAGCAGCCGTATTGCTGCGGCCAATTTTGATGATCCGGCTGTTCTGCAGTCTGAAACCGCACGCTTAAAATATCAGAGCGACAGTTTTAACTCGGTCGTTATCACCGATGCCCACGGCATCATTCGCGCGACCTCACCAGACAGCTTGCAGTTGATGGGGCATAAACTGACGACGCCCGGGGCGCTTGAAGCTTTGTCGCTGCGCCGTCCGTTGATCAGCAAGCCCTATATCTCTGCGGCGAATAATCTGGTGATTAATATTTCCACGCCGATTGTGACTGCCGATGGGCATTACCGCGGATATATTGGCGGTACCCTTTATTTACGCCAAAAAAGCATCCTTAATGAGTTGCTGGGCGAACACTATTATCGCGATGGCTCTTATATTGTGGTGCTTGACCGCGACCGTAGAATTCTTTATCACCATGATCCTGCGCGAGTGGGGGAAGTGCTGGAACCTAAGCCAATCACTTACGCAGTACAGCAGGTTACGAATGGCAGCCTGATGATGATCAATACTCTCGGCGAGCCGGTGCTGGCAGGCTACGCGGTAGTGCCTTCAACGGGATGGGCTATTATTACGCTCAGGCCAACGGACTCCACGCTCAAACCGTTACAAGGGTTGATGTTTAAAGTGTTGCGCCATCTGACACCGCTGGCGCTGTTGACTCTGCTCTGCGTATGGATATTGTCACGCCTGATTGCGCGGCCGCTGCGTCAGTTAGCCCGCAGCGCCAACGATATGGATAAGCCGGATATCTCCAACAGTATTCGTCTGATTCCAGACTGGTATTTCGAAGCGACACAGCTTAAGCGTGCGCTGCTGATTGGGATCAGTCTGCTGCAAAAGAAAATCGGTAAACTGAAGTTCGAAGTCCAGACGGATCCGATGACGGGGTTGTTTAACCGGCGTGGGCTGGCCACGGCGCTGGAGTATATTCAGCAGATGAAGCTGAATTTCTCGGTCATTGCGCTGGATATTGACCATTTTAAAAAGATCAATGATACCTACGGGCATGACGTCGGGGATGAAGTGATCAAACTGTTGGCCCAACAGATTCGTGCAGGTTCGCGTGAGAGTGACATCCTTTGCCGTAACGGTGGTGAAGAGTTCCTTATGGTGTTGCCTGGTACTTCCCTTGAGGTCGCGACTCATATCGCTGAGCGTTTGCGCCAGAGTGTGGAAGAGATGCAGATACCGCAGGCGGGTAAAATCACTGTCTCTTTGGGAGTGGCCGCAGGCAGTCCCGGTAAGAGTCAGGCTGAACGGGTATTGAAACAGGCCGATGAAGCGCTGTATCGTGCTAAGCAGGAAGGGCGAAACCGGGTGGTGTCGCCGTCTTAAATATTTTGCAATGAGTGGGTGAAAGAGTTTGAGGAATTTGTCCCGCAGCGAGTTTGACGCTGAAATTTATCAGTATCCTGAGCACCTGCGTGCAACTCTGGCTGAGTTGCCGTCGGTGCCCGGTGTTTATATCTTCCATGGGTTAAACGATCAGCTTCCCCTCTACATTGGTAAAAGCGTCAATATACGCAGCCGGGTCATGGCGCATTTTCGAGCCAAAGATGAAGCGAAATTATTGCGTCAGACTACACGTATCACTTTTTTGGAAACTGCAGGTGAACTGGGCGCGCTACTTACTGAAGCCCGCATGATAAAAGAACAGCAGCCGCTATTTAATAAACGTCTGCGCCGCTCAAAGCAGCTCTGTTCTTTGCATATCCAGAACGGCAGTGTTGAAGTGGCGTACGCCAAAGATATTGATTTCGCCAGCACGCCGGGCCTGTTTGGCCTGTTCGCCAACCGCACCGTGGCGCTGGATAAGCTAAGGACTCTCGCCGACGAACAGAAACTCTGTTACGGCGTTTTAGGTATTGAGAAAGTGGCTAAAAATCGCGCCTGTTTTCGCTTCAGCCTTAAGCGTTGTGCCGGAGCGTGTTGCGGTGCCGAGACACTTGAAGAACATAATGGCAGATTGCTGCTGGCACTGGAGTCGCTGCGGGTGAGCTGCTGGAACTGGCCAGGCAGAATTGCCATCGTAGAAGAGGGGGCGGCCTTTACCCAATATCACATCGTTCAGGACTGGTTTTATCTTGGCACGGTCAATTCATTGGGTGAAGAACATACCCTTCAGAAGGTCTCCACCCATTTTGACAGCGACGGCTACAAAATCCTTTGTAAGCCGCTATTCAGCGGACGGTTTGAGACCATTGAGCTGTAGTTATATCAGCATCCGGCGGATACAGCACCCAAGTCATTATTTCGCTGCCGTTTGCGCCTGCTGTGCTTTGGCTTTAGCCGCCATATGGTGGCCGACGGCACACCCCGCAACCGCGCCCAATACCGCGTGATGTTCAAGATGCCCGGCCACTCCGCCAACGACAGCTCCTTTCAGACAGCTGGCCGCATGTGCCAGTGAACTTACTGAAAGCGACAACAATAACGCTAAAGTATAAATCGTATTTCTCATCCTAAAACCCGCCTCAATATTCATCAAAACGACTCAATTAACTGACGGCGAAAATGTCACATTGCGCTGTGCGATACCACTGGCCGATCTGTAACCAGTTACTGCGATTGTTACGCCTTATTGGTGATCTGGCCGGTTAAGCCAGCACGTACGGCCCCGGTTTGACTATAGGCACGGACTTTGTGGTTACAACTCAATTCATAAACTTAATGATTTGTTAATTGGTTGAATATTGGTTTAATGAATGACTGAGGATTCAGTGAATGGGTGACTATTTTCCGGGCTTAGGATTCCTTTGAGGAGAACGCAACGATGCATGAATTATTGATTTCGACGGATAAGACGTGTTTGGATCGCGAGCTTATTCATCGTTTCTTAAATGAAGAGTCTACATGGGGTCAGGGCATACCCCGAGCCGTGGTGGAGAAATCCATTGAGGGCTCTCTCTGTTTTGGTGGGTATCTGGCCGGTCAGCAAATTGCGTTTGCCCGCGTTATCACTGATTTTGCCACCTTCGGCAATCTGGTCGACGTATTTGTGCTGCCACCGTATCGCGGCCAGGGATTTAGTAAAACATTAATGGCGGCCATAGTGGCTGCACCGGAGCTACAGGGATTACGGCGCCTGACACTGGCTACCAGCGATGCTCATGGTTTGTATGCGCAGTTTGGCTTCGCGCCGCTGACTAAACCCGATACTTTCATGGAACGTTATCAACCTGATATTTACCGCGGCTAAACATTCAGTTTTTGCACCCAGAGTCATTTTCTGTTTCTGCTAAACTTATTATCAGAGCTTATGCTATTGCCCATGATGCCGGGGTGTTTTCACCCGAACAGAAGGATATCGCTATGTCTGATCATGACCTTTTGCAGTCTCTGGTTGCGCGGATTGATGCCCTTGAGCAGCGTGAGAAGCAGCTAATTCATGCTTCGAATGCATACCAGGCCATTCTGACCACTCTGCTGGGGAATCTCGATAAGAGTACCCGCGATAAGGTGATCAGCATGGTGGATCAGGCCCATGATATCGCCTATGCGCGGGCAAATCTGGAGCAGAAGGGGAATATTCTGGGCGCTGATGATATTACCCAAAGAATATTTCTGTTTGCTCAGGGAAGGGCGGCCCGTTCCGAATAAGTCGGGGTATCGAATGCGTCATAGTCGCTTTCTGCCTTGATACGATTAACCTATCAGTGAGTCTTCAGACATTTTCGTCTGGCTACGCGTGTGGCCGGAGGTTGAGTGTGTGCAGAGCTGAGGTAGTGATGAAAAACTTTCTTCTATTTTATAAATCAATCCGGGCCACGATGATCGAGGCTTTACCGCGGCCAGTGGAGTTCGATACGCTGGCGATCATCAACCAGGCCCTGGAAAAGGGGGAACTGGGCGAAGCGCTTCGTGGATGCAACATTGGTAAAGAGGCCAACGCCGAGGCGCCTAGCAGTATTTTTGTCACTGTTGCGAATTACGACTATTTTTTTGTTGACGCCGCGGGTGAAAAAATCATTGAACCAGGGCTGGATGCGCGAGAGCTGATTGCGGATTTTGAAGCGACGCTACACTGGATGGTGCTCAACAGCCATATTTATGGAGATAAAGGCACTTACGTGATACTCGAAAAGTGTCTGCGAACCCTTTCGCCTGAAATTATTTTACCGTCCTAGTTACGCATACGGTTTGTTTTGAGCATATTAATCGCCGCGCCCAGCAGGACGCGGCGTTTTACTTGCTGCGTTTCGCTAAGCTGATGGGTGAGATAACCCACTAATTCCTCTGCATTGAACGATTTACCATGATGGTGCAGTTGGATGACTGCATCACCAATGATGCGCGAAACCTCATCCCAGAGCGGTTGGATCTCACTTTCCGAGAATTTCATCTTTCCTCCCGTTTGTGTGATTTTCCACCAATCTAACATTTGAGCGCGTTGTGGCAAATCTCTTCATGAGAATGAACGGGTGAGTTGGCGGCAGTTGGGAAAAATGAGGCCTTAATCGGTATCCGGGCGAAGGCGAGATGGCCCGGATACCGGGGGATAAAATACAGCTGTTAGTGTTTGATCACGTAAAGGTCTTTAGCATAGATATAACCCAGTGGACTCTGGTTGTCATAGCCACCGATATAAGGTTTAACCAGTTTGGCGCTGACATATTGATACAGCGGAATAACCGGAACCTGCGTACTGAGGATGTCTTCGGCCTGTTGGTAATATTGGCCTACCTGCGCCTTATCGCTGGCTTGTAGCGCATCATCCAGCGCTTTGTCGTATGCCGGGTCACTAAATTTAGATGAGTTCTCACTGTCACCCGTTCGTAGCGTATTGAGGAAGGTTGATGGCTCGTTATAATCGGCAATCCAGGCATAACGTATAGCGTCGTAGTTACCTTGCCGCTTGGTATCGAGCATGGTTTTCCACTCCTGGTTCTGCAGTACGGCGTTAACCCCCAGATTCTTCTTCCACATCGATGTTGCGGCGATGGCGATGCGTTGATGAGATTCTGACGTGTTGTAGAGCAAATTAAACTTCAGCGGGTGCGAAGGGCCGTATCCGGCTTCATTCATCAGTTTTTTCGCTTCGGCGACTCGTTGTTCCTGAGTCATCTGTTGATATTTGCTGTTCTTAAAGGCGAAGCCGCCGGTGTCATCTGGAACGATATTCCACGCTGGTTTTTGCCCCTGACCCAGGACTTTTCCCGCAATAATATCTTTATCCAGAGCCAGGTTGAGCGCTAAACGGACGCGAGGGTCGTTAAATGGCGGCTTGGAGGTATTGAGGGAGTAGTAATAAACCCCGAGTTTGGGGCCGACATGAACCTGATCGCCAAGCTGTTTTTTCAACGAGGCAAACTGTATTTCAGGCACTGTCGAGGTGATATCAATTTCACCGGCTTTATAGCGGTTCACATCCGCAGTACCGGAAACAATCGGCAGGTAGGTGACTTTGTTGATGACGGTGTGTTGGTTGTCCCAATAATTCGTGTTGCGCGCGGCTACAACACGTTCGTTGACCGTCCAGCTGTCCAGTTTAAAAGGACCGCTGCTGACTAAATTACCCGGCTGTGTCCACTTATCGCCGTATTTGCTAATAGCGGCTTCATTCAGCGGGAAGAGTGTTGGGTGAGCCAACATACCG